>Ga0209312_1002967_pt1 | contig 10629 bp, 11 predicted proteins | sample BioC13SIPDNA_4_FD_185744 | JGI IMG/M metagenome (GOLD analysis project Ga0209312, IMG submission 185744) | Anaerobic biogas reactor microbial communites from Washington, USA - Biogas_R1_B C13 SIP DNA (SPAdes) (version 2) | ecosystem: Engineered > Bioreactor > Anaerobic > Unclassified | place... | reverse complement strand
GTCCGCATCGGCGCCTGCGGCCAGGTCCGTGCTCGTCGCGATACGGGCGAGAGCCGCATCCCTGGCGTCTGCCTCCATGCGACCCTTGTCGACCAGGCGGCCGAGTCCCTTCTCGATGCCGGCCATTCCTTTGGCGATGAACTCGTCGGCGACGTCGATCATGACGACGTCGAGGCCGGCGACGGCCGCGACCTGGGCGATGCCGGCACCCATCTGGCCGGCGCCGGCGACGAGCAGCTTGTTGACGCTCACGATGGTCCTCCTCGCGATATGAGCGCACGCGGCCCGTCAGGCGGCCGCGCGCGCGGTGGTCGTCCCGGAGCGGGAGGTCAATGCTACCGCAGCCCGCCGCCCGCCGTACACGTCCCCGACGGAGGCGGACGATGCCCGCCCACACGCGCCGTGACCGCCGCGGGCGACAGGACCATTGTTGTCCTGTTACCATACCGCCATGGCCGGACCACCGAGGATCGTCAGCTGTGAGGTGCTGCGCAACGAGATCGAGGCCGTGCTCGAGCGCGACGGACGCGGCATCGAGGTCGACTTCGTCGACGGAGCGCTGCACGACTACCCCGACAGGATGCGGGCCGCCCTGCAGGAGCGCATCGACGCCGTGCCCGGAGACTGCGACATCTACCTCTCCTGCGCACGCTGCAGCAACGGCACCGTGGGCCTGCGCGGCGGCGGCCACCGCCTGGTGCTGCCCGCCGCGGACGACTGCATCTCGCTCGTGCTCGGATCGCGCGCCCGTTATCTGGAGGAGCACGGCGCACAGCCCGGCACGTACTACTACACGCGCGGTTGGATCGATTTCATCGACGACCCGTACAAGGAGTACCTCAAGATCGTCCCCAAGTACGGCGAGGAGAAGGCCGCCTACGTGGCACGGCTCATCATGGAGCACTACACGCGCGTGGCGGTCATCGAGACGCCCGGCGTGCGCGGGCTCCACGACAAGCGCGAGTACCTGGAGACGGTGAGCCGCTTCTACGACCTGCCGCTCGAACGGCTGACGGGCTCGTTGCGCTTCCTCGAGAAGCTCGTCGCCGGGCCGCATGACGACGAGTTCGTCGTCGTGGAACCCGGCGACGTGCTGGACGAGTCCCGCTTCTGGGAGCTCGCCGGCGCCTGAGCAGGAGGCGCCGGCTCAGGCGCCGGCGGCGGGCTTCTTCTTCCTGGCGGACTTGCCCGCGGGGGCCTTCCGCGTCCGCTTCCGGGTCGCCGGCCCTTCGGCCCCAGGCTCGTGCGCAGCCGACTCTCCGGCGGACGGTTCGTCCACGCTTGCGTCCGTGCCGGGCGCCGCGTCGGCCGACTGCTCCGTCTGCATCGTGGCGGCCCCGGAATCCGCGTCGGCGGGCGCGTCTCCGCTCGCCTGCGCCGGGGCGGGCGCCTCCCCGGCCGCGTCCCGCTCTGCGCGGGCCAGCTGGACGGCGTGGGCGTAGGCGAGCTGCATCTGCGCGAGCGCATCGCGCAGCCCATGGGCGCGGTCGTCGCCGGTCTCCCGCTCGAGGACGTCGAGGATCCCGCGCACCAGCTCCACGGACACCCGGGCATCTTCGAGGTCGCGGATCTCGCGCGTCTCCTCGATCAGCCCCATCTTCTGGGTGCCGAAGCTGAGCAGGCCCACCACGGTCTCGTGAGCGAGGTCGAAGGCGTGCACGCCCCTGAGCTGTCGCAGAGCCGCCCGCGCCCGCTCCTCGTCGGCCTCCATCCTGTCTTTGTCGGTGGGGTCGGTCATACGGCTCCTCCCTGATCGTCCCGGGTCGGCGCGAGGGAGCTGCGCCGTGCCGCCTCGACCGTGCCGGCGAACACCTCGCGCAGCGTCCTCCCCTCGCGGTGAGCACGGGTCTGACGCTGCGCTCCGTTGCCGTCGCGCAGCATGCGCTCCACGCCCTCCAGATGCGGGTTCAGCCCGATAGCGTCGGCGAACGGCGCCGCCAGCTCGAGAAGGCGCCGTACGGCGTCGCCGGCCGACGACTCCTCCCCTGCTGCCCAGTCCACCAGTCTGCCGTCGAGCCCGTGCCGGATGGCGCGCCAGAGGTTCTCCTCCACATAGCGGGTCGCGAGGACCGGCAGCGGCCGACCCTCATCGTAGAGCTGCGTGAGATGCGCGATGAGCCCCACGGTGAGCGACGAGATGGCCAGGCTCTGCCAGGCCTCCGTCTGCGCGTCGCAGATGCGCACCTCCACGGTGCCGAACCGGTGGTGGGGCCGCACGGACCACCAGATCTGGGTGAACTCCTGGATGCAATCCGTGGCCATGAGCTCCTCGTAGAAGCTGCGGTGCGCCGCCCAGCTGCCGAACACGTCCGGGATCCCGCAGCGTGGGAACATCCGCACGAACGTCTGCGTGCGCACCGAGTGCAGCTCCGTCCACACGTCCTCGATGAACGGCGAGTTGGCCGAGAGGGCCAGCAGGTGCGGCAGGTAGGTGCGCAGCGCGTCGCAGACGGCGACGGCGCGGTCGAGGCCGCGCACCCCGACGTGCACGTGCGCCGCCCAGGTGTTGTTGCGCCAGGCCACGTACTTGAGCCGCTCCTCCACCATCCGGTAGTGCGGCGTGTCGATGATCTCCTGGTCCTTCCAGCCGGAGAACGGATGTGTACCGGTGCAGCCGAGCGCGTACCCCCGGTCGTCGGCGTGGGCGAACAGCTCGGCGCGGTTGAGCAGGAGCTGCTTGGCCGCCTGGCCGAAGTGCAGGGTGCGCGGCGTGCTGACCTCGATCTCCGAGGTCAGCAGCTCGCCGGCGATGCGCTGGCGCAGCCGTGGCGCCGCCGAGTCGCGCAGCTCTTCGAAGGCGCCGGTGAGCGCCAGCGTCTCCGGGTCGAGGATCTGGAACTCCTCCTCGAGACCGAGGTCCAGGTCGTGCGCGTTCTCGAAACGCGCCTCGACCTCCTCGAAGTATGCGGACAGGTCGGTCGTCATCGCGTTGCACTCTACCGAATCGCGTCGCCGCTCTCACGCCGGGCGAACCGGAAGACGTCCGAGAAAGGGTTGCGCGCCGCCCCAATCCGTATAGCATTACCCGCGGCGCACGGCGGGACTCGTGAAAGGAGGCCGTGTGAGACTCAGCCTGGTCCCCAAGGAGCACGACTACTTCCGCCTGTTCTCTGAGCTCGCCGCCAACCTGGACGCGGCCGCCCAGCTCCTGGTCAGGTTCATGACGGACGGCGACCGTAAGAACATCGCCGCCGCCATCCTCGAGCACGAGCACGTGGGCGACAAGATCGTCCACGACGTCATCCGCAGTCTGAACAAGTCGTTCATCACGCCCATCGACCGCGAGGACATCTACGACCTCGTGTCCACCACCGACGAGGTGCTCGACAACATCGAGGCGGCCGTGGACATGGTGCTGCTGTACCGCGTCGGCGAGATCACCCCGCAGGCCAAACGCCAGGCCGAGGTCATCGCCAAGGCGACGCCGCTGCTCCGGGAGTGCATGGACAACCTGGAGAAGCCCAAGGACATGGACGCACGCATCATCGCGATCAACAGCCTTGAGAACGACGGCGACCGCATCCACCGTGACGCCATGGCCAGCTTGTTCGACGGCGGGATGTCGTGCACCGACATCATCAAGTGGAAAGACATCTACGAGAACCTCGAGGCGGCCATCGACGAGTGTGAGCACGTCGCCAACGTCATCGAGAGTATCGTCCTCAAGCACAACTGAGCCGGCCGCGCAGGCGATGATCCTCCTCCTCGCGATCATCGTCCTCGCCCTCGTCTTCGACTACACCAACGGCTTCCACGACACGGCCAACGCGATCGCGACCGCGGTCTCCACGCGGGCGATCCCACCCCGCGTCGCCGCCCTGATGGCGGCGATCCTCAGCTTCGTCGGCGCCCTGGTCTCGACCAGCGTCGCCACCACGGTGGACCAGGGTATCGTCGACACCCACCTCGTGACCCTCCCTCTCGTCTTGGCGGCCCTCGTGGGCGCCGTCGTCTGGAACTTCGTCACCTGGTACTTCGGCCTCCCGGTCTCGACGACCCAGACCATCACCGCGGCGATCATGGGCACCGGCTCGGCCCGCCGCCTCTCGTCGGTACGCTGGAGGTGGCCGGCGACATCGCCACCGCCTGGGTGCTCACACTGCCCGCCGCCGCACTGGTGTCGGCGGGCATCTACCTCGCCGGCGTGGCCCTCCTGTGAGCCGGGCCGCGCCGGGGACGGCGATCCTCAGCGCGGTCGACGACGTCCCGTCGTCAGGTACACTGTACCCGGCGCAACGGCAGAGCGGACTCCGACCCTGGCTGATCCCCTGACGACGCGTATCGAGTGCAGGTCGGACGAGGCCGGGAGGGACTCCATGTACCAGGCGCACGAGGGCCGCTGACCCCCATGGTGCTGCTCGTCGCGATCATCGTCCTGGCGCTCGTCTTCGACTACACCAACGGGTTCCACGACACCGCCAACGCGATCGCCACATCCGTGTCGACACGCGCGCTCTCGCCACGGGTCGCGGTGATGATGGCGGCCGGCCTGAACCTCGTCGGCGCGCTGGTGTCGACCAGCGTCGCCATGACCGTCGGCGAAGGCCTCGTCGACACCACGCTGGTCAGCATGCAGGTCGTCCTGGCCGCGCTGGTGGGCGCCGTCGTCTGGAACTTCGTCACCTGGTACCTGGGCATCCCGTCCAGCTCCTCGCACGCCCTCTTCGGCGGCCTGATCGGCGCCATGCTCGCTTCAGCCGGCGGCGGCGGCGTCATCTGGAGCGGCGTGGTCGAGAAGATCGTCCTCCCCATGGTCGGCTCGCCGCTCGTGGGCTTCGTCGCGGCGTGGGCACTCATGACGGGTCTCATCTGGCTCGTGCACAAGCGCCAGCAGGCCCCGGTCAATCGATGGTTCCGTCGCCTCCAGCCCATCTCCGCCGGCTTCATGGCTTTCTCGCACGGCGCCAACGACGCCCAGAAGACCATGGGGATCATCGCCTTGGCGCTGTTCGCCAGCGGCCAGATCGAGACGTTCACGATCCCGCTCTGGGTGAAGATCGTCTGCGCCGTCGCCATGGCGGCGGGCACGTACTCCGGTGGCTGGCGCATCATCCACACGCTGGGCAGCCGCGTCATCAAGCTCGATCCCATCCACGGCTTCGCAGCCGAGACGGCCGCGGCCACGGTCATCCAGGCGGCCACGCATTTCGGCATCCCGGTGTCCACCACGCACACCATCACGGCGGCCATCATGGGAGTGGGCTCCACGCAGCGTCTCTCCGCCGTCCGCTGGGGGGTGGCCGGCAACATCGTCTCCGCCTGGTTGCTCACCCTCCCGGCGGCCGGCCTCGTCGGCGCGGGGGTGTATCTGGCCGTCGAGGCCGTCGGCAGCCTCTGCTGAACGGCCGGCCGGGGCCCGCCGAGCGCCTCCGCCGGCCGATTGACCCTTCCCGACGGCTACGCTATATCCGTGACATGGCGCGCATCTTCAACCGTGGAGAGCTCAAGAGCGCACTCCTCTCCGTGATCGCCACCCTCGGCGAGGGCCACGGCTACGCGATCATGCAGGAGCTCCAGCGCCGGGTCGGCGGCCAGTGGCGCGCCAGCCCGGGGGCGATCTACCCTGCCCTGGTGGCCCTGGAGAGCGCCGGCGTCGTGCGGTCAGAAGAACGCGAGGGCACGCGCGTGTATCAGCTCACGCCGGAGGGCGAGGAGATGCTCGAGCGGCACGATGCGGCCCCTGCGTGGCGCGAGCTCGCCTTGCGCGCCGAGGCGCGCCGGGCGCGCATCACGCTGGGTCGACTCCTGGACCGTTTCGAGCTCGCCCTGCCCCGCGGGACCGGACTCAGCGCGGAGCAGGCCGAGCTCGTCGACGCCGCCCTCACACGCGCGCGCAACGAGATCACTGCGATCCTGGACCAAGGAGCAGAGCATGGATGAGTTCGAGAGGGCCGCCCTGCACGAGCGCGAGGCCCTGCGCATCGCCCGGCGCCAGTGGTTCTGGATGGACCTCATCGTCTGGGCGGCGATCAGCGTCTTCCTGTTCGTCATCTGGCTCATCGCCGGCGGCGGGTTCCCCTGGTTCGTCATCCCGGCGGGAGCATGGGCCATCGTGGTCGTCGCCCACGCCGCCTTCGCCTTCGTGCTGAAGAGCCCCGAGGACATCCTTCTCGAGCGCGAGCAGCGGGAGCGGGAGGCCCGGGCCGGGGACGACCGCCGGGGTTGAAGTAAACGTAATAGTTACGTTAGAGTGCCCTCCGACGACTCGACGTCTGCGCAGCACCTGTGCCTCGTGAGGCACACCCCGACCGCGGACGGCGGCGCCCGACCCGCCAGGCCCACACACAGGAGCAGTCGCATGAAGATCCGCCTCATCGAACCCGAGCCGCCCGGCACTCACGTCTGGGCCAAGGTCCTGCTCCCCCGCCTCGGATTGCCCATCATCGCGGCCGCGCTGAAGACGCACGGACACGATGTGCTGGTCTACAACCCCACGATGGCTCCGATCGACTGGGACGACGTCATCACGTCCGACCTCGTCGGACTCTCGAGCACCACCTCTACGGCGACCACCGCCTACCAGTTCGCCGACGACCTGCGTGCGAAGGGCGTCCCCACCGTCATCGGCGGCTCACACGTGACCTTCATGGCCGATGAAGCGCTCGAGCATGTGGACTACGTCGCCCGCGGCGAAGGCGGCGAACAGCTCATGATCGAACTCATCGAGGCGCTCGCCGGCGACCGTGGGCTCGAGACCGTCGCCGGCCTCTCCTTCACGCGCGACGGGCGTGCGGTCCACAACCCGCCGCGCGCCGCGTGCCCCGACCTCGACGCCCTCCCCTTCCCCGATCTGAGGCTCGTGGTCGGCGCCGACAAGATCAAGACGGTGCCCATCATGACGAGCTGGGGCTGCCCGTTCGACTGCACCTTCTGCTCAGTGACCGCCATGTTCGGCAAGAAGTACCGCTTCCGCAGCGCCGAGAGCGTCATCGCCGAGCTCAAGGACAAACGACCGCAGCTCATCTTCTTCTACGACGACAACTTCGCCGCCAACCGGAAACGCCTCAAGAGACTGCTGCGCATGATGATCGACGAAGGGCTCGCCGTGCCGTGGTCCGCCCAGGTGCGCACCGACGTGGTCCGCGACCAGGAGCTGCTCGAGCTCATGCGCGATTCCGGCTGCCACCTCGTCTACCTGGGTCTCGAGTCCGTCAACCAGGAGACGCTCGACAACTACGAGAAAGCGCAGACCGTCGACGACATCCGCCGCGCGATCAAGGTGTTGCATGAATACGGCATAAAGAGCCACGGCATGTTCGTGCTGGGCGCCGACACCGACGACGTTCAGACGGTGCGGGACACGGTGGCGTTCGCCAGGGAGAACCGCATCGACACCGTGATGCTCAACATCCTCACGCCGCTCCCGGGGACGCAGCAGTTCGAGGAGATGGATGCGGAGGGACGCATCTTCGACAAGCGCTGGGAGCTGTACGACGCCCACCACGTGGTGTTCGAGCCGCGCCGCATGACCCCGTACGAGCTGCAGATGGAGGTCCTCCGCGGCTACATGCGCTTCTATTCGCTGCGCACCTGGCTCAGATACGTGTTTACCTTCCAGTTCACGAAGCGGCTGCTCTTCCACGGCTGGGGTATGGTGATCGTCCGCAACTGGCGCCGCGACGAGCGCAACAAGGCGTTCATCGAGGCCCTCCGGCGCATGTGGCCGCGGCCCACGCCGCGCGGCAGCGTGCGCGGCGTGGCCCAGCGCGTGGACGTCGACTGACGACCCCGAGCGGGCTGCGGACGTGCCCCGGGCGGGCGGCCGCGCTTGTCATCCCGGCGGTGCGGTGTTAAGGTCCGATACTTGAGTCCGGTGAGTGCAGACCACGCAAGCTCACCTCAGCGAGGGCGCAGCGGGGTTGCGCCGCGCCCAAAGGAGGCGACGCAGTGAACGGCAGACCACGGATCACCACGCTCTTCCTCCTCTCCGGCACCCTCCTCTTCTCCCTTCTCTTCACCACTTCCTCCTTCGCCTCCCCGATCAGCAGCAAGAAGGCCCAGTTGCGCGAGGTGCAGGCCAAACTGCAGGCCGTCTACCAGAAGGTCGACGTCGCCGTCGAGAAGTACAACCAGGCCAGGTCGCAGCTCGAGACCGTGAAGAAGCAGATCGGCGAGAACCAGCGGCTGCTCAAGGTCGCCGAGTACAACCTCGAGGTCGCCAACCGGCAGCTCACGGCACGGGCCGAGAACATGTACCGCTCGCGCGACGTGAGCGTCGTCGACGTGCTGTTCGCGGCCAGCAGCTTCGATGACCTCGTCACCCAGCTCAGTCTCATGGAGCGGCTCGGCAACAGCGACGTCGACACCGTGAAGAGCATCGCCGCCTATCGCCAGGACATCAGGGACCGGCGGGTCAAGCTCGACGCCGACAAGAAGGCGGCGGCCAAGCTGGTCGCCGAGGCCGCCGCCCAGAAGGCCGAGGTCGTCGCCCTCGAGAACAGGCTCGAGAGCATGACCGCCGGCATCAAGGCCGACATCCGGCGCCTGCAGGAGCAGGAGGCCGCACGGGCCCGGGCCGCGGCGCAGGCGGCCGCCGCGAACACCGGCACGGGGAGCGGAGGCGGCGGCGGCACTGTCGTCGACCCCGGCGGCTCCGGCCACTCGGCCGTGGTCGCCATCGCCCAGCGCTACCTCGGCGTGCCCTACGTCTACGGCGGCGCCAGCCCGAGCGGCTTCGACTGCAGCGGCCTGGCGATGTACTGCTACGCCCAGATCGGCATCGGCCTCGCCCACGGCGCCACCGCCCAGCAGCAGGCCAGCCGTCCGGTGCCGCTCAACGCGCTGCAGCCCGGCGACCTGGTCTTCTTCGGCAGCGCCAGCTACAGCCACCACGTCGGCATCTACGTCGGCGGCGGCTCCATGATCCACGCCCCGCACACCGGCGCCGTGGTCAGCTACGGCTCCATCGGCGGCGCCTGGATCGGGGGGCGCCCCTGATCCTCGACGAGCCCGAGGTCGCGTCCCCGCCACATGCGTAGGGAACGCGACCTCGGGCTCGAATACGTCTGCGCCCCCGGAACGGCCACGGCGGCCGCACGTCCCATCCGGGAGCGTCGACGGAGGTACATCCCGGAGTGACCCGACCCGGCAGCATCATCAGGACCGCTCTGCTCACCGTCCTCGCCCTGACGGCGCTCGCGATGGCGACCGCGCCGGCGGCACCCGCGAAGGGGTCCGTCGCCAAGGCGAAGGCGCGGCTGCGGGCCGTCGCAGCCCGCCTCGACACGGTCTCCACCCAGTCTGAGATCGCGGTGGAGAAGCTCAATCAGGCCACCGCGCGACTCGAGACGATCCAGGCGAAGATCGACGAGAACCAGCGGCACCTGCAGACGGCCCAGGAGAACCTGGAGCAGGCCAGCGAACAGCTCCTACTCCGCGCCGAAGACATGTACAAGGCGCGCGACGTCGGCATCGTCGACTTCATCTTCCAGGCCGACTCCTTCGACGATCTCATCAGCCAGATGGACATGATGCAGCGGCTCGGCAACAGCGACGTCGACACGGTCCACGCCATCGCCGCGTACAAGCGTGAGATCAAGGACCGCCGCCTCCGGCTCAAGGCCGACGAGAAGGCGGCCACGAGACTGGTCGCCGAGCGCGAGCGGCACAGGAACGAGCTCGTCGCGCTCGAGTCGGACCTGCGCGCGCTCACCAAGAAGATCAAGAAGCAGATCAAGAAGCTGAAGGCCCAGGCCAGGCTGCGCGCCCAGCTCGCCCTCACCGGGTACTCAGGACCCATCCCCGAGGTGGACCCGAACAGCCCGGGCCACCCCGAGATCATCGCCATCGCCAAGCGCTATTTCGGCGTGCCCTACGTGTGGGGCGGAGCCAGCCCGAGCGGCTTCGACTGCAGCGGTCTCACGATGTACTGCTACGCCCAGATCGGCGTCAACCTGTACCACGGCGCGACCATGCAGCAGCGCGCCAGCTCCCCGGTCGCGCTGACCGACATGCGGCCCGGCGACCTCATCTTCTTCGGCAACGCGAGCTTCAGCCACCACGTGGCGATCTTCGTCGGCGGAACGACGTGCATCGAGGCGCCGCATACGGGCGACGTGGTCCGGTACGGGACCTGGACCGGCCGGGACGCCTGGATCGGCGGACGTTTCTAGGCTGCATCACCGTCCCCGCACGCCCTCCCCCCCTGGAATCGGCGTGCCGAAGGAGTAAGCTTTTGCGCAGTTCTGCCGAACTTACTGGACGGAGAGAGAACCCAAGCGACTGGGGCTGACCATGAAGCCGATCGATGACCTGCTCAGCGAGATGATGGCGCGCAACGCGTCGGACCTGCACATCAAGGCAGGGAGCCCGCCGGTCATCCGCGTGGACGGAGAGCTCGTCCTCCTCGAGGAACCGCCCCTCACGCCGGAGGACACCAAGGACGTGGCGGCGTCGATCATGACCGACAAGCAGATCCGCCGCTTCAGCGAGCACAACGAGATCGACTTCGCCTACTCGGCGGTCAACCTCGGGCGCTTCCGCGTCAACGTGTTCCGCCAGCGCGGCAGCATCAGCGTCGCCATGCGCCAGGTGACGACCAAGATCCCCTCCTTCGAGGAACTGCACCTGCCGGACATCATCAAGCGCCTGGCGCTCGAGCCGCGCGGCCTGGTGCTCGTCACGGGCACG
>Ga0209312_1002950_pt1 | contig 10657 bp, 10 predicted proteins | sample BioC13SIPDNA_4_FD_185744 | JGI IMG/M metagenome (GOLD analysis project Ga0209312, IMG submission 185744) | Anaerobic biogas reactor microbial communites from Washington, USA - Biogas_R1_B C13 SIP DNA (SPAdes) (version 2) | ecosystem: Engineered > Bioreactor > Anaerobic > Unclassified | place... | reverse complement strand
ATGTATGCACAAATGGCCAATATGGTGAGCGATGTAGAGCTCAAGACCCTGATACTCAGTATTGCTGGTGATGAGTATGGACACGCTAAATTCTGGTTAGCAGTCTATAACCTGGATGACTAAACAGACAAGGCGAGAGTTCGTTAGCTCTCGCCTTAACAAAGCAGGGGGACGTTCTTTTTGCTTCCAAGATTTTTGTTTGATTTAATGGGCAAAAACAATGGATGTGGTATGCTAGAATTTTTCCCCACATTCTGCACAAAACTTGCTGCCGGGGTTTACTTTTGCTCCACAGGACGGGCAGAATTGCGCTGCTTTAAGTTTGGCCCCGCATTCCGGACAGAACTTGGCATTGCTGGCCAGGGGCGCCTCGCATTCCGGACAACTAGCCCGCACATTCTCCCGCCAATTCTCCAGACCAAGTTTCTTGTCCTCCTCGGCCATGGCAGCATGTGCCCATATCTCCTCCACTGACTTACTGGCCTGGGCCGCAGCCATTTCTACTCCCAGGTCAGGGGCACATTCTTTACACAGCCCTTTTTTCTTGTTCCAGCACTTCTGGCGGCACACCCAGGATGAACAGCGCGGGCACTGTATAAAATCAGGTTTTAGCTCGTTGCAGGCATCTTCAAAGGCATCATCATGTGATTTCTCCCAGGAAGCAGACCTGACTCTTTCACTAACATCAGCTGCACTGCTAAATAATCCGCCCAGCAAGCTGCCGGCAGTATCCAATACGCCGGTTACTGTACCGGTAATACTCGGTTTAAAGCGTGTCCGGTAACCGCTTCCGCAGCGGTCGCAGTAAAACTCGAATTGAAATCCCTTATTAGTGCTAAGATCACTATAATTTTTAACAAATTCGATCCTGTCCGCCATAGTTTACCCTCCTTCAAATGGTTAGCAAGCTAATATTTATTTGTAATTCTAACACATACAAACACCAGTAGGGGAGGGAATTCTCTCAGTTCCAAGGGGGAAGGCTGGTCATTTCAGTGCTATCTTGCTTCGGAACATCAATTATATGACTTCGATGCGTTATAATTGATGAAGAAGTCATTAAAGAAAATATAGCTGACTCTACTTAAAAACCCCTTTTTGACGCAGAAGATAGCAAAGAAGGTGAGAAGATGGATGAACAAGATTACCTGCAAAGCGAAGGGGAACATGATGATACGATAGATGAATACCTGGAAATGCTGGAGGAAGACGAGGCCTCCGCCGAGAGTAAACGAAGTCGGCCGGTTTTCAAAATCGGAGCTGTCGTAATTCTGTTGGCTTTTATAGCTTTTGCCTATGCCTGGCTGCCGTTTTTGTGGCCGCCTCATCTGGATTTTTTACAACAGGACCAGGCTTTATCTGAGGAAGATTTGGTGCTTCGTTGTAAACCGGCGGTAGTAAATATTCAGGCCAAGAAAACCGGGGATGCATTGAGCAGTCAGGGAACCGGTATTAACCTGGAAGCCGAGGGGATGATAATTACCAATCGTCATGTGGTGGAAGGGGCAGAATCGGTTAAAGTAAGTTTTAGCGATGAAAAGAGCTATTTTAGCCAGGACATGGAAATCATTGATGGCTATGACCTGGCGGTTATAAGACTGAAAGCCAAGGACCTTCCATTCGTGGCCGTAGAAACAGAGCAGATGGTGGAGCGGGGACAAATTGTTACTATTATCGGTAACCCCCGTGGATTCCAGCGCATATCTTCCCGGGGGGAAGTGAAAGAGTATTTTGAAAGCGATGCCGGAATGCCGGCGTTTACTATCAATGCCACCATTGCTCCCGGCAGCAGCGGCAGCCCGGTTTTGGATGAAAAGGGGTGCTTGGTAGGCATCATTTTTGCCATTGGAACCGTAAAACTCGATGGTGAAGAGCAGGAGCGGGCTCTGGCTATTCCCGCCACTGCCCTGAATTATACTGAAGCGAGGTGAGAATATGTACCCCGCTTCCTTAATTCGGTTCCGGTTAACAAAACAGGCGGCGGATTCTATCCCCCACCGTTGCAGGGTTTGTTGAAACGGCTCCGCAGTTTCTTCCGATGCTTAAACAAAGAATTAATCCCGGTCCCCACTTTAGCAGGACCGGGATTAAGCGTCTTAATAACTCTAAATAATTAGATGCTTATAGTGGAAGAGTACCAGACATTGCTCTTTTTAATGAGAAAGATATGCTGGCCGGTAAGCTGGGCATTGGTTTTAAACCACAAGTTGCTGTCGCTGTTGGCCGTAAGCTCGCTGACCTGGCCATCGGGCTTTATCTGAAACATACAGGTAAAGCTGGACAGGTCGAGATCCCCCAGTTTGTATTCACTGTAGCTGTTGCCATTATGTTCGCCGCTCCTGCCGGTAGCAACGGCAGCTACTTCAACGGGAGCTGTCCACTCTAGAATAGCTTCATAGTTCTTATCGTCTTTGTCTACAACTTTGAGACTGTATTTACCAGATGGCTTTTGTACATTAAACCACAGGGTGCTGTCAGTATTGGGGGTAAGCTGCAGCGCATCAGCATTGTCCTTTTGCAGGCTGATGGATTTGACATTATCCTGGGCCAGGCTGATTTGCTTGGTATCTACCTCAAAAATGTATTCTTGATATACCTGCCCATCATGCCCGCCTACTTTGCCCGTTTCTTTCAGGCTGGCAGCAATGACTGGCAGTTTTTCTACAACGGTGACTTCACAAGTGGCCGACTTGCTTGACTCGCCCCGGCTGGCGGTAGCGATAATGTTAAGTGTACCGGTTTTATCGGCGGCGGCAGTAACCACTCCATTTTCAACAGTAGCCAGGTTGCTGTCGCTGCTGGACCATTTAACATTATTATCGCTGCTGCCATCGCTGTATTTAACGACAGCCTGGAGGGTGATGGATTTACCCTGCTGTACAGTGGCTGTAGCTGGCAGGCTTACGGATATAATTTCACCCTTGTTCAAAAGTCGCTGCAGTATGCTTGCCATCTCTGCCCGGGTGATGGCACTGTTGGGGTTGAAGTTCCCATTGGGGTTGCCGGAGATAATTCCTTCCTGGTAGAGAACCAGAATGTAACCTACATCCTCTCGGGAAATGAGAAGACCATCCTTGAAGGGAATATTGGTGGTATCTGCAGGCTCCAATCCCAGAGCCTTGGCAATCATAACCACTACCTGGACTCGGGAAGCCTGTACGGCCGAGTGGAAACGGTTCAGTTTGATAATGCCCTTTTTAGCGGCTTTATCAGCATCTCCCCTTAACCAGGCCGGAATGCCAGCTAATTTACTCTGCTCTTCATCGCTTATTTCTTCATCGTTGGCATCCCTGGCAGCATCGTCGGCAGCCACACGCATGGCCAAAGAAAGAGCTTCGGCCTGGGTTAGCTTCTGATCGGGCTTAAATGTCCCATCAGGATAACCCCGCAAAAGCCCAATAGCCGCCATCTCTTCGATACACTGGGCTCCCCAGTGACGCTGGCTATCGGTAAAGCGAACGGCTTTCCGCTGATCGGGATTATCGCTGTTATAGAACCGGTACTCCTCGCGCAGGGATGTTTTTACCCGCTCTTGCAGGGATTTCTTGACCGCCTTTTGTTCCTGTTTAGCTACTTTCTCTTCCTGCCGGGTTGTCTTTTGTTCCTGCTTGATGGCTTTTTGTTCTGACTTTAGCGATTTTTCTTCCTGACTACGGCTTTCCATTTGTTTTTGCTGGCCTGGGGCCGATAGCTTTTGGCTGTTTTCTGCTTTTGGATTGCTATTGCTGTTTCCCCAGCCATGGCCGTTATCCGGTTTGGCCATTACCCCCGTGGACAGCAATGCTACCAGCAGCAGAGCCAGTATGGACGACAGGGTTCTCTTCATAAATCTTTCCTCCTTTAGCTGTTCTTATTTATATATACGAAGGAGGAAATAGTTTTTTGGGGGTATCAAGGGAAATAGTGGCACTGTCTCTTTTCGCTTGTTCAGCCCTGCTTCCGGCCTTTTTTATTCCGGGGCAATAGCGGTATCGGTAAAGCAAGTGACATAATTAAATATGGACCCAAAAGGTAGGGGTTTAAATATTAATGGGAAAAAACGGGGACTATCCTTAACCGATAGTCCCCATTAATAAACTCATTATAATTACAATTTATTCTTCAAAAGCCTCACTTACTTTCCATACTTTCCATACGTTGCCGACCAAATCCGGCCCGGGTTTTAGTGTTTGTTTGCCGGGTCTCCATCCAGATGGGGTTGCCTCTGTTCCTTCCGAAGCTCTAACCAGTTGGAAGGCTTGAATTTGTCGGATAGATTCCTTGACATTTCTGCCTACTGGCGGTGTTAATACTTCAAACCCCTGAATAATCCCGTCCGGATCAATGATAAATCTTCCCCGGGTTTCAACACCACTATCTTCATCATAAATGCCATACATTTTACCAATACTGCCATCCTGGTCTGAGAGCATGGCAAAAGGAATATCCCGATTTATCATTTTGGATAATTCATGGTCATTCCACATTTTGTGTACAAAGATACTATCAACACTACAGGAAAGAACCTCGACACCTAAATTCTTGAATTCTTCATACTTTTCAGCAACTGCTGAAATTTCAGTAGCTCAGACAAAGGTAAAATCACCTGGATAAAAGCACAATAGCACCCATTTGCCTTTAAACTCCGAGAGACTTATGTTGAAAAATTTGCCTGCTGAATAAGCAGAAGCAGTAAAATCCGGGGCTGGCTTACCTACTTTTACCATAGATGATTTCGCCTCCTTAATAATAATTTGCTCATTTTCTTCGCTTGCGATAGAGGGTTTTTTAATAGGGGGCCTTTGACAACCTGCTTTGAATTCTTCCGGCATAAAACCAACCTCCTTTCTATGTTTGAATTATAACATAATATTATAGTACAGCAAGGTTCGCCAAACGGCTTTTATTAAACCTTGTTAGCAATTCACCTTTCGTAACCAATATGGTCTACCCAATCGAAAGCAATTCCCATCAGAAGCGTATATATCCCACTTGTTAGCAACGAAAATATGCTAAGGCTCTAACTGGAATACTTTCTTCTTTTGTATTTCCAGACAAATAACAAGCCAAGCAGAATACTTAATGTTGCGACAGCCACATAGGCTATTTCTGTGCTAGTAATTCTGCTGCTTAAAGCTCTACCTCCGAAGGGGCCGTCTGGACCATTGGCTCTATCCCCGGGAGGAGCCCATTCATTTCGCCCCTCCATGGCCGCGGGCCTATTTCTCATCCTATCTATCATGTTGTCGTCCAGGCCCAATTCTTGGAGCCGGGCTATCTGGGCCGTGGATAATTGGCCGCCTTCGGCCTCCCGCATAATTTCAAAAGCCTTCATCATAGTTTCCGGGTCGGGCCTGTTTCCTCTGGGGAAAACACCCGGACCTTCCGGGGGAGCACCTGGCTCTTTCGAGGTTTCCCCCTCAGGTTTAACCATACCAGGTATGGCGGCTCCGCCGCCATCAGCGGGCCGGGCTCCGCCCCCTCTGTCGCCGCCCATACCTCCCAGGGCGCTTAAATCAATGCCGCTGGCGTCAATATTGGGGGTGCTGTTTTCATTTTGCCCTGTTGCCGTGGCTGCTTGTTCACCGGATAGCTGAGCCTGGATGCTCTGGGCCCGCAGGCGGGCAAACTCTACCAATACCGGGAGCGATTTCTCATATTCCGCATGGCTGTAGAAAGCCGTGGCGTCATTTTTCACCGAGCTGTTAATCATTTTATCCAGTTTTTCTACGCTATCTTCGAAGCGGCCGCTGTTAATATAGTCTTCGGTCAACTGCTGCAAATATTTATGGTACAGCTCGCGGTACTCGGGTATTTCTAGCAGTTTGCCAATCAGGGGGCGCTCGCTCAGATTAACGGTAAGCGGTGTATCGATGGGGAAGTTCACAGCTTTCTGGGCGCTGCTTATCTCATGCCCGGCAAAGGCCAGGTTGAAGTCCCAGGGCAGAATAGTGCATACCCCGTTTTCTTCATACAAGTAATAGTTGTGTTTCAGGCTGCCGACATAACTGTCAAAGTTAACCAAAAAGCTATTTACGGCAAAGTATCGCAATATGGAATCGATATCCAGATACTTTTCCAGCTCACTTCCATTATTCAGTTGCTCAATCATGGTAATAATCTTTTTAAAATCGCTGTCGGTGACATTATAGGCCGCCATCTTTCTGATGCCGGTATAGTTGGCGGCATCTTCCCCGGCCCATTTCAAATCGGAACCGGCCCCCTCCGGGCGATATAGATGCCCTTCCAGGCTGCCATAATTACGCTTGACAAAACTCTCTTCCATAGCCTCCACTGCCAGGTACAGGCCCCAGGGTTTGCTGTTAATGCTTATATTGGCATAGGCATATTTAGGGGTGACAACTCCCATATAGTCAAAGATTTCATAGGCCAGGTACTCTTTCATGTAGGTTTTATCCATAATAATGTTATTTAAAGCCAGCTTGTTCAAGCCCATACACGCTTGCCCTTCGACATAGGCATCAAATTTGACCTTGAAGCTGAAACGATCACTGTTTTTATCCTGCGCCACCATTCTCAAACTGGAGTTGCCTTTGGGCCTGATGCCTACATTGTGATAAGTATTGCCGTTTATAGTAATATCCGCTTGCCGGTATTCTTCCCGGGTAGCATTTTCTATAATCCAGTCAAAATCCTCCGGCTCCATTTCAATATTAATCTCCATGATTTGCTCTTTATTAAAAAGCTTACTGGCATATTCAGGCTCGGCTGGGGCAGCGCTATCCGGATGGTGGGGGTACAGCGTCAGGAAACTCGCAGCCAGAACAGCAAGTGACATCAGTATTAGCACCAGGGTATTCAGGTATTTACTCGTTATCATTGCTCTCACCGCCATTAAGACATATAGTCACCGTTGTAGCTTACCAGTACCGCATTATTTACCCCGGCGATACGGCTGACTTCATTAACAAATTGGGTGGACATATCCTTTAACCTGATTTCCACCGTCAGCTCCACTCCGCTGCTGGCCGCAACCGTTTTTGCTTTCACCACATGTTTTTTAACCTTTCCTTTCACATAGTCCAAGGCCTTTTGTTCACTATTGTCATCAGTGCAGTTTATTACCAGTATATAGGGGTTGTCGGTGCTCTTCTGGTTTACGAAGAAGAGCATGATTATCCCGATGAATAAGGAACCGAAGATGGCCAGGGGAATAAGCCCGGCTCCCAGTACAATACCGATGCTAATAGCCCAGAACAAAAAGGCGATATCGATGGGTTCTTTAATAGCGGAACGAAAACGGACTATGGACAAGGCGCCGACCATACCCAGGGAGAGAATGACATTGGAGCTGATGGCCATGATTATTAGTGTGGTTATAAGGGTCATCGCCAGCAGGGAAACACCAAAATTGGCGGAATACATGACTCCCTTGAAGGTCTTTTTATAAACCATAAAAATAAAGAGCCCCAGTATAAAAGCCAGTCCCAGGGCTATAGCGGTATCCAGCATAGAGAACGAGCTTATTTTATCTAAAAAGCTGGATTTAAAGATGTCATTAAAATTGAATTGCTCGATCGGGTTCACTTAATTCTTACCTCCCATTATATTTTTTTCTTTTCTTATCCCGCGCAGGGCAAAAACTAAGGTAAAAAGATCTGCGGGGAAGATGACCGTCCCTGTCTCAGATCAGCCCAATGCCCGGCAGGCGGCGTACTTGGAAATGGAACTGCTGCGGCGCTGGTTGGTTTGGATGATATCTCTTAGCAGTTCCGGTAGAAACTCATCATACTTTACTTCTAAAATAAGCATAGCCGCCGGGGCCATGGCTATAGTGGCCAATTCTGGATTCAGGAAATCCCGGGGAAAAAGAGTACTTTGCAATTGGCTGTCAAGAGTTATTCTCACATTACCCGGTTCATAGATATAGGCTTCGCGTCTATAATCGACTATAGTTTTGGGGCGTAAGAGCTGCTGCTTTATCCGGATATAGAACTCCTGCAGCAAAGCATTATGGCAAGAAAGCAAGCAGTTGATATCGTTGCCGAGCAGTTTTTCACACTCTTCCCGGCTCAAGGGGGCTTTTTCTTTCCAACAAAGGCTATTAATTTTACTTTTCTTTTCCAGGCGGATGAAGGATGGATCGTTATTATAGAAACGCAGGCGAAACTTTTCCCGCCGGCTTATTCCGTTGATTTTATCCATCAAGGCCCGGTTATCCGGGCTGTCAAAATACAGGCTGCGTACCCGGTAGCTGCCATCGCTTCCGGCATAGCTGTCCCGCCGTGCGATATGTTTTAGCCGGTTGCGCAAAGTAATATAATCGGAAGTATTGATATAGTGTTTGATTTCATGCCTTAATTTGGGTTGCTCCATGCAGAATCACCTCCTTAAGATTAATGTTATATCCATCATAAAATAGCTCTCTTAAATGAATCTTAAGCTTAAAGATATTTTAAGATTGGCATGTTAATATGGGGATGAGGCGTGAGGCGTGAGGCGTAGGAATGAGGGGCTAAGCTTGTACCAAATAAACAATTTTGCCGCTCAAGTACCATCTGATTCATTATTACTAATGTTCGTGCCCTCTGGGTATGAGGGATAAATAAGAAAATGAAGCGGGCAAAAGAACCGTCCCCATGCCCGCGAAGGCGAGGAATAATATGCGACTATTGCTGGTGGAAGATGAAAGACAGCTGGCGGAAGCCTTGAGTGAGCTGCTTATTAAAAATAGATATGCCGTTGATGTAGTTTACGATGGAGAAGCCGGGCTCGACTATGCTCTGACCGGAATATATGATCTTGTTATCCTGGATATTATGCTGCCGCGGATGAATGGATTGGAAATTTTGCGGCAATTGCGCTTGAACGGCATATCCAGCCCAGTTATGTTGCTTACGGCCAAAGGTGAACTAGAGGACAAAGTGAGCGGTCTTGATAGCGGGGCGGATGACTATCTGGTGAAGCCATTTGCAGCGGAAGAATTGCTGGCTAGAATAAGGGCGTTGAGCCGCCGTAAAGGCGAAATGATCGTGGATGACACCCTGGATATCGCTGACTTTACCCTCAATCTATCGACTTATGAACTGGAAGGCAAGAATAGCAGTGTAAGGCTTACTCGAAAAGAATTTGATATAATGAGATATTTCGTTTATCGTCCCAATCGGGTATTAAGCAAGGATGAGCTGATCGAAAAGGTCTGGGGTTTTGATTCTGAGGCTGATTACAATAACATTGAAGTATATATCTCTTTTCTGCGCAAAAAATTGGCCCATATAGGCTCCCAAGCGGCTATAAGCACCTTGAGAGGAATTGGTTACAAGCTGGAGGTATGAGTAGTGTTTGCTAAGCTTAGAAAAAAATTTGTTATCATTAATATGTCGCTGCTGACCATAGTATTTTTAGTCATCTTCAGCGTTATTTACCTCTTAACCGCGGTGGCCGGAGAACGACAAACAGAGTTTGCCCTGAACACTATAATGTTCGCTCCCCCTCGTCCTTTTCCGGATAATCCTATTCTGGCCAGCAGTATGGTGGCTGAATTGGATGAAAAGGGCCATATGGTGAGAAGTTTTTCCTTCATGAATATGAGTCAGCAGATAATTGGCCAGGCAGTTGAGCAGGCGGTGCAAAGCCGGGATTTGTCAGGCAAAATCCGGATTGAGGAGAGCTATTACGCTTTTCTGAAGCATAATACCGGCAACGGGACCAGGATAGTTTTTGTGGATCGGACTCCCCAGCACCGGATGCTGATGAATCTATTGCTGACTTTTCTGCTGGTGGGCAGTATCAGCCTGCTGCTGCTTTTCCTGATCAGCATCTACCTGGCCGATAAATCCATCCAACCCATTCAAGAGGCATTTGAAAAACAAAGGCAATTTATTGCCGATGCTTCCCACGAGCTCAGAACCCCGCTGGCCGTAATAAAAACCAATCTGGCCTTGATAACCGCCAACAGCGAAGAAAGCGTTGAAAGCCAGTCCCGGTGGATTGACTATATCTCTTCCCAGACGGATAGTATGGCCAACCTGGTCGATGATATGCTGGCCCTCGCCCGAATTGATTATATGAAAGCGAAAACTCTTTTCACCCGGTTTGATTTAAGCCAGACTTTAAGCAGCACTCTCCTGGCTTTTGAAGCTATTTTTTATGAAAAGCATATAAGCCTGAAGCAAGAAATTCAAGAAGATATTTTCCTCAATGGGGAGAAGGAGAACATAAAGAAAGTCATCAGCATCTTGATTGATAACGCCATAAAGAATACCGGGGCCAACGGGAGTATTACCGTTCGGCTGGCCAGTGACAAAAATAAAATAGAGATGCGGATAAGCAACACGGGTGAAGGGATTCCGGCTGAAGATCTGCAAAAAATATTCGAACGCTTTTACCGGGTGGATAAATCCCGGAGCCGGGAAAACAGGGGTTATGGTTTAGGACTGGCTATTGCGAAATCAATTATAGAACAACAGCAGGGAAGGATTTATGCTACCAGCACTCCGGGGGCAGATACATCTTTTGTGGTGGAATGGCCCAGGACTTAACTATGAGGAATAACCTTCTTCTTGTCTCTATATTCCATAGTTAGCGTTTTGCTGTGGTGGAATTATCCCCAGCCCTCCGGGGAAAAATAGGTTTAACGAAAGAATATATTTTGAAAGTATACATGAGAAAGCCCTTATCAGGAAGGAACGGATACTATACAATTAAGGAGAAAAGT
>Ga0209312_1002947_pt1 | contig 10660 bp, 7 predicted proteins | sample BioC13SIPDNA_4_FD_185744 | JGI IMG/M metagenome (GOLD analysis project Ga0209312, IMG submission 185744) | Anaerobic biogas reactor microbial communites from Washington, USA - Biogas_R1_B C13 SIP DNA (SPAdes) (version 2) | ecosystem: Engineered > Bioreactor > Anaerobic > Unclassified | place... | reverse complement strand
GTAGGCGATGAAGGTCGCCGCCGGCGAGAGATCGCAGAGGATCGCCCGCCGCGCTCCCCACGCCACGTCGGACATCTCCCGCTCGACCTTCTCCTTGAACTCCGGGTCAGGGTTGCCGCACATCTGCGCCGCCACCCCGGTCATCCCGGTCCCGCAGAACCCGTCGAAGACGATGTCGCCGGGTTTCGTGTAGTGGAGGATGTAGCGCATGATCGCCTTATGCGGCACCTTCGTGTGATACGAGTGAGCGTTGTAGATCGGATCGTTCTTCCCCTCGCTCACGTCCGCCGCAAACGGCTCGCAGTCGTACTTCTCCTCGGGATCGAACGGCCGCCCGTGCTCCTCGATGAACTCCCCGATCCAGGGGTTCGGGCAGGCCGTGTAATACGGCGGGTCGGAGAGCGCAATGATGTCTTTGTCCTTCCCGCGGGGGAACCCCTCAACCTTGCGAACGGCGTCGAGCCGCTCCTCTGTCAGTTCATAATCGGTCATATCACTCCACCACCAGGCGCACCTTCCGCTCGTCTTTGTCCTTCACCAGGCCCGATACGTAGTTCTCAAACCGCGTCTCGATCTCCTCCACCGAACACGCGGACCCGCCCGCCATAAGGGCACGCCGCAGATCCTCGACCATGATCGTCACCTTCACAAGACCCGAGAGCGCCTCCTGGAGCGCCCGCACCAGGTCCGCCGGGACCGTCTCCGGGAGTTCCCGGCGCTCCCGGACCTCCATCACAAGCGCCCGGTCCTTCGGTTTGAGGAGTTCAAGATTCGCCTGCACCGTCGGATCGTCCAGGTTCTCGACCAGCATGCCGGTCCACGCCGTATGGATCCCATCAAGAAGATCATCCAGTTGTTCGAGCACGGTGCCGGGAGAGGGCGCCCCCTCATCGTCCCTCGGCCTGAACGAGCAGTGCGGGCAGACCGGCTCCTTCTCCAGGTCCTTCTCCGTGAGCGCAAAACACGGTTGCAGTTTCAGCAGGGCCGTATCAAGCGTGGTCAGGGCCTGTTTCGGCATGATCTCGATGCTTGAGAGCGCACGGAGAGCGATAAGCCGCGGATCGGCCTTCAACTTCTTCTTCCGCTCGTCCCCCTCACGGCTCAGGCGGGCCTGCCGGTGGAGACGGAAGTACTCTTCGATGTAGCGCTTCTTCATGCTCTCAAGCTCCCGCCTGAGATCGCTCTGGAAGGAGCGCGTGATCTCCTCCCCGGCCTCAAGCTGCATAAAAATCGAGCGCTTCGACTCGCAAAGCGCCTCCTTACACTCGTTCTCATCGGGGAGCGCCATCTCGGCCTGGGACAGGTACCCCGTCAACGGCGCAAGGTCCGAGCAGAACCGGGCAAGACCGTCGATCTCTTTCATCAGCGCCAGTTCGTTCGCATGCCCCCGCACGTCGGCCTTCGTCCCGCTGTAGTTCTTCAACCTCCCCTCGGTGTTGAACCGCTGCAGCGACTCCAAAAACACCTTCAGGTTACTGAAATCTCGCTTCTTCTGCTCTTTCGTCTGCTCGTCGTAGAGGTCGCGTCCCCAGAGCAGGAGCGACCCGTCCAGCCGCTGCTGCGCCTCCACCACCTCCGGGATAAGCGCATGCAGACGTTCCTGGAGCTGCCTAACCGCCTCACGGTGAGTTGCCGAATTCCTCACCAGACCCGGGGTAAGGCCGAGCGTCGTGAAGAGCTCGGCAAGCACCTCGACGGGTGGATCTTTCGGCAGTTCCACGTGCTTGAACCCGGCCAGATCCGATCCACTCTTCTTCGCCATCTCATCGAGGTTTGCCGCCGTGATCTTCGCGCCCGGGTAGGCCGCCACCGCATCGCCGTGATAGACCAGCGCCGCGAGCAGCACACCGACATACTCCGGCTCAAGCCTGAACCGGCGCTCGTACTCGACACCGTGCTCCCCGACGATGAGTTCGCTCCTGTTCAGCACCTGCCCGAACGCCTTCTCCCGGAGAAGCGTCACAATATGCTGTGCATACACCGACCCCTCCGGGTTGACATGCTCCCCTTCCAGCAGCCCAAGAGCGTCGAGCACCGCCGCTCCCCGCTGCGTCTTCAGGCCGCCACGGAGATACGTCAGGGCGTCCTTCACCGCATCGCCGCGGTCGCTGCCCCGGATCGTCTGGGAAAACCGTGGATAGTCAGGCGCCAGATCCTCGAAATGCGGGGCAAGACAATACGCGGCGATACCATTGATCGTCGCCGCCACATCGCCGCCCGTCGAGACCGCTCCTTCCTTTGCCCATTCGAGCAGGTTCTTCTCGACGCCACCGTAGGCGACCCGATAGGCCGTCATCATATTGTCCCGCATCCACCGCAGGATGACGGCAAGGTGCTCGTCCCCCTTCTTTTCGTATACCCCGCGGTTTGTCGCCGACGCGGTGCTCGCCATCTCACGCGCCCCCGCATACCGTTTCAGCGCCGTGTAGAAGTCGTCGTCCCACTTCGCCAGTTTCAGGAAGACCTCGTCCGGCCGGTGCTCGTCGTCGTACTCCGGTGGCTCAAACGGCTGGATGAAATAGATGTAGAAGTCTCGCGGCGGCTGCGCCGTCGACCGCTCGTTCGGCGCGCCGAAGAAGAGGTACCCCGGCCGTCCCGCCTTCCTGTCCGCCCAGATGATCTCGTGCTCCCAGATCCGGTAACCACTCACGTAGGTGGCATCAGGGGTCTTCATCACCCGGGCCAGAGCGTCGAAATAATAGTGGTCCAGTCTCCACTCGTTCAGGGTCGCCGCCCTCTCCTCGATCTTGGCGTCATAATCGATGTCCTTCCTGACATCGAGATAGTACATGTCGTTCTCCGGGTTGTGGGAGATGAACTGCCCGCTCACCGTCCTGGTGATCTCGCGTAGCACCGTCTCGATGGTCGTGAGCAGGAACTCCGAATCAGGTTCAGGGAGATCCAGATAGAGGCAGAGATCATCTCTGAGATCCTCGGGTTTCAGACCGATCGGAGAACTTACATCCCCCGTCGTCAGGCGGTGAACACAGAGGGCGTGGATGATCCTGACCGCCGCATCGAGGTACTGTTTCTTCTCAAACGAGCGTTCCAGAATACTCTGGAGGATATGGCCTTTTTCAAGGATAGCCCTGATATCCTGGTCTGTCCGAACCGACATATCCTCAGAGAGGGTATCCCAGTACCCGTCGAAGGAGAGGAGGCCCGGGCGATCGGCAGGCACCTCGACATCGATCAGGCGTTTCACGTCGCGGCTGACGGACTTGAGCACCTCCCGCTTCTCCACCATATACAGCCTCTCAAAGATCTCCAGGTACCGGGGGTGCACCGGGAAGAGCGCCACGTACTCATCGAGACGCTCGTTCATATCCCCATAGAGCGGTGTGAACCGTTCCAGGTGAGCACGGATCTTTGCCTCCTGTTCAGGCGTCTTCTTAAGAAGGCGCTCCGAGACGACGTAGGCGATGTCCTCGCCGTAGATCCTGACCGACTCAAACCGCTTCTGCACACGCCGCATCGAGGCGGCCACAGACTCAAACCTCGGGTTGTCGAAGAGAGCCTCCTGGACACCGGCCATGAACCGGAACCGGCTCAGGCTGCACGACTCCCCGATCTCGCGCATGAAGTTAAGGTCCAGCACCAGATCGGCATCCTTGCGCGACCGGAGATAATCGAGGAGTTCGTCGACGACAAGGAGCAGCCCCTTATCGGGATACTTCTCCTCGAAGGCCTGCATCATCGCGATGAACGCATCCTTGTGGTTGGCGATCTGGTCGTCGGGAGGGAAGGTGTAGGAGACGCCCAGTTTTTTGAGGTTCCTCTGGAGCTCCCCGCAGACGATATCTCGAAGCGACTGCCTGACCGCACCGATCTCTGTCCTGATAACCACGAACCGACCGGCGACACTCTGTGAGGCCTCCCGGATCGTATCGTTCCTGACACTGGCCGCGAGATCGGCGTGTTCGGCAATCGCGCTGAACACAGACATCAGGTGCGATTTGCCGGTACCGTAGTTGCCGACAACGAGGAGCCCTTTCTTGTCGAGAGCGGTATTGAGTTCAAGGATCGGGATCAGCTCGGCGGTGATCTTCTCGGCCATACCGTCTGAGATAACATAGGTCCGGACAAGCCGCTCGGCCTCACGCCTATCGTCGGCCTCCCGCAGTTGCACAACATCTTCGATAGGATCAAACTGAACAAGTTCACCATATTTCATAGGGCATTTGCCTCGCTGATGGGGAGAAGGATGACGCCCTGGACGTCGGTGTGTGAGTATGCCCGGTATTCATCGTGGCCCGGCACCGCATAGGAGAGGGTTGAACCGTCGTAGGACCCATCCCACGCGGCAACGACCGTCTTTCTGCGAGCAGCCTGCTTGAGAAGACGAAGGGGGTCGAGAGAGAGTTCAGGGGCAAACAGGAGTTCGATATTGTCGCACAGGACGACATCTCCCTCTGCGCTCTCGACCGCATCCCGAAACTCATGTTGAACGGCGTCTGACCGTTCTGCAGGTGAATATTCGATCATTCGTCGGCTCACCAGAGAACCGATATTGAGATAGGAGTAACCATGCCGACCCGCCCATTTTCTCAGTAATGCCGTCTTACCGGTTCCTGATCGACCTACAACAATACTCAGGCCGATCTTTTTCTCATTGGGAACGGAAGAAAGCCCAGATGACATAGGAGATGATAAGGTAATCCTGTTAATAAACCATCGTAGTTGAAGAGTCAAAATCTCCGATCTATCTTTAAATGGCCCTAAATTCAAAAAGAAAGTTTTTTTAATCAAACTTACCGCAACCCCCACCGAACGCGAGCAAACATAATGTGGCCCCATGCCACCCGGGTGATCGATCCTTTAATCCCAAAACTGCCGGCATTTGTTTACAGGATTCTGGGAAACGGAGCGCGTATCCTCCTCATAACTGGAAGATGACCGGTCTGCATCATGGAGCATTCGTGCCGGGGGTTCTCCCGGATCCTGTAGGCCCTGAGGGAACATTCATGCGCGGCCCTGCGGTCCAGATCCTCTACAGGGAGAATCCAGAAACCGGATAGGGTTCGTGGTTAGAGAAGAGAAATGCATGAACCCCGGCAACCCGGGGTGAACGTATCAGTGCGGCCGACCCGTTGCCTTCTCCCTCACGAGATCGCAACCTCCGGAAGTTCCTCCGCCTCCGGCAGCCCGGCCACGTCTCGGGAAAGCCTGATGTGTCGAGAGTATGCCCTGCAAGATAACGGACATTTATCGGACATATCGGACACCTTCTGTTTTTGGGGTGTCCGACATCTGACGCGGAGGGGGTTCTCTGTTTCGTCGAGGAGTGAAACACCACAAGAACCCCGCAGCCTCGCGGTGCCCATGCTCCCCGCCCTGCAGCCAGTCGCATGCCGGTAGTCGCTAATCGCACCTAACGGCGCTCAAACTTCTTCCCTGCTGGGGAAGTCGTTACTCGAAACACCTCGCATCTTCTCGAACCCCGGTTCTACGAACCGTCGTTCACCGCACCCCCGCCCTCGCGTTCCCCTCCCGCACCAGCCGGGCGTAACACCCTTCACAGAGGCTCGTCTGCGCCTCCTGCGAGCGGTAGACCGCTTTTCCCGTATCGCAGAGATCGCACCGGCCGAGCTCGACCTTCACCCGGAGAAACTCCCGGTGGTCGAGGACCCCCGATAGGGGCTCTTGCGGCACGGACCCTCGCCTTACACTTCCTTTCAGCGCATTACAGCCGGCGATGCCAGCCAGAGGGCGGCTAAACGGCGTTTGATTGAAGTTTCCGCCCCGTGACGCCAGTATCCCGGGATCGGTTCCGGCATTCTGGGTTTCACACACACACGCACACTCACTCACCCAGGAACCAGTACCGGGGACTGTGTGTATGTTCTGCTGTACTTCATTACTGAGAGGGAGATGCCTCTCTCTGTCTGTACAAACATCGGCCAATTCAACGTCGTTTTGAACCGCTGGATCGTTGCACCCGGTGCTGGAACCCTGCGGTAAACCTGCTGCAACCCTGCAACCTTCAGTGCTCCCGCTCCGGTCTGGTGGCCGGCCCGGGTTACCGGGACCACCATCCCGGTCCCCATCCAGCCAGACCCCGCCGCCATGGGCCCAGCGCCGGTAGACAGCGCCGTCGAAGGAGAAGAGGTGCTCCCGCCGCCGCACCGCGTACCCTTCCACATCCCCCGAGACCATCGTATCGAAGAAACTGACCGCCGGGCACTTCTCCAGGAGACCTGAGTAGGCCGTCCCCCGGCTCGTGTAGCCGTGGAGGATACGGTAGGTCTGGTGGTACGAGAGCCCGAGCGCCTCCTGGAGCATCTTGATCGTGAACTGCTCCCAGCCCATCGTTGCCACCGTCGCAAGCGCTGCGGCCTCGTTCTTCGTCATCTTCGTCTCCTGCCCCCCGGTCTCGCCGTTGATCGCCGCATAAACCCGGGCAGCCGCCGCGAAATCGTCCAGGTTTGCCCTGATGCCGCCGTCGTACGCCTCTCTCTGGAAGCGGTGGATGAGGGCGGAGGCCTTGATCAGGTCAAAGAGGATGCCCGGGTTGCGACGGTTCGTGGTCGCTGAGAACTGCACCCTCCGGGCATAGGGGATGGAGACGTGGAGGCGCTTCTCTCTGAGGAGCCGCCAGATCGCCCGGCAGACCACGATATCGGGGTCCTCTCCGTCGCTATGGTCCTCACTTGTCTCCCGCTCCTTCATGTACTGGAGCACCCGCTCGTCCTGTTCGAGGGAATCATCGATCCAGACCGTGAGCATCCGGTTCGCCACCTGATCATCGCCGGCATCCTCGACCTTCGCGAGCCACCAGATACATCGCTCCGGGATGCGGCAGATCTGGAGTTTCCGGTCGGTGGTCACCGTCTGGTGCTCGATGCTCACCCGGAAGTTCGCGGTTGCGGCCTTGAGGACCTCCTGCAGGTCGTCGGAGAGCGAGACATCATCAAAGAGGAAGACAGTCCCCGGTTGCAGGCTGCCGTTGTAGTAGAGCGCCTTATCCGAGACGGTCCCGGCGAGGCGGTACTCCTCCGGGACCTGCTGGAGCATGGTGGTGCAGGCGTGGCTCTTCCCCTTCCCGGAGTTGCCGGAGATGGCGACATGAAGGCCGTTCGTGTTCTCGACCGACTGGGACGCAAGAGACATCACAAGACATTCCGCGACAGTCCGGTCCCCGACATGGCTCTTGTTGAAGGTGTCGAGAAGGAACGCGAGCGGGTCGCCGGTCTGAAGGATCGCTATTGCCCGGCGGCGATGCCCATCATCCACCGGTGCCGGAGCCGGAACCGGGGGAGGGGTGGGTGCCGCCTCCTTCTCCTCCGTCGTCCGCTTCTTCTCGTAGATCCCTCGAAGCTCCGACCACCGCTGCGCCCCTCCGCCGCAACTTGCGTGGTGGCAGCCGGCGAAAATGGCGCCGTTTGCAAACTGGATGGCAAACGCACCGTCTTTATGCGCTCCCGAGAACGGGCACTCCGCGAGGATGTAGAGGGTCCCGCCCTGGTAAGGCCGTGTGCTCCGGACGGCGATACCGTGATCGAGGAGCCAGGCGGCAAGGTCGATCCTTCGAGAACCCTTCTTCGGCTGTGATGGTTCTTCCCGGGGGAGGAGCCCGGCGAGGTACTGGAGCCGATCTATCGGGACGATCTCGATCTCTTCTGGGACCTTGAGGACCTTCGCCCGCCGGTGGGGGCGCTCCTCTGTTGAGTCGCCCTTTCTTGAGAGCGTCCCGTAGAGCTTCCAGATCCGGGCGGCGTTATAGTTCGCGGTATCGACGGTGATCACATCATTTGAGAAGAGGGCATCGAGGGTTGCGAGCGCCCCCTTCACGAGCGATGTGGCTACCTCATCGTTCGCCAGATCGATCCGGTAGAGGAGATGTGCCCCGTTCCCGGAGTCCGCCCGGATGGGTTCGGCGAACCCCTGCTCCGCGAGATAGCCCGCAATCCGCTCCGCTGCGCTGAGCGCCGCATCGTGCTCCTCATCCGTCGACGAGACTCCGCTCGGCCGCACCGGGTCGATGTCGATTGGGAACCAGCGCCGGCGGATGATGTCGGCATCAGCGGTCGTCGCATCTTTGCGCGAGAGACGCAGCTTGATCCGGTTCGCCCGCCGGGCGAGGAGGGCGGGGTTTGGAGTGTTTAAGGTGACGTAGATCCCGGCGACCGAGGGATCGGCGTCGAGCGCCTCGACGGCCCGGGCAAGGCGCTCGTAATCGTCGAAGTAGCCCGAGTGGGTGACACCGTCGGCGAGCGCCCGGACCTCGACCACGCCGTCGGGGGCGAGGAGTTCCACCGTCCGGCGAATCTCCCCGCTCATGAGGTCACCCCCGGGATGAGGGGAAAGAGGGGGGCGGATATGGCCTCCCCGCGGGCGACGCGCTGGAAACTGACGAGCGGGATGATGTAGGACCCGACACGGGTATGGAGCACCACCGCCTTGCCGGAAGCGTTCAGCGTCGCGTGTCCCTCGATGGCGGTCTCGCTCGCCAGGATCCCACCCGGAGTCGTCCGGGAGCGGTCCTGTGTGATGGGGATCACCCTGCCGGAGAAGAGCAGGTTCCTCAGGTCCTCCGCCTCGATCCGGTAGCGCTCGACGTCAACGGCGATCCGGAGCGCGCCGCCGGTGCCGTGGGAGAGGGTGCCGGGCTCAGTCATGGCCGGCCGCCTCCTGCTTCGTCCGGATGACGGTGACGACATAGTGGTGGCATTTCGTCCGGACAACGTGGATCTCCCGCAATCTCCGGCCGCACCGGTTGATCTCATCGGCCGCGACCCGCGGTATCAGGTAGAGCGGGACGACACCGGCGCGTCGCTCCTCGGTAGCTGCTCTTATTGCCCCGGAGGGAGAAGAGTTGTTGGCAGTCCCGTGTGAATCGATGTTGGCGCACGCTTCATCCCGTGGGCTGCCGCCTATCCTGTCTGTGCGTTGCATTCTGTTTCCTCGCTGTGGAACGTTATCAATCTGGCTTTACCGCCGGCGGCCGGGCTCTCCCGGAGAGGCTTTGCCACCGGATTGCATGCTTTCTGGATCTTCTTTTTCATGTTCTTCTCCTGTGCGGGCGGATTTCCGACGACCTGTGCCGGAAATCGACCGGACGCCCCGGTTAAGGCGCCGAACCTTCAGGCGGGTTCCCGCACGCAAAAGAGGTCGATGAGGGGGGTTATAAGGGAGAGCCGCGCTCAGTGAAAGTGAGGGGGAGCGAGAAGACCGGTAAACCGGGGTGGCAGGCTCGCCGAAGGCGAAGGAGGAAAGATCAGTCGGAGGGGCGCCGCTCCCATCCCCCCTGCGTGCGCAGGGGGTGTCGAATAGGGAGAGGGTGTTACCACCCTCCCCCCTTCCAGGAACGCACCGTGCGACTTTCATCGCAGTGCGCTCGCGCGTTTCACTACCCTGATGAGGGCGGTAACAAAAAGAAGGTTGTTTTTTCCTTCTTCCGTTGCCTTTTCCATCCGGGTCTGTAGCCTGTTAACGTTGGATCTCCCGTTGATTGCCGGGTGAGTCCCTCGTGGCACCAGTACGCTTCTCGCCAATTGGCGTCGGTGAATGACGTACTTTCACGGGTATACCACCTTTCACTGCTGTGAAACACCTGTCCCCCGTGGGCGCCCTTTCAGGCTGAGGCATACACCTCTATCCTGCCGATTACGGGCGGGCGTTGGCTTCTTGGGATATCCTGTACCGCCTCCACCATTTGTCGGCCTCACGACCTTCATACCTCGTTCGAGGGGTGGATACGGGTTTCCAGGTTCCGTATCGAAGATACCGATTGACGCTGTAGGGGCCACCTTGAGACCGGGAACCTCCACGTCCGTTTGCCATCCTGAGGGGGTACCAGTGATGGCCCGATTCCGTTGCCGTTTTGGCTCAAGTGTAGTATCACCCTGGTTTCACTTGTTGCGGATGACGATCTTTTTCGGTGATTCAGCGTTTTCTTCTCCCTGGCGTCGTTTACCTGGCGGATGGAGCAGATCAGGGTTCTACTCTTCTCCTCGTTGTCCCGCGGGCTTCACACAACCCCGTTACCAGGATCGCATGCCGCGGCAGGTACATCTCAAACGGATAAGATGGCGGATTGACCCGAAATCCCCGATACAGCCTCTTGTCGCACCCCCCCTATCCACCAGAGGCGCTCATACCGTGGTATGGGTGACTTCGTCCTGATACCTCAGGGTTCTGACGCGTTCGCGCACCCGGCACGGCTTCGCAACGCAGCCAGCGGCTCCCCGCGCTCAGCCTATCTCACTTCTTCGTCCGGTATGCCTGCGTCGGGTGCCGGGGATTCTCGGGGAGCGTGTACTCAAGAATTCCAGCGCGAAGCAGAGGAGAGAGATAACTCCGGAACACCCACTTCTTGTCCCTCCGGAGGAGCACCGCGAGTTCGTCGGCCGTATACGTCCGGATGCCGCAGAGTTCGGTGACGACCTGTTGCACCTGCCCCGGCGGACTTCTCTGCCCGAGGTTTCGGATAGCCTCCGCAAGCCTGGCAGGTAAGCCGTCAGGCATGGTAGGTAAGCCGTCAGGCATGGTAGGTAAGCCGTCAGGCATGGTAGGTAAGCCGTCAGGCATGGTAGGTAAGCCGTCAGGCATGGTAGGTAAGCCGTCAGGCATGGTAGGTAAGCCGTCAGGCATGGTAGGTAAGCCGTCAGGCATGGTAGGTAAGCCGTCAGGCATGGTAGGTAAGCCGTCAGGCATGGTA
>Ga0209312_1002942_pt1 | contig 10671 bp, 7 predicted proteins | sample BioC13SIPDNA_4_FD_185744 | JGI IMG/M metagenome (GOLD analysis project Ga0209312, IMG submission 185744) | Anaerobic biogas reactor microbial communites from Washington, USA - Biogas_R1_B C13 SIP DNA (SPAdes) (version 2) | ecosystem: Engineered > Bioreactor > Anaerobic > Unclassified | place... | reverse complement strand
CCTGGTGCTGATCATGTCTGTTGAACCCGGCTTTGGCGGTCAGTCCCTGATGCCGGACACCCTGGACAAAATCGGCCAGCTCCGGGCCGCAGGCTTCACCGGCACCATCAGCGTGGATGGTGGCGTCAATGCCGCCAACGCCGCCATGGTCCTTCAAAAAGGGGCCACCCGCCTGGTGATGGGCACGGCAGCCTTCACAGCGGAGGATCCCCAGGCTTTGTTTGAAAGCCTTCAGCAGGCATGAACCAACAGCTGCCCAGCTTCCAGTATAAAATCTCCCTGGGGCAGAACTTTCTCTTTGACGAGAAGCTGCTTAACCGTTTGGTGGACCAGACCGGGGTAGGGCCCCTGGCCACCGTGCTGGAAATCGGCGCCGGGCGCGGGGATTTAACCGCAGTCCTGGCAGCCCGCTGCCGCCAGGTGGTGACCATCGAGGTGGACGAGCGGCTTGAACCAGTGCTGAAGGACCGCTTCAGCCAGACGGACAACATCCGCCTGGTGATGGGGGATGTGATGCGCCTTGACCTCATGGAGGTGATGGCGGGGTGCGGCCCCTTTCATGTGGTCGCCAACCTGCCCTATTACCTCACCAGCCCCATTTTAAGCCTGCTGTTGCATGCACCCCTGCCCATCCAGAGCGTCAACGTCATGGTGCAGGAGGAAGCGGCGGCACGGATTTTAGCCCGGCCCGGCACCCCGGAATACGGGCCCCTGACGGTTCTGGCCGCTTACCGGGGGATGCCCCGGGCCACCGTCCGGGTTCCAGCCCGGATGTTCACGCCGCCCCCCAAGGTGGACAGCGTGTTTTTGACGGTTCCCTTTCACAAAACGCCGCCCGTCCATTTGCAGGATGAGCCCCTGTTCCATCAGCTGGTCCAGGCGGCCTTCCAGATGCGCCGCAAAACCCTGGTGAACAACCTGGTCCATGCCTTCCCCGTCAGCAGGGAACAAGCCCAGGATGTGCTGGTCAAAGCGAGCCTGCCCCAGCAGGTGCGGGGCGAGCGCCTCAGCCTGGAAGAATTCGCCGGCCTGAGTAACGAACTGGCTGAATTATTAAAAATACCAGAAAAACGTAACAATATCGTAATAAGTCTTTACAAAACAGAAACAATGTGATAGCATGGGCTCATCAAACGCGAGGTGAATCAAATGAAGCGTGGGAAGAGCGTATCGGTCCTGTTGACGGCATGCCTGCTGTGTATGTCTGTTTTGTTTTCCGCCCATGCGCAGCGCTATGAAACCCTGCGGCCCGGCGCCCAGGGGGAGGCGGTGCATGCCCTTCAGTCCGGCCTGAAGGCCCTGGGCTATCCCGTTGAAGTGGATGGCAAATATGGCAGGCAGACCAGCCAGTTTGTCAGCGCCTTCCAGCGGCAGAACCGCCTCACCGCCGATGGCTTGGCCGGTGACCGGACCTTGACAGAGCTGTACCGCCAGGTGCCCCAGTTCAAGCCGGACAGCCCCCAGGCTGGCGTGAATACGCCGCCACCCTCAAGCCCCTCCAGCCCCACCACCCAGCCTGAAACCGGTGCCTCCGGCGCCGCCTATGTCTATACCAGCAACCGGGGCGCCCTCAATGTGCGCAACCAGCCCAAATACGGCCAGACCACCATCGGCCAGCTGCCCTTTGGCACCCAGGTCACCATCCTCTCCACCACCGGCTCCTGGACCCGCATCAGGGTTAATGGCCTGGAGGGCTTCGTGGTGTCCTCCTTCCTGCGGCAAGACCCGGTTGCCACCCCTGCGCCAGGCACGTCCAGCCCAGCGCCCACTGCCACGCCGGCCCCTGCACTGCCCACCAGCCCGCCGCCCGCTTCATCGGGCAGCGCCCTGGTGATTACCGGCAACCGGGGCAGCCTGAACCTGCGGGACAGGGCTTCCTATTCCGGCACGGCCATCCTGCAGATTCCCTACCAGGAGACAGTCCAGGTGCACAGCCGCAAAGGGGCCTGGACCCAGGTTACCTACCAGGGGGTCACCGGCTTCGTGGTGGACAGCTTCCTGCGGCATCAAACCGGCCAGAACCCCCTGCCCACAGAAAGCCCGACACCGGTTGCCAGCCCGACTGAGCAGCCCACGGAAGTTCCCCGTCCGACTGAACAGCCCACGGCGGCCCCAGGACAGCAGGGCACCGCCTTTGTGAATACCGCAGGCAAGCGTACCCTCAACTTCCGCAGCACTCCCAACACCGGCAACAACATCATCGGCCAGCTTCCTTCCGGGGAAGCCCTCCTCCTCATCAACCGGGGGGACACCTGGTGCGAAGTCATCTATAACGGCCGCCAAGGCTTTGTCATGACCTCCTTCCTGCGCTTCCCCACCGAACCCACCACTAGCCCCACGGCGGCTCCCACCGAAACACCCACCCAGGCACCCACCCAGGCGCCTGCCGAGACGCCCACGCCCAGCCCCAGCCCCACAGCGGCGCCCACGGAAGCGCCCCTCTTTCCCCGCACCCTGCGCCCCGGCGACAGGGGGGAGGACGTCCTGGAGCTGCAAACCCGCCTCATTGCCCTGAAGTACACCGTCTCCAAAACCTCTGCCTATGATGCCATGACCCAGGAAGCGGTCCGCCATTTCCAGCTGCAAAACTCCCTCACCGTGGACGGCCTCTTTGGCAGCAACACCGCCCAGATCCTGCTATCCGGCAGCGCCCGGGCTGCAGACAGCCCCGCCCTCTCCTACAAGACCCTGCGCATCGACCAGCGGGACGGCAGCGACAAGGCCATCACCCGGATGCAGGAGGCCCTGAAGAACCTGGGCTTCCCCCTCACCGTCAACGGCCGCTATGATATTCCCACCCACCAGGCGGTGGTCGGCTTCCAGCAGCGCAATGACCTGCCCATCACCGGCATCGCCAACCCCCACACCCAGGCCACCATCTTTTCAGGCGGCGCCAAGGGCTATGCCACCCCCGTCGCAGAGCTGGGCGCCGGCGAAGGCAAGGGGGAAGGGCCCTCCTCCTCCCAGGTCAAGCTGCTGCACTGGTTCAATGACATCAAGCCCCGGGTGGCCGCCGGCCAGCGGGTCACCGTTCATCACCCAGCCAGCGGCATCAGCTTCACCATCCGCTTCTATTCCATGGGCAACCACGCCGATTCCGAGCCTGACACCTGGCGGGACACCCAGCTGATGAACCGGGCCTTCGGCACACCTTCCTGGAACATCAACACCGTCTACATCAAATTGCCCGACGGCCAGTGGACCCTGGCGGCCATGCACAACCGCCCCCATCTGTCAGGCGCCATCAACGCCAACGGCTTTGGCGGCCACCTCTGCATCCACTTCCTCCGGGACACCGATGAGGTCAACAAAAACGACCCGGACTACGGCGCTTCCAACCAGCGGGCCATCCGCAAAGCCTGGAAAGGGATGACCGGGGAGGATGTGGAGTAGGGAGGAGTAGACGGGGGAACGCTGGGGCTTCCGCCCCAGACCCCGACAAGGGATTTCATCCCTTGACCCGGAATTCTGAATGGGGGAACGGGATACTTCCAGCATATTCCAGGTGAAACAAAAGACCAGAGATGCGCATATGCCTCTGGTCTTTTTGTAATGGATGGGTTGTTATTTTTTCAGAATCAGGAAGGCCAGCAGCGCCACCACCCCCAGGGCGAACAGGATCAGCCCGAAGGACAGGGTGCGCAGCATCCGCCTGGCCGTGTCCTGGAAGGTGGTCCACATGGCGGCATACATCATCACATAGTGATAGGGCTCCCGGGGGCTCAGGCCAAAGGCCCGGCGCCAGGCAGCGCTCACCTTGTCTGCAAAGCGGCCCAGGGTGTAGGTGAAGCGGTTGCCCACCGGCACCACGCTGGGGCCGGTGCGGGTTTTCAGCACCGTGCGCATCAGCAGAAGGGACACCCCGTCCATGCTGATTTCAAGCAGTCGGGCGATGAAGGTCAACACCGCGCTGAAGGCGAAATAGACTTTCTCAAACAGCAGGTCCAGGGGCGTGGCCACAAAATAGCCCAGCTTCACCAAGCGGTTCACCAGGGGCCGGTACAGTCCGTCCTCGATGTCCAGCCACTGGGGCCAGCGGTTCACATACACGGCCTGCCCCTGCTCGTTTTTTGCAGTCAGCCACAGCCGCACCACCGTGACATACAGGATGACGCCCAGCAGCAGGGATTTCCCGCCGCCCATCAGGTTCACCCCGGCCAGGTAGTGCACGGCATGGGCCGGCTCGTGAGCCTTGAGGAAGGGCAGGGCGCCGTTGGCAAGCGTGGTGAGGATGCCTTCGGGGTACAGGCCCAGTACAAACAGCACCAGGGCCGAACCCCCCAGGGCCAGGCCGGACAGCGGGCGCATGGAAGGGCCCATCCGGTCGAAGGCCTCCTGGTTCTTGTCGTTCTTCTGGATGAACAGGGCGAAAAACAGCTTGAGCATGTAGCAGAAGGTCAAGCCGCCGGTGATCACAAACAGCCATTCCGCAATCTGATAGGGCAGGGCGCTGTGGCCCAGCTCCTGCAGGTGGACGATGTATTCCACAATGCTTTCATGCAGCAGGGTTTTGGAGGCGTAGCCGCTGAAGAAGGGGATGCCCGAGATGCTGGCCGCCCCCACCAGGAAAATCAGCATCAAGCCGGGCTTCTTCCGGCCATAGCCCTTCACCTCGTTCAAATCCAGCTTGTGCACGTTCAGGTACACCACGCCGGCTGCCATGAACAGCACCAGCTTGATCATGCTGTGGTTCAGCATGTGCAGCACCGTCCCCTGGGCGGCCAGGGCATTGTGCTCGCCCAGCAGGTCCTGCATGCCGATGCCAAAGAGGATAAAGCCGATCTGGCTCATGGAGGAACAGGCCAGGGTGCGCTTCAAATCAATGGAAAACAGCGCCAGCACCGCCCCCAGCAGCATGTTGATGAGGCCGATCCCCAGCAGTAGCTGGCCCCAGAGCACATCTCCCGCAAACATCCGGGTGGAAATCACCAGGATGCCAAAGATGCCCACCTTGGTCAATACACCGCTGAGCAGCGCGCTGGCCGGCGCCGGGGCCACCGGGTGGGCCTTGGGCAGCCACACATGCAGGGGCACCATGCCGGCCTTGGCGCCAAAGCCTGCCAGAATCAGGCTGCCCGGTAAATACAGATCCGCCACGTCCATGGTGGCGATGGCTGCCTGGATGCCCTCAAACTGCAGGGTGCCCGTGCGCTGGTATAGCATCATCAGGCCCATCAGCATGGTCATGCCCCCCAGGATGGCAATGGCCAGGTAGGTCTGTCCCGCCCGCATGGCACCTGGGGTTTGCTCGTGAATCACCCAGCAATAGCTGGTGAAGGACAGGATTTCAAAGAAGAGGAAGGTGGTAATCAGATCGTCCGACAGGAAGACCCCCAGGGTGGCCCCCAGGGTCAGCAGGGTGAACAGGGCATAGCGGCCCTTGGCATGGCCGTGGTTGAAGTACTGCGGCGAAAACAGGGAGGTCATCATCCACATAAAGGCGGCAATCAGGGCATACAGGGCCCGGAAGCCGTCAGCCTTCAGCCGGATGCCCATGTTCAGCACCCGGGCCGTGGCAAAGGTATAGGTCTGCCCGGTGGCAAACAGCACAGCAGCCAGGGCGCACACCAGGACGCTGACGCCCGCCATCAGGAGGATGCCGGCTTCCGCCTTCTTCCTTGAAACGGCAAAGGCAGGCACCGCTGCAAGCAGCGGCAGCGCGACCATGAGGGGGAGGATCCAGTTCATGTAAGCTGCACCTCCTTAAACCGCGCCACGGGCTGTGTTGTTGAGGAAGTTGAGCAAAGGGGCGCTGTACAGGCTCAGGGCCAGGATCAGGGCGCTCAGCCCGGCCAGCAGGACGCTGAAATTGGTCTCAACGGGCTGCCAGGCCGCCAATTTGGAGGGGCGGGTGTACATGGTCACCGCAGGCACCATCAGGTAGATGCCGGTGAGCAGCGCGCTGATGAGCAGGGCCACGATGCCCAGGATGGGCAGGGTGCCGCCCACCTGTGCCGCAGCGCCGGCCAGGTACCATTTGCTGATGAAGCCGATCAACGGCGGCAGCCCTGTCATGGCCAGGGACCCCAGGGTGAACAGGGCGGCCAGCAGCGGCAGCTGCCTGCCGATGCCCCGCATCTCGCCTACGTCATAGATGTGGGCCCGTTCATTGAGCACCCCGGTAATTAAAAACAGGGTGATTTTCATCAGTGCATGGAACACCAGGTGCATCAGGCCCGCCGCCAGGCCATGGGGGGTGAGGAGCATGGCGCCGAAAATGATGTAGGACAGGTTGGAGATGGTGGAGTAGGCCAGCCTGCGCTTCAAATGCTTTTCTTTCAGCGCCATGGTGCAGCCGTACACAATGGTAAAGGCGGACAGGGCCAGGGGCACATACTGGGCATAGCTGTCCCTGAGCATGGTGACCCCGAAGCTGAAATAGGTAACCCGCAGGATGGCGAACACGCCGGACTTGACCACCGCCACGGCATGCAGCAGGGCAGTCACCGGGGTGGGGGCCACCGCCGCTTCCGGCAGCCAGCCATGCACCGGGAAAACCGCCGCCTTCACCGAGAAGCCCAGGAAGCACAGCACATAGCCCAGGCGCAGCTGGGCGGAGTGGGTCAGGCTGACCCCCTGGAACAGGCCGCCGGGCACAAACTCTGTGGTCCCGCCGTAGTACACCAGGTACACCAGGCCGATGAAGGCAAAGGCCGAGCCCCCCAGGGAGTAGTACAGGTACTTCAAGCCTGCCTTGATGGATTTGGCGCTGCCGCCATGCATCACCAGAGGCAGGGTGGACAGGGACATGATCTCATAAAACACGTACAGGGTCAGCAGGTTGCCGCTCATGGCAATGCCCAGGGTGACGCCGTAGCTCATCAGAAAGAAGGAGAAGAAGGAGGTCTGTTTGCCGTGCCCCTTCATGTAGTCCGTGGCATACAGCAGCGAGACAGGCCACAAAAGGGCAATGATCCCGGCAAACACCTTGCCAAGGTCGTCCAGCTTCAGGGTGATGTCCAGAAAGTGGTTCAGGCTGATGATGTTGATGGCGGGCTGGTCTGCAATCAGGGCATAGAAGGTCAGGGTGCTGGCAAGCACCGCGCTGGTCATCATGTACAGGTCGCGCCGTGCCTTTTCAAACCGGAACGCAGGCAGGAGCGCGCCGGCTACAATCGGCAGGGCAACAGCAAGGGCGAGTATCATAGCGCTCCTTTTAAGAGGGTGTTGATGACGTTGTCAAAATTCTCAATCATGATGCTGGGGAAGGCGCCCAGGATGATGATGGCCAGGGTCAAAATGCCAATGGGCACCAGCATCAGAAGGCCCGGGTCCTTCGCATCCTCCCGGATGGCGGGGGATTCCGTCTGGGCCATCCCGCCAAAGAAGGCGGACACGCTGGGGGGCAGCAGGTAGCCGGCCGTCAGCATGGCGGACACCAAGAGCACCGTGGGCACCAGCCAGCTGAACACCTGGGTGCCGGAGGTCAAGGCGCCTTCTGCAATATGCCATTTGGCGATGAAGCCACCCAAGGGGGGAATGCCCACCAGGGAGATGGCGCAGATGGTGAACATCCACATGGTCCAGGGCATGCGCTTGCCCAGGTTCTGCATCTCATCCACCCGTGAGATGCCGGCCTTCAAAATGATGGCGCCAGCGCACAGGAAGAGGGCATCCTTGGTGAGGGCGTGAAAGACAATCTGCAAAAAGGCACCTTCCAGGGCCATGGTATCCAGGATGAACACGCCGCACAGGACATAGCTCACCTGGGAGACGCTGGAGTAGGCCAGGCGCTTTTTAATCTGCTTCTCCCGCAGCGCCAGCATAGAGCCCATGAAGACGGTGATGGTGGCGCAGGCCAGCAAGGTCCACTGCACCCAGGTGCCCCTGATGAAGTCCGGCCCCACCACGTAGAAGATCATGCGGAAGATGCACAGCACCCCGGCCTTGGTGATGACACCGGACAAGACGGCGCTGGCGGGGGAGGGGGCCACCGGGTGGGCGGTGGGCAGCCAGCCGTGCATGGGGAACATACCGGCCTTGGTGCCAAAGCCGATCAGGGTAATCAGGATCACCGCCTGCATGGCCGCCAGGGGGAGGGTGAGCTGGTCCGTCATCAGGGAGCCGCCCGCCACAAAGAAGGTGGAGGAGATGTTGGGGGTCAGCATGAAGATGCCCAAGAGGCCCATGGTGGCACCAGCCACGGAATAGATCAGGTACTTGATGCCGGCTGCCACCGCCTCCTTGCTGCGGCTGTGCAGCACCATGGGCATGGAGATGAAGGTCATCATCTCAAAGAAGAGGTACATGGTGACCATGGTGCCCGACAGGGTCAGGGCAATCAGGGAGGCCAGGGTCATCAGGTAGAAGGCGTAATAGCTCTTCTCGTTCTGCTCATGCTTCATGTAGCCGAAGGAATAAAAGCCGGAGATGGTCCACATCAGGGCCATCACAGCGGAAAACACCCGGCTGGTGCCGTCAGAGCGCAGGGCGATGGGCAGGTCCTTGGTCATCTCAAACAAAACCAGGGTCTGCTCCCCGGACAGGGCTACCAGCAGCACCACGATGCATTCCAGCACCATTACCGCGCCCACAAAGATGCAGCGGTTGTTCCGGTTTTCGTTCACCCATGGCAAGAACATCACCAGGAGGGAACCCACCGCGGGCAATAAAATCGCAATGAGCAACAGCAAACCTTCCATACCTTGCAATCCTCCTTAGGAAAATGTCTTCAGGCCCGTCTCAATCACCCGCAGGATCGGCTCAGAGCCAATGCCCAGGTAGACAACAAGCAGCATCGATACAAACAGGGTGACCCCTGCATAGGCAGGCATCTTCGGGGTTTCAGGGTAGATGTGGTCCTCGGCGGGCTTGCGGTAGATGGACACCACCGTGTGCAGGAAATACACGCTGTTCAGCAGCGTGCTCAAGGCCAGGGCCAGCAGCACCATCACCCGCACCCAGCCGCCAATGGCGATGCCGGAGATGGCCAGGTTCAATTTCACAATGAAGCCGCCGGTGAAGGGAATGCCCACCATGCTCATGGCGGCCAGGGTAAACACGATGCCGGCCGGCACGTTGCGGTAGCCCGCGCCGTGGAGGTAGTGGAAGCGCTTCCGGTCCCCGGAGACGTTGATGAGCTCATAGGTGGACAGGAACAGCAGGGATTTGACCGCTGCGTGCACCAGCATCTGAAACAGCGCTGCCTCCACCCCGGCCCGGGTGCCGATGCCCAGGCCCATGTAGATATAGCCGATTTGGGCCACGGATGAATAGGCAATCATCCGCCGGATGTCCCGCTGGCTGATGGCCATGATGGAGCCGATGATCATCCCGGCCACGCCGCACACGAACAGGAACTGGGTGATCTGCTGGGAGATGATTACCTCCAGGCCGATGACCCGGTAGAAGAACTTGATCAATACAAAGATGTAGGCCTTGCTGATGATGCCGCTTAAAATGGCGGCGGATACCGGCGGGGCAAAGGCATAGGTGTCCGGCGCCCAGCCATGGAAGGGGAACATGGCGCTTTTGATGGCCAGGCCTGCCGTAATCAGCGCGATCACCACCGTCAGCGGCCCCAAATGGTTGCCGGTTTCAACAATCTGCTGCACCGCTTCCTTCAGGGGCACCATCAACAGGTGGCCGGTGATGCCATACAGCATGGCAATGCCCATCAGCAAAAGGCCCGAGCCAAACAGGTGCATGATCATGTAGCGGGTAATGGCCACCAGGGTGTGGCCGTTTTGACGCACCACCACCAGGGCGCAGCTGGCAATGGTCATGATTTCGATGAAGACATAGACAGTGAACAGGTCGTTGGTGAAAATCAGCACCAGGACGGCGGCCAGGGCCAGGTCCACCATGATGCAGTACAGGTTGAACTTCTGTTCGCTCACAAAGCTTTCTGCATGGCGGAAGCCGGCGATGAGGGAAATGAACATCACCGCGGAAAAGCCGGTGGCCATCAGCGCCTCCAGGCGGCCGATGCGGATTTCATTGCCCCAGGGGGCCGGGAAATGCCCCATAATGAAGGGGTAGGCATCTTCCAATTGCAGGGTGAGGCGCAGGGTGAGGGCGGACAGCACCAGCACCGTGCCCACCACCATCAGGGTGAGGATTTTGGACACCCGGGCTTTGAACACCGAGGTGAAAATCCCTGCAGCCATGCACAGCAGGATGGAGAAGAAGGGGAAGTTGTGCACCAGGGTCATCAGGCGTCCTCCCCTCTTGCCAACATGGCAATCTCGTCAATGTCCAGGGTGTGGTAGCGGCGGTAGAGGCGCACCGTCAGCGCCAGCATGATTGCGGTGAAGCTGACGGACACCACAATCCCTGTCAGCACCAGGCCGGCCGGGATGGGGTTGATGTAGGCGGTCACCTCTGTCACTCCGTCCACCACGATGGGCGCTTTACGCCCGGAAATATAGCCCATGGAAGCCAAAAACAGATAGACTGCGGTGTCCATGATGTTCAGGCCGATGATTTTGCGGATCAGGTTGCGCTGCAGCAGCAGGATGGAAAAGCCTATGCCAAAGAGGATGACGGCCACCGTCTGCTCCAGGTTTTCATACAATAGCGACCAGGGCATATCACAGACCTCCCTTGCGGAAGAGGGCGTAGAAGATGTACATGGTGCAGGCTACCACCATCCCCACTGCGATGTTCAGCGGCATGATGAGTCCGCCGGAGAGGATGGCCCCCGGGGTGCCCAGGGGAATGCCGCTGGGG
>Ga0209312_1002936_pt1 | contig 10688 bp, 16 predicted proteins | sample BioC13SIPDNA_4_FD_185744 | JGI IMG/M metagenome (GOLD analysis project Ga0209312, IMG submission 185744) | Anaerobic biogas reactor microbial communites from Washington, USA - Biogas_R1_B C13 SIP DNA (SPAdes) (version 2) | ecosystem: Engineered > Bioreactor > Anaerobic > Unclassified | place... | reverse complement strand
AGCGTCTCAGCAACTTCCAACCATTGTCATAGTATATTTCATCTCTTGCTTCTGAATTGCCGTAAAGCTCATAGTCCAAATACATTGAATCATTCATAGATTCACCTCCGGTAGAGGTTCAAGATATTTGCGTTAATAAACAAAAACAGCCTATTGTAGGCTGCTTCGTTTGTTTTTTTTACACTTTACGTCATTATGCGGTAAGACGAGTAATTATTCAGATTCCAATAGAAAGGCCCTGCATTCGAGCTGTTATTCCAATTGCTGCCCTGTTGAAAGCAGGTTCCTTCAATCACAGACCAAACTTGTATGTTAATGTACCAAAATTGTTACAAACCGCGGAAAACCATTAAACCGTAGGAACAAAACAGGCGCGCGCCCCGACGTTCCGATGCCGATAAGCAAACGAATAATACAGATGCCAATAGAAAGGCCCCGCATGCGAGCCGTCAATCCAACGGCCGCCCCGTAGAAAGCAGTTCGTAGTATAAGCTGCCGGAGTATATAGATAGTCACACACATACTTGCTTGCAGACGGAACATCGGTTTGAACGCTTTTTGGCAGGAACAGACCTTTCGAGTCCTGAGTCCAGTAAAAGTCTTTCAGATAACCGTTTGTCAATGGAGGTGAACACGGTATTTGTGTGTATCCACTTAGGGTATCGTTGTAAGGTCTATCTGGAGCTACATAAAACCCATCAGACTTTATACCACCACCGTCTGTGAACTCCCACATATTACCCCACCAGTTTTCAAGTCCGAATAGCGAGACTGCTTCAAGGTTGGTTCCTCCTGTGTCCACAGCTCCTAGTAGTGCTGTTGCACCAGTCAATTCAGATTCGTTCCCTGTTCCAGATGCTTTTCCGGTTATGCCCTGCCCCACTGTCGTTTGAGCGTCGAAATCAGCATATTTAATTAGATATAGCAGATTCACCATTCCGGCCTGTTTAAGATCAACCAATCCCCAACCAGTGCCTCTGTTCTCTGCCATAGTACGAAACTCCGGTAAATTCTGGTTAGTTTTTGGCTTTCTTCCGGAGACGGAACGTAACATATGGTCTGGAAGGTCGAGAGTAGCTATCTGTATTGGATTCGAACCGTCTGATGCGTCTTCTACCCATGAGCTGTCTGATATTTTTTGAACAGTACCTTCATATGCGCCTAGATATATTTCTTCGAGTGTTTGCCCGCCGGTTACAAAACAGTCAAACGGTACAAACCCGGGCAGCGGTTCAGGTGAAAAGTACATTCTGACTTTTTTGTCTTCCGGCGAGTAATATGTAAAATAATAGGCTTTCTTGAACCTTGATACCACATCACCGGCTGTACCATCTTCAACAAATCCCGCATCGCCAAAAGATGCTATCCAATTTCCGTCACTATCAAGAGTCATTCTTTCTATACTTGCAAACGGTTCAATAAGATCAAAGTCATCAGAATCCATCCCTGCAGCTTGACCTATCCTGGTAAGCTCCGAAGAACTGTCGCTGAGATCCCACTCCACACCATATGCATCGTCTGGGATATTGTGAGCTACCAGCTCTCCTATTCTCGCTCCAACAAGGCCAGAGTGAGAACCATAAAAGTGAGGAGTATAACCGCATCGACCTTTGTTTGTGCGATTCAGCATCCTTGTTTGAACTTCCTGTTCTGTGAGTTCTTCTATGCTAAGACTCGTCTTTTTCTTCTGCCATTTTCTGTATGCCATAGTATCCCTCCTGAAAGAACGAAGGGGCCGAAGCCCCTCCGTCAGAGAGTTTTTTCGTCGTCGATTACTTCTTTCGTTCCAAGACTCTTCACGATAGCCTCTTTCAGTTCTTCGAGTACAACGTTCGTAGCAATGCATTGGAGAGTGACTTTGTTGTTCTCAATGAACTTGTCCGACTCGATCGTAATTGGACCCTTGATCGTGGTTTTTGTCGGATTCTCAAACTTTGCAAGCAGCTTTCCGTTACCGTCGTACAGTTCAATCTCATAAACAATGTTCATAGCATCACCTACGACGTGATGTCGGTCGGAGCGCCCACTATCTGCATCCTGAGAGTTACCTGAGCCTTGTTGCTGGTACTGAAAGTTGCGGAAATAGGTCTGACATACTTGTACTGCTTTCCAAACGCTTTACTAGTTCCGCTGTTGTTAAACAATATCTTCATACCGATTGTAAACCAGTCGGTAGCAAGGTTCGCAGACACAGTGCTTCCGTCGATGGACTTCTTCAGGTACGCCGAACCGTCATTCGTGGACTTGAGCGTGGTTGAGCCGGTGCTATCTTTGTGATTATTGAACCATTCGTTGAGCGCGTACTTGTTTGACGCAACATCTGCATCGTTGATGTCAACTGTGATTGAGAACTCTGGCAGATTGATTGTGTCGTCGCCTTCTTCGATCGAATTGAACACACCTTGAGGGGCGTAGCCTTCTGCCGGAGCGTCTATGACAGGTTCGGGCAGTTCCGGAACGTCGGCATACCCGGTGATGGTCTGGGTAAATGGTGTTGTTGTCGTCGCATCAAAAAGCGAGATGGTCACGTGTTTCTTTCTGAGATATGGTCTTCCCATGAGAAGTTCCTCCTTTACTCGATGAATTCGTAGTACACGGTGATTGCGCGCACCGCGTAGTTGCTGATTGCCGATTGCTGGGAGAGTTCGTATCTGGAGATCTGAAGCTCTCCAACTTGAGTGTGTGCCGCCGGAGGCTCGCCCTCTTCAGGCGGCGTGTAACCCACATAGTCCATGACGGGGATCGCGCCGGCGCCTTCTATCGCCGTTGTGAGAGTGCCAATGACAGTGTCAAGCGTCGCAACGCTTTTGCTGTGTACCAGGAGCTGCGCAAAATCATATTGATACGCTTTCTTTTCATCCTGCCTCCTTCCTAGAGATGTCTGAAGTTCGATGAAGGTGTCCTCCGTCATGTTCTCGTTCTTTCGATCTATGTACCATGTCCCCGAGCTGTATTTGGCTGAGAAGTACATTCTCAGAGACGCTTGAATGTTGCGATAGAGAGTGGCCGTCAATGTGCCTCCCTCCTTTTCTTTTCGATCCAGGCTTCGATCCTGGAGCGAATGAATTCAGGGGCTTTCAGTCTCCAGTCTTCGAGTGTCCTGCGGACGAATCCCGCGCTCGCTGCTTGACCATACTCGACATCAAAGATATATTCCGTGTTGTTGTAGATGTGATAGGCCATAGCGTTTGCGATCTCTTCCAGATTCCAGTTACCTCGAAGATTCCCGGTTACGACAGGCGAGTTGAGTTTCAAGTCTGCAAGTATTGCCAGTGCAAGATCGCGAACAACAAACTTCGCACACTCAGGGTCCATCTTCGCAGCGAGAATCTGAAGGTATCTGTTCAGTTCATCCACATTGGAGCGTATGTGTGCATCTCGATCGCCGTACTGTTTCATGTGGGATTAACTCCGAGAACGAAGTAGCCCTGCTTGATCTCCAGCACGTCGATGCGGTAGTCTGAACTGTTGATCTCCAGTATGTCTGATACTGAAACCTGAGTCGTGAGAATGACCTTCAGAGACTCGAGTGTAAGCTTGCCGTTGCTGCTGGATATCTGGTCCTGTCTCCATGTGCCGATGTAGCCTGTCGTTTCCGTCTCCGTTCCGTATGTCGTTGTTTGCAGGCCTGTGAGCGGATCGATCGCGACTGTGGGATTCGACTTGATAGTGAACGAGGTCTGAGGCAGCTTGTCAATGAAGGCAGGATTCAGGGTCGCGAACTTGCTAAACATAGCGGACTCTCCTGTACCTGTTGAGAGCGTTGAGAATCTTCTGAGAATAGCTACTTTCGTATGTGACCGAAGCGCCTTCGAGACTCTGAGACTTGATACCGGATATCTCCAGCATCTGGTGATCCACCATGTCGCAGGCCGTGAGTTGGAGAGCCGAGGGGAGATCTTCGTCATCGTCGTACCCACAGACACCCTTGATCTCTGCTTCGACCGCCGAGATTATCGCCGTGAGTTGAGTATCTTGAGTCGAGCTTGTGATTCCCCTGAGTGCTTTGTATTGCGTCAATGTCAGGAGTGCCATATAGCACCTCCAAAAAGGGGCCGTCTAGGCCCCTTCGTTAATATTCGAACTTGAATAGATATACCTCGACAGTAGGCACGCCGTTCGTAGCTACTGCGTTCCAGGTGACTTTCACCGAAATATAGCCTCCCGACTTCAAAAACTGGAAGGTTTCGAGTGGCCCGAGCAGGAGACTTGTGGTGTCCGTGCCGGTGAGCGTAGTGCTCAGCGATCCTTTTGATGCACCTCCAAAGTCGCCCGGGAGAATTTCAATAACTATACTGGTGGCGTAAGCTGTGGGCGAGGCATCAGAGAGCTCAGGATCGATTCCAAACATAATACCTATCCGCGGCGAGTCATATGCGAAATTGAATGTACAGGCGTATGTGTCCGTCGAGACGTTGGTCGAGGTCGTAGCCACCAGCGTGAGGGAAGTCATGCCGCTCAGGTCAAACTCCACGAAATCGAGGCCCGTAACCTCAACCGGCGTGGCCGTGATGGTCGTGCCAAAAGTAAGCCCTCCGACCAGGAGGGCGATAACAACAAGCAGGGTTGCAAGTTTTCTCATGATGTCACCTCTTAAGCCTTTGCCACAAGAAGATCGACGAGGCAAGTGGGCTGAACGACTTTGCGGCCGTACACGTAGAGTCCCTTGATCGCGTCCGCGAACATCTTCTCGACTCTGTACGCCTCGGTCTTGTTGACCTGACCGGCGAAGCTGATGGCCTCTCTGGTCCCGGCAAGGACGTGGTAGTCGGTGCCTCCGGCTGCGATATCGAGGTTGTTGGACCAGAGCACAGAGAATCCGGCGACTACGGGGACGACTCCTGTGGCCATGTAGTTCTGCCATGCCTGCTTGTAATCGTCATCCTTGAGAAGGACTCCGTGATACCAGGGCGGAATGACTATCCATCTGCCCTCTCTGGGAACGTTGTGCTCATCCATCTCGACACCAACATCGACTATGAGGTCGTAGGGGTTTTCATCTCCCGCTCCGTTTCCCACAGAGTAGGCGGCCCCGCCGTCGTCCATCGTTATGCCTGCGTCTCCGTGAAGACCCGCGACATCCTGGTCGATCAGGTCCGCAAGAGCGTATGCCGCTCTGGCCATAGCTTTATCCATGAGCGTCACGTTCGACTGGGCGGCGTCCACGTCATCGACGTAGAAGTTGTAATAGTGGAGCTGGTCGATGAGCAGGAGCTGTTGGGCGGAATCGAGCTGGTCGGGATCCGCGATCGCGACGTTTTTAACGTAAGGCTTTACTGTAATGTTGCCTATCTGGTTGATTCTAACTGTATCTCCGGCGGCTTTAATCTCGCCTTCGTAATCTGTATTCACGAGTTGCTTGAACACGAGATTCTTGTCGAGATGCCGCATGAGTCTAGTGCTCCATATCTCGGGAATAAAGTTGTCAATTGGCATTGCTTTTCACCTTCCTTAGAGTTTGATTTTTCCTTCTTCGAACAACTTGTTGAACTTGGCTGGGTCTTTCTTGGCCATTTCCCTCGCCTGCTCGCGGGTTATCATTCCCGGCGCGGGATCGGGGTTGATGGGATCTCGACCGTTATTTTTGAGCAGTTGCTCCGTGAGCGCTTTTTTGTAGCTCTCCAAAGCCTGCTCATACGCCGTGAGTGTCTTCTCCGTGCTCTCCTCGTCAGAACCGATCAGGTTGTCGACTATGTCAACAGGGAGCTTCTTTTCGGTGAGCTTCTTGATGGCAAGATTCTTGAGGCTTTCCTTCTTTCTCGCTGCCGATTCTTCGTTGAGTCGGGCTTCCAACTCCCTGATCTTCTTCTGTTCTGGAGTTTCGGTAGGATTTAGCGTCTTGAGCTTCTCTTCCACGATCTTGTCGAGGTTGTTGCTCTTCCAGGTCTCGATCCCCTTTGTGACGTGAGAATCGCGGTAGCTTTTCAGCACGTCGTTTTTCTCGACAAATTCACCCACATTGTCTTTGGTGACGGTCGCCAACGGGTTGAACTTCGTCGTGAATTCCTTGACCTCAGGTGCTTCGAGGTTCTTGCCTATCAGTTCCAATGCTTCTTTGAGTTCCATATATATCTCCTGTCCCTCCGAGTGCCATATGCCCTCAGAGTGTTGTAATTAAAAATCGTGATTTTCTCTAAGACCTTTCTAAATTTCGCTCACTATATTGCGAACATTGTCCACAGTCGCTTTCTTTGGGTAAAGCTCAATGCTGTGATTCTTGTGATTCGACCACAGTTCGCGCATCTTGAGATAGAGCTGTGCCGATGAATGAGCCGGTTGCTCCCCGAGTGCCTGTACGATCTTGAACACTTCGGTGGGCTCGAGTTCGACAGTGATCTTTTCTTTCACGCCTATCACGCTTATCCCTCCTTCAGTTCTCCATAAAGGTCCGGGTTGTCTCGGATTATCTGATGTATCGCAGTAGCAAGCCTTTCTACCAGAGCCTCGTCATCGCTTAACTCTGGATATCCCTGCATTTTGAGAACTACATGAAGCATCTCGTGCCAGAAGATCCGCTCCATGTACTGCTTCTCGTTTTTCGCAATTTTAATGAGGCTTCTGGCCACGTGAGATTCGCCATCGGTCGTTCCCATTTCCAGATCGTCGGCGATCCTTACCGTGTAGTCAACACCCAGGATTTTCACACTATCCCTCCTTTTGCTGCCTCTTCCATTCGCTGTATGTTATGTAATCGCTTATACCCTTACCCTGAATCATTCTGGTGCGAGGTTCGTTGCCCTCGAAGATCTCTATTGCAGCGCATCTGCAATTACAATCCTCGCTCGCTATGCCAAACATTCCAGGAGCTTTGGTTGTCATGCCCCGAACGTGAAAGTATCCATCTTTGTCATCTATCTGACCATCAAGTTCGCCGTGGGTGTCGCGAGTCTTATTATCAAGGGTGGCCACCCACATCCTCTTGACATCGACTCCTTTTTCTTTCAACCTCTGGTGTGCTTCGAGTTGCGCCTGTTCCTTACACCTGTGACTCTCGGTCCAGACTATTCTCTGGGCTTTCGCATAGTTCCCTTCGAGCGCTTCCTTGAGCCGTTTGGCCGTGTCGAAGTAGCTCTCACCTTTTATCAAACCTTGCGTGACTTCCTGGCGGATGCGCCAGAGGATCTCCTGTCTGTTCTTTTCGAGGACTTCGTTCAGGGTCAGGCCAGACACCGGATTTTGAATCGCTTTCTTGATGAAGTCTTTCGGCAGTACGTACCATCTGAGGTTGATTCCTGTCGCCTGTTCTGCAAGCCAGCCCATGCGGTTGTAGCCTTCAAAATAAACCTCAGATAGAAGAGTCAGGACCTCTTTCGCCTGGGTACGCGAGAGATCGAGAATCGCGGCGTCGAGATCTTTCTGCATCTTTCGAAGCCGGTCGTACTTCTGCATCTCGGCCAGTGTGAGTTTGCCACCTCTCGAGAAAGTCTTGTAGTATTTCTCGAGTTCCTCTTTTGTGACCTTGAGCGACTCGCGGTAGGCTTTCTCCAGTTCCTTCAACTGCCGCTTCGTGAAGCCGTCGTACCATCGCTCGAAGTCGTCGAAAGCGCCCTTAGTTGTTAGCGCCATCTTCCTCATCCTCTTCGAGGTTTACCGGCGGGTAGTAGCTCATTTCTTTCTCTCTCTGCTCGTCCATCATTTTGATGACCTCTTTCGGATCGTCGATGAACGAAGCGAGGGAGTATAGAATCTCATCCGGCACGATGCCCTTGAGCGCGGCGAGGATCTGAGCGTCTTTCTCCAGACTGACGGGAAGGTTTCGAGTGAACCTCTGCGTGACATTCAGCCAGTCGAAGTTGAACGCCGGAGCCGAGGCCAGGACCTTGAACATTCTCTGATTGCTCGCCGAGAACTGTCGCTCTGTCGTGATGCACTTGTTCTCAAGCGACAGGAGCTTGTACTTTCTCGACTCGCCCGAGATGTCGCTGGTGAATTCTTTGTCGGCGAAGTTGACAGACTTGGAGAATCTGAGAATGTTGGCTTCAAGTCTGTTCAGATGTGAGTCTATCGCAGCAACATTTATATTTTTCTCGATAAAGGCAAGATCCGCGCCTTCGGGGAGATTGAAAGCCCCCGTGCGCTTCGCAACCTCCACAACTTCCCTCGTGATGTCGGCACCTATCGCCTTCATGTACGCCAGCCTCCATTGCTCAAGCTCGGAGTCGAGGTCTGACTCTTTACGGTCGTAAGCGTCTATGAGACTGAGAACCTTCTCAGAGTCACCCAGACGTTCAAGGTTGTTTGGGTACTCGATCAGAGGAACATAACTGAAGAAGTGAGTCTGCGGATTAAGTTTTTCCGTGTCGTCCAGGACGTAGCCATTCTCGGTCTTGGTGTAGTATGTTACCTTCTCTTTGTCATACCACTCGACCCGTTCCCTTGTTTCTGTCGAGCCGTCAGGTTTGACATACTCCATATCGTAGTATCTGAGAGCGAACTGGACCTCGTCGATCGAGCGGTCCATCACCCAGATGCATTCCCAGGGCCAGGTGTTCATAGCGCGGATCTTCGCCTCGGTATCGACATACAGAAGTCTCGCGGCCGTGCCACAGATCGTGGCCAGCTTCACGGTTTCCGAGTCGAGAAGTTCCAGCCGGTTTCTCAACTCGAAGTCCTCGAAGTCTTTCGAGTTCGCTTCGTACACTGTCGGGATCCCCATGAAGTACCCGACCTTCGTGTCGATGATCTCCGAGAAGAAGTCGTTGTTCAGCTTTCTGTTTATCTTCGTGTCGTCCGCGACCGAATATGAGCGCGTGAAGATAGGGACACCGGCCTCGGACGCTTTGTATCTCTCATACAGGCTCTTCATCGTCTCATGTCTGCCGCTGTGTTCATCTATGAGATCCGTGATTATCTGTGAAGTTACTTCACCGTTGATTCGTATGAGTTCGCGAATTGTGTTAAGGTCCATGATTTACCTCCACGCCGAGTATCCGGCTGTGATTTTGCGTCTCAGTCTCACAGGTTCGATCGCATATCTAAGTGCCGCGATCGCGTCGTCTTTGAATTCGATCGGTTCATCCAAGACATTGCCGTCTTTGTCTTCTTTGTAGCTGTATTGCTGAATCTCAGCAAGCAGGTTTGGGCACTTCTTCGAGATGTGGATCTTGTGTCTCTTGAGCCAGTCGATACCATCTTTCACAGAACCTTTGCCCTTGACCGAACCGCTGATTCTGAAACCAGACTGCTGAAACTCTTTGATTCTCGCGGGTTCGGCTGAGTCCGCTATGAGCTGCGAACGCTTGTCGATCATCCTGCCGACTTCCTGAATGAGTTCCGCGTTCGTGAGCCCTTTCTCGTACAGCTCGTCGAAGACATACAGTTCATCGTCTTTCATTCCCACACGTATGAGAGCCGAGGGATGGTTGAAGCCGAAGTCGAGGCCCTGGTACACAGCGTCGAAGTCTTGTTCTTTGTAGGGAATGTCTTCGAACACGTAGTTGTGGAAGACGAGGTTTCCGAGAACACCCCATTCACCGAGTCCGTATATCTGATAGTACGTGTGATCCTGATTTTTCAAGTCTTCTATGACTTTCTTATATTCGTCGTCCAGGAAACGATTGTCTTTGTACGTCGATTTGTGGATGACACAGTTCTCTTTCGGTTCATCGAAGAAGAAAGCCTTCAACCAGCTCAAAGCCGACACCGGATTGAATGTCATTGTGATTTGCAGCGGCCATTGAGTCTTGCCCCTGAGTCGCAAGTCAAGCTGCTGGAAGTCTTCCTGCGTGATCTCGCTCGCTTCTTCGACCCAGATGTCCGTGATACCCGCGATCGACTTGAGCTTTTCCACGTCGTCAAGACCGGTGAAGATGACTTGATTGCCATTCAGACAGCCGATCTCCATGTCGGACTTGTTGACTTTGAAAAGTCCGAGAACCTTCCATACCCTGAGAATCCCCATGATAAGCGCGAACGTCGAATGCCGGTTCGTCTTTGCGACCTTCCTGACTATGAGAAACTTGTGACCTTTCTCCTTCATTGCACGAAGGACGAGTCTCTGGGCGATAAACATCGACTTGCCCGAACCTGCGCCACCGTAGAAGATCTCGTAGCGCGAGCGGTTGTCGAGATACGGTTTGAAAGCCTTGTTGAATATGCGGGTGTGAATTTTAATCGCCATCTTCAACCACGTCCACAGTGATGTCGAGGCTGCCAGAGTGAGCCATCTCTTGCTTGTCTGTCTGGCCGAGGTACTGTTTACCGAGCCAAACTAGCATTGTGTTATTGCCTTTTTCTGCGGCCTTCCACTGTAACCGCCTTAGAGACATCTTCCCGTTGTCCATTCCGTTTTTATATATGCGACAAAATTCTTTGTCTCTCTGAAGAGTCCTTGTCGATATGCCAAGAATCGAGCTGATTTCTTCTTGTGTACACTGAATATAGGCCAGCTTCTCGACAAGCTCATAGTCTATTTTCTTTTTCGGTCTGCCAGCCATAAAATCACTTCCTCATCAATTGAGCTTTCTTGCCTGTGAATTCTTCCCAACGCTTTACGATTACATCGCAGTATCGCTCGTCAATTTCTATCATGTAGCAGATGCGGTTGAGCTGTTCACAAGCTATGAGTGTTGAGCCTGAGCCGCCGAATAAGTCGAGTACCAAATCCGCTTTGTGGTTTTGAATAGCGCGTTTTGCCAACTCCACCGGCTTCTGTGTGGGATGGTATTCATTCACCAACGCTCTGTCAA
>Ga0209312_1002934_pt1 | contig 10690 bp, 6 predicted proteins | sample BioC13SIPDNA_4_FD_185744 | JGI IMG/M metagenome (GOLD analysis project Ga0209312, IMG submission 185744) | Anaerobic biogas reactor microbial communites from Washington, USA - Biogas_R1_B C13 SIP DNA (SPAdes) (version 2) | ecosystem: Engineered > Bioreactor > Anaerobic > Unclassified | place... | reverse complement strand
TCGTGGAGATGAGATTTCGCTTCCAGTCGGGTTCGGCCACGAATTGGCGGTAGCCCAGCGTGGCCAACGGCACAGCGACAGGCTTGCTCAGTTCGCGAAGGCGATGCGCGATGACTTTCATCGTACTTACTCCAGTGTCTTCTCTGTGGATGACTGCATTGCCGAGTCTGAACCAGGATCGATGCTTGAACGGTCCGGGCGCCGGCAAATCGAGACGAGCGTCAGCACAACTCCCAGCAGGGCCAGCGCTCCACCCACCGTGCCGCACAAGATCCGGTCGCTCACCTGCGGATTCACCAGTCCGATGCACGCCAGGGCCACGCCCAGCCCCAAGGTGGCGACGCCCACAATGCCGAAGGGCGAGGGTGGGGCAGTCGTGGAAGTCGCCGGGGGAACGACCGGCCGCGAGAGACGATCGAAAAACGCCTCGACGACTCGCCGCCGCGACGCGCTGGGCGGCGTTAACTCCGACACGATCACGTAGGCGAGAATGGACGTAAGAATCGAACCGGCCGCGTACCCCTGGTAAGGCAAGCCCGCACCCAACATCAATCCGGCTCCGACTCCCGTGCCGATCACAAGCGACGCCACCGCGCCCCATGCGGTACCCCGCCGGTAGATCAGGCCGCCCAGCAACGGAACCGCCATCGGGCCGCCGGTCACGCCGAACGTGGCGAGAACCGTGTCGAACAGTCCGTGCCGCTTGACCAGCACGAAGGCCAGGACGATGGGGATGACGCCGACCAGGGCGGTGGCCGCCCGTGCCGCGTGCATCAACTCGCGTCGGCCTGCCCGTGGACGGATGAATCGTTGATAAACGTCGCGAGTGAGCACGCTCCCCAGCACGTTGTACTCGGAATCCAGTGCCGACATGGTCGCCGCGAACATGGCGGCCAGGACCAGCCCCATCATCCCGGCGGGAAGGACTTCCCGTGCGATCGACACGAAGGCCTGGTCCGGATGCGCCAGGTCAGGCTGCATCGCGCGAGTGACCAGCGAAGGAAACATGAACAGCGGCATCGTGAAGATGTAGAGCGTACCCGCCAGAAGCCCGACACGGCGAGCCGAGCGTTCGTCCGGGACGCAGTAGAATCGCTGAATCAGCGACCAGTTCGAGTTGAACGCCACAATGATGACCGCCAGGAACACCAGCCAGAAGCCGGGCTTCATGTGCTGGTTGAAGAGCTGTAAGTGCCCCTCCGGCAAGGCGGCGACCAGCGACGACCAACCGCCGACCGCCTTGAGGCTCATGGGGACCAGCACGATCGTGGCCGCCAGCAGGATGATGAACTGGACCACGTCGGTAACCGTCACTGCCCAAAGCCCGCCCATGAGCGTGTAGCTGAGCGTAATGATTCCGCAGGCAAGGATGCTCGTGTTCAATGCCAGGCCGGTTGCCGTGTGCACGAAGAAGGCCAGGGCGAACACTCGGGCGCCGTTGTCGATCAGTTGCACCGGCATGCGAGCCCAAACGTAAAGCTGGCGAACGCCCTCGTGGTAGCGAGTTTCGAGAAACTCGACCGGCGAGATCAGGGCCGCCCGCCGCCAGTACCTGGCAAACACCAGCCCGGCGATGAAATACGCCGGCACGACGGCCCAAAGCATGGTGATCGCCGGCCAGCCCCATTCGTAGGTCCGCCCGGCGTAGGCCACAAAGAGATAGGTGCTGAAGCCGGACATGTAGAAACTGATCCCCGCCACCCACCAGGGAATCTGGTTCTGGCCGGCATAGTAAGTGCGGATGTCGTCGATGAAACGGAGAAAATAGACCCCGATCGCCACCATCAGCAGCATGTAGACGCCGATCATCCAGTAGTCGGCCGTGGCAATACCGGGCATAGGGAACTCATAGGTAGAAGCGTGCGCTCAGGACCTTGCACCGACGGCCCGTCGGGTCGCGAGGCCTTTCCGCTCCTATCGTAAGAGAGTCCTCCCTTCGTGCAAGGGCCACTTCGCGAAGAAGAACGGCCGTTTTGCGAAGGGCAAGCGGCGATCCTCGGGGACTGTCCCCTTCTCCTCCCGTGTCGCCGTATGCTTTTTCAATCGCCGCCGCGATCCGAACCGACGTGCCGCCGCCGGTACTCTGCCGGCGTCATGCCCGCCAGGCGACGAAACACCAGGCGGAAGCGACGCGGTTCCGTGAAACCGCAGGCCGCCGAGATCTCCTTGAGCGACCGCCGCTGGTTGCTGAGCAAAAGGTCCTTGGCGCGTTCGACCCGGGCGCGGCAGATGAATTCGTGTGGGGTCACCCCCAAGCACTCCCGAAAGCGATGCTCCAGCCACCGCCGTGAAGTGGGCACCAGCGGCAGCAGCCGCTCCATCCCGAACGCTTCACCAATGTGCTGGCGGATGTATTCGACCACTTTCGCCACGTGGGGATCGTCCACCGCCACAACGTCCGTGGAACGCCGCTTGATCACGCAACGGGGCGGAAGCAGGATCTCGGACTCGTCGGGTTTCTGCCCGCTCATGAGCCGATCGAGCAGGGTCGCCGCCTCGAACCCGATGCGATACCCGTTGCGATCGATACTGCTGAGCGGGACGGGGCAGAACTCGCAAACGACTTCGTGATTGTCGACGCCGATGACCGCCACGTCGTCGGGCACCCGCAGTCCCAACACGCCGCATGCCTCCACGACCATCGCGGCCCGTGCGTCATACGTGGCCATCACGCCAACCGGCGGCGCAAGCGTCTTCAACCACCGCAAGAGAGGCTGCTGCCAATGATGCCAACGACGAGTCGAACCGAGCGCAGTTGTGGTTTCAAGAACTGAGCATTCGGCGTCCGCCTCCTGGAGCCGCCGCTGAAAACCTCGGCGCCGCTGTTGGGCGAACCAACCGTCGGGCGGTCCGTAGTAGCCGAATCGCCGGAAACCGCACGCCAGCAGATGTTCGGCCGCCATCCGCCCCACACCTTCGTGGTCGACCATCACCCGCGGCACACTCGACCGGCGCAGCCGGCCCGACAGGTTCACGACCGGGATGCCGAGCGACTGCGCCGCCCGCGATTCGGCCGGCGTCTCGACCATCGCAATCACACCGTCTCCGGGCCAGCCGCGAATGTCGCTCACCGACATCCGGTACGTATCCGGGTTCGGGCTGAGAACCCAATCGCCCCGCCCCCGCGCGTAGTCGGTGATTCCCCGCAGAACCTGAACCAGGTGCGGCGGGGCCAGCGGAAATGCCAGGGCAACCTGTCGGGTCTTGCGCGACAAGGACAATTCTCTCCTTCAGCGGAGCCACCGCGGGTTTGCCTCAGCGGCATCGGCCTTGCCGCCGGACTATTCTTTTTGCAGCAGCACGCCTTGGTGTCCACAGGGGACGATGATCTTGCCCTTGTAGAAGACGGCGAGGTCCGGATTGCCCGAAACCTTCCAGTGCTTGATGAACTTGGGCTTCTCCGGATTCTTGAAGTCCCACAGACCAATTTGGCGGTTTATGCGGCTGGTGAGGACGACCAGGCCCTCTTCAGACGCGCGCGGGATGCCGCTGATCGAGTGGCCGGGGAACTTCTTCGTCGTCCACTGCGAACCGTCCGCCGGATCGCACTGGCCCGGATCGAGGAAGAGATATTCCAGGCCTTTTGTCGCCAGCGCCTTGTTCTCCGAGAACCGGCAGATGCCGTTCGAGAGGGAAATGCGGTTCGTGACGGTGGAATGCACCGTCGGCTTCCCGTCGAGGTCGATCCAACGGACGCACGAATTGGCCGCGTTGAACGCGAGCCAACGTCCGCCGCCCACGGGCGCGTCCATGAGGTACTTGTCCCAGCCGGGACAGCCGCCCACCCTTACGAGCGGTCTTTCCGCGTTCAGGTCCTTGTCGTCGAAGACCGACACGCCGTCGCGGCGCGTGGAGAGCGCGACGAATCCGGGACGCGGCTTCCACACGCAGAGCGCCGGATCCCGCTTGTCGTCCAGCCACTTCCGCCGCGCGACTTCGCGGAAGGAAGCCGCGCCGTCCATTTCGTAGACGGCCCAGCCCTCAAGTCCTTCCGCCGTGTAGAGGCGGTTGCCCTCCACCTGCACGTCGAAGACGGTCGGATGCCCGGCGAGTTCGCCGATCTTGTCGAAGCCGCCCTCGGGCCTGATCTTCAGCACGTCGAGGCCCGCGTCGCCGCACGCGGCGTAGACGACGGCACTCTCGCGGGTTCCGGCCTCCGTGCCGCAGCGCAGCGCCACCGCGCGGGCCTGGCCCGGTTTCGCGGGCTTCCACACGTAGAACTCGTTCTCGTCCGTGGGATACGGCTCGCGGAAGTCGGCGTTCTTCGGCGGTTCGCCCTGCCGGAACGTCTCCTTCGCCGCCCCCTTCGCGGGGATCGCCTGGACGCCGCAGCCCAGACCCGCCACGTACACGCAGCCGTCGCCCACGGCGATCGAGCCGATGCAGCAGCTCGGCCATTCGGGATGGTCCGCCACGGGGAATGTCCAGCGGTCGAGCATCTTCGGCTTCGCCGGATCGGAACAGTCCACCGCGAAGATGCCGTTGTGCGTCTGGGCGGCGAAGACGATGTCCGAACCGGCGCTCGTGCGCGGCGTCCACATGTCGAGCCCGCGCGCGTAGAACGGCGGGAAGTCGACGCGTCCGACGCGCTTCGGATCGGCCGGATCGGAAATGTCGAAGATGTCAAGGCCGTGTCCGCACCCGGACCCCGCGTCGACCTTGCCGAACTTGCGGAGCTCCGGCGTGTCCACCGACTTGTAGGTGAGCGTGGAGAAGTCACGGTTCTTCGCGTGGTGGCCCGTGGCCGCGTAGAGGTATCTGCCCTTCAGCCATACGCCGTCGCCGAAGCCGTAGAGGTCGACACGCGCGACCTGGCGGATGTTCCTCATGTCGCGCGCGTCCAGCACGGTGAGCTTGCCTGTGCCCCAGTCGCCCGAATAGACGTAGCCGTCGCGGTACTTGACGCTCTGACTCTCGTCCGTCTTCCGCATCGCGATGTGTGCGGGATGGTCCGGATCCGAAACGTCGATGAACTCCACGCCATTCTGACGCTGGCCGAGGAAGGCCACGCTGCCCGCCACGTCCACGCCCGTGGCGAGCTCGCAGCAGTCGAAGCGGGACCGGATGCGCGGCTTGTGCGGATCCGTGGCGTCCACGACCCAGAACCCGGACTCGCGGGTCGCCACATACGCCATGCCCTTCTGGGACGCCACCTGGCGGACGGAGCCGAAGCCGGAGACGCTCCCGAGCTTCCTCGGCTTGAGCGGCTCCTTCACGTCGTAGACGACGAGCTGCTGCCCGCAGCCCGCATAGAGCACGTTTCCTTCAAGGCAGAGCGCCATCGCCTCGTCGCCCGCGCCGTCCACCTTCACGGGCGGCCCGAACACCTCGCCGCCGAGTGCAACCGCCCCAAACCCCACCGCCGCCAGAAATACGATACTCTTCACGTTCGCTCCTTTAGAGTCTTTGTGCTGGACTTGCACGCATGGTGCGCGCATGTTTGTGAAGGTTGGGTTGCGGGCTTGCCCCGCCGTGGGTTTCGTGCCGCATTGAGTCTAGCCGGGGAAGCCTGGTGAAACAAGGTATTGAGGGGAAGCGGGCGATCACGGCCGCCCACCTCCCCTCAACACCGGGCACCTTCGGAGAACCGCGTCGGAGGCTTCGGGGAAGGCTCCAGGCAACGTGGGCCTATTCCGAATTCTGTGCTTGTGATCGTGCCGGAAGGGGACAGTCCCATTTTTGTGGCATCCTGCCACAAAAATCGGGACAGTCCCGGCAACGTGGCCGGGTCCACGGTCCGCACCACGGTGTTCTTCTTCACCTCGGCTACGCAAAACAGCCTCTTTATTTCGCAGAAGGGCTCTTGAGCAAAGCCAAGGCCGCCCCTACGCTGACGAGTGCTGCAACCGTTTCCGAGTTGGCTCCCCAAAGCGGGCACGCCCGCAACCCAACCTTCACAAACACGCGCGCACCATGCGCACAAGTCCAGCACAAACACTCTAAGAGCACCGGAGACCGTCCGATGACAGAGCCGCCAAACCGCCCTCCTGAGCGTATTTCGAGTTCTTGCCCCGACTTCACGCGGCGGCGCTTCCTGGCCGCGGCCACGATCGCAACGGCCGGGTCTCCATGGTTGGGCAGCGGCGCATTCGCCACAGAACCGGCGCAACCGTCCGCCGTGAAGCCCCTTGTCGCTCCCGACTGGATCGCGCCGGGCAAGCTGCGCTGGGTATGGGCCCTCTGGGAGCCGTTGGCACTCTATCGACGCGGCGGCCACGGCGCAGGGATCGGCGACGGCATGGCCACCGGGCATTGGGCCCGTCGCTGGTACGACCGCATGCACAGCGACGAGATCCTCGACAAGCTGGCCGACGCCGGCGTGAACCTCGTGACCACCCATTTCTACAAGGGCTTCGGATTGAAAGCCGAGGCCGACGAGATGGCGCGGGCGGCCGACTTCACCCGCCGCGCCCACGCCCGGGGCATCCGCGTGCTGGGCTACCACCAGTTCAGCACGGTCATCTACGAGACCATGCTCGACGAGGTGCCGAACCTGGAAGATTGGATCCAGCGTTCGCCCGACGGCAGCCTGCAGACCTACGGCAGCGCCACCTGGCGGTGGAAGGCCTGCCCGATCCACGACGAATTCATCGCCTATCTGAAACGGGTGGTGGACCGCTGCCTGATCGAGGCCGATATGGACGGCGTCGAATACGACGGCACGAGCTACGAGTGCTACTGCCCGGACTGCACCGTCGCCTTTCGCCGCTATCTGACCGAACACCACCCCAAGCCGCAGGAACGCTTTGGCCTGCCCCACTTTCGCCACGTCGAGATCCCGCCGGCCTGGAGCCACAAAGACCCCATCTGGCAGGAGTGGATCCGCTTTCGCATCGACCTCATGGGCCGGCGGCTTCGGGAGATGCGGGCTTACGTGCACGAGAAGAAGCCGGGCGCAGCCTTGGTGACCTACGAAGACTGCCCGGCCCTTTGGCGCACCGATCGCACCCGGCTTCTGCCCGACTGCGGCGACTACCTCGACCTGGCCATCGCCGAGAGCCACGATATGCCGCAGGTGTTCAACGACGAACTGACGAACAAGACACAGTTGACGACCAAGGTGCGACACCTCAAGGAAGGTACGTCCATCGGCGTTGTGACCCTCTCGACCGACTGGCTCCGCACCTCATCGGGCAGTATCTCCCTGCCTGGCGATCCCAAGCCCGTGGAACTCGATATGGCCGAGTGCCTGGCCTGCGGCGGCCAGGTGTGCACGGCCACATGGTCGCTCCGTTCGGGCGACAAGCGCGACGGTTCCGCCTTCTTCGAACAGCCCGAGTTCCACGCGGCCTTGAAACGCTATATGGGTTTCGCCCGCGACCACGAAGACCTCTACGTCGGTTCGCAGCCATGTGCCAACGTCTGGATCTATCACTCCCTCTGGTCCCTGGCTTTCGACCACACGACCGCCTATAACAGCGTGCTCGGATTCGAACAGGCGCTACTGGGACGGATCGCCTACCAGGTGGCCAAGGAGACGCACCTCGAACTGCTCGGTCCGCGGGACGTTCTGATTGTGGCCGCCCAGACCTGCCTGAGTGACAGTGAGTGCGAGGCAATACGCGCGGCCGTTGGTCGCGGTTGCGGATTGATCCTCACCGGCCGTTCCGCCGAGTGCGACGAGAACTTCCGCCAGCGCAAACAGATCGCCCTGACCGACCTGCACGCCAATCCGCGAGTTCGTTACTTCGAGAAGTGCCCGGGGCGGATTTCCCAGCCCTCGTCGGCGTCGAGCCGCGGCCTCCGCGCCGCCATGCCGGCGCGAACGCCCGAGATCCTCCAGACCGTTCGCGACCTGGCTCAACAAGGGTTGGCGGCGGAACTGGAGGGCGGCGAACCCAAACAGCCGCTCACCTTCGTCGACGTCTACCGGCAGCCGGACAGATGCGCAGCCCACGTGGTCTACTACGGCGACGGCCGGCCTCAAGGACGCCGTCTCCGCGTGGCCCCCTGGCTCGCCGCCGCCGATGCCGTGCTCCACTCGCCCTACCTGAACGCACCCGTGAAACTCGCCCCCGGCAAGGACGGCTGGATCGAACTCCCCGAAACCTTCGAGAAATATGCCGCGGTCACGTTTGGGCGAGCGTGAGAGTAGCGGCAAGACAGCGTCAACCCGCCAAGACATCACCCCAGGAGCAAAGCCATGTCGATAAGGTCGTTTTTCTGCCTCTTGGCGATGTTGGCCGTCCTCGCCCCCGCCCACGCAGACGATCCGGCGGTCGCCAACCTGCCGCGGGATCAGCGCCCCGAATGGCTCCAGCGTGACGGCCTGGTCATGGCCGGCAGTTGGGAACAGATGATCTTCCGCGTCCGGCGGGGCCGACGCGGCGATACGCCGCCCGAATGGGAAGCCCCCAACGGCGGCCTCGACTACCGTGCCACGCCCCAGCAAATCGCCGCCTGGCAGCGAGAAACCAGCGACGAGATGATCGACCAACTCAGACAACTCGGAGTCAACTTCATCATGATGCCCGTCCACAAGGGAGCGGGCATGGTCGCCGAGCGCGAGAACATGCAAGACATCGTCGAGTGGGCTCGCCGCTGCCATGCAGCGGGACTGCACGTGGGGGTCTACGCCGACAGCGGCACGCTCCTCTGGGATCTGTTCTTTCAAGAGAAACCCGAGGCTGAGAACTGGCTACTGCGGGATCGCGACGGACAGCCCATCGTCTACAGCCGAAGCCAACCCTATCGATACCGCTACAACCGCCTCCACCCCGACGCCCATCAGTACTTCCTCGATGTGCTCCGCTTTGCCATCACCGATGTGAAAGCCGATCTCATCCATCTGGACAACTACCTCCACGCCCCGGGAACCGACGCCTGCTCGGCCCGGTTGTTTCGCGAGTACCTGGGCAAGACGTTCTCGCCGGAAGAGTTGGCCGGCATGGGCGCAGGTGACCTGGAAACCGTCGCCCCCATGCCGAACGACTCGGCCAACGACCTCCTCCGCCGGGCGTGGACCGACTTCTCCTGCGAGTTCCTCGCCGAGTCGTATCGCCTCCGCTGCGAGTATGCCCGGTCCGTGCGAAGCGACATCCTCATGGAATGCAATCCGCACGGCGTGCTCGACCGGCCCCGTCCGCCGATCGATCATTTCCGCCTGGTCCGCTTCGGCGAGGCCTTTTGGGACGAAGCCCGCGGAGAGGATTACGCCGGCTACCGCGACGGCAAACTCCACACGCGAATCCGCTCGTACAAGGTCGCCAGGCTGCTCGACAACATGGTCTTCTGCAAGACCGGTACGCCCCTCGACATGGCCGAATCGATGGCCTACAACCTCGACTGCCTGGGATGCGTCTGCTTCTTCGAGTACGGAATCATCCGCCGGCGACCCTACACTCCCGAGGGCGTGCTGCCGGAATCGATCCCCTTCATCCGTTTCTACAATCAGCGGCGCGACCTGTTCCGCGAGGGCAGGGTGGTGGCCGACGTGGCCGTCCTGCGCAGTTTCCCCTCGCAGGTCTTCGGCGATGCAGAAGCGGCCCTGCTGCCCAACCGCGTCGAGCAGTTGCTCATCGAACATCGAGTGCCGTTCCAGATCCTCGGCGATCGCAACCTCGACAGTCTACAGCGCTACCGGGTCTTGGTGTTGCCCAGTTGCGTCGCCCTCTCGGATGGTCAGATCGCTCAGATTCAGAAGTACGTAACCCAAGCCGGACGATTGTGCGTCTTCGGCCCGGTCGCAACCCATGACGAATGGATGCGTCCCCGCGAACGGCCGGGACTGGGCGAACTGCCGGCCGATCGTGTCACGCTCGCCGCCGAGCAGGATGACCTGCTTGCGTCGATCCGCTCGGCATGCGATCATTCCTTTTCACTGGAGATGCCGGGCGTCGATGAAACTGGTCTCTGCGCCGAACTCATCGATCAGCCGGACCGGCGCATTGTCCATCTGGTGAACTACCGATCCGACCATTCGTTCGAGAACGTCGCCCTGCAACTCCGCATTCCGCCCGCCCGCAAGGCCACGTCCGTCCGTCTGGCAAGCCCGGAACACGAAGGCGATCGCGACGTGCCTTTCAAACAGCAGGGCGACAAGGTCCGCTTTGACGTGCCGGCCGTGAGAATCTACGAGGTCGCCGCGGTGCAATGGGAGCCCATCGAAGAAGGGAAGAAGAAATGAAATCGGGCACGATCTTGGTGATTGCAACCTTGCTGCTGAGCGTCGCCGTCACGTGCGGCCGGGCCGCCGATACGGTCACATACTCCTATCCTCTTCCCCCTGACGAGCAGCACTGGAATGGTGCATTCCAGGACCCCGGCGGCAAGAAGCTCCTCGACGGCGTCGCCGCCGGCGGCGCCGCTCATTCGGTCATCTGGGCCGCCACGACCGACGAGCGGTTCGTTGACGTCGACCTAGGCGACGCCGTCGTGCTGGATCGGGGCGCGATTTCCAACTCGACAAGGTACGACTCTACGTGCCCGACGGGGCGAAAGACCTAGCCTGGAAGCTGCTGGCCGAGCAGCCCGGATACAAGGTCGCCGACGAGAAGGGGACTTGCCAGTTCGCTTTTCACATGCCGAAGGAACCGCTTCGCCGTTTCCGCATTGGGGTACAGAACGACGAGCAGGTGCGACTGGCGTTGAGCGAAATCGAGATCTACTCCGCCGAGCACCCCGATATTTCCTACACCGTCATGGCGAACTTCGAGGAAGTGCAGCACAGTCCCGAAGACGAACCGCCGGT
>Ga0209312_1002925_pt1 | contig 10707 bp, 5 predicted proteins | sample BioC13SIPDNA_4_FD_185744 | JGI IMG/M metagenome (GOLD analysis project Ga0209312, IMG submission 185744) | Anaerobic biogas reactor microbial communites from Washington, USA - Biogas_R1_B C13 SIP DNA (SPAdes) (version 2) | ecosystem: Engineered > Bioreactor > Anaerobic > Unclassified | place... | reverse complement strand
ATTGATCCAGCATGAAGTGGAAACCCTGTTGAGTCGCCGGATCATCAGCGGTGAGATAACCCCAGAGGATACCGTAACTATCTCAGCCGCTAATGACGAAATCGTGCTGCAGATCCAGCACTCTCATCCCGCCGATGATGCCTAACCAAACCGGGGGGCGTTCTGCCCCCCATATTCGCAAAAAGAAACAGGAAGAAGATACAAAAATCAATATAATATAGTACAATTAAGCAGGAAATGAAAAACCTTTGCTGAATAGTAAAAGTCCGAAGTATTTTAAAGTAATTCGTGGGGACACACTCATGACTAACAAAAAAACTGATAATGGCTTGGTAATTACAACACTGGGTAAGTTCGAGGTCAAAAGGGACGGGCAGATTCTGTCCCAAGACAGTTCTTATCGGGTGTGGGAGTTATTCAAGTATATTATAACCAACCGGCAAGCCGGTATAGTGCCGGAATTAGCCTTGGAAAACCTCTGGCCAGACCAGGATTATTCCGACCCACGTGGGGCTATTCGTGCTCTTATTTTTCGATTGCGCAAATCACTGGGCAAAGATTCTGCCGATAACAAAGAATATATTTCCTTTTCTCAGGGATGCTATCATTGGAATAAAGATGTGGATTATTGGCTGGATGCGGAAGAGTTCGAAAACAAGGTCCAGCAAGCCGCCAGCTTAAAACAGTCCAACCCCGAGCAAGGCGAGGAATTGCTGTTCCAGGCTATTGAGCTTTATCAAGGGGAATACCTGCCGGAAAGTTATTACAGCCAGTGGACCATTCCCGTGCGCAACTATTACCATACCCTGTACTTGCAGTTGGTATTGGATCTAGTGGAGCTTTTAGAAGCCCGTAGCGATAGCGCTAAAGTCATCAGTGTATGCGAGCAAGCCCTGTTGTCACATCCTTATGAGGAAGATATTCACCGCCATTACTTACAAGCACTGATAAAAGAAGGACGGGTAAAGCAAGCTCAGAATCACTACGCCTATACCTCACGCAAGTTCTACCAGGAATTAGGGATCAAGCCTTCCCCTGATTTGCAGAAAATATTACAACGGGCTGGCACAAACAATAACGAAGGCCTGGACCTAAACAGTATTCAGAATAATCTCAAGGAAAAGTCGGATGATCAAGGAGCCTTTGTCTGTGAGGCCGAGGTATTCAAAGAAATATACAAACTGGAAAGACGCCGGGGAGAACGATTGGGCTTGTCAGTCTTCATGGCCTTGGTTACCATCATGGATATTGATCAAAAAAACGATACCTCTATTATTAAACCCGGTCTCGACCGCCTGGAGACCTTTCTGTTAAAAAGCCTGCGCAAAGGCGATGTAATCGCCCGCTGGAGCAGCAATCAATATGTGCTCATGCTGCCTGGTCTCGCCTATGAACAGGGTGAAAAAGTCATGGAAAGAATAAAGGACGGTTTCAACAGATCCAACCACCTCCTGACTATGACCACCGAAATCCAACCCGTCCTCCCTCTGGAAGCCTACGTCTAACTTCAAACGTCATTGCCCCCCTCCGGGAACCTCATTTACCTAGCCAAAGTGTCATTGTACCCTGCGGGTACCAATGATGCTTCCTTCGGTCGCTATTTAGATTGCAAGGAGCGCAGCGACGCGGCAATCCCATTCGCCATCCGACTGCATCCGTGTCCACTGCGAGGCACTAAGTGCCGTGGCAATCTCAGTCTCTAATCACATTTCATCCATCATAGCCTACCAGTCAGATGATATTTGCCGCGAAAACCACCCCCCACCCCACCCCTGTAGAGGAGACTTCAGCCACGTTACTAATGAAGTATTCCCGAAGGGAATTGAAATAAGTGGTACCCGGATGGTGTCTCCGTCCATCAGAGTAAAGCCTGTCATTGCACCCTGCGGGTACCACTGATGTTCTTTCGCTATGTCATTGCGAGCCGAAGGCGTGGCAATCCCATCCATCAGAACCCTTAACACATCACCGTTATACGAACATACTAATATAATCCATTTATAACGCTCCTGTAATCAGCCTATAACGTTCCCTATGGTATAAATGGTGTTGGTAAGAAATATTTGCCAATTAATCACTCATGGAGGGTTATAGTAGTGGCGACTAATAAGGTGAAACGCCCCGCTGAATTCATTATCAATGTCTCGTTAAGCACCAGCAACGATCTGCAGGGTCACCTGGAGTTCGTGCCCAGCGGCGAGACCACCGGCTTCAGCAGCGTTATGGACATGTTGATGCTCATGCAGGCCAAAATGAATGAGTACGGTGTTCCCCAATCCACTACCATTCTTCGTTCCTGGAACGAAGAGGCCCTCCAGGAGAAATGAGGAGATCAGATGCAGCCTAGTGACAGCCAAAAACCTGATACCGGAGCCAATTTCCTGATCCAGATCCAGTACCGCCATAACAGCAGCTGGCAAGGCCGCCTGGTGTGGCTGGATACCAAGAAAACTGTGGTATTTCGCAGTTTCATGGAACTGGCCCTGTTGATGCAGGAAGCTTTGGGATCAGCAAGCTGTATCGATCAGCTGAATGCCTGGGAGAAACGCGAAGATGTGTTATAGCACTTGCGGTAGATCTCAGGACAAATTTCGGGAGGTGGTGTGACCAATAGGTAATTACAGAGTGAATTTCTTTTTTGCGTCACGAAAAGTCGTGATAGCCAAAGAAGTCATACCCGGAAATCCAAAAGGGTATCAGAGCCGACAACCGTTGGCTGACAGTTTTCAGAAAGGAGTGAGGACATGAGACTAAGATTCAAAAACAGTAAAATACTAGCTGTACTAGTGACAGCCCTGTTTTTGTGCAGCCTCTTTCCGGGGTATGGTTTCGCTGAGGAATCCGGTGATCCATCTCAACCAATAGTCACAGAATATCAACTGCCAGGGCAAGAGAATCCAGATGGAATTACCGATGGCAATCCCCAGGATAATCCGGAAGGAACCGAGGGAGATGACCCTCAGAGCCCTGGAGGCAATCCGGAAGGAACCGAGGGAGATGACCCGCAGAACAACCCCGGAGAGAATCCGGAAGGAACCGAGGGAGCTGATCCCCAGGACAACCCCGGGGACGATCCGGAAGGAACCGAGGGAGCTGATCCTCAGGACAACCCCGGAGAGAATCCGGAAGGTACCCCGGGGAATAATCTCCTTGCAGGTATCCCTGATGTATCTGTCCTGGTGTTAAAACATGTTGTGCAAACGTTGGACGGCCAGACCATTGAGAAAGTGGTAGAGATTCCTGATGTAGCATTGGGAAGTGTTATTGCCGGCATTGACTATTCAGTCCAAGACCTGCCTGAAGGATTAATATTTACGGGCAGTATACCGGAATTTCTGGCCATTCAAGCAGGCGATAACCAAATAATTCTTAATTATCAGGAATTGCCATTACCCGAAGGCCAGGTTCCCGAGGAAATAAAAGAGTCTCCGGGGCAGCTTGGCGAAGACGAAATGGAACCGTATTTCTCTGATGTGTGGCTGGACTTTTCGCCTGTCAGCAACAATAAGACACAACAATCTATGAGAATGGCCGCGCCGAGTAATCGTGCATTTAGCCTGAGTACTTTAAGCAGTCAGCCGCTGGCGCCGGGTGAAGTTAAAGCTTCGAAGGATGCTGAATGGCACGACTATGACAACCGCATCGCCTGGATAAAGCTGAGTGTTCAAGGCCAGCCTGTTGCCATAGGTGCAGACGTAGTACTGGTGGTTGATAATTCAGGCAGTATGGCGGGTAGTGATGGTAAGGTAAGAGACTGCAGCGGTCAATTAATTAATCCTGTGAAAACAGGCACAGATTCCTGGTCAACCGGAATATTCGGCTCAAAACAATGGGAAAGCGAAACCTACCAGGGAGTTTGCTCTGAGTGTGGCAAGACTGTTGAGTACACAATAACACGTTCACGTGTTTGGGCTTTTGGTTGGGGCTCTTGGAGTGATTGGAGCACACCGAACACCAATCATAGCATCTACCGTATCGATATTGCCAAACAGGCTGCTGCCAGTTTTGTGGGTACAGTCCTGGGCGATGACAATCCCAATGGCAACCAGGTTGCATTGGTGCCGTTTTCCAGCAGTGATTATGGGAATCATTTGAATGGGGTAGGTTTTCAGGATTCTGTAGCTGGTCTTACCGACAGCATAAATGCCATGTATGCCGAAGGTGGAACTAATTATACCCAAGCTTTGGCATTGGCTAAAACCTATATTGATGGAAGATCAGACCAGGATCGGCCGGCCTATGTTGTATTTGTATCTGACGGAGCGCCGGGTAAATCCGGAAACTCTCCCAATGATCCCAATTGGAATGGCATTTACCAGGCCAATCAGCTCAAAAATGCAGGGGTTACTATCTATTCAGTGGGCATTGCTCTATCGCAATCTAACGCTCAAGCATTAACAGCCTTAGCAACGGTAGAAAACGGCAGCCCCTTATATCAGAACGTGCAGAATATTAATGACTTGAGTTCGGTGCTGACCAAAATTGCCGGGTCTATAAAAAATGCGGGAACAGAAGCATTGCTGACCGACGAGATCAATACCGAATACTTTGATCTTCTTTCAGGTACGGCGGAATACCCGTTGCCAGCTGGTGTTACTGTTGAATCCGGCGGGATAGTCCAATGGAATATTGGGGCAATTACTGCAGACTTGAAGGAAATCGTACTGTATGTCAAGCTGAAAGATGCCTATGCCAATGTGGGGAACCTGTACGACACCAATAGCGATGTCTACTTGAGTTACACGAACGCCGACGGCGAAGATGCTCAAAAGACAAAACAGGAGATTGGTGATCCCAATGTTGTGGTAGAAGCAGTTGTATATACAGTGACCTTCCAAGCCGGAGCCAACGGGAGCCTGACCGGGACCACCAGTTATCCGAATATTTTGGAGGGAACCACCTGGGCAACAGCAGTACCAACTGTTCCGACGCCGGTACCAGATGCAGGCTACAGCTTTACCGGCTGGACCCCATATTTTCCGGCGACTGTAACGGAGAACGCCACCTATACTGCGAACTTTGCGGAAGATGCTGATGTAACCATCAATTACGAAGCCGCCACCGGAGGAAGCGTAAGCTTAGCCAGCGAGGATGTAGCCCCGGCAACGGGAACAGCCGAGGGCTCCACTGCCACAGCGGCAGCCGGATACAGCTTTGTAAATTGGACCGATGAAGATGACAATGTGGTAGGAACCGATGCCGAGTTCACACCGGCAAAGAACAGCGCCGGAGTATATGAGGCAGCCACCTATACCGCCAACTTCGCGGAAGATGCTGATGTAACCATTAACTATGCAGCCACTACCGGAGGCAGCGTAAGCTTAGCCAGCGAGACTCTGGCCCCGGCAACCGGAGTTGCCCAGGGTTCTACCGCGACAGCGGCAACCGGCTACCACTTCGTGAACTGGACCAAGGACGGAGTCGAAGTAAACACAGATGCCACCTTCGTACCGGCCAAGGTCAGTGGACTGAATGTAGCCGCCACCTATACCGCCAACTTCGCGGAAGATGCTGATGTAACCATTAACTATGCAGCCACCACCGGAGGCAGCGTAAGCTTAGCCAGCGAGACTCTGGCCCCGGCAACCGGAGTTGCCCAGGGCTCTACCGCGACAGCGGCAACCGGCTACCACTTCGTGAACTGGACCAAGGACGGAGTCGAAGTAAACACAGATGCCACCTTCGTACCGGCCAAGGTCAGTGGACTGAATGTAGCCGCCACCTATACCGCCAACTTCGCGGAAGATGCTGATGTAACCATTAACTATGCAGCCACTACCGGAGGCAGCGTAAGCTTAACCAGCGAGGATGTAGCCCCGGCAACGGGAACAGCCCAGGGCTCCACTGCCACAGCGGCAGCCGGCTACAGCTTTGTAAATTGGACCGATGAAGATGACAATGTGGTAGGAACCGATGCCGAGTTCACACCGGCAAAGAACAGCGCCGGAGTATATGAGGCAGCCACCTATACCGCCAACTTCGCGGAAGATGCTGATGTAACCATTAACTATGCAGCCGCCACCGGAGGAAGCGTAAGCTTAGCCAGCGAGACTCTGGCCCCGGCAACCGGAGTTGCCCAGGGTTCTACCGCGACAGCGGCAGCCGGCTACCACTTCGTGAACTGGACCAAAGACGGAGTCGAAGTAAGCACAGATGCCACCTTCGTACCGGCCAAAGTCAGTGGACTGAATGTAGCCGCCACCTACATTGCCAACTTCGTACCTGTCTACAACGTCATTTACCATGCTAATGGCGGAACAGGTTATCCCTCTGACGACACGAACTATCATGAGGGAGAATGGGTAGATGTCATTAGCGGAGTCAACCGGGAAAGTTATGCTTTTGCGGGCTGGAACACTCAAGCCGATGGCAGTGGTGACCACTATATGCAGTGGGGTGGATTCTATATGCCGGCCCACAATGTAAATCTCTATGCTCAGTGGACTCAGGCTGTAGATGACCAGTACCGCACAGCCAAAAACACTCTGCTGGAAGTAGCAGCTCCTGGTGTGCTCAGCAATGACGGCTATGTACCTTTTGAGTACCTTTCGGTAGGAAAACTGACTGATACGGAGCATGGGACATTGTCTTTCAATCCGGATGGTTCTTTCACCTATGAGCCCGAAAATGGTTTTGTCGGGACAGACAGTTTCTTCTATGAAATCAGTGCCATGCAGCCCATGGTATATAGCCTGGAAGGCGACAATGGCGATAATGGCATGGAAGAAGAATGGGATAATCCTGACGATCCATTAATTGCCAAAGTGACCATCACTGTCTACGGCAATGCTCCGGTAGCGGCGAACGACTCCTACAACACCAATAGAAACGCAACGCTGACTATTGCTGCACCTGGTATTTTGGCTAACGATAGCGATGCTGAGGGAGACAGCCTGGCAGCAGTTCTAGTCAATAGTACTTCCAATGGCACTTTAACCCTGAATGCTGACGGCTCGTTCACCTATGTGCCAAATAGCAACTATGTGGGAACCGACAGCTTTACCTACAAAGCCAATGACGGAATCGACGACTCCAATACAGCCACCGTAACTATCAATGTTAGACGTCCAAGCGGCGGCGGCGGAGGCGGCGGTGGTGGAACCACCACTGAGGAGATCGTCGTTGAGCCGGAAGCAACTTTGGTGCCGCTCAATACGGAAGACCACTTTGCCTATATGGCTGGTTATCCGGATAATACCTTGAGACCGGAAGGCAAAGTGACCAGAGAAGAAGTTGCGGCGGTGTTCTTCCGCTTGTTGGATGATACTTACAGAGCGACTGTGAAGACCGACGTTAACAACTTCTCCGATGTGGCAACTGACAGATGGTCCAATACCCAGATTTCAACTCTGGCTGCGGTGGGTATTATCACCGGTTACCCGGATGGTACTTTCCGCCCCGGTAACACCATTACCAGAGCTGAGCTGGCGACCATTGCTTCCAAGTTTGATGAGCTGAGTCCGTTTGAAGCCAATAACTTCTCGGATATCGCTGGCCACTGGGCTAACCAGTACATCAACTCAGCTTCCCAAAAAGGCTGGGTTAGCGGTTATGAGGATGGGACCTTCAAACCGGAACAGGCTATCACCAGAGCTGAATTCATGACTTTGGTCAACAATGTATTAGGCAGAAAGGTACTGGAAGAGAATATTCTCCCGGAAGCTAAACAGTTCCCGGATCTCAGTTCTGACGCCTGGTACTATGAAGCAGCTCAGGAAGCTATCAACAGCCACTATTACGAGAGAGAAAACCCAACTGATTATGAGGTATGGACAGAACTTTACGATACTAATATTGATCTGTAAAGCTCTAGACCTCGTTGGTTCTAGTCTCTCGACTTGAGGGACGGCGAACAAGCAAGCCCCCGCTAAGACTTCGGTTTTAGCGGGGGCTTTTGTTGTCTGGTGGTATGGGGAAATGATGAAGGACGAGTGATTGGAGCTTGAGATTGCCGCGTCGCTACGCTCCTCGCAACCTTAATAGTGAGCGACAGCGAACATCAGTAGTACCCGCAGGGTGCAATGACAGCTCAAAAGGATTTCCGCGGCAATGACAGATCAAAAGCATTTTCGCGGCAAGACATGAACCGGGAGCCATCTGGGCGGTGAGGAGATGCTAGGGAGGCTTTGAAATTAGTAAGCAATCGGCTTCAGGGAGTACAGATTTGACATTAGAGGATTTTGCATAATTCATAAATCATTCATCATTGTCACTCTGAGCGATAGCGAAGAGTCTATAAATGCCGTAGATCCTTCGCTACGCTCAGGATGACATTCTATAAATTACAATGATAATTCAGGATGAAGTTAATTATGCAAAACGCTCATTAGCTAGATTATACAGGGTTGAATGGGCAAACACCAAGGTCATACTGCTTATAAGTAGATTGCGCTAAGAGGATACAATGATTACAATAATTGGTAGAAAGCCATGGGGGGAGCGAAAGAAGTGCGAAATCGTAAACAGCGCCTAGCCGTTATCCTGCTGATAGGTGGTCTTCTTTTGGCTCTTTCTCCTTATGTTTATCACCGCTATTATCTTTACGTGAATCAGCAAGAGGTGGCAGAACCTCTGCAGAACCAGATCCAGACGGAGCCTGAAACTGCTGAGGAAAGTGATATTCCTGAAAAGCTGGTAGAAGACACAGGAATACTGGAGATCCCCGCTCTGGGATTGAAAGTAAACGTAGGCTACGGGGTGGAGGAGCAAGACTTGCAGCCTGGTCCCGGATTCTACCCGCAAAGTCAGTACCCGGATATTGGCAATGTGTCTATTGCCGGCCATCGTAATGTTCACGGTTCGCCTTTCTTGAACCTTCATAGACTTGCCGCTGAAGATGAGATCATTCTCACTTACCGGTACAAAGAGTACACCTATTCCGTCCAGGAAGTATTTGAAACCCATAGCCGGGATTGGAGCGTTATCGATCCCACCCCGGAACCTGCCTTGACTTTGACTACCTGTACCCCGATAATCAAGCCCCCAGGCGGTGACTATGATCGGCTGATAGTGAGGGCGAGACTGGTCGCTACTAAGTCACTGGATTAAAGTGTGCCATATCGGGGATGTGTCGGGGAGGCTTTCGTAGGGGGCGACGACTCTGTCGCCCCGTGCGGAAAACGGGCAAACAGGGTCGTTTTCCCCTACCTTACACGGCTCTGGTGCCTGCATCGATGCCCATGGCCCTCTACCAGCTGGAAAGCTATCTACTTGGCCGCATTGGCGGCAATGTGAATAGCGTCCCACACCGTAGAAAATGGGGGTGCATAACACAAATCCAACATTCCCAACTCGCTGGTGGACATTTTATTGTAAATGGCACTCGCGAAGACATCCATTCTCAGCACTACTCCTTGTTTTCCTGCTCCTTGTGCCCCGAGGATTCTCTTGGTACCGTTTTCGTAGATCAACTTAAACCAGATGGGCGAAGAGTCGGGGAAGTAATGAGGAATGTTTCTGGCTTCAACCAGTACGCTCTTGTAATCCAACCCTAAATCCTGGGCGTCTTTTTCAGATAAACCAGTTCTGGCCAATTCTATTGACCCCACTTTGAGAGCCGCCGAACCTAAAGTACCAACAAACTTGATGTGGTTGCCAGCCAAATTTTCACCGGCAATCCTACCGCATTTGTTGGCGGTTGTAGCCAGAGCGATATAGGAATTCTGCTCTTTGATGAAATTATATACTTCGGCACAATCGCCTGCTGAGTAAATATCAGCAATATTAGTCCGCATTTCCCGATCGATTATTACCGCACCATTATCAGCCAATTGTATACCAGAGTCTTTTAGGAAATCGGTAGCTGATTTTACTCCTAGGGCCAGAACGACCAGATCTGTATCATAGGTACCTTTATCAGTGACCACCTTTTCTACCTTAGTATTTCCAATAATTGAATCCAATTTTTCATTAACATGGATTCCAACTCCCAAGCTGGCCAGCTCATATTGAGCAAATTTGGCGATCTCAGGATCAAAGGGCATGAGAAGCCTTTCGGCCATTTCAATAATGCGAACCTTTTTGCCGGCTTGGGCCAAATTCTCCGCTACTTCTATGCCAATATATCCACCGCCCACAATGGTAACATTTTTGATGGTGGGATCAGACAGCTTTTCTTTCATTAAAACGCCGTCATCTACTGTTTTTAAGGTAAGTACTCCATCTAGTTTTACACCTGGAAAATTAGGAATAATGGGCCGTGCGCCAGTGGCGATCAACAGCTTGTCGTAAGTATCCTCGAACTCATTGCCTGAGAATAAATCCTTAACCACGACTTTTTTACTCTCTGGCTCCACTTGCATGACTTCGTGCAGGAGGATCGGCCTTAAGCCTGCTTGCTCAAATTCTTCTTTAGTTCTCTGGATCAAACTATCCTTTTCGATTGCTTCGGAAGTTACAAAATAAGGTAGGCCGCAGGCGGCATAGGAAAGATAAGAGCCTTTTTCATAAATAGTTATGTCGCAGTCCTTTTGAACTCTTTTTAATTTGGATGCTGCCGACATACCCGCAGCATCGCCACCAATAATTATCACTTTCATTATATGTCGCCTCCTTATTCAGGTTAAATCAAATTATAGGCTATTTGTGGTATATTTTATAGCTGAACTTACAAATGGGGAGGATGGGGAAGCATCAGTAGTGCTTGAAAGGCGTTTTGATAGGAGTCTAAAGCCTCCCCCCCTATCTACGGTTTGAGCTAAGAGATTG
>Ga0209312_1002909_pt1 | contig 10745 bp, 5 predicted proteins | sample BioC13SIPDNA_4_FD_185744 | JGI IMG/M metagenome (GOLD analysis project Ga0209312, IMG submission 185744) | Anaerobic biogas reactor microbial communites from Washington, USA - Biogas_R1_B C13 SIP DNA (SPAdes) (version 2) | ecosystem: Engineered > Bioreactor > Anaerobic > Unclassified | place... | reverse complement strand
ATCACAAGCGGATCAGGAAAACCGTTGTTCTTTGCCCAATCGCGCCCAGGTTGGGTACCCAACCACTCGATGGCTGATTTGTCCTCAACGTTGATCGTCAGAGCTTCTTTGGTGAACTCAGCACAAGATGGTGAAGCCTGCAGGTTCGTCCAGGCATCAATGGAAGTTTTCAACCACAGGTCCTGGTCTTTGGGCAGAGGTTGTTGATCGGAAGCAAAGATTTCTGTCTTGTAAGCAGGGCAATATTCGCTCGGCTGCGCGCCGGATGTTGTACAAATCGTGGTATCCACCACATCCGACGGGCGCGCAAATGGTGTGGCATTTCCGTCTTTATAACGGTTGATCCCAGCCTGCATGATCTGCGCCCAAATCGGGGCTGCCCCTTCCACACCGGTGGTGTTGATCATGGGTGTGTAATCAGCATTCCCTACCCAAACGCCCACAACCAGGTCGGGGGTATATCCCATTGTCCAGTTATCACGAAAGTCGTTGGTGGTACCTGTCTTGGCAGCAGCTGGAAAAGGCAGGTTGAGGATAGAGTTGTACCCGAACATGGGAGCACGGGCAGCCGAATCGGACAAGATGGAAGAGATCAGGTAAGCGTGCGCACTGCGAACCACCTGGTCGCCAGCCGGCGGTTGGTATTCAAAAAGCACATTACCCTGGTGATCGACCACTTTGGTGATCGCCACTGGTGCCACTTTTCTGCCCTCGTTGGCAAGCACCTGAAAGGCACTGGTCATCTCAAGCAGGCTGACTTCTCCACCACCCAGTGTGAGGGATAGACCATAATCCTGTCGGTTGAGCGACGTGATACCAAGCCGTCGGGCAAAATTGATAAAACCATCCTGCTCAGCGGTATTGGGGTCGTCATAAATACCCACATATTCCAACGCTTTGACAGCAGGGATATTGTAGGAGTTTGCCAACGCATCTCGTACCAACACCGGACCGTGGAAACGACCATCATAGTTGACAGGTTCATAATCCGGACTGGAATCAAACGGATCTGCGGAGGGTCTGAACTTGGTCGGCACATCCCAGATGAGTGTTGAAGGCGTCCAGTCCTTTTCGAAGGCTGCCAGGTAGGTGAGGGGTTTGATAGAAGAACCAGGCTGGCGCGTATTAGTAAGCGCCATATTGACCTGACCACTGATAGCCGCGTTGTTGAAGTCAGCCGAACCGACCATGGAAAGAATTTCTCCATTAGCAGGATTCATCACAACCACCGCCCCGTTGGTGGCGTTTTTCCCTTCCATTTGAGCCAGTTGGTTGGTAACGGCTTGTTCCGCATCGCGCTGCATATCCGGATCCAGGGTGGTATAGACAGAAAACCCAGAGCGGTAAATGGTCTGAGCGTCAAATTGAGATTCGAGCAAAGACTGGATAAACACCACCCAATGGGGGAATTGCATGTCGATATCTTGCTTTGTAAACTGATACGCCTCCAGGGCATCCGATGCCTCAACTGTTTGAATGGCATCCAAACAGACCGGTTCAAGGTCTTCACCGATATGAATACAGCCGGTTTCGTTACTGAGTTCGTACATCAGTACCAGCACCGTCTTGAAACGGTTGATGGTTGCTTCGCGGTTATTGTAGATATCGTAAACAGCTGGCGTTTGGGGAATACCAGCCAGGAAGGCTGACTGCCATAGGTTCAGATCGGCTGCAGTGGAATTGAAATAGGTGGAAGCAGCTGCTTCTATGCCGTAAGACAGGTTGCCATAGAAGATTTCGTTCAGGTAAAGCTCGAGCACCTGTTCTTTGGTATACCGGCGGGTAATTTCTGCCGCGAGGATGATTTCGCGAGCTTTTCGCTCATAAGATTGCTCAAACCGCTCTTCTGTGAGAAGCAACAATCGGGCGAGCTGCTGTGTAATCGTCGAGGCACCCGAAACGATTTCGCCCGAAGTGTAGTTGGAATATAAGGCACGTGCAAGGGCGATCAGATCGAAACCCGGGTGGTTGTAATATTCTTTGTCTTCAGTTGCAATGGTCGCCGCAATCAGGTAAGGGGAGATGCGCTCCAGCGGCACATAAGTTCGTTTGCCGGCGTTGGGGTCCACGATCTCGTAAAGAATGTTTCCGTTTCGATCCAGGATGTAAGTGGTTTCAAACTGGGATGCCCGGTCTTGCAGTTCATCCACGGATGGCAGAGTGCTGGCGATGTCCAGGTATTGGGAAATGGCAAAAACTGCACCCGCCAAAAACAACAAGAGCAAGACGACTAAGGTGATCAGAATCCCCCGGCTCAGACAGCCTTTTCTTTTTTTTGTTTTCCGGGAGGGCGGAAGGGCTTGCCCGCCCACAGGAGTAGGCTGAGTTTTACTGCCAACCGGTTTCAGACTGGGCTGGGCTAAAGCCGTCACCCGATCTTTCGGTTTGATAACCTCTACTGGTTGGGTGTCGTGGGGAACTTCTGTTCCAGCAGGTGTGAACGCAACCGCATTGAGTGCCGTTGCCTGTGGGTCAATTTCTTCGACAGGTTCAGGCAGGATCACCTCCGGAAGGGGTTGATTGGCTGGTGTTTCGGGGGGTATGGTCTCTACGAAGTCCAGATCCATGGCAGTTTCCTGGAGGACTGGCTGAGTAATTGGGGTCTCCTCTTTGTCATCCTGGACGAAGGTTTTTTCCTTGTCATCCTGAACGAAGTGCAGGATCTTATCAGTTTCAATTGCCCAATGGCCGGTTCTGAATTCATCACCAGGATTGGCGTAGTTGTTCTGACCGTTCTGTTCCTCGATGCTAAGGGGTGTTTCTGTGTAGTTTTCTAATTCCTTGAATTGCAGACCTTCGTCCGTTTTTTCTTCAGGAATTACAGGCTCACCGCTCGTCGGTAACAATCCGTGAGTTAATTTTTCAGACTCAGATGGTTGGTTAGTTTCCATGGTACCTTCTCTTCCTTACGTATAATCGATTTTAACATAAAGGAACCAGGCAAGATTTAGTGATCTTGCACGGTATGATTGAACTTCTGGTATGGTGAATCCTCTTCCCGATCGCCTATCGCATATAATAAAGGGGTGAATATTGGTCCCTTCTTTAGTAATGATGCCATTGGTCTTACCTTTGCTGCAGATCAGCAATTCTTAGAAACACCCAACACGCTTGACACCGTCTGGCAATTGGAGACGGACGAATGCGCACCCATCAGCCTGATGAGCACCCTGGGTTTGCAAGCCCGTAGTTTTCAGATCTTGCCCCAGGTTAGTTTGAACAAAATTTCCCAAGAGCGTATCCGGGATTTCTTCTGCCAGCCTCTTATTGACCGGATTTTCTCCAACTACATTATGCTGACTATCGCCCCCGTTGCCTATGTTAAGGCAACGATCGAGTTTTGGGTCCGGGCTGGCGATTGGGTGCAGGGACGGATAAGGATCACCAACCATGGTGAGACCAATATCGAGGCAGCAGCCAGGTTAGCAGCCCGGTTGGTCGCATTGCAGGGAAATTCTGAGCTCAAACCGATTCGACAGGGTTTTCACACCTATCTGAAAGGTCAAACCGGCAGTCTTTTGGTCCAGCTGGGTATGGAGGGGAGCTCAAAAACGGTGCTTAGCCCCAACCTGGCACTGGAACAAGGGAAACACCTCAGCCCTGGTCAATCGTTTCAGGCGATCTGGCAATGTGAGATTCAAAAAAACGGGGGCGAAAATCATTCATCGTCGAAGAGTTACTCAACCAATTGGGATGGCGAAATCGCACGGCTGGAGATCGCCAACCAGGCACGCATTGTTCAGATCAGCACTCCAGAGCAAAACTGGGATGAATGTTTCTATTCCAATCAGATTCAGGCTTTTCAGTTATTAAGAAAAAATGCCAAGGGCGATGTAAGCCCGGATAAAAACCGCAGCATCCATTCCGCATTTTCTGCAGTCAACCCAAGCGCCCGTTCAGGGATCTCTGCCCTGGACTTGTGGCAGCTTTTGTGTAGTCTTCTCACGGTACAAAGTGAATTGGCTGCCAAACTATTGGCAGACTATCTGGCAAAAGCCGCGGCTGATTTTACCAACAGCCCGCAGAATGCCTTGCCTTTTCCGTGTTTGTGCGACCTTGCCTGGCGCATACATCAACACTATCAGCAAAAAGACTACTTAATGGAGATTTATCCTTCGCTCAAGGCGCTTTGCCTTGCCTGGTTCACTCCATTTCATGACCGTGACCAGGATGGCATCCCTGAATGGACAAGTATCGAGCAGTGCGGTTTGAGTAGCCTGCCGACATTCAATCTGATGGATGAAAATGGATTGGCCACGCGCATCGCCTGTACTGAACAGCTCAACCTGGCTGCCTTGGTAGAGATAGAACTGAGGGAATTACATAAGATCGCTCAAATTGCTGAAGATCACAGCACGCTGTCAATGATTGACAATCACCTGCTCGTGATCCATTCTTTCACTGCAAGTTTTGCCAGCAATAATTTTATAACGGGCTGTCTGGATCGCGAGAGCCATCACTGGCATTCGGGCGATGTGCTTTTCGAGGGCGACCTCAAGCATTTTGGCCTGAAATCGATCTATTTACATAGACCCGCCCGCCTTAATTTGCGGCTAAAACCTTCATTCCAACTTAAGAAACCCTCAGTTTTTTACCTTCACGGAGAAAACGCGGAAGGGGATCAAGTGATTGAGCCAGTCGAACCCGACAATTTGCTTTGGATTCCTGGGAGCTTTTTCTACACAACCAACTATATATATTCCCGTATCGACAAGATCAGCGACCTCCAAATCGGCGAAAGCCGCTTGGAGATCCATCTGGCAGATCTGGTAAGCCAGGATCTGGGGATGCTGCTCGCTGCCCCACTTGAAAAGGGGTCGGATGAAATTGAGAGCGAAACCTTGAGTACTTTCAATGCAAAGTCGATATTAGATAACACAAACTTTGGTCTGCCTGAAAATTTGGATCCGAATGCTGAAAAGAAAGTGGTCAACCTGGGCTGGAACCTCCTGGTCCTGGCAGACCTGATCCACAAAGGTGATGCAGAAGTTGCTTTTGAACTCCTAAGTCAACTCCTAATGGGGCAAACCAATCATCTGCGACTTGAACACAGCAACACCGATCGTTGGAGCAGCCAGAATGGGCGGTCGCTTGGATTGCGAAACACAATTGGTGGTTTGATACCGATCAGCCTGGTGTTGGATCTGGCAGGCATCCGAATTCTCAATGAAAACAAAATCAGCCTGCAGGGTAAAAATCCCTTCCCCTGGCCTTTCAAGGTGCAATATCGCGGGCTGGAAGTGACCCGTGATGGTAAAAATGCAACTGTACGCTTCCCGGATGGAAGCTTCCAGCATCATTTTGGTAGTTCTCAAAAGACCTTTAGTAACGAGGTTGTGAATTCGATCGAGAATTAATGGACATGTAGACTATGCGCAACAACCTGTTTCGATTTCTTTTTCTCATTTTGACACTCCCCATTTTGGCTGCCTGCCGCCCAGCCAGCAGTCCAACCCCCATGCCCAGCCTGCCGCCGATTTTGAGTGAAGAGGAATTGCTAAAGACTTCGATTGCTCAAGTCACGCAGGCAGCTTTTGAAACCCTCGCCTATATCCCAACTGCAACTGCCACAAGCACATTTACTCCACCTACTCAAATAACTCAAATTGCAACGATCGCACGCAGTTCCACGCCCGAGCCCACGCCAACCAGCGACCTGCCTTGTAACAAAGCCGGTGCGGGTGTGCCTTTCGATATCACTATTCCAGATGGCACCCCCATGTATGCTGGTCAGGAGTTTACGAAAACCTGGCGTCTGGTGAACCGCGGTAGTTGTAAATGGACGCGCCTTTACAAACTGGTTTTCTACTCCCAGAATTCCATGGGTGCGCAGTACGAACAATTTTTAAGCGGCGAGGTTTTGCCTGGTCAAGCCATTGACCTCAGTGTCAAGTTTTACGCCCCCATCGCTCCGGGTAGTTACCAGAGCAACTGGATGCTGCAGGACCCCCAAGGCAACCTGTTCGGGGTCGGATTCAACGCTGATGCTCCTTTTTATGTCAAAATCATCGTTACCAACGATCCCACCCCGACACCAACCATAACCCCAACCCCCTCACCCACACCGTAGATACGCAGAACTATTCTTGATCAAGGATTTATTACAAGATCAAAACTTAATTCAGAAAAAAATAGAAGGTAATTCAAACTACCTCCTAAAGATCATGCTTTTGAATCGATAGGAGGTGACTATTCAACCAATCCCCTCCAGTCCCTCTTCTGGGACGAAGGGAGGAGGCTAGGGGGTGAGGGTTTTACTCTCAGAATCGTAAACGAAGTACATTCATGGAATGATTCTCTTCAAAGAATCACTCTTATAGGTTAAGATTAAGTTGCTTAAAGGAGAATCCCATGAAAGAAATTAATCCCAAAGACCCCGAAAACATGGCAGGCTATATCGAATCTCTGCCAGCAGATCTTGCATCAGCCTGGCAACAAGGTTTGGAGAAACCCTTAGCCAGTTATCCTCCTATTCAGAAGATAATCATCAGCGGTATGGGCGGTTCTGCCATCGGTGGGGATCTATTCTCAAGCTACCTGGCACCAAGTTCCGCAGTACCAATTATCTCCCGACGGGATTATGGCTTGCCTGCCTGGGCACAAGGACCAGATACGTTGGTGGTGTGTTCTTCTCATTCGGGAAACACCGAGGAAACACTCAGCAGCTTCAAGGCTGCCAAGGAACGCGGCTGCTCCTTGCTCGCGATTTCTACTGGCGGCGCGCTGCAAAGAGAGGCTCTGGCTACCGGGGTTACACATTGGTATTTCAATCACAAAGGACAGCCCAGAACCGCCATCGGTTGGTCGTTCGGTCTCTTGCTTGCCCTGGCAGAGCGACTGGGTCTGATCGACGATCAACAAAAAGATATTGACAAAGCCGTAGCAGTCATGAAGAATCAATATCAATCACTGGAGCCTGCAGTACCTCTCCTTGAAAATCCAGCCAAACGATTGGCAGGACAATTGCTCGGCAGAAACATCGCCATTTTTGCTGCAGGGGAACTGGAAGTGATCGCCCGTCGTTGGAAAACACAGATAAACGAATTAGCCAAAGCCTGGGCAAGTTTTGAAGGCATCCCTGAGATGAACCATAATACCCTGGCAGGTCTGGTTTACCCTGAAGCGCTTTTTGAAAAAACCTCCGCCATTTTCCTGCGGTCTGCTGCAGATCATCCTCGCAATCAAAAACGGATTGATCTGAGCATGCAGTTCTTCCTGCAAGCCGGCATCGCTGTGGATTCTGTGTTCGCACAAGGTGAGGGACGACTGGCACAGTTATGGAGCTTGCTGCAGTTTGGTGATTATGTCTCTTATTATCTCGCGTTGGACTATGGTATCGACCCCACCCCGGTGGAAGCGCTGAATGAGTTGAAATCCGCTTTGTCCGAAGAATAAGAACCATCGGTGCGAGATACGATGGGGATAAGTCGAAAACAATGGAAATAATGATAATTGGCAGACTATCATGCTCTCAATCCACCATCAACGGTTCTCACACGAACGCTTAGGTTAATCTTTCTTTCGCTTGCCACCAGATCTGATCAAACATTTCCGCACTCAGACGACCGGTTTGAGTGTTTTGCAAGCTGGGATGGTAGGAGCACAACAGCCACGGTAGTGCCTGGTGGGGCTGGTAAAAAGCTCCGTGACCAAAAACGATCTCTTTCCTGGAAAGCTCTGAAAAAGCAGGCAACCTGAGCAGACTATCCAGGGCAATCTTGCCCAATAGAACCACCCCTTGCAGGTTAGGCAAAAGTGCCATTTCCTGTTCAAGCCACGGCTTGCAGTTACTCAGTTCTTCCAAAGTTGGCTTGTTACCCGGTGGAGCGCAGCGGGCAGAAGCAGTCAGCCAACAATCGTGCAGCGCCAAGCCGTCAGCTCGATTTTCTGAGTCGGGTTGATTGGCAAGACCTGCCCGGTACAATGCTGGAAAAAGAAAATTCCCGGATCCATCGCCGGTAAACATTCTGCCGGTACGATTGGAACCATGCGCACCCGGTGCCAACCCCAGGATGAGCAAACGCGCTCCTGGGTCACCAAAACCGGGAACCGGTTTGCCCCAATAGTCCCAATCCTGGTAAGCACGTCTCTTTACTCGCGCCACCTCTTCCCGCCAAGCCACCAGGCGCGGGCAGCCTCGGCAGGTGATCAGTCGTTGCTTTAATTTCTGCAGTTCGCTTTCCATTCCAAAAGTTTACCAGAGCTCAGTCGGGAACAATAACAAAAAAGCCATCCTCAAACCTGAAGATGGCTTTTCTACTCAACAAATTCTACTGTCTAGCGTTTGAACGCCAGGGCATTCCAGCCAGCATATTCACTGGTGAGGTCAAGTTCCTGCTCGATGCGCAGCAACTGATTGTATTTTGCGACGCGGTCAGAGCGGGCAGGTGCACCGGTCTTGATCTGACCCATGTTCATCGCCACTGCCAGGTCGGCAATGGTACTGTCTTCGGTTTCGCCGGAGCGGTGCGAACAGACAGCCCGCCAGCCATTGTTCTGAACCATGCTGACAGCTTTCATCGTTTCCGTCAGAGAGCCGATCTGATTGACCTTTACCAACAAGGCGTTGCAGGCTTTCTCTTCAATGGCGCGGGCAACACGGACAGGATTGGTCACCAGTAAGTCATCGCCTACAATCTGCAATCTATGCCCGTTCTTGGCTGTGAAGTTCTTCCAGCCTTCCCAATCATCCTGGGCGAAACCATCTTCGATCGAAACGATCGGATATTGTTCGATCCAGTTGGTCCAGAAATCGACCATTTCATCACTGGTCAGTTTGCGACCCTCTTTGCGCAGGTTGTAGACCTTGTTTTCTTCCTCGTAAAACTCAGAAGCAGCCGGGTCGAGCGCGATCGCGACATCTGTTCCAGCCCTGTAGCCAGCTTTTTCAATGGCTTCCAGGATCAGTTCCACGGCTTCGTTATTGGCTTTCAAGGCAGGCGCAAAACCACCTTCATCGCCAACCAGTGTGCCATAACCATGGGATTTTAGGACGCCTTTGAGGGCTGCATAAATCTCGGCTCCCCAACGCAAACCTTCTGAGAAGGTTTCAGCACCAAGCGGCATGACCATGAATTCCTGGGCATCTGTACTTTGCCAGCCGGTATGTGCACCACCGTTTAGAATATTCATCATCGGTACGGGTAAAACGTGCGAGTAAACACCACCCAGGTAACGATAAAGCGGCAAACCCAGGGAGGCTGCAGCCGCTTTGGCAACTGCCAGGCTGGTACCCAAAATAGCATTGGCGCCAAATTTCGACTTATTGGCTGTGCCATCCAGGTCGATCAGAAGTTCATCGATCTCTTTTTGTTCGACCGCATCCAGACCAAACAGCTCATCCGCGATTTCATCATTGATGTGATCAACAGCTTCCAAAACCCCTTTTCCGTTGTAGCGGTTCTTGTCACCATCACGTAGTTCCAGCGCTTCGTGGATGCCGGTTGAAGCACCGGAAGGAACTGCTGCTCTTCCAAAACTGCCATCAGCCAGGACCACTTCCACTTCCACGGTGGGATTACCACGGGAGTCCAAGATTTCAATAGCATTGATAAATTCAATAGTTGTATCCATTTTTCAAATCCTTTCATCTGTTGGAGATAATACAAGTATAACCTAACATGATTGTGTTAAGCCTTGAAACCTAAAGAGATTTGCTGGTCCGGAAGACCTCTTTGTTGGCAAGCTGCCTGGATCAAACCCAAAAACAGGGGGTGCGGTCGGTTTGGTCTGGAAAGAAATTCAGGATGGAACTGACAGGCAATCATGTAAGGGTGAGCCTTATTTTCCACTATTTCGACTAGCATACCATCCGGCGATTGACCAGAAAAAACCAAACCATGTTCTTCCAATATTTTTCGATACTCGTTGTTAACTTCATAGCGATGGCGGTGGCGTTCGTCCACAAGTTCCTGATTGTATAAATTGCTCGCCAACGTGTTTTCAAGAATACGGCAGGGGTAAAGCCCTAGTCGCATTGTGCCGCCCAACCGATCCAACCCTTTCTGGTCGGTCATCAAATCGATCACCGGGTGTTCGGTCATCTTGTCAAACTCAGCAGAATTCGCATCTTTTAGACCCAGAACATTCCGTGCGTAGTCGATCACCATCACCTGCAGCCCGAGACACAGACCAAGATAAGGAAGATTGTGTTCTCGTGCGAACCTGGCTGCGCGGATTTTTCCTTCCACGCCACGGCTTCCAAAACCACCAGGCACGATCACGGCATCCACATCTTTCAAGGCTGCTTCCGCATCTTCCACGGTTTCCAGGTCGGTCGATGAGATCCACTCAATATCCGCATCTACGCCATAATACAGGGCAGCATGTTTCAACGCTTCGCGCACACTCAGATAGGCATCATGCAGCTCAACATACTTGCCCACCAATCCAATCTTGACCGATGGTTTGGTATTTTTCAGTTCATTCACCATCCAACGCCAGCCGTCCAATTCCGGTTCATGTTTGGCTTCCAAGCCCAGCGCTTCCAGAAGAATATCTGCAACATGGCTCTCTTCCAGGCTTAATGGGATTTCATAGAGTAAATCGGCTGTCACCAATGGTACGACGGCTTCAGGCTTAACATCGCAAAACCTGGCAATTTTTTGGGTAAGCTCTTTTTCAACTGGGTAATCACTGCGTGCCATGATCATATCCGCCAAAATACCGATGGATCGTAATTCGCGCACTGAATGTTGGGTCGGTTTGGTCTTGGTTTCTGCCGTTGCCTTCAAGTAGGGCAGCCA
>Ga0209312_1002891_pt1 | contig 10793 bp, 11 predicted proteins | sample BioC13SIPDNA_4_FD_185744 | JGI IMG/M metagenome (GOLD analysis project Ga0209312, IMG submission 185744) | Anaerobic biogas reactor microbial communites from Washington, USA - Biogas_R1_B C13 SIP DNA (SPAdes) (version 2) | ecosystem: Engineered > Bioreactor > Anaerobic > Unclassified | place... | reverse complement strand
CGATGCAAAAAAGAGGGGATCGAGCATGGTGGCTTTGGCTTTGTCCAGGTCAACACCTTTTGACTTGCGCATTTCATAGAAAGCCTGTACAAAATCATCAAAAAATGGAGCCTTTTCCGGGTTGATGATTTCAGCGCCGGAAATATCCGCTCCAATTTTACTGGCTATGCCCTTGATGGCTCCCTCATCGCCCAGAAGAATGGGACGAGCCACCTTGCTATCAATAATTCCCTTGATAGCTTGAATTGTTCTTTCCTCAGTTCCCTCAGGAAGAACAATGGCCTTGACATTTTTTGCTGCTTTTTCTTTAATTTGTGCTATAAGATCCATTCTTTTACCTCCTTGTTTTTGATTACATTATGTACGCTCAGACTCTCCTCATACATTCTAGCATAAATGAATAGCCGGTGGTAAAATTTATGATACTAGAAAATAACAGGAGAGTTGGGCTATGGCAATTTTAGGTATAGTAGCAGAATACAATCCCTTCCATAACGGTCACCTTTACCTGCTGGAAAAATCCCGGCAGCAAGGCGATTTCTCCGCCACCGTCGTCGTAATGAGCGGTAATTTTTTACAAAGGGGTGAACCTGCCTTTTGTGACAAATGGGCCCGGGCGGAGATGGCTTTGAACGCTGGCGTGGATTTGCTTATCGAACTTCCCTTTTGCTTCGCTACCCGCAGTGCTTACTATTTTGCTAAAGGAGCAGTGCAGCTTCTACAACGCAGCGGAGTGGTCACTCACCTGGCTTTTGGCAGTGAGAGCGGTCAGCTTTCCCAGCTGCAAGAAATAGCGGGAATACTAGCCCATGAACCAGAAAGCTACAAAACTGCCCTCAAGAAACGACTTTCCCAGGGTTTGAGTTTTCCCCTGGCCCGCTCCCAGGCCCTGCAGGAATATATGGGAGGAGACAAGAATCAGCTCCAGGAAATCCTTCCCGCCCCCAATAACATACTGGCCCTGGAATACCTTCGGGTTATCGAAGAAGAGGGAATTCCCCTGCTTCCCTTGACCATTCCGCGCCAAGGCTCGTCCTTCCATAGTAGCGATTTATCCGCAAGTAATGATTTATCCGCATACTCCAGTGCCAGGGCTATTCGCCAGGCCCTGTACCAGAATTTGAATTGGGAAAAAATCACCGACAGCATACCTCCGGCTACCGAAAAGATACTACAGCGCGAAATAGCTTTAGGCCGGGCACCGATTGAACCCGATAACCTGGAACAAGCCATCATGGTAAACCTGCGACTGGTATCAACGGATTATCTTAGGGGAATTTACGAAGTTTCTGAAGGCCTGGAATTCCGGATTAAAGAAGCGGCGAATTCTTGCGGCACCCTGGAGGAACTCCGACATTACATCAAATCCAAACGTTACAGCCTGACTCGAATCAACCGGACTCTATTGTACACACTCTTTGCTCTTTCAAAGAACCAGGTTGAACTGTACGACCAGCATGGTCCACAGTACCTGCATATCTTAGGTTTTTCTGCAAAAGGTCAGGAAATCCTGCAAAAAATAAAAATTAAATCTAAATTAAAAATATTTAGTCGGGGCAGCGAGATGAAACGGGCCCGGGACGAAAACCCAGGAACAGCACTGGCAGAAATGATTAAGCTGGACTGTCAGGCCACCGATGTATATAGCTTACTCTTCCCTAACCCCGCAGCCCGCCGAGCCGGTCGCGACTTCACTACTTCCGGTGCCAGGCACTTAAGTTGTTAAGTTATTGATGTTACAGGGGGAGATTAATTCGTGAGTACCTTGCTTACTGTGACGAATTACGAGCTACAGCAAGTGGTGACACAGAAGAAGAAACGATAGTTAACCTTCTATTTTCTTCGCCGCTTCTGTCATAATCTTATCCAGAATCTCATCGATTTTCTCCTCGGTTGCGATTCTCCCCTGGTCTACGATTTGACGCGATTTATCAAAATCTCCCGGTTGGAAAGAACCAACTGCCGGCTGTATGAGAATATCTGCACCAGGGTGAACCAAATCAAAATGCTGTTTGCCCATTATATCCAGCGATGCCATAATCACATCCATGGTGTTAACAATGCTGACATTTTTCCCCGGACCGAAGGTTACATCCACCGCGATTATAAGATCAGCACCCCGGCTCTGTGCCACTTCAATAGGCAGGCGATCAACCACCGCCCCATCCACCAATATCATTCCCTCCTGCTGTACCGGGGTAAAAATACCCGGAATAGAAATGCTGGCTCTAATTGCCTCCGCCACCGAACCCTCTTCCAAGACCACCCTTTCCCCGGACAGAAGGTCGGTAGCCACAGTGAGGAGAGGCAGGTCGAGCTCGGCAAAGCTTTTTTTCTTGGTCATCAGTTCAAGAAAGCTCGTGATTTTTTTGCCGGACATAAAGCCCAGGCGGGGAACATGCACATCATAGAAAACATTGGTGTCCATATTTTCCAGCATACGATCCAGCATCTTAATATCAGCCCCGGCCGCATATATACCACCAACCATGGCACCCATGCTGCTTCCCACAATAAAATCAAAAGGAATATGATGCTCTCTGAGTACCTGTATAACCCCAATATGCGCCAGTCCGCGGGCGCTGCCCGCACCCAGCACCAGGGCTACCCTGGGCCTGAATTTATCATCCAGCATTTCGTCCCTCCTCGCTGACATCCGTATTAGCACAGCTTTACCTTGTCAGGTTATATGCAAAGCATATCTCTAATATATTATCTATAATCCCTCACCCCTCACTATCTTTTGGAGGTATGGCATGGGTAATTATTCCCGGCTTTTTTTTCTTATTATAATACTATTTCTGGCAGTTTTCATGCTGCTCAACCCTCAGGAAACAGTAAATGCTGCTTCCTCTGGTTTCAAATTATGGTTTTCCATAATTGTGCCCGCCCTTCTCCCCTTCTTTATTTTGGCTGAACTACTGGTTAACCTGGGCGTTCCGAGGATATTGGGGATATTGCTGGAACCGATTATGCGCCCGCTTTTCAACCTGCCCGGCTGCAGTTCACTGGTAGTAGTAATGGGTTTCACCTCCGGTTTTCCGGTAGGGGCAATCCTGAGCAAGAAACTCTATGATGAAAAGATGATTAGCGGCGAAGAAATATCGCGTCTAGTTTCATTCACCAACAACTGCAGTCCCCTTTTTATCATTGGAGCGGTGGGAGTAGGAATGTTTGGTTCTCCCTTCCTGGGGTATATTCTGGCCCTGTCTCATTACTTATCTAATCTCATAGTCGGTATGTTCTGGGGGCTAAGAACGAAGAAACCCTTACGGAATATATCTCGCCTCCCCCTTAGCCAGGAGTTATCCCAGGCCCTGGCGGAAGCGAGAGAAAACTACTACGGCCCGGGAAAACTCCTGAGTGATGCCATAAAAAATAGCCTGAACAACATTCTGGCTATTGCTGGCTTTATTATTCTGTTTTCCGTAATAACGCAGATGTTCTCCTTCTGGGGTATAATTGATCTCCTGGCCCTTTTTATATTAAAGATATTCTCTATTTTTAATCTTTCGTATGAACTTATCTATGGCTGGTTAATGGGCTTATTTGAGATTACTATTGGCGCCAGGGCCATAACTGCCACCTCCCCCGCCAACATCCTGCCCCAACTGCTGGCGGTCAGCAGTATACTAGCTTGGAGCGGCCTCTCCATTATCGCCCAGGTGATGAGCATTGTGGTCGGCACCCCAGTAAAACTCTCTTTTTATCTATACTCCCGCTTGATGCAAATGTTTTTATCCATCTTTATAACAACTGCCGCTTACAAGCTCCTGGCAACCGGGCAGCAGAGTGTCCTATCCTTTTCCCTACCCTACTACAAAGCCTTATACTCCTTTGATGCCTGGGGCATCTCCATTGCCTGTCTTTGGGTATGTTTTCTCCTACTGGTATTTATGCTAGTTGCCAGCCTGTGGCCCCAGAAGATCTTGAAGAAGTAATATATCCCTTTGGCCTTATTCCTGTCTCAAAGCTTCCTTACCCTGTTGTACTGCATCCAGGCCCTTCTTTAAAACGATTTCCATGTGAGAGAGCAGGCCATCTGCATAGTCATCCGCATCCCGGCGAATATCCTGGGCAACCTGCTCAGCTTTGGCTATTATATCTTCCGCTACCTTCATAGCATTGCGGGTAATCTCGTTATCATCGACCATACGAGCTACGTGATCCCTGGATTGTTCCATAACGGTTTCCGCCTCCGCGCAGGCCTCCTTCACTATCCTCTCCTTCTCTGCCAATAGAAGCCTGGCTGTCTCTAGATCCTCAGGCAAAATAGCCCGTATTCTGTCCAGCCGATCCAGGAAGCGATGGCTTTCTATGAAGACCTTATCACTCATCAAGGGAACTTTTTTACCGTTCTTTACCATCTGTTCCATTTCGTCCATTATCCTGAATATCTCCATCATAACCCCGTTCCTCCTTATCCAGGCGATAGTAGTGTAAACTCGACTCTCCGTAATGATTTATGCGGTATCGCTCCAATCCATCCAAGCTATCGGGCAAGCTTTTTTTCCGCGGGGCCCGAATTATTACTATACCTTTTTCGTTCAAAAGCTCTGCCTTATCCAAGGCATCCATTATCAGGTCAAAAATTTTCTCCTGGGTAAAGGGAGGATCTACATAAATATAGTCAAAATGCAAACCCCTCCTGCGCAACGTCCCCACGGCCTTGAAGACATCGTTGCGCAATATCTCATAATCTCCGGAAAAACCACAACGATCAAGATTAGCCTTTATGGTCTTGACTGCCTCCCGATTGTTATCGACAAAACAAACCCACTTCGCCTTACGGCTCAAGGCTTCAATACCCACACTACCACTTCCGGCAAACAGGTCCAGCAGCGTAGCATCTTCAATACCCGAAGCAATTATATTAAAAAGGCTTTCCTTTATCCTGTCTGTAATCGGTCTGGTATTCATTCCGGGAGGAGCCTTTAAAGGCCTTCCCCGGGCCATTCCTCCAATTACCCTCATTATTGTTCCCTCTATTACTCCCTCTATTTTATTATTCGCTCTTAAACCTTGTTTGCCCTTTTTTGCCACAGTTTATTTTATCATAAAATAGAAAGCATAAGGAGACGATTCATCTCTGTACTATTTTGGGGAGCCTAAAAGAACCGCTCCTAATCTACTCTTTAGAGGAAAGTGAGGAGTAAGGGGTGAGGGGTAAATTTATTTCCTACTACATCTTACTATTCAGGCGCCTACTAACTCACATCTCATCGGTGGTTGTGAACCCCGTCCATGGGGGGTTAGTAGGAAAACAGGTTTAAAAAGAAGGAATTTGTCAACAACCCCGTCCCCATGTCAATATAAAAAGAAGGAATTTGTCAACAACCCCGTCCCCGTGTCAATATGTCAACAACCCCGTCCCCATGTCAATAAGGGGTTAGTTGAAAATTTTTTTAGTAAATTTGTATATAAAATCAATTAACGGGTAATTATATAATTACCAGATAAAAGTCTGGTAACAAACCCTCCCCAACAACTTTACAAAATTCTCCTCTCCCCAAAAATGGCGACTGTAAAGTCGCCATTTTTACTGGGCAGCCAGGAATTTTTATGAATATTTATTCCGTAAAAAACGGATAATAAACCCATAGGAGGTAGGCAATATGATAAACCGGGAATTTAATATCTATATAGACATGGCAATAGAGGCGCGCGATCTGGTAAGAGGTGCCAGCGATCAAGAAATATCTGGGGTAAAGGAAGATATTAAACAATTAGAAAACATCAAAATAACCACTATAACAATTCTCGACCAAAATGGAGCCGAAAAATTGGGCCGACCTATCGGTACTTATGTAACTATAGAATCTCCTCCTTTAAAGATAAATGACCCTTATGTTCGCGATGAGATAGTGGAAGCCATGGAAGAAAGTATGCACATTCTAATAGGAGAAAAGTTAAAACCCCAGGACACGGTTTTGTTGGTGGGATTGGGCAACTGGAGAGCCACCGCCGATGCCCTCGGTCCCAGATTTATCGAATACAGCCCCATTACCCGCCATTATCACAGTTATGCCCCGGACGCGCTGGTCGAAGGAATGCGTCCCACTTGTGGTATAGCCCCAGGAGTCCTAGGCATTACCGGCCTGGAAACTTTCGATGTTATAAAAGGGATAGTGGAAAAAGTTGAACCAGCCCTGCTGGTAGCGGTTGATGCCCTGGCAGCGCAGGATGTCAAGCGTATCGGAACCAGCATTCAAATGTGCAATACCGGTATTCAACCTGGTTCCGGGGTAGGCAATGCGCGTCATGCCATTACCGAGCAAGAACTGGGGGTACCGGTTATTGCCATCGGTTGTCCCACTATAGTTAATGCCGCCATAATCGCCAATGAAGCGGTAAAAAAATTCTGTTATACTATCGGTGCCCCGTTTAATGAAACTACCTCATTTGATGCGATTAAAGAAATACTCAGTCCCTTTGGAGGAAGCCTGGGAGTAACCCCGAAAGAAATTGATGAGATCATCGAAAATACCACCCGCATCATTTCCATGGGAGTAGCCCGCTCCCTCTTTCCGGGTATATCGGAAGAACAACTGCTGCTCTATGCTACTTAAAATGGAATAAGTCCAATAAGCCCGGGCCTGCTCCCGGACTTATCCCCCTTATCATGATTATGCTTATTCCATGAAAACAAGCGGATATATATTAATCCGCTTGTTAACAATAGTATAAATTATTTAGTTTACCTTAGTTCTTTACTATTGGTGTTTGGCAGGTTTAGGGTTATATTCGGCCTTAAACCTTGCCAGATGCCCTCTGCTGATAATCATAAATCATTTTCTTAACCATCTGTCCGCCGATGCTTCCTGCCTGCTTGGCTGTCAGGTCTCCATTGTAACCTTGCTTCAGGCTAACACCAACTTCTCCAGCAGCTTCCATTTTGAAATTATCCATGGCGGCTCTGGCCTGGGGAACTAAGATCTGGTTGTTTCTAGCCATTTTATTTCACCTCCTTTGCCTGGTGTAGTTTTATTTTTTCCCCGGATGAAACTAATATGCTAGAAGTATTTTCTTTACTTCTTAATATTTTTCTGCTTTTTTTCTACAGGCTTGGATAAGCCCATCTCCTGGCTAACTTCAAATTTGATTCGTTCCATCGACTCTTTGCTATCCATTTTATTCTCCACTCTTTTTGCCTCCTTTATTGTTGAAGAAGTTTGGGGTAAGGGGTGAGGCTTTGTCGGTCATCGGTCGTCAAGCCCATGAATATTAATAACTTTTTGCAGCAGAATCAATTTTTTAAAACAAAAAATTGGCGATAAAAAAACTACTAACCGTAAAGTCAGTAGTATTATGATGCATAAAAGACTATTATATTTTGCCATGTTTTAACTTATTTGTTGTATGCCCGGGCCTTTAAGCTTTATTCCACCGACAACAAATAGCGGTAGTGAGGCTGCCCGCCATAATGAAGATCCACTTCATAATCCGGATAATTTTGGATTATTTGCTCTTTTAAATCATTAGCCTCTTCTTCGCTGACATCTTCCCCATAGAAGAAGGTAATCAACTCACTATCCTCATCTACCATTCTCTCCAGGAGCTTTAATACCGCCTCGCCGGCATTATCAGCCGTAACGCTTATTTTATCTTCTATGAGACCAATGGTATCCCCGCTTTTTATTTCCAGGCCATTTAGCTGGGAATCCCTAACCGCATAAGTAACCTCGCCATATTTAACCTGTTTCATCTCTTTTATCATAGCCTGGGCCACATCCTCCAGAGCCAGTTCAGGATTAAAAGCAATCAGAGCGGTAATAGCCTGCATTACCGATCTGCTAGGAACCACTTCCACCGGCTTATCGCTGAGCTGTTTGGCTTGCTCGGCGGCCATTATAATATTGCTGTTATTAGGTAAAATAATCACATTGGGGGCTGGTACCTCTTTACACGCATTTAAAAGGTCCTCAATACTCGGATTCATGGTTTGCCCACCTTCGACCACCACATCCACACCCAAGTTCTGCAGTATTTGCACTACCCCTGTTCCCGCTCCCACAGCTACCAGCCCTATATTCTTCAAGTTCTTGCTGGCTGCCGCCAGTTCCTCATTGAGCCGGGGCCAGTTTTCCCGATGCTCATGTATTTCTTCCAACATATTGTTAATCTTTATATCGGACAAACTCCCCCATTGCAAGCAGGACTCCAGCACTTTCCCGGGATGATTGGAATGAATGTGAACTTTAACCAACTCATCACCGCCCACTACCAGCATGGAATCACCCAGGGGAGCCAAATGCTCTTTTATCTCCGTGGGTTCGAGATCCTTCCCCTTTATCAGGGTTTCGGTACAATATTGAAAATCCAGGCTTAAAACTTCTTCAACCCGTTTATCCTGCCATCCCATCTCCGCCTGTTTCTCATAGCTCTCCAGGATGATATCCTGGTCCTGAACCAATCCCTCCAGAACCCCTTCAAAGAAAATCATTAACCCCTGCCCGCCGGCATCTACTACCCCGGCTTCCTTCAGAATAGGCAGCATCATCGGTGTTTTCTGCAAGGTTTGGTGACCGGCCTTGATAGCTAGCAGCAGCGTCCGTACTATATCCGAATCCTTTTTCGCTTCGGCTTCAGCGGCCCGGGCCAGCTCACGGATTACGGTCAGAATAGTTCCTTCCACCGGTTTCATTACCGCCTCATAAGCCGTATTGGCACCCGCTTTTAAGGCCTGAGCCATATCCATCGCCGTAGCCTGTTCCTTACCCTCCATTAACCTAGCAAAACCGCGAAAAACCTGGGATAAGATTACCCCCGAGTTGCCCCGCGCGCCCATCAAAGAACCGGTGGAAATAGCTTTGGCCACGGTGGCCAAAGATTGCCCTCGGCTCTTTTCCCCTTCCTTTACCGCTGACAAAAGGGTTAAATACATATTGGTGCCTGTATCTCCATCCGGTACCGGAAACACATTCAAAGCATCTACCCGGTCCCGCTCATGTTCCAGCTTTATGCAACCTGATTTAACAGCCCTTATCAGGTCGCTGCCATCAATCTTTAGCAAACTCAAATCTAATATCCTCCCCTATTTCCCCTTCACAACTTTTATCCCTTTTACATTAACATTGACCGCGGCCACTTTCAAACCAGTATTATTCTGGACAACATAGGTCACTTTCTGAATAACATTACTGGCTACTTCACTGATCTTGATACCATAGGCCACTACAACATAAACATCGATAATTAAACCCTCTTCACTGGAGCGAACCACCACCCCTTTGCGGATCGATTCCAGCCCTAGAATACTGGTAATTCCACTCTGCCAGTCAATGGGAACCATGCCCACCAATCCATAGCAATCTATTGTTGCCAGGCCGGCAATAGTTTCAATAACTTCCTTCTCAATATCAATATCACCTAATTCGCTAGTCTTGATTTTAATCATTTATGTCCCTCCTAATACGGATTCTTTTACCAGGCTACCAGTATAATCTTAATTCTACAAGCCAATTATTATTCCTTCTTCTTGCCCTTTACTACCTCTTTTGGTACAATGTTTAGGTGCACGGTTTAAGAGAGGGGGCAAAATAATGGCTAAATGTGATATTTGCGGGAAAGGCGTGGGCTTTGGAAAAAAGTACAGCCACTCCCATATAAGAACCAACCGTCAATGGAAACCCAATATTCAGCCAGTCAAAGCAATAGTTGACGGAACACCCAAAAAAATATATGTCTGCACCCGATGCCTGCGTTCCGGCAAAGTCGAGCGCGCCATCTAAGTTTACCGAGAGAATTTCACCTTTATGTTATGAGAAAATTGAACATAATATTAACCAAGGGGACGGTTCTTGTAGCTGCTGAAACAAGTAGCCACAAGAATCGTCCCTTTGTTTGTGAGACAGGGGGACGTTTCGTTTGTCTCAGGCAAGGGGACGGTTCTCTTGCCGGTGAGACAGGGGGACGTTTCGTTTGTCTTATCCGCCCCAGGCAAGGGGACGGTTCTCTTGCCTGTTCCCAGCAAATACCTGATCCCATTTATAGACTAATTATAACCATTTAGTCACCCTTCCATAATCTTCTCCAGACTCGCTACCAGCGGACACAATCTCGCTAAATTCCTCTTTTCCGGCGACCTTTACCCAATAAAGATGAGTTTTTACATCACTGCTAATAGCCGGCATTCTTTGCCGCAATATACCATCATCCTGTTTATCTCACCATTCTGGCGGATAATTTACAATACCTTGTCCCACTTTCCAGAGATTCCGTTATGTCCTAATCACAGCTCTCTCCTGCCGTTTGAAGTGTTTTAACGCTATAAACTAAAATCTAGCTTATACGGCGGGTAGATTTTTTCTTAAACAGTTAAGAAAAGCCGCCAGTAGCGAAAGGAGGAATTATGCACTTAGTAAAGCGAGTATTGATTATGGCAGTTATTTTGTCGGGAGTCTTGCTATTGTACAGCAATGATGCAATGGCGGCTGAACCCAATCTGCAATGGGGTTCCAGAGGAAGTGCAGTAGTTGAATTACAGAAAACTCTGAATAATCAGGGCTTCTGGTGTGGAGCAGCAGACGGAATCTTCGGCGCTAAAACCTATAACGCAGTTATTAACTTTCAAAAAAGTAAAAAGCTCCAGGTTGATGGGATTGTAGGTCCTCAAACCAGAAAAGCCCTGGGATTATCCACAGCAACCCCGAGCTACACCCAGGTCTCCAGGGGAGGAGAAAGAACCCTTAGCATGGTAACAACCGGCTATTGTCCCTGTGCCAAATGCAATTTTCCATATGGCGGACAACCCTCTTACTTAGGCTACCCTCTAGCCCGCGGCATCATAGCAG
>Ga0209312_1002889_pt1 | contig 10798 bp, 7 predicted proteins | sample BioC13SIPDNA_4_FD_185744 | JGI IMG/M metagenome (GOLD analysis project Ga0209312, IMG submission 185744) | Anaerobic biogas reactor microbial communites from Washington, USA - Biogas_R1_B C13 SIP DNA (SPAdes) (version 2) | ecosystem: Engineered > Bioreactor > Anaerobic > Unclassified | place... | reverse complement strand
CTGGCGGCATTGATCGACGCCGGGATCACATCGTTCAAGATCGAGGGCCGGCTCAAAGACGCCCCGTACGTCGCCAACACCGTCGGCTTCTACCGCCGCAGGTTCGACGCCCTTCTCGCCGAGAAAGGCCTCCGCCGAACCAGCTCAGGCCCGTCCGAACTGGCTTTCGAACCCGATCCCGCCAGGACGTTCAATCGCGGGTTCACCGACTACGGTCTGGCCGGACGCCATTCGCATCTCGCATCGATGGACAGTCCGAAATCAATGGGCGAATTCGTCGGAACAGTAGCCGGCGTCGAGGAATCCCGCTTCCTTCTCGACAGCGATCATGACCTGCACAACGGCGATGGGATCTGCTTCTTCGACGGGCAACGGCAGTTGGCCGGGACCCTCGTCAACCGCGTCGAGGGCCGCAGGGTGTACCCGCAAAAGATGCACGGCATCCGCACCGGACAGAAGATCCATCGCAACTACGATCGCCTCTTCTGTGCCAAGCTGACGGACAAGGCCGCCGAGCGACGCATTGAACTGACGATGCGCCTGCACGAGACGGAGGAGGGGCTGCTGTTGTCGGGCCGCGACGAGGACGGCAACGAGGCAACCGTCGCCATCGTGGCCGCCACCCAGCGGGCCCGGAACGAAGAGACCGCCCGCAAGACAATCGCCACACAACTGACAAAGCTCGGCAACACGCCGTTCGTCTGTCGCAATCTGCGGACAGAAACGAAACAGGTGTATTTCGTCGCCGTTTCGCAGTTGAATGCCGCCAGACGCGAACTCATCGAGCGGCTGATGGAGGTGCGAGAGGCCAATCGCCCCCGTGCCACCGGCACGGTCCACAAGAACTCGGTTGCTTATCGCGAGAAACACCTGTCGTATCTGGGCAACGTCCTGAACCGCAAGGCGGAGGCGTTCTATCGTCGTCACGGTGTCGAGACAATCGAGCCGGCGGCCGAGTCCGGCCTGGACCTGTCCGACCGGCTCGTCATGACCACCAAGTACTGCCTGCGCCGGGAACTGGGCTTGTGCGCCGGAGGGCAACCACGCGGCCCCGCCGAGCCGTTGATCCTGGAGGACGAGGACGGCCGCCAATTCTCAGTCCGCTTCGTCTGCGGCCCCTGCGGCATGGAGATTTTTGCCCCCTCAGTCGCACGACGGCGGCGGATTCTGGAGAAGACTTGAAGTCGGACCGCCTTTGGCGGTAAGCTGGAATCCTGCGTCGGGCGGCTCGGCCCCGTCCGCTTCTCGACGAGGACAACACTACAGAACGAAAGGGACAAGCCCATGAGCGACGACAAGAGCACGACACTGACGCGGCGCCGGTTCTTGGCACGCGGAGCGATGGCGGCCGGCGCCGTGGCGTTGCCTTGGTATGTCCCTGCCCCCGCCCTCGGCCGCGGCGGGGCCGTGGCGCCCAGCGAACGCATTGTCATGGGCGGCATCGGCCTCGGTGGGCGCGGCTCCTACGATCTGAGCTATCTGCTGACCCAGGCGGACGTGCAGTGGGTCGCCGTCTGCGATGTCGTCAAGGGCCGGCGCGACACAGCCAAGAACGCGGTGGACACCAAGTACGGCAACAAGGACTGCGCCACCTATGGCGATATGCGGCAGTTCCTCGCCGAGCGGACCGACGTGGATGCCGTCCTGATCGCCACCGGCGACCGCTGGCACGCACTGGCTTCGGTCATGGCGATGCGGGCGGGCAAGGATGTCTATTGCGAAAAGCCCGCGTGCCTGACGATGGCCGAGGGCCGCGTCGTCGCCGAGACGGCCGCCCGCTACGGCCGCGTCTACCAGACCGGCGCCCAGCGGCTCAGTGAGCCGCACCACGTCTTCGCCATCGAAATGGTGCGCACCGGCCGACTCGGTCCGATTCACACCGTCTACGCCGACTGCCGCTGGCGCGACGGGCTGCGCCACGACTGGCTGCCCGCCCAGCCTGAACCACCCAAGGACGAGTTGGACTGGGACCTCTGGCTCGGACCGTGTCCCTGGCGACCGTACAACGCCGGCTACGTCACCGGCGGCGGCTGGTATCACTTCTACGACTTCGCCACCGACGTTGCCATGTGGGGCGCGCACACGGTCGCCCAGGCCCTGGCCGGACTCGATGTGACTAAGATCACCTCCATCGAGTTCGAGTACAGCGGACCCGATGCCACGATGGTGACGCGCCTGTCCAACGGCGTCAGGCTCGTCCTGTTCCGCGTCGCCGGCTCGGTCTGGGACCCGTGCGAGTACTGGCACGGCGCCTGCGGCGAGCGATTCGACGGCCCCGACGGATGGGCCGGCGCCGCCGACGGCTACTCGGCGCCCGACGTCTCGGCGCCGCACCTGCTGCGCGATTACCAAAAAATCCTCGCCGACTACGCCGCCCGCACCCAGCGTCCGCTGGACCATGTGCGTGACTGGCTCGACTGCATCCGCTCGCGCCGGACCCCTGTGGCCGGCCCGGAGGTCATGGTCCGGTCCATGAACATCTGCCTGGCCGCCGACGCCTGTGAACGATTGCAGCGGAATCTCACGTTCGACCTGACCAGAGCCGAATTCGTCGCCGACCCCGAAGCCAACCGTATGCGCAGCCGCGCCATGCGCATCCCCTACACCGTCTGACGCCACCACACAGGTGCAAGCGGCGATAGCGTGCCCACTGTGGCAGGCCGAGAGCTCAGGGGAAGGCGCCCGCCCATTGACGAATCGTCAATCCCGAACGAGAAGGCAACTGCTATGCTCTGAGACCGAGGAGAATCAGAAGACCCATGGCGATTTCGGCAACGGCGAAGATCCTCAGATGCAGAATCGGCCGTGAAAGCACCCAGGCGGTGATCTTCTCCGTGGCCTTCGAATTGAGCAGAAGCAGACCCTTGAGAATGGCGGCCACGCCGATAAGCACAAGCACTTTGGGCAGCAGGCCCGGCTGTTTCCATCCGACAGAGACCAGAAGGGCCCCGAAGAAGAGTGCTGCGGCAAAAAACCAGCGACGAAGCCTCTTGCGGAGAGCCTCCGGATAGAGCAGAAAGAGAACGCCAAGAAGAATGAAGATGCTGCCGACAATATGGGAAAACATGACCGACGCCCTCTGAACGGGCAACACATCCCAGGAACCGTATCCCGGACAGTCTTGAGGATTGCACATTTGCTGTGGACTGTCAATGACCACGTCACGCCGCTCGGCCAACCCACAGGTCGCATCACATCCCAGCACCAAGCCTTGGACCTTCCGTATGTCCTCAATTTTTTCGTGGACAATCGTGGACGATTTCATACAATGGAAGTGTTGGGCGATGGGAAGCGCTCGACCGATGCGAGAGGGATTTCTGCGAAGCGTTCCGCCGAATGGCTGGCGGCACCGCGAGACGATGCTCCGGCCGGGATGCTCCATAGGACGTAAGCGGCACGCACAGGGGAACTGCGCGTGCGCGAGACCGGTTTGTCAACGCAAAGTGAGGAGGGACAACCCATGAGACAGACGATCGTGATTTGCGCCGTGGTGCTGTGCGCTCCATCGTGGCTGGGCGCCGAAGAATTTCAGATCAACGGGCGAACGAGCGGAGCGCAGGCCAATGCGGCGGTCGCCGCCGACGCCGACGGCCGCATCGCCGTCATCTGGAGCAGCTACTTCAGCAGTTCGGGCCGCTCCAACGACATCCTCGTCCGACGCATCGACACAACGGGCCGATCCTTCGACGCCGACGAGGTCCAGGTCAACACGGTGTGGAAGGGCAACCAGACCGAGCCGGCGGCCGCCACCAATGGCACTGGCATGCTTCTTGCAGCCTGGCACGGACCGGGACTCGATGCCGAGGGCATCTTCGCCCGCCTGTTCCATCAACTCGGAGCCGCGATGACGGATGAGTTCCCGGTCAATGCGACGATTGAAGGCCAGCAACTCTATCCGAGTGTGGCCGGCGGTGAAGCCGGAACGTTCGTCGTCGTCTGGGAGAGCCGGCAGGCAGATGCGATCGGCAAGATCAGTACGATCCGGGGTCAGTTGTTCGACGGGCACGCCACGCCGCTGGGCTCGGAGATCTGCATCGATGCACAAACACATGACGCCCGTTATCCGAGCGTCGCGATGGACGCCGCAGGCGGATTCGTCGTGACCTGGCTGCAAGCCCAGACCATGAACGCGGTGATGGCCCGGCGCTTCGACGCGAATGGCGTGCCGCTGGGCGAGCCGTTCCAGGTCAACGAAATTGCCTTTGGCTCGATCACGCAACCGGCGGTAGCAATGAGCCCCTCGGGCGACTTCGTCATCGTCTGGGACGGCGATCCGAACCGGGCCGGAGACGACGACATCCATGGGCGACGCTTCGATCCGAACGGCATGCCGCGGACAGGGCAATTCACCGTCAACTCGCTGTGCGAAGGGACCCAGCAGTATCCGCGCGTCGCGATCGACGATGTGAATGCGTTCGTCGTTGTCTGGCAGCACGACCACGGTGATCCGAATCTCGCGACCGACGTCTGGGCCCGCCGGTTCGACGCAGCAGGCTCGCCTGTGGGCGAGCAGTTCCAGCTCAACAGCTATGTCACCGGCAAGCAGCAGTCGCCCGACGTCGCCATCGCAGCGGGTGAATTCCTTGTCACCGTCTGGCAAAGCGATGGTCAGGATGGCTCGGGCTACGGCGTCTTCGCTCGGATCGAGCCCTGGACAATCGCCGACCCTGACCCGGTCGAGACGCCGCATGTCGAATGACAGATGCAGTATGTCCGACAGCTTCGAGTAGAATCGGCGACGGCGCGTCCGCGCGAACTGGCTGGAGGATTCTGCCTTGAACGAGGGTTCGAGGCCGACCATCACGGCACCGCTGCCTCGTTGGTCGGCGGCATTGGCGGGACGAATGGGCGACCCGGGTCCTTCGTACAGACGACGCGGAAGCCGACGCGGCCGACGGCATAATTGCATCGGTAGTACATGCGATACGTGGGCGTGACGCGATCGGCCGGCTCGCACCAGGCGCCGCCGCGCAGGGCCTTGGCGTTGCCCTTGGGTCCACGGAACAGCAGCGAGGCGCTCTGCCAATAGGGCGAGCCCTTCGTTGTCATGTCGAGCGGCTTGTGCGTCCGGGCGATCCGCTGCCACTCCTCGACCGCATCGGGGTAGTCCAGAGGCATCGGCCCGTCCAGGCACCATTCCCAGACGTTGCCCAGCATGTCGTGCAGTCCCAGGCCGTTGGCCTGCTTCGTGCCGACGGGCCGAATCTGCGTACGTCCGTCCCGATGATTCTCGCTTTCGACAAACCAGGCCAGTTGTCCAATCTGGCTCGGGGCGATGGTACGCTGCGTCCCTCGCGCGGTGCAGGCATACTCCCACTCCACCTGGGTCGGCAGCCGGAAGTCGATGCCCGTCTTCTCGCTCAGCCACAGGCAATAGGCGCAGGCATCGAGCCAGCAGACCTCGATCGCGGGATAGTCATCCAGCAGATGTTCGGGCGCTTCGGTGTCCTGAGCGGAGCCTTCCGGCTGCGTCGCTTTCCAGATCCCCCACCGTTCCCAATCGTGAACCGGACTGGCGATCCCCTTGCTGAAGCGCGCTTCGTAGTAGCCGGTCTCCTCGCAGAACGGATCGAACTGCCCGAATGTCACTTCGGTCTTGCCGATCCAGAAGTCACGCAGCACATACTCGCGAGACGACACGCTTTTGTGTGAATCGCCTCCGGTCTCGAACGCCCCGCCGCGAACGAACACCATCTCCGGCACCGGTACGGCGCGCGCACGGGCCCACAGCCCCGCCCCACCGATCTGCGACACCGCCGCGAACAACAGAATCTTGCTTGCACATGCCTTCCACATAGCAGCCTCCCTTCACATGCCAGGCTTCTCGAAGCCGACTACGCCAAGGCCGGTCCGTCATCGATCGCACGGGGCCAGGTGGCAGCGATGACGCCGTAGACGATCAGCATCTGCCCGATGCCATAGGTGATCCAGCACAGGTCACCGAGGCCGCGCCAGTTGTCCTGGAAGAGGCGGACCGCCAGAAAACCGTCGCTGATCAGAAAGAGCAGGCCCCCGATCCCCACGGGCAGGAATCGCCGGTCGAAGCAGGCAACAGCCCCCATCACCGCTGCGGCTGTCGCGAGGAAGATTGTGTACACCGCCGTCGGCAGGTGCATGCCGGGCAGTGCGTCCGAGGGGCGCACCAGCATCACCCAAAGGGCCAGGCCGGCGAGATTGTAGAGCACCACGGCGCTCGCCAGCACTCTCATCCAGCCGGGCCGGCCGGTGAGCTGCAGGCGGCCCGCCAGTATCAGCAAGCCCGCGACATAGCAGACGTGTCCCAGGGCAAATAGAGGAACGATCATCGTCAGAGGCTCTGTGAAACGCAGGGCTCGGCACGCGCCATAAAGATCGGCCAGCATGCCCAGAGTGATCCCGCAGGCGATCAGGGCACATGCTGCACCCAGCCGGTCGCGCCGCTGCCAGAACCAGTGGATCCATGCGGCGCACACCAGCACCGCCGACGACATCCACCAGAACCGGCTCCAGCCGCCCTGCCCCGTGACCGCCGCCGCCACGAACGTCCCGGGCAACAGCCCCAGCCATGCCAGCCACAGCACCGAAATCACCACACATCGCAACGATCGTCTCATCTCGCGTACACTACCATAAATCCGTCTGCATCGGAACCCAAAAGGCAGCGTATGCGCCCCACACCACGCCACACGGGCATATCAGAATCGCCGTGCCGTGCACACCTGTCCAACTCACCTTCGCCATGGAACAGACACCGGCATCACTCGGCTCAATGCGTGCCTCGACTTCCAGGGCCCACGTGGCGTCGATGCTCTTGCGGGCCCTGTCTGCCCCTCTTCTCCACCAGCGACAGGGATCTCCCGCGAAGTGAGAGAAATGCGATTCCTCATCGCACATTCCAAAGCCTGTGAGCCCACACAGGCGATCAACCAGGAGCCCCCAGGCACAAAGGGCCGACGCAACGCCATTGCACTGATACGTTTGTACCTACCCGCAAGATATGAAGAGCAGTTTTCTTCTTGCCTTGCCCTGCCCTTCACCGATAATGATCTCAACGAGCACCGGCCCCAGAAGCGATCCGGCGTGCGTCGAGGATGAGACGATGTACAGCCCCCCCATCCTCCACCAGCTCGCCGCCGAGGCGTCGATGCCGAACGGCGATGAGAGGATCAAGAGCTATGCGAATCCACAAGCGAGAGAAGATCCATGGATGGAGTGGACGTTCCGTCGGACTGCAAATCGCCACGGTGTATTGGGGGGATCCGAACAAGACCAATCCTTCTTTTGACAACGACAACAGGGAGGACGCGAGAATGAAGAGGGCCTTCACACTCATCGAGCTGCTCGTGGTCATTGCGATCATCGCCGTGCTGATTGCCTTGAGCCTGCCGGTTACAAGGCTGGTGCGCGAGCTGGGCCACGAGACGGTATGCCGGTCAAACCTGCATCAGATGACCGTGATGCTCAAGACCTACTGCAACGACCACGACGACCTGTTTCCCCATCCCACCTACATCTACCATTCCAGAGAATCCTTCAGGTCCCACGATCCCGCGGCGCCGTCGCGGGTATCGTATGGTGCGAGGTATCCCTGGACCTGCCGCTGGCATGATGCGGGAATCGGCCCGGCCAGCCGACTGTTGCGGGATCGCAAGGAACTTCAGGGCGCGCTCATACCCTATCTGGGAAACCCCAAGGTTCTTCTCTGCAAAACGGGCGTGCGCGCCTATCTGGAACGAGGCTGCAACAACCAGGATCCGAACAAACCGAGGAGGCCTCAGCCTCCTCTGGTGATTCCGGGCTGGGGGCTGGGTGGGGGTGGGGGGCGTCGCAGAGGCACGCCTGCATACGACCCGAACGAGTTCCCCGCGGTGGTCCCCCAGTACTGCTATACGATGAACGGAAACCTGCACCGGACCCTTCTGACCGGAACTCTCGCCGGGGCAGGCAATGCTATGGATACCAGGACCGTTCGAATCACAACGATCCGCCGCCAGACACAGGTCACGCGCAGTCCCGCCGAGGTGTTTGCCTTCGGCGAGGAGAATTCCTGGACGATCAACACAGAATCGCGATGGCCCGCGTCGTACAATCTCAGCGGTCCCTGGGGAGGCACGCAGAATGGGACCATGAACGATCCCACCGAGCCCGTGGACACCTCCTTGCCCACGTTCAGGGTCACCGGCGCCATTACGATCGGGTCTCTGGACATCGGGCCGTCGTATACCACCTTTGACACTGACCCGGAACGTCCCTATGCGTCGAGAATGCCGTCGACGGACGTCGGGGACGCCTTTGCAACCTACCACCGTCCGCACGGGGGCGATCTGAACACGGGCCACTCCTATGTCGCCATGTTGGACGGCCATGTCCGAAAGGTCATGGTGTCGGACCAGCTCCGCAAGAGCCGGCGCACGGAGGGTCTGCCCCAAAGCTCTCTCGGTCCCGGCGGCAATCTGTATCTCGCCTGGCCGCTCGAGGTTCCGCCCCTCGGCGGCTGGGAAAACCAGTGAGAAAAGAGCACAAAGGGGCGGAGACGGAGGCTTAAACGCCAGGGGCTTCCGCCATGCACTGCGCAGGAACCAATCAACACCAGCGCCGTTGCGCGATCAGCAGGCGGAACGCGTTACAGGGGCCGTGCATCCGGTTTGACTTCGCGCGGACAACCTCAGGAGTAGCCAACCCGGCTTGTGGGCACGGTTATGATGGCTGCGAGCGGGCACCGTCAGTACAATAGGGTTCGTGCTCGCGCAGATATGGGCGATGTATGACGCACTGCAAACGCTGTGACATTGGAGCCGGAGACGATGATAGACGGACGGATGAGAAGGCAGATTCAGATTCTACTGACGGCACTGCTCGTTGTGTTGGCGGGTGGTTCGAGCATGCAGGCGTGGCAGACGGCGGTGTCAATTGAGGGCGACCGATTCCTGATCGATGGGCGGCCGACGTACGAAGGGCGGGCGCCGAAGGCGTTGGGCCGGCTGATGAACGCGCGGATGGTCAACGCAACGTTTGACGACGAGAACCCGGCAACGCGGCCGGAAGGGCTCGACCCCGAGGTGAACGCGGCGCGGTTCATCACGGCGATGGACGAGTACAGGGCCCAAGGGATTCTTGCCTTCACGCTGAACCTGCAAGGCGGGTATCCGGGCTACGAGGGCGCGATCAACTCAGCATTCGAGCCGGATGGGAGCCTCAAGCCGGCCTATATCCGGCGAGTCGCCCGTGTGATCGAGGCGGCCGATGCCAAGGGTATGGTCATTATCCTGGGCCTGTTCTATCAGCGGCAGGATCAGATTCTGACCGATGAAGACGCGGTCCGCGCCGCGACGCGCAACGCCGCCGAATGGATCGCGCAGAAGGGCTACACCAACGTGGTCATCGAGATCGCCAACGAGTATCGCCACGGCGGATTCGACCATCCACTCCTCAAGAGCGATGCGGGCCAGATCGAGCTGATAGAACTGGCCCGCTCGGTGCATCCGAAGCTTCTGGTCTCGACCAGCGGCATGGGCAACGCCAGGTTCGCCCCGATGTTGTGCGAGGCGGCCGACTTCATCCTTCTGCATGGCAACGGCACCGAGCCGGAAGACTACGCCGAGCGGATCGCAGAAGTCGCGCGCTATGGCAAGCCGATGGTCTTCAACGAGGACTGGTGCTTCAGCGACGACAGTCGTGGCGTAGCCGATGCGCCGGCCAAGGCGACGGCGGCGTTCGAGCACGGCGCCTCCTGGGGGATCATGAACCAGATCCGCAATCAGCAGTGGCCATTCATCTTCGGCATCGGCAAATCCGATGAGGGGCAGAACGCCAAAGAGGACTTCGCCGCCTACAAAACGCTCCGCACGCTGGTCGGCATGCCCTGATCGGTGCGGACCTGTCTACCGCGTCTCAGCCAGCCAGTTGCCGGCCAGGATGGCGAGGTCGGCAAGATCGACGCGGCAGTCGTTGTTCAGGTCGCCGGGGATCGGCTCGGCGGCCGAGACCATCCGCAACAGTGTCCCCCCGACCAGATCGAGCATGTACAGCTCGCCGTCGGGGCCCTCGCCGAACGAAGAGAGAAACCCGACGTTGGCCAGGCCCGGATTCAGCGCGGCGGTGCGTTCGGCGAATTCCGTCAGGGTCGCGCCGTCGTAGCGGAAGGACCAGATGCGGGCCGAGCCGTAGTCGCCGAAGAAGTAGGTCCCCTGCAGGCCGCCGAGCTTGTGGCCTCGATAGACGTAGCCGCCGGTGACGGAGACGCCGACGGCGTGCGTGTATTCGTAGATCGGGGGCACAAGCGAGGGGTCGTCGCAGGGCGGGTTGCCGCCGGCGCGGCTGTCGTCGCTGCACCGCGTCCCTTCCATGATGCGCCAGCCGTAGTCCTCGCCCCCGCTGCTGGAGGCGGGCTGAAAGTTGATCTCTTCGATCTGGTTCTGGCCGACGTCGGCGATGTAGAGGTCGCCGGTGAGGCGGTCGAAGCTGCACCGCCAGGCATTGCGCAGGCCGTAGGCCCAGATCTCGGGGCGCGCGCCGGGGACGCCGACGAAGGGGTTGTCCGGCGGAATCCCATATTGGCCCGTCGGGCCGTCGATGGCGCGCACGTCGATGCGAAGCAACTTGCCCAGGAGCGTGTCGAGGTTCTGGGCGCGGTTGCCCGGATCGAACCCGCTGCCGCCGTCGCCCGTGCTGATGTAGAGGTAGCCGTCGGGTCCGAACGCGATCCACCCGCCGTTGTGGTTGGAGAACGGCTGGGCGATGGACAGCAGCACGACGCCGCTGTCCGGATCGGCAACGTCCCAACTGGTCCGAGAGACGCGGTAGCGTCGAATCTCGGTCG
>Ga0209312_1002874_pt1 | contig 10844 bp, 6 predicted proteins | sample BioC13SIPDNA_4_FD_185744 | JGI IMG/M metagenome (GOLD analysis project Ga0209312, IMG submission 185744) | Anaerobic biogas reactor microbial communites from Washington, USA - Biogas_R1_B C13 SIP DNA (SPAdes) (version 2) | ecosystem: Engineered > Bioreactor > Anaerobic > Unclassified | place... | reverse complement strand
GAGGTCTTCGAGATCGACTACGTTCCCGAGCAGTTCAATCACCGTGACACCCAGATCCGGGAGCTCGCCTTTCAGGTCCGGCCCGGCCTCCGGGGAGGGCGGCCCCTCAACACCATCTGCCGGGGTCTTCCCGGGACAGGGAAGACGACGAGCGTCAGGAAGGTGTTTGCCGAGATCGAGGAGGTCACGCAGAAACTGGTTCCCATCTATATCAACTGCCAGATCGACAACACCAAATTCGCTGTCTTTTCGCAGATCTACCGGCGGATCTTCGGGCACCTGCCGCCGGCATCAGGCGTATCGTTCAAACAGCTCCTGGATGCCATAGCCCGGGCTCTCCAGCGCGAGGAGCAGGTGCTCCTGGTGGGACTGGACGACGCAAACTACCTTCTCTATGAGAACGAGATCAACCACGTCCTTTACTCCCTGCTCCGTTCTCACGAGGCATATCCCGGCGTCCGGATCGGTGTCGTCGCCATCGTCAGCGATATGTCCGTCAGCCTGCAGACCGAAGTGGATGCCCGCGTGGCGTCGGTCTTCCGGCCCACCGAGATATACTTCCCGCCCTATTCGGAGGAGGAGATCCGGGGTATCCTTGGGGAGCGGGTCGTGCAGGGGCTCTACCCGAACGTCCTCCGGTCCGATCTGCTGGATCTCGTGGTAGAGCAAACGACGAAGAGCGGCGACCTTCGCGTCGGCATCGACCTTCTGAAGCGGGCGACCCTGAGCGCCGAGAAAGCGGCCCGCCGGTCCATCGAGCAGGAGGATATCTGCAAGGCTTACAAGGTCTCCCGGTACCTGCACCTTGCGTACTCTCTCCGGGCGCTCAGGGCCGAGGAGCGGGAGGTGCTCGGCAGGATCGCCGAGATGGCGATTCGTGACGACCGGGAGACGAACGCCGGAGAGGTCTATCACTTCGTCAGGGAGCATGTGGGGATCAGCTATACCCGGTACTACAAGATGATCCAGAAGTTCGATGCGATGCGGCTCTTAAACCTCCATTACCGGCAGGGAAGGGGGCGGACGCGGCTGATCAGCCTCCGTTACGATCCGGATAGGGTGCTTGAGCACCTGCGGCGGGAGCAGACAGGTAGCATTTGATAATCCTTATCTGTTCTGCCACCGTTTGTATTCTGATGAGGTTTTCCACATGCTCAGCGTAAACGAACTGGCACTGGATATTTTTGAGGAACTCTTCGAATACGCCGAAGAGTTCCATGCCGTCCCGCACGAGTTTGACAACGGGGCACGCATCGTAGACTGCGGCGTCAGCACTACCGGCGGGTACCTGGCAGGAAGACGGTTCACCGAGATCTGTATGGGCGGACTCGGCGAGGTCGACATAACGATGGGCCGGATCAGGGATGTCCCTATCCCGTTCATCGAGGTCAGCACCGACTTCCCGGCCATCGCATGCCTCGGCGCCCAGAAAGCAGGCTGGACGGTCAACGTCAACAAGTACTTCGCCATGGGCAGCGGTCCGGCACGAGCGCTCTCCTTAAAGCCGAAGCACACTTACGAAGTCATCGACTACGAGGACGAGTTCGATTATGCGGTCATCGCCCTCGAGAGCGACCATCTCCCGAATGCCGGCGTGATGGAGAAGATCGCCGACGCCTGCGACGTGGACGTGGCAAACACCTGTGCGGTCGTCGCCCCCACGGCATCGATCGTCGGCTCGGTCCAGGTTGCCGGCCGCTGCGTCGAGACGGCAGTCTACAAACTGAACGAGCTCGGTTTTGATACGAGGAAGATCACCGCCGGTATCGGCCATGCCCCGATCGCCCCCGTCAAGAAGGACGGCACGAGGGCGATGGGCAGCACCAACGACGCCACGATCTACCACGGCAGCATCATGCTGACGATGAACGCCCCGGAGATCAAGGATTATCTTGACAGGATCCCGAGCAACAAGTCCCGGGGATACGGAAAACCGTTCTATGAGATCTTCAAGGAAGCCAAGTTCGACTTCTACCAGATCGATACATCGCTCTTCTCCCCCGCCGAGGTCGTCATCAACGAGCTCTCCGAAGGGGCCGTCTATCACGTGGGGGCCGTCAACCCCGACGTGACGCTCAAATCTTTCGGGTTCATCTGAACTCATCTCTCCTCCCTTTTCCTGACCGACCCGGGCGATTCGGCAGCGCCCGGGGGCGCGGCGGAGGCGCGGGATCACCTTCGGGTGTGGGGAGTCGATACCCTTGCCGGGGGCTCCACAGGGTCCCCCGGGAATCTCTTTTCAGAGGAGATCCCATGCCCCGGGTCCCCCGGCAGGCAACAACGTTTATCCCTCACGGTGCGAAACACTGTAAGGCATCCACGGGCTTGTGGTCTAGCCGGTCATGACGTCGCCCTTACACGGCGAAGATCCCCGGTTCGAATCCGGGCAGGCCCATGCCATTTTGCAGAATTTCCCCCTGAGTCGGAGCACTCCTGCACGTTCGCCTGTGGTCACGGCAAGGCTTCCCACGTGATATCGCCACGCGATGGAGTGGATCGAGGTCGGGGGGAGTACCGCGAGCGGCATCTGTCAATCACTCACCGGCGTCTCGTCAGCGACGGCCCAGAGGGGTCTCAAGGCCCTGATTGGCCGCGGTGCCCTGGAGCAGGTGGACAAATGATGGATACGAAAACCTATTGAGCATGAGCACCGGGCGTCCGGCGGGCCGGGATGCACCATGATCGCTCCGGCGGGGAGGCCGAAGGGGCTGATCGAGGCGGCACGGCACCCCGATTGCCGGCGAAGACCGATCTCCCCCCGTTCTCAGAGGTCGAAGATCCCGGCGCCTTCATGTCAATCTGGACTGAGATTCTTTTCCTGTTTTCTTCGCTCCCTTTCCCGACCGTATTCGCTCAAGCAGAACCGATGCCGGCTCGTACTCGCGCCCCTCCCGCCGGGCGAGTTCCGCCTCGGTGGGGACCAGCCGCCCGGAGAATGCCCGGGCGAGGATGGACTGCCGCATTGTCTCGGTCTTTCCCCGGGCCGCGGCGACTTCGGCCTCGATCCGGTCGGCGAGGGCGAAGAGGGCGTCGACCCGGCGGACGATCTCGTGCTGTTCGGGGAGGGGTGGGAGTGGGACTAAAAACTGTTTTACATCACCCACATTCAAGTGAGGAGACGATGTGCCCCCCGTAAGAGTTTTTACCTTACTGAGGACAAATGGGGAGTTCAAAATGTTCAATAGATACTTTGGTGAGCATTTGCTTTGACTTGCCCTAATGAGCATCATTCGCTGGCCTAAGCATGCTTTAAGGCCTTCTGGAATAGGGCAGGCGATACCTAATATTCCCCCTTCACGGCTATAGACGATATCATTTGGTTGCGGCTCTAACCGTGAGACCCTTTCTTCATATGTTTCACGACTAACGTAACGAACCTCTGAAAGGTCTAGATAGCCGAGTTTAAAATTCGTAGTACGCAGACATATTTCCCCTTCTTCAGTCCACCGGGGCGTTGAATGAGGACAATCAACAATCTGCGTGCAGATGTTCTTGAGATTTGACCAGTGCCAGGAGGGAGGAATCTCTATATTTTCTGCAATATAATCCTCACAGTTCTCTACTGGGGATTCTCTATTGACTACATTTTGTTCTGCCCGCCAATCCTCCGTCAACCGCCCATCACACGCCGCCGCAAGCACCGACTGCCGGAACTGCTTGAGGATGCCCGGCACACGATCGAGGCGGGCGTTCGCGGCATCCAGTCGTGCAAACAGCGCCTCGATGGCGGCGACGATGCGGTGCTGTTCGGCGAGAGGGGGAAGGGGCAACTCAATACTTTCTAAATGACCTTTATTTATTGCTGTAAAAGTCGAGCCGGTTCCCCACAATGATATCTCCGGTTCCTTATACCTCAGGAGATACAGAATGTAATTTGTGGGTATCCCCGCCAAAGGAGTAAGTCCCGCCAAACCCCTCCCAATTGTGCAGACACGATCGGCCACATTCGTTGGTCCAACCGGAGCACGGACAGAAATTAAGATATCGCCAGATTTCACGATCTTTTTGGGCTCGGTACAGTATACTCGTATAGTAGGGTGATAGTCTGTAAAATCTGCCTTCCCCTGGAAGAAAGGAAGACCTCTTCCCTCCTCATTATAGGAACTGCCAGGTGGAGACTGCCCCATGCAGATATCAGCAACTTCAGGTAACGTCACCCATTCCCACCCCTCCGGCACCTCACTCCTCTCCGGCATACCCGTTCCCCATCATCTCAAGGATCGCGTTCAGTTCCTCCACCGCGGCCTCAAGTTCGTCGATCGCCTCCGCGGCCAGTTCCTCCGGGGCCGGCAGGTCGTCGCCGTCCGAGAGCGACTCATCCCGCAGCCACTTCAGCGAGTCGATCTTGTAGTCCCGCTCCCGGAGTTCGGTGATGTGGAACGATCTCCAGCGGTCTTCCGCCGAATCCTCCGACCGGCGCGGCGAGCGACCGTTCGGGTCCTCCCCGTAGCAGCGCTCGAACTCCGCGAAGTGCTCCTTCGTGAGCGGCCGGTCCTTCTTCGTGATCCCCGGCACGTTCGTCCGTCCGTCGTAGACCCAGGTGTGGTCGGTCGGGATGCCCTTCGTGAAGAAGATCACGTTCGTCTTCGTCCCCGGCGAGTAGGGGGTGAACGTCCCGTTCGGCAATCGGAGGACGGTGTGAAGGTCGCAGTCCTCACAGAGCACCTTGAAGACCTCTCCCGCCTGATCCGCAAAGAGAACATTGTCCGGCACCACGACCGCCGCACGGCCGCCGGGCTTCAAGATCGTCATCACGTGCTGGATGAAGTTGAGCTGCTTGTTGCTCGTCTCCACCACGAAGTCTTCCCGGTGCGGGGACTGGTTCGCGCCTTTTGTGCCGAAGGGGGGATTGGTCAGCACCACGTTGAACCGCCGGGAGTCGGGCACTTCATAGATCGAGTCGCCCAATTTTATCTCCGGCTCAAGGCCGTGCAGGTAGAGGTTCATCAGCGCCAACCGCCGCGGGCGCGGCACAAGCTCCTGCCCATAGTACGTGCCCCTTCTGACACGCAGCGCAAGATCACGGTCAAGCGCCCCGCCGCCGGTCTCTTCCTTCAGCCACTCGTAGGACGAGACCAGAAACCCGCCCGTCCCGCAGGCAGGATCGGTGATGGTAAATTCGCGGCTCCGGCGGGGATCGGGCTTTATGCACCGCACGATCGTCTGGATGAGGATACGCGGGGTGAAGTACTGCCCGGCACCCTTCTTCCCCTCGCTTGCCGCCTTCTCCAGCAGCCCCTCGAACGCGGCAGCCTTCACATCGATGTCGAGCCCGGTCCATTCGGTCTCGTCGATCACGCCGATCAGCTGCTTGAGGTTCACCGGGTTGTTGAAGCGGGAGAGCGCACCGGCAAAGATGTCGCCGAGCAGCCCGTCGGCCTTGCCGAGGGTGCGGAGAAGGTCCGTATAATGTTCGGTGAGACCGATCCCGGACTGTTCTTTGAGCGCGGTCCAGTCGCAGCCTTCGGGGAGGTCAACGTCGCGCTCGTCGGCCATCTTGAGAAAGAGCAGATAGGTGATCTGTTCGATGTAGTCGCCATAATCAATCCCATCATGCCTCAGTGTATGGCAGAATCCCCAGAGTTTCTGTACGACGTCACTCATGCCGCAATAGCCTCATTCAATTCCTGAAGAAGTCCTGAGAGCCGGTTGTCAAAAACGCGGTTTGCTCGCCCCCAGCCGCCGTGGTCGGCAAAGACAGGGATGATCTCAAAGTCTTCCTCATCTATTGAGAGGTTAAGGGTTAAATGAGCGCGGATACGATCCAGCCATGCGGCCTGCTCTACGGTGAAGGTCTTTCCATCCATGATCGCTGCAAACGCCCGCTCGACCCGTTCCTCCGCGGTGAGTAGTTCCCCGTCCTCGCGGGCGGCATGCTTCACCATCGATATGATGTCGACGAGCGCCTTCTGGTAATGCACCTGGTGCGCCCGCTGCAGGTTCTCGATGGTGAATCGTTGCGGGGTCGCCGTGAGTTTCTGCTTCAGTTCGCTAAGTGCGTCCGTACTCCACTCCTGCGGGCGGTCGAGGAGAATCTGGATGGCCTCGATCTTATCGGGGTTCTCCTGGACGAACCGGGTGAAGAGGGTGAGATAGTCTGCCGGTTTGTACTCGTGCCCGGCCGAGTCACGCACCACCCAGGTCGACGTTACCTCGTCCTGCGTGTGGTAGTCGATGAGGAACGTCCGCGGGGGCCGGGGATAGTTCACCAGAAGGTTCTGGAAGGCAGGGTTCCGGAGGATCTCCATCGTCCCGGTGAAGTCCTCCTCCAACCGGCGTTGAAGGGAAACGGCAAACTGCTTCAGGTCTCCCCTATCGATGAACTTCCGGAAGAGATCGCGCGCCTCGCCCGACATCTCCTTATCGATCCGGTTCAGGCGCTTGACGAGCACGCGGATGTTGTAGGCGCGATCCCGATTGTTCCAGATATCGTCGATGATCTTCGTGATCGGTTTTGCCTCCCTCTGCGGCGGTTCGGCCGTGATGCCGGTTGCCTGCCGGAAGTAGTCGATCAGGGTTCCGCCGAAGCAGTCAAAGACGGTGAAGTGCGACTTGTCCGGGTAGTGCTCCCCTTTGCGCGTGCCTCTCCCCATCATCTGCTCAAAGAGGATACGGGACTTCACCGGCCGGAGGAAGACAATGTACTCGAGGTCGGGGATATCAACGCCGGTCGAGAGGAGATCGACGCTGACGACGACTGCCGGCAGTTTCCGGTTCCGAAACTCCCTGATCCTCTGCAGGGGGCGATCGACCTTCCCGGTGATCTTCTGGACGAACACATCTCCCTGCCCGAAGATCTCGCGGGCGGCATCGACCAGTTGATCCGCATGAGAGATATGCGGGATGTCCTGAACGGCGAAGATCAGGGTCTTCGGGAAACGGCCGTAGCGCCCCTCGTGCTCATCGGCATACCGCTTGATCTCTTCAAGGATCTTACAGTTGGAGTCGATGGATGTGATACTCCGCTCGATCTGTTCTGAAGGATACTCGCGCTCGTCTTCGAGGATATCAAGCGCCTTCTCTCCAGTTTCCGGGTCGACAACATCGACGGTTTCGCCCTCCTTGAGGAAGATCCCCTGCATCCGGACACCGGACTCAATGATGACGAGATCGTAGTCAACCAGGTAGCCTTCCCGGACAGCCCGCTCATAGGGATACTCGTAGACCTTGTGCTTGAAGTAGGCCATCGTGTGCGCGGCAGGCGTCGCGGTGAGCCCGATCTTTATCGCATCGAAGTGGTCGAGTGTGTTGCGCCAGATCGAGATCTCCTGTGTGGTATACCCGCGGTGGCACTCGTCGGCAATGATGAGGTCGAAGGCATGGATCGGGATATCCATCTTCTCGGCATCTTCCTCCGCCTCCCCCGTGCAGGGGAAGGCGGCAGCCCTGCCGAAGAGGTTGATGGTCATCCGCTGGATGGTTGAAATGTATACAAAAGCGTGGCCGGGTTGGGGGTCGGTGAGGTAGGTGTTCGGCAGCACCGTGATGTCGAACGGATCGTCATCGTCGAGGTCGCCGCGCTGGAACTGCTGACTGTAGACCTCGTAGGTCTTATCGAACTTCAACCCCTGCTCGGTATCGAACGAAGCGAATGCGCGCACCGCCTGCGCTGCAAGAGCCCGCCGATCAACGAGGAACAGGACGCGCTTTGCGACACCCGCTTTCATCAGACGGTAGATGAGGTTGACCATCGTGAACGTCTTGCCCGTCCCGGTCGCCATCGCAACCAGCATCGCCCGATGGCGCTCTCCGATCGCATTTCCTATGGCGTTGCAGGCTTCGCGCTGATAGGGGCGCATCCGGGGGTTATCAGGGACCGTGAAGAACTGCGAGCATTCATGCTCGATATCAGCCTGCAGGCGATCCAGCAGGGCATCGGGGGAATGGAAGGCGGCGATCTCCCGCGAACGGTTCAGGGGGTGCCGTGCATCGTGATACCGGATCACCTCGCCATTGGTTGCGTAGAGAAACGGGACGCGGATACCATCAAAGTTGAACGGCGTATCGGTGATCCCGCGGGCATACCGCTCGGCCTGCACGAGAACACCCTGCGGCCCAAGCGAGACTTTCTTCGCCTCGATGATAGCGAGGATTGCTCCGTTGATGCAGAGGGCATAGTCAGCAGGGCCGTTCTCAGTGGGATATTCTTCGATGGCACATCGATCGTATGCACTGAGCGAGCTTCCTTCTCTGTAGGGAACGGCATCCCAGCCGGCCGCCCGTAACTTCGGGTCGATCCTCAATTTACGGGTCAGATATTCGTTTTCGCTCATCGATGAGGCATACGGAGGGCGATAATTCAATGAAATGTCAATCCGTTTAATTCTGCAGTCTGATTTATCGATATATTAATTTTTTGATAACTGTTCAGGCAAAGAGCCTCAATTGATCCTTTCAAACGTGCTCCAGCGGACGCTTCGCGGGATGGAGGTTCTACGATACGGCAGAATTTCCATCAACTGAGGCACCGGCAGTAGTGGAGTTCACGTCAACGGCCAACCGCTGACAGTGAATGGGTTCCACCCAGCGGAGAGGATGCCGGAGAGGAACTGCTTGAGTTGTGAGTAGCACAACCCGTTCCTTCCCTCGCCCCTTGACAAGTATCGGGAGGCATTCGACTGGGACGGCTTGACGCTCTCGACTGACACCTGCAAGGAGTGGCTGCTGAGGCATGGAAGCAGCGGAGGAGAGGGAGAGGAGTGACCAAGTGACCACTTGGAGAGCATGAAAAAAACCAACATCAGCAACATGCGCGCCTATTGAGAGCCGGCTATTCTTGCTTATAGTCACTCCCGTAACGATTTGGAAGCATGCTTTGGACTCAAGAATTCACCCGTTCATTTCGCCCGATAACTGCTCTTCGCCGCTCCCTTCTTAAACGCCTCTGTGATCGTGGCCATCAGATGCTCACAGTCGACGATAAACGTCGCTGCTACCTCTCGTTTGATCGTTCGCCATACCTGCTCTCGCGTTTGATCGGCGGCGAGCCGCGACCGCCGCCAGAAGCGCCACGAGCGCCGGGACAGACCAGAACCCGGACGTCCGGGTCGGGGCAGGCGCCGCCGCTGCAACGAGCGTCGCCGTGGGCAGAGCAGGCGGTGCCGCTACCTCCAGCTCGATCGTCCGATTCGTCATCTCCACAGGGGTGCCGGTCGTGTCGTAGGCGCTCACCGCGAGCAGCCAGGTTCCTGCCGGCATCGCCGCGGTCTCTGTGAACGCATGCCCGAACTCGTAGCCGGCAGCACCGATGTAGCCGCCCTCGAACTCGCGTTCCAGGCACCCGGTGAACGTGAACCGCCCCAGCGTCTCGTTTTCGTAGATATACGTTGCAATCCGGTCGTCGGGGGTGTACCGATAGGCGCTCCCGGCACCCGTCAGCGTCGTTTCAATCGGCCGTGTCACCCCGTAGAACGTTAAATTCTCTCCCTGCACGACCGTCACCTGCATCGGCGTCGTATCGACGGTCTTGCTGCTATCGTTTGCCACCGTGTTGAAGTAATTCGTGCGCACCGGTTCATCCGTGATCTCCGCGCGGGTGTAGACCAGCCGGGTGCCGGCGGGATACGCCACCTGCCTTCCGATCATCGATTCGGCCGCGCCGGTTGCCCGGTCGACCCATGCCATCGACGGTTCGCCGATGTCGTAGTGCGTGAACGTCGTGCGATCGGAGTCCACAAGGCCGTTCCTGAGTATCGCGGCAATCTCCACCTGCAGGGTCGCACTGGTGCTGCCGACGTTGTAGATGAGGCAGTCGTTTCGTGCAGAGGCGATCGTGTCGACCGTTGTTCCCGTACAATCGTTTGCTACCTCGATACCGTTGTTCGCCTGCCACCGGTCCGGGATCTCGTATCCTGCGTCGCCGGATCGGAAGTATCCCGGAAACCAGTCGATATAGACACGGAGCGGCGGCACCCTCTCCCGAGCCCAGCCGACGACGTTCTCCCTGTTCGCATCGGGGCGGAACGTGCCAAGAGAGGCATGGGTCGTGCCGAAGACGAGCTCTTTTTCCACCCTCTCCCCGGCGAGATCCCCGTCCAGCCCCTCAACGACCAGCGTGTAGGTCCCTGCGGTCAGGTCCCGCGTGATCGGCGCGAGCGTCCCGCTGCTCACATCGGTATAACTCCCCATCCCCCGGGTGATACCGCCCTGCACCAGGGCAAGGTAGTATGTCCCGGTCACCAGCACCTTGTTGCTGCCGTTCGCGATGCCCCCGGGTTCGGTGATGACGTCGGGAGCAAGCAGCCCTCCCCACCTGTTCGGAACAAGGCTCATCTCCACCGCGGCCTCCGGCGTGACACCGGTCTCGTTGACGCAGCTCATCACCGTCCGGACGATCACGCCGCTCTCATCCGTGAGGACGAGGCGGATGTTTCCCGGGTGTTCCAGCGGTTCTGGAAAGACCCCGTAGACATAGAAATCCCGCATCTCGGCAAACGTGCTCTCGTTCGCGGAAGGCTGCAGAATGGTGAGGTTTCCGGCGGTGGCGGCAGGAACGGTCAGGATCAAACAGAAGAGAAGGATAGCGATGCGCAGAGGTCTCATCGTGCTCATATCAGGATAAAGATCACCTGCAAGGTTAAAGGTGCCGGAACGAGCGGGAAAGAGAGATCGGGGACTGATGGAATAGGCGGGGGTCCAGTCGCCGGGACAGCGATCCCCTCGTTTGTACGCGCATGGCTTCTGGGTCAGCCGGCCCGGCCGGGGCGAACCCGACTCGAACTTCAGCCCCGGCTTATCCGCAGCAAGAGCGATATCGAGCCCCGGTATAGCCGGCACTCATTCCTGCTGTCGATTTGCCTGTTCGCCCACGGGATATCCGCTTTCTATGGCACACAACCGCACGG
>Ga0209312_1002869_pt1 | contig 10856 bp, 9 predicted proteins | sample BioC13SIPDNA_4_FD_185744 | JGI IMG/M metagenome (GOLD analysis project Ga0209312, IMG submission 185744) | Anaerobic biogas reactor microbial communites from Washington, USA - Biogas_R1_B C13 SIP DNA (SPAdes) (version 2) | ecosystem: Engineered > Bioreactor > Anaerobic > Unclassified | place... | reverse complement strand
ATGGCGCTGCCCGAGCTCTCGAGCCAGTTAGCGGCCAGGGCGGGCGCGTTCAACACCTGTGTCCACAGGCCCGAGCCGGCGTCTTGCGCGGCGGCCAGGCCCGCGGCGGCCTGCTGCAGCACGGTCAGCAGGTCGGCGCGCTGCGGGTGGTCGGGCGGCAGTGCGGCCAGCATATCCACCAGCGCCATGGCATACCAGCCCATGGCCCGCAGCCATACGACGGGCGCGCGCCCCGTGGCGGCATCGGCCCAGGGGGCGGCGGCCGACGCATCCCAGGCGTGGCAGAGCAGACCGGTGTTGGCATCTTGCGTGTGCTCGGCCAGCAGCAGCGCCTGCGCCACGGCCGTATCGGCATAGGCGGGCTCGCCCGTGAGGGCGCTCAGCCGCACCAGAAACGGCCCCGCCATATAGACGCCGTCGAGCCACATCTGCTGCGGATAGATATCTTTGTGCCAAAAGCCGCCGGCGGCGTTGCGCGGATGGTTGGCCAGCAGGTCGTCGGCGATGGTGCGCGCCGCTGCCAGATAGCGCGCCTGGCCGGTGGCCTCGTAGAGGTCGAGCAGCAGGTTGGCTGGCTGCACCAGGTCGAGATTGTCGGCCTGGGGCAGCACAAACTCGCCCTGCGGCCCCACATAGCCATCGACCCAGCGCTGCAGGTAGGCCAGCAGACGCGGGTCGCCGCTCTGGCGCTGCACCGCCGAGAGGCCAGCGAGCACGATGCCGCTGTTGTACTCCCAGCCGTGGCCCACGATGGCCTCGGGGTCGGGCCAGCGCGCCAGCACGCTCTCGGCCAGCAGCGCGGCCCAGGCGGCGGGCGAGAGTTCGGCGGGCAGCGGCGTGGGCGTCGACGTGGACGCGGGAATCGGCATCATGGTGCCCCCCTCTGTGGGCGAGTGCGGCGCAGGGGTGCGCGGCGGCACGGCGGTGATGCGGATCGGCGTAGACGTTGGCGAGAGCAAGGGGATCGTTGCGGTGGGCGTCGGCAGCCTGGCCGCAGACTCGGCGCCACAGCCGCAGGGCGCCAGCGCCAGGGCGATGATCAGCAGGGGCGTCAACAGCGCCTCATAGAGGTGGCGGCGGCGGCCGACGCGCGGAGACACGCTACCCTCTGGCCAGCGCGAGCCAGTCGGCGGCCACGGCGGCGGGCACCGCGAGTTGGGCGGCCAGAGCGGCGGCATCGCGCGGGGCGCCGGCGGTCAGCAGCGCCTCGATGCGCGCCACGCCGGCCTCTTCGGCGGGGGCGCTCACATACAGGCCCGCCTCGGGATAGTCGCGCCCCGCCAGATCGCCGGCCGCCTCGAGATCGGCCAGTTGCGTGCGCACGGTCACCTCGGCCCAGCCCAGCGCCCGCGCGGCGTCGCGATAGCGCAGCAGCCCGCCCTGCGCCGTCAAATGCGCGAGCAGGCGCTGCCCGCGGGCGCGCTCGCGCTCTTGCCGCAGATACTCGGGCGTCTGCCGCGCCGCCAGCAACGGCACCATGGCCAGCAGCAGCGCCAGCGGGCCCAGGCAGAGCAGGTTCAGGCCGCCGGCCTCGGCGGGCGAGAGGGCGGCCAGGCCCATCATCAGCAGCGCCAGCAGCACGGCCGGCAGGCTCAGCGTCAGGCGCGCCGGCGGGCGACGCTCGCGCAGCGCCGCCAGCACCAGGATCAGCAAGCACACCGGCGCCACGATAAAGGCGAGCACACCGGCCACGCTGGGCCAGCGCAGGGCGGGGTCGGCGCGGGTGAGGCCATAGACCAGCGCGGCCAGGCAGCCGGCGACGAACAGGCCAGCGGCGATGAGGCCGGCCAGGCGCGGGCCGCGCGATGGGCAAAAGGGCGAGGCGGTGTGGTCGTTCATTTGGGGGATGATAGCAGGGTGAGGCGGGGGCGGCAAGCCCCCCCTCACCCCCACACCACCAGATCGTACGCCGCGGGCGGGCGCACGGCGCCGAAATACCACGCCTGAAAGACATCCCAGCGGCGGCGCCAGGCGGCCAGAAAGGCGACCTCTTCGCGGGCGGCCAGGCGCTGCAGGCGCACGGCGTCGGGGGCCTGCACCAGCACGGTGAGCGCCAGCAGGTCGTCGAGCGGGCCGGCCGTCACCCCCAGCCCCTCGACCAGCACCACCGCCGCGGGCGCCAGCGTGCTGGCCTCGGCCCGCAGGCCATAGGTGCCGTCGGCACGCAGGCCAGCCACAAAGTCAAAGGCGTGCCAGCGCGCCACGCGGCCGGCCAGCAGCGGCTCGAGGGCGCAGTGGCGCACCCGCTGCCAGTGCCACAGGCGCGCCAGCCGCTGATCGAAGGGCATGGCATCCCAGCAGGCGTCGGGGATGTCGGCGGCATAAAAATCGTCCAGCGGCAGATGCGCGGCGCTGGGCAGGTGCGCGACCAGCCGTTGCGCCAGGGTCGATTTGCCGGCGCCGCTGGGGCCATCGAGCGCCACGATGAGCGGGCGCGCCAGCGTGGGGCGGCGCGCAGCGATGGCCTGCGTCAGGGCGGCCAGGGCGTCGGGAGGTGTGGCGGCGTCAGCGGCCATGCGGCAGCGGCTGGCGCAGCTCGAGGCGCAACTCGCCGTCCTCGAGCGCCTCTACCGGCGCCGTGCGCGCAGCGATGACCTCGCCCAGCGCCTCGCCATGCTCGCCGCGCGAGCGAGGGTACACCAGCCACCAGACGCGCTCGGCGCCCGCCAGCGCGGCGTCTAGCGCGGCCAGGGCGGCCTCGGGCGCGGCGTCATCGTCGGGCAGCCACAGCGGCGCCGCACCGGCATAGCCACGCGTCACCAGGCTCTCGATCTCGGCCACCACCAGGTCGGTGGGCGCGGCCTCGGCGTTGAGGCGCGTCAGGGCGGCCTCGGGGCGCTCGGTGGCATAGATGTGCGCATAGGGCACGCCCAGCAGCGTCACCGTGTGCCACGGCTCGCGGTCGCGGTAGGTGTGCCACAGGCTCCAGTCGGGGCGCTTTTGCCACTGGTCGATGTAAAAGACCACATGGTCGGCGCGGTAGACGTGGTCATAGCTCAGGCTGGCGCTCTCGCCGTCAAAGTAAGGCTCAAAGGCCTCGCGATAGCCGGTGGCCACCACCAGCCGCTCGGCGTCTGGCAGGGTGTTGAGCTGACGCGCCGCCTGATCGAGCCCCTCGCCCAGGCCGATGTCGATGACGCGCGCCGCCACGCGCGGCCCGCCGGTGAGCCAGTTGTAGGCAGCCACATAGTAGGGCGCCGTGGGCAAGATGGCCGCCAGCGCCAGCAGCGGCAACCCCAGCAGCGCGCTCTGGGGCAGCCAGCCCGCTCGCAGGCGCGGCCAGCGTTGCAGCGCCGCGCGCCCCAGCCGCCACCAGACCAGCCCCGCCGCCACGTCGATGGGCGCAAAGGCCGTCAGGATGTAGCGCCCCGCCTGTTTGACGCCCAGCGACATGATGACGAGAAACGCCGCGGCATAGAGCAGCCAGGGGCCCAGCTCGCGGCGGGCCTCGCGACTGGCGGCGGCCCAGCCCAGCGCCAGCAGCAGCCCGGGCAGCGTCAACGGCGTGAGCCGAAAGACCAGCGTCAGCGCATAGAGCAGCGGCGTGGCGGCGGCCTCGCGCACGGCCCCCAGCAGCAGGTGCACGCTGCCCGTCTCGGCCTGGTCGAGCATGAACGAGACGTCGGCCAGCACAGCGCCGATGGCCTGCCGCGGCGCCACCCACAGCACCGGCCAGATGGCCGCCACCGTGCCCAGCATCGCCATGGTGAACAGGCCCAGGTCGACGGCCCAGCGGCCCAGCCACCGGCCCTGCGCCCGCAACCGCCGCGCCCGCCAGCCCAGCAACGCGGCGGCCAGCAGCCAGGCATAGGCGCCAGGGAGCTTTTCGGCCAGCGCCAGCCCACCGATGATGCCGGCCACCGGCAGCAGCCAGCGCCGCCCGCCGCGGGCATAGAGCGCCAGCAGCAACGCCGCGGCCAGCACGGCGTGGGCCACCACGCCCTCGTTGTGGGCCAGGCGCGAGTGGGCCAGCAGATACGGGTCAAAGGCCAGCAGCGCCACCGGCCACACGGCCCGCCGCGCACCATACAGCCGCCACAGGCCCAGCGCGCTCACCGCCAGCAGCCCCCAGGTGATGAGCGCATAGCCGCGGTGCAACTGGGTGATGAGCGTCAGCTCGTCGAGCACGCAGGCGCCCGGGTCGTCGGCGGGGCGGATGGTGACCGTGGGGCACAGCTGCCCGTGGCGCTGCCAGCTCTGGCCCGCCGCAGAGGCCGCGCCGATCCACAGGGTGATGACGGCGGGGTGCGCCGACTGAAAGGTCTGCTCGAGCTGGCCCTGACTGATGGCATTGTAGAACGCGGTGGCGCGCTTGGCGTATTTCTGCTCGTCGACGGCGGCAAAGGCGCCCACGTCGATCAACCGCAGCAGCAGCGCCAACAGCAGCGTGCCCGCCAGCAACAGGCGCGGCAGGTCAACGGTGCGGGGCGCCTTGCGCGCGGGGGGCGATGATGGGGTTGCGGTGGGCGCCATGGTCAAGCTAGCTCCTCTCGGCTGGTGCGCGCACAGGGCGCGGCCCAGGGTTGGCCTGGGCCGCGCCGGTTGGCGGCTAGCTGAGCCCCATGGCCACCAGGTTGCGATAGCTGATGGCCAGCGACTCGAACGGGTCGCGCCCGTATGAACTATCTTGCTCGACAAAGTACCACTCGACGCCGATCTCTTGGGCGGCTGCCAGGATGGGCGGCCAGTTGAGGTTGCCCTCGCCGATCTCGGCAAAGCGCTGCTCGCGCTCGGGGGTGATGGCCATATCTTTGAGGTGCAGCAGCGGCATGCGCCCCGCGCAGCGCCTCACATAGTCGGCCGGATCGGCGCCACCGTGCTGCACCCAGTAGACGTCGAGCTCCATCTTGAGCTGATCGGGCGTGGTGGCCTCGAGCAGCAGGTCGATCCAGCGGCGGCCATCGTGCCTGGCGAACTCGTGGCTGTGGTTGTGATACGAAAAGTCCATGCCGGCGCTGGCCAGCTTGTCGGCCACGGGGGCCAGCTCGTCGGCAAAGCGCTTGAGGCCATCGATGCTGTAATAGTGGCCGGGCAGGCCACCGATGGCCGGGTGCACGCAGCCCCAGGCCTGGTGCTCGACGATGAGCTGGTCGAGGTCGGTCAGAAAGCGATCCCACGAGACGTGCGTCGAGGCCACAGTGAGGCCGTTGTCTTTGACGAGCTGGGCCACCTGGCGATAGTCCACGTCGCCAAAGCCCGAGATCTGCACGGCGGTGTAGCCGATATCGCGCACCTTTTTGAGCGCATCGGCCACGCCCTCGATGGTCTGGGTGAACTCGCGCACGGTGTAGAGCTGTGCGGCAACCACATGTTCGAGCATGGTATCCCTCCATCGGGTAACGTCGGCCCACGACGGGGCCGTTGCGTCTGACTGTAGCACAGGGTGCGCGCCGGGCGCAACTGGCCGCTAACCGCGCTGGCCGGGCGGCCCGACGGTCTCCTCGGGCCAGTGGGCGGCCGGGTCTTGCTCGCCGTCATAGTAATCCAGTGGCTCGGGGCGCACAAAGATGCGCAGCGGCAGCAGCCCCACCTTGCCCGAGTCGGGGTACTCGCAGACGTCGGCCTCGGCCACGGTGGTCAGGTCCAGATAGCGGCAGGGGGCGCCGCTGTGGTTATAGAGCTGATGTGCGCTGGCTGGCCCCGTCTCGAACAGCAAGAGGTCGCCGGCGCGCACCACCCGCAGGCCGTCGGGGGTGCGCAGGGTGGCCTCGCCCTCGACGATGAGGAACACCTCTTCGATGTGATGGTGAAAGTGGTAGGGGTAAGAAAAGCGCCTCGGCGACAACGAGCGCAGGTTGAGCCGCAGCCGCGCCAGGCCCGCTGCGGCCGCCAGGTCGGCGCTGGCCTGCCATTGAAAGGCGTCTGGCGCGCCCTGCCGCGGGGCCAGGGGCACCTGGGGCAGATGGACGATGCTGGGCATGGCTCACCTCCATTGCAGGCCGTCGGGCCGATGACGTGCGCGTGCTGACGTTACCACGGGCGAGCGCCCCACCCCAAAGCGGCGGGGCCGCCAGGCTAGGCGCCCGCCTGGCGCCGCACCTCGGCCAGGTACACCGCGCGACCCTCGGCCTGGCTGCTGATGGCCGCCTGCATCAAGGCCATCATCTCCAGCGTCTCGTCGAGGGGCACAGGCGCGGCCCCCGTCTGGAAAAAGGGCACGATCTGCCGCAAGAGCTGCGCATAGAGCGGCACGTCTTGCGAGTATTGCACCTGGCCGATGCGCTCGGCGCCGAACACGGTGGCGCCATAGCCGTGCTCGCCGGCGCGCGTGCCGCGCACGGTGCCCAGGCGGCCGTCGGCCCAGTAGCCCACCACCAGATCGGCGTCGGGGCTGTGGTGCGCCATCACGCGCTCGCAGCCGGGGCCCATAAAGGTATAGAGCGTCTCGACGCCATGCACGCCATACCAAAAGAACCCGGGGTTGTTGGGTTCGAGGCTGGCGGGGCTAAAGGCATCGCAGCCCAGCACCGCGCCCAGCGTGGGGTCGGCCCGCAGCGCGGCGATGTTGGCATCATAGCGCAGCGACGACGCCGAAAAGAGCGGGCAGCCCGCCTCGCGCGCCAGCCGGGCGATCTCGGCGGCGTCGGCATAGTTGTGGGCCAGCGGTTTGTCGATATAGAGCGGCTTGCCCGCGGCGATGACGGGGCGCGCCTCGGGCAGGTGTCGCCGCCCGTCCACGCTCTCGAGCAGCACCGCGTCTACCTGCTCGAGCAGGGCCGCGATCGAGTCGACCATGGCCACGCCCAGCGGCGTCACGTCGCTGATGAACCCATCGACGCGGCCAGCGCTCGAGGCGATGTCGGCGCTGTAGCTGGGATAGGCGGCCACCATGCGCCCACCGGGCACGTGGTGCGGGTGGCTGCTGTCGTTGAGCAGGCGGGCAAAGGCCGGCACGTGCGACGTGTCTAGGCCGATGACGCCGATGCGCAGGTCTGCGGTCATGCAGGGGCTCCTTTCAGAGGCAATAGTCGGCCTGGCTGATGGGCACTGGCTGGCCCGTGGCCAGCGATGCCACGGCGGCAAAGCTCAACAGCGCGGCGCGCAGCGCCTGCGGCAGGCCGTTGGGCGCCGGCGCCCCCGCGCGGATGGCCCGCGCAAAGGCCGCCAGCTCGTCGCGGTGGCCTTTGTCTTGCCGGGGCAGCGTCAGCTCGCGGTCGCCCGCGGGCGTCAGGTCGCGGTAGGTGAGGCGGGTAAAGTCGTCGATCCACAGGGCGCGGCCCGCGCAATAGACCTCGGTCGACTCTTTGGGAAAGCGCGCACTGCCGTCGCTGGCCACCAGCGTGGTGCCCACCGAGCCATCGGCAAAGGTGAGAGTCACGATGCCGCTATCGGCGATGTGCACGCGCGACGGGTCTAGAAAGGTGCCCCCCGCAGCAAACACCTGCACCGGCGGCGCGGGCATCAGCTCGCAGATCAGGTCAAAAATGTGGCAGCCCTCGCCCACAAAGCGGCCGCCGCCGATGGCGGGGTCGTGCGTCCAGTGCTCGGCCGGGAAGGGCGCCTGTAGCCGGTGATAGACGAGGCGTTTGTCGCTATAGGGCGCCAGCAGGCGGCGCGCCTCGACCACCAGCGGCGCCAGCCCGCGGTTGTAGCCCACCGAATAGACCACGCCGGCCGCCTGCACCGCGGCCACCACCTGGCAGCACTCGTCGGCGCTCAGGCCCATGGGCTTTTCGCAAAAGACGTGCTTGCCGGCCTGCGCGGCGGCCACGCTCAGCGCGGCGTGGGTATCGTGGCGGGTGGTGATGATCACCGCCTCGATGTCGGCGTCGGCCAGCACCTGCGCGGCGTTGTCGGTGGCATAGGCGGCGCCGGCGGCCCCGCGCACGCCCCGCGCAGCCGCCAGGTCCAGGTCGCACACGCCCACCACCTGAAAGGCCCCGCTGGCCAGCAGTAGGGGCAGGTGCGTGTGCCGCAAGAAGCTGCCACAACCGATCAAACCCACGCGGATGGGAGACATATCAGCCCCTTTCGACGCTGCGGGCGGCATCTTGAGCGGCGCCGGCCCGCGCAATGTACTGGCGATAGGTGAGCAGATCGAACTCGGCGATCACCTCGGCGATGGTCAGGTCGTGGTCGTTGGGCGTCAGCACGAACCAGGCCTCGTCGCCGTAGGTCTCGACGCGCAGACGGCTGCCATAGCGCGAGACGATATCGGGCAGCAGGTGGCCCTGCTCATCCCAGTGAAAGACGGTGCGCTCGAGGTCGATGGTGGCGGCGGCCCAGGCCGTAAAGCGGTCGGTGCGCGCCAGCCACTCGCCGGTGTTGCTGATGACGCCCGACTGCAGCGTGCGGATGGCCGGCACAATGGCCACGGTGTAGGTGGCGGCCAGCGCCGTGAGCAGCCGCCCCGCGGCAAAGGCCGAGGGAAACAGGATCAGGTCGGCGCCCTGCGCGGCCAGGCTGGCCCAGCCCTCGGGCCAGTTGGCGTCAAAGCAGATCTGCCCGCCGATGCGCCCCAGCGGCGTGTCGATGGGCGCCTGGTCGAGCGCCCCTGGCGTGATCTGCCAGCCCAGCTCGCCCTCGGTGGGGTGCATCTTGTCATAGTGGCCCAGCTCGGCGCCATCGGGGGCCACCACCACCATGCTGTTATAGAGGCGGCCGTCGCGCTCTTGATAGAGGCAGCCGGCCACGAGGGCATGGTGGCGCTCGGCGAGCTGTTGCAGGTGGTCGAGCGGCTGCGGCTCGGCGGGGCCACGGTCTGGCAGGCCGCCGGTGAGATAGATCTCGGGCAACACCAGCAGGTCTGGCCGCAAGGGTGACACCTGCGCGGCCAGGGCGTCGACGTGGCGGCGATTCTGTTCGGCGGTGAGGGGGTGGCGCTGCTCGAGCGCCATCGACAGAGCAGCCACGGTGATGCTGCGAGCCATGGGCGCCTCCGTTGGCCAGATGGTGCCGCCAGTATAGAGCGCCCGCGGCGCAGGCGCAAGGGTGCGCGGCGTCGCGTTGCCTGCGGGCGTGGGGGCCTAGTCTAGCAGGCGGAACGACTCGGCGATCTCGACAAAGGTGGCCTCATAGTCGGGCCAGGCGTCCTCGACCACGGCCAGGGTCAGCATCCACATAGTGCGCTCTTGCAGATAGGCGTACTGATACTGCAGGGTGTTGGCCGTGGCGGCGGGCATGCGCACGGTAAAGCGCGCTACGTCGAGCCCGTTGATCTCGAGGCCGCAGGTGGCATCGACGAGCTCCAGGCCCATCTCGGCGTAGGCGTCGGGCAGAGACACGCAGAGCGCCTCGCTCCCAAAAGGCAGCGGCAGCGCCTGGCTGAGCACGTTGGCGCTGGCATAGCCCCGACCGGCCAGCTCGCTGTCCATGGCGTAGAACTGGTACATGGCCGCCAGCGTCTCCACGTCGAGCGCGCCCTCGGCCCAGCCGGCCAGCTCGGGGTTCTCTTCAGCCAGGCTGTCGAGAAAGTAGTCAAAGCTCCCTTCGTCCAGCTCGACCGCCTTCCAGCGCGCGGGCAGCGCCAGCGCAAACGCCTCGGTGGTGTGCAGCACCTGTCCGGGCGGCGGCACGTCGGGCGCGGGGATCGCAGGCGCCACAGTCGGCGGCGCCACAGTCGGCGGCGCCACAGTCGGCGGCGCCACGGTCGGCAGCGCCACGGTCGGCGGCATCGACGTGGGCCGCGGCGTGGCCGTGGGCAGCGGTGCCATGGTCGGCGGCGCCAGCGTAGGCGCTGTCGTCGGCGTGGGTGCGGCGGCCAGCGGCGGCAAGAGGGCGCAGCCGCACAGGCTCAACGCAGCCACGAGCAGCATGGCGAGGCGTGGGTATGGGCGCATGGGGCTCTCCTAAGAATGGGCTGTCGACCGCAGCACGCTCTTCCCTCGGCCCGATCGTACTGCGCGCCCACACCGCCGTCAAGCGGCCGCTGACACCCCCAGGCGGCCTTGCTGCGCAAATCGGCCGACGGGTGTACAATCGCGCGAGGCAATCTCACCTGCTGCGAGGCGCCATGCTGCGAAGACAACTGCTGATCGGCTTTGCGGGCTACCTGCTGGTGGGCACCGGCGCGGTGCTGGTGCCCTCGCTGATGCCCGCCATCACCGCCGAGTTCACCGCCATGGGCCTCTCGCTGGCGGTGGTGGGCCTGCTGGTGCCGGCCACCAGCGTGGGGCGCATCTTTGGCATTCTGGTGGCGGGTTATGGCGCCGACCGTCTGGGCGGCGAGCGGCTGGTGTGGCTGACGGCGCTGCTGCTGGCCGCGGCGCTGGCGCTGACGGCGGGGGCCATCCACTGGGCGCTGCTGATGCTGGGCTATGTGGTGGTGGGGCTGGTGCAGGGGGCGCTCTCAACGGGCATCAACGCCATGATCTCTGATGCCGCCCACGAGGCGCGCGCCCGCGCCCTCAACACGCTGCACGGCGTGTATGGCCTGGGCGCGGCCCTCTCGCCGGTGGCCATCGGCGCGCTGGTGGGCACGGGCCTGCCGTGGCGCTGGATTCTGGCGGGCGTGGGCGCGCTGTGGCTGGCCTATGGCCTGGTGGCGCGCTGGCTGGCGCAGGGCCAGGCCCCCGCCGCCACGGCGCAGGGCGGGCAGCAGTGGCGCCTGTCGATGCTGCTCGAGCGGCCCTTTTTGGCGCTGTTTACGATCGCGTTCATCTACAACGGCATCGCCAGCAGCCTGCTCAACTGGGTGGCGCTCTATACGCAGGGGCTGGGCGGCTTTAGCGCGCTGGCCTCGGTGTCGATGGTCTCGGTGTTCTATGTGGCGCTGACGGCGGGGCGCTTTGCCTGCGCGGCGCTGGCCGAGCGGCTGGGCTATGGCCGCACCTTTATGGCGCTGGCCGTGGGCGTGCTGCTGGCCTACCCGCTGGTGCTGCTGCGCGTGCACCCGCTGGTCGTCTCGGCGGGGTGTT
>Ga0209312_1002861_pt1 | contig 10878 bp, 8 predicted proteins | sample BioC13SIPDNA_4_FD_185744 | JGI IMG/M metagenome (GOLD analysis project Ga0209312, IMG submission 185744) | Anaerobic biogas reactor microbial communites from Washington, USA - Biogas_R1_B C13 SIP DNA (SPAdes) (version 2) | ecosystem: Engineered > Bioreactor > Anaerobic > Unclassified | place... | reverse complement strand
ACGACGAGTCGCCAGGCCGAGGTGTCACATGCCTGCGATCGCACGGTGTGACACGCACGGGGATCAAGCCTACTTGCCGCTGCGACGGCCCCGCTCACTCGGCAGCGGCTCGAGGACGACGTCCGCAGCGCTGTCTCTGGGCCGCGAGGCCCGCTCACCGGTTGTGTGATCGTCGGTGGACTCCCCGTCTGCGCCGGCGGCCGGGGCAAGGTGACCCGTTGCGCCGTGCGCGATCGCCTGGAGGCGGAGCTCGCGGCCCTCCTCGATACGCTCGACGAGCTTCTCGGCCGCCTTCTCCGACTGACGCGTGTCTCGCGGAGGAAGCTGCAAGGTCTCCTCCGCCTCGATGCCGGCCTGGAGCTGACGTGCTCGCTCCATCTCGGCGTCGATCTCCGCGCCGAAGAGCAGCACGGTGTTCGTCAGCCACAGCCAGAGCAGGAAGATGATGACGCCGGCGAGCGAGCCGTACGTGCGCTCGTAGTTGCCGAAGTTCGTCACGTAGAAGCCGAAGCCCACCGATGCGATGAGCCAGATGAGGATCGCGACGAACGCACCGACGCTGATCCACCGGAACTTGGGCTGCTGGATGTTCGGTGTCGCGTAGTAGAGGATCGCGACCGCGAGAGTGACGAGCAGGAGGATGACAGGCCACTTGGCGATATTCCAGACCTGCACGCTTTGCTCACCCAGGCCGACGAACTCACCGATGGTCTGGGCGACTCCTCCGCTCAGCACCACGCCGAGGATGATGAGCATCGCGATGACGAGGAGGATGACGGTGATGAGCAGGTTGCGCGGGCGCAGCACCCAGATCGGACGCCCCTCGTCCACCTGGTAGATCCGGTTCGTCGCCCTGCCGAAGGCGTTGACGTAGTTCGACGCCGCCCACAGCGCAGTCGCCACACCGATGACGAGCGTGAAGCCTGCCGCGGGTGAACCGGTCACGCTGCGGATGGGTCCCTCGAGCTCCGCGGCGACGTCCCCCTGCCCGGCCTGAAGTAGCAGTTCGTTCAGAGCATCGACGGTCTCGTCGGGGTCGAGGAGGAGGCCGAGGAGCGAGGTGAGCGCGAGCAGAGCGGGGAAGATCGACAGCACGGCGTAGTACGTGAGTGCAGCCGCGAGGTCGGTGACCTGGTCGCGGCTGAACTCGCTCAGCGCACGCTTGATGGTGTGGATGATCGACGGCTTGCGCAGATCGGTCGGGTTCGCCGGCTTGCGCGGGTCGTCTGGGGCAGGCGCGGTCTCGGCCTTGACGCTGCTCTCGCCTTCGCGGGCCACGGCTCCTCCATCGGTTGTGTGCGCTGGTCCGGGGACGGCTCTCGAGAACTCGTCCCGGACCGGGTATGCGCGGGCTGGGTCTTCGAGGCTATCCACTGCGCGCCTTGGAAGCCGAGGCGTGGAGCCGGGATCGGTGATGTACTGGATCCCATGCCTGACAGCGGACGCCCCGTACCTCGTCGACCGGTCCACTTCGGACCGGACGCCATGGAGGCCTATGGGGGAATGACCCCGGACCCGGCACAGGTCGTCGAGGCCGCGCACCAGAGCGCTGCGCTCGTCGTCGACGCCGGTCGTGACGCAGCGAGCACCGAGGAGTTCATCGCTCTCGTCGACGAGGTCGGCCTGTCCACGCTCGCTGCGCTCTGGTCCGAGCGCCCCGCCCGCACCCTGCCCGGGGTCCTCTGGCGGCTCTATGTCATCCGCGAGTGGATCCGTCGCGACCCCGACCGTGCGAGCCGGGAGTACACGGCGGGCGTCCGGCACGCCGAGGTGCACCACGCAGTGGCGGGCAGCGCCGAGCCACCCGGTCCCACGGAGGTCGGCCTCGTCGCGGACGAGATCCTGCGCGGCGTCTACCACGGGGACCTCGCGGTCGCCCTGGAACGGGCGTCCTCGTTCTGCCACGTCATCTCCTCCGGCCGGGCCGAGCTCGCTGACGACATCGACGTGGATGATCCAGCCGAGGGGTCGCGTCAGACGCAGCAGGCGGCCGCGATGCAGAGCACGGCGCAGGATCTGCAGGTGGCAGCCAGGCTGTGGCGCGACGGTGAGCTGCGCTGAATCGGTGCTCCGAACCTTTTGCCGCACACCGCATACAGGGTTAGCCTTGGGGGGCTGCGTCGGGCTGCGGTAGCCCCGGGTCCCAAACTCAGCCGCTACGAGCGGCCTCGTGCCGAGAGGCGCTCCCAGTCCGGCGTAGCTCAAATCTCCAGCCATCGAGCGCGCAAGCCGCGCGAGTCGCCTGTTCCGATCCGTCCGGCCTCGCTCTAGCGCTCGCCTCGAACGCTCTCCTGGCTGAGAGGCTCGGTGCCCAGGCTGAGAGGCTCGGTGCCCGACGCAGTGACCGCAGGCTGTCCGGTCGGGGGACCAGGGCATACCTCGGTATGCGCCTCCCCCTCCCGCTGCACCGTCGCGATCGCGCGGCGGGCCGGCGACAGCCAGCCACACCGGAGACACTCGGCCATTGCGAACGAGCCCCGTTCGACCAGCCGCCAGGTTGCCTCAGCGTCAGCGTGCACGCTTCCAAGCATGGGCGCAGCCAACGGGGTGTGCAAACCGCCGTGAGGGCGGATGGGTCGCGCCCGAGCGCCGCCCTCGTGACCACGTGATCGCGCGGGGCAGCACCCGTGGCGCAAAGGCGCCGCCCTGCGGGTGTCCTGGCGTTCGCTCGATTGCACGATGCAGCGCACATAGCTCGGGGGCTGATCAGCGGGAGACTTGGCGTGCACTCGTACGCGCGTTGCAGCACCCACAACTCGGGGCACTTCTTCCGGGGTGGGTTGGCGTGCACTTGAGTGCGCGGTTCATCACCCGCAGCGGCAAGAGCCAGCGCGAGGGTGTCCTTCTGCGCGTCAGAGCGCGCGGTGCAGCACCCATAGTGCAGGTGGCTCACCAACGGGTGGCCAGCCGTGCGTCGATCAGCCGAAGCGCCCTGAGATGTAGTCCTCGGTCGCCGTCTTGTGCGGGTTGCTGAAGATGATGCGGGTGTCGTTCATCTCGACGAGCTCGCCCGGGAGGCCGGTGGCCTCGAGGTTGAAGAAGGCGGTGCGGTCGGAGACGCGGGCCGCCTGCTGCATGTTGTGCGTGACGATGACGACCGTGTACTCCTCCTTCAGCTCGTTGATGAGGTCCTCGATGGCGAGCGTCGAGATCGGGTCCAGGGCCGAGCAGGGCTCGTCCATGAGGATGACCTCGGGCTGGACTGCGATGGCACGGGCGATGCACAGGCGCTGCTGCTGACCCCCCGAGAGCCCGGAGCCGGGCCGGTCGAGGCGGTCCTTGACCTCCTGCCAGAGGTTCGCGCCCCGCAGCGAGCTCTCGACGAGCTCGTCGGCGGCCGACTTCGAGAGCCGCTTGCTGTTGAGTCGCAGGCCGGCAAGGACGTTCTCCCGGATCGACATCGTCGGGAACGGGTTCGGGCGCTGGAAGACCATCCCCACCCGCCGCCGGACGTCCACCGGGTCGGTGTCCTTGCTGTAGAGGTCCTTGCCGCCCATCTCGACGGTGCCCTTGACGTAGGCACCGGGGATGATCTCGTGCATCCGGTTGAGAGTCCGCAGGACCGTGGACTTGCCGCATCCGGACGGGCCGATGAAGGCGGTGACGGAGCGGGGCTCGATGGTCATCGTGACGTCCTTCACCGCGTGGAAGTCGCCGTAGTAGATGTTGAGGTCCTTGACGTCGATGCGCTTGGCCATGGTGGTCCTTTGGGTCAGCCCGTGGTCTTGGGGGCGAAGAAGCGGGCGATGAGCCGGGCGGAGAGGTTGAGGAGGACGACGACCAGGATGAGGAGGAACGCCGCCGCCCAGGCGCGGTCCAGGCTGGGGTCGGGGTACCCGGGGTTCCTCGGGTACTTGAAGAGGTTGTAGGCGTAGACCGCGAGCGTGTTCATCGGTCCATCACCGGGATTGACATTGATGCCCTGCGTGACGCCGACGGCGACGAGAAGGGGTGCCGTCTCGCCGACCACCCGCGCGATCGCGAGCGTGACACCCGCTGCGAGGCCGGAGGCAGCTGTCGGCAGGACGACCCTGACGATGGTCCGCCACTTCGGAACGCCGAGAGCGAGAGCCGCCTCGCGCAGCTCGTTCGGCACGATCCTGAGCATCTCCTCGGCGCTGCGCACGACCGTCGGGATCATGAGCACGCTCAGGGCGACCGCTCCGGAGAAGCCGTTCTTCGTCCCCACGCCGAACAGCACGGCCCAGAGCGCGAAGGCGAAGAGCCCGGCGACGATCGACGGGATGCCGGTCATCACGTCGACCAGGAAGCGGATCGCGGTCGCCAGCCGTCCCTTGGAGCGGTACTCGACGAGGAAGACCGCCGTGAACAGCCCGATGGGGACCGAGATGAGGGCGGCGAGGCCGGTGATGATCAGCGTTCCGATGATCGCGTGGTAGGCCCCACCGATGAGCGGCGCACCCTCCTCGACAGTGGCCCGGTCGTGGACACCGGTGACGCCTCGCATCGAGGTGAGCAGGTAGTCAGGGTTCACGGCCGTGGCCCCACCGCTCGCGATCACCGTCCAGAGCAAGGAGACGAGCGGGACGATCGCGACGATGAAGGTGCCGTAGAGCACCGCCTTCGCGGTCTTGTCGGCCGCGACCCGGCCGCCGTTGCGGACGCGGTAGACCAGGTGGACGAGGACGACGAAGGCGAGGTAGCTGCCGACGGCCGCCAGGGCCAGGTTGACCCCGGCCAGCCGCAGCACGGCGGCCGCGATCACCGCGAGGGCCGCCAGGACCTGGAACGCCCGGTTCGATGACGCCCTCACCGGGTTGAGCTCGACACCCTCGATGTCATCGAGACGCCGACGCCGAAGGGCCTGGGTGCTCATCAGTTCGCCCCCGAGAACTCGGCGCGGCGGTTGACGATGTAGCGGGCCACGACGTTGACCACGAAGGTGATGACGAAGAGCACCAGCCCCGCTGCCACGAGCTCGGCGAGGCGGATCCCGCTGGCCTCGGGGAAGTTCAGCGCGATCTCCGAGGGGATGGTGGAGTTCCCGGCATTGATGATGTTCCAGCTGAAGCCGCCGACGGAGAGGATGATGGCGACGGCCATCGTCTCCCCCAGGGCGCGCCCCAGGCCGAGCATCGTGCCGCCGATGACCCCGGGCTTGCCGAACGGCCAGACCACCGTCCTGATCATCTCCCACTTCGTGGCCCCCAGGGCGAGGGCCGCCTCCTCCTGCAGCCGCGGCGTCTGGAGGAACACCTCGCGGGACACGGAGGTGATGATCGGCAGGATCATCACCGCGAGAACGATCGATGCCGTGAGGAGAGTGCGTCCGGTGCGTGACGCTGTCTCGAAGAAGGGTAGGAAGCCCAGATTCTCGCTGAGCCAGACGAAGGAGGGCACCATGAGCGGCGCGAGCACCGTCCAGCCCCACATGCCGTAGATGACGCTGGGGACAGCGGCCAGCAGGTCGATGACGAAGCCCAGAGCCGCGCTTAGCCGCTTCGGTGAGTAGTGCGAGATGAACAGGGCGATGCCCACGGCCACCGGGGCGGCGAGGACCATCGCGATGACCGAGGCGATGACGGTCCCGACGACGAGCGGCCAGACATACGAGAAGAACCCCTGCCCACCGGAGATCTCCTCCGGTGCGGCGCCGAAGACCGGCCACGCCCGGTTGATGAGGAAGATCGCGACGCCGGCGAGGATGACGAGGATGAGCAGCGCCGAGGATATGGACAATCCCTTGAAGATCGTGTCGCCGAGCCGTCGTCGAGCACGGCCACCGGACACGGTGGCGCGAGACTCCCCTGACGGGGGCTCAGCGGGTCCACCAGCCTGCGTGGTCGCCCCCCTGAGCGGTCCCTCGGATCCGAGGGTGACCGCGTCGGCTGAGGTGGAATCGGTGCTCATTGGGCCTTCGGTGATCGAGGGGCTCGGGTACGGACGGCCGCGGTGGCCGCCGAGCGAGTCGGCAGCCACCGCGTCCTGGTGCAGCTCACGCGCAGGTCATCTCACTTGACGGTGATGAGCTCGAGTGAGGACAGGATGTCCTCACGCAGGGTGTCTGAGATCGGGGCCGAACCGGCGGCGTCCGCCGCTGCCGCCTGACCCTCCTCGGAGGCGACATAGGACACGAAGTCCTTGATGAGGTCAACGGTATTCGCGTCGTCGTAGGCCGTGCAGATGATCTGGTAGGAGATCAGGACGATGGGGTAGGCACCGGACTCGGTCGTGTCACGGGCCAGCTCGATCGCAAGGTCACCCTCGACTCCGGTGTCGGCCCGCTCCGATGCGTCGACGACCTTGGCAGCCGCCTCGGGGGAGTATGCGACGAACTCGTCCCCGACGCCGATCCGGGCCGTCGAGAGCTGGCCGATGGCTGAGGCGTCTGCGTAGCCGATCGCGCCGTCGGTGGACTGGACGACGCTGATGACGCCCGAGGTCTGCGGCGCAGCCTCGCCGCCATCCACCGGCCAGGCGTTGCTGGTCTCGAACGTCCAGACGTCGGGGGCCGCCGCCGCGAGGTACTCGGTGAAGTTCTGGGTGGTGCCGGACTCATCGGCCCGGTTGACCGCCGTGATCGGGGTGGCGGGCAACTCGACACCGGGGTTGTCCCCGGCGATGGCTGCGTCGTCCCACGAGGTGATCTCCCGCAGGAAGATCCTCGCCAGGGTGTCAGGGGAGAGGTTGAGCTCGTCGATGCCCTCGAGGTTGAAGGGCACCGCGATGGGCGAGATGTAGACCGGCAGATTGATCGCGCCACCCTCGCCGCAGATCTCGTAAGAGGCTTCGATCTCCTCGGGCTTGAGGTAGGAGTCGGAGCCCGCGAGGACGGTGGCGCCGTCGAGCAGGTTCTTGCGTCCGCCGCCGGAGCCGATGGAGTCGTAGTTCACGGTGACCCCTGGCTGGAGCTCGGCGTAGCCCGCCGCCCAGGCGACCATGGCCGCCTCCTGGGCGCTCGCACCCGAGGCCTGGATCGTGCCCTCGAGGGCAGCAGCGGTGCTCTGCTGGGTGCTGTTGCCGCTGGGGGACTCACTGTCCGGTGCTGCGGTGGGATTGTCGCTGCCGCACGCGCTCAGACCGAGCGCAGCGATAAGACCAAGGGTTCCGATAGACCCCACGGTGCGGAGCTTCACGTTGTTGCCTTTCCTCGACAGAGAAGGGGAAGTGCTTCGGCGTGGAGGGCCGAGCCGACACCATCGCCGGCACGTTCGACGGTAGGGAGCGCCGGTGACCTGACGAGGCGACCGAGGTGAACGACAGGTGAACGGTGTCCGCACTCTGCCCGTCCCTGCGTGGAGACCGGCCGGTGCGCCGGGGCGACGAGGTTCAGTCGGACGGCAGGTACTGCTCGGCTGCCACGACCTGCGGCCCGAGCACGGGGGAGTGCGCCACGTGCGCGACGAGCACCTCACCCTTGGCCATCCCCACGTCGATGGCGTGGTCGATCATCACCTGCGCCGCCCGCCCGGATGCGGACGCCGAGCACCGGGAGGACAGCACGTGGAGCATCACGGGCAGGACCGGTCCGTGCCCGCACAGGGCCCGAGGACGCTTCTTGCCGAGCTGGGTGCGGGTGACCTCCGCCGCGGCGACCGGGTCGAGGACGTGGGCCTCCTCGGAGAGGGAGGCAAGGCTCTTCACGGGCCGCTTGATGGTGGCCGCATACGGAGCGAGGGTGGCCATGCACCGGACGGAGGGTGAGCTGGCGAGCCGCTCCACCGCATACGCAGCCAGGAGCGGGACGAGCTCGCGCGCCCGGCGCTCGCCGTCCTTGTCGAGCGGCCGTTGCTGGTCGTCCTCGCCCTTGTAGCTCCCGCGGGAGACGGCGGTGGCGTGCCGCGCGAGGATGAAAGCGGTCGTCTCGAGCTCGCCCTCCTGGTCCATCTGGACGAGCGCGCGCAGCTGGTCGCGGTCGCGTGAGTAGTCGAGCCGGTCGTGGGCCTCGCGGATCGACAGCCAGGCGACCTCGTCGATCTCGTTGCGCAGCTTGCCTCCTGGGCCCGTCGGCGTGGCCGCCCAGTAGCGCACCTCCTTGACCGCCGGGACCCCCTGCCTGTCGAGCACCGTGTAGGTGGCGGGCGGGAGCGGCCGACCGAGCCGCACCGGCACCGAGCTCTCCTCCTCGGTCTCGCGGACCGCGGCCACCGGCCAATCCTCGCCGTGGTCGAGCTTGCCCTTGGCCCAGGACCAGTCGTGGTAGCGCGGCCGGTGGACGAGCAGGACCTCGAGGCGCCCAGCGGAGTCGCGCCGCCACGGGATGGTGCCCGCTGCGGGGATCGTCGACGGCATCGGCTACCGCCGCCGGGCCTTGCGGCGGCGCTTCTCGTGCATCGCGATGAGCGCGGCCTGCAGGTCTGCGAGGCGCTCGCCGTCGGCGTTCTGCGCCACCCGGGTCCAGCGACCGTCCGGGCCGAGGTCCCAGTGGTGGTATGCGTCGCTCGCCCCGAGGTCGAAGAGGTTCAGGGTGTCCTCGATGTGGCGTGGGTCGGTGAGCCGCACGGCCACCTCGACCCGACGGTCGAGGTTGCGGTGCATCATGTCGCCGCTGCTGAGGTAGACGATCGGGTTCCCGCCACCGCCGAACGCGAAGATCCTCGAGTGCTCGAGGAATCGGCCGAGGACCGAGCGCACGGTGATGTTCTCGGACAGGCCAGGGACGCCCGGGCGCAGGGAGCAGATCCCGCGCACCCACAGCTGGACCGGGACACCGGCCTGCGAGGCGTGGTAGAGCGCGTCGATGATCGCCTCGTCGACGATCGAGTTCACCTTGATGCGGATCGAGCCGGCACCGGTCTCCTCGTGGTGTGCGATCTCGTCCTCGATGTGCTGGATGAGGCCCGCGCGCAGCGACCGCGGGGCGACGAGCAGCCGCTTGAACTTGCTGCGCGGCGCCCACCCGGAGAGCTGGTTGAAGAGCTTGGTGAGGTCCTCGCCGACCTCGGGGTCGTCGGTGAGCAGCCCGAGGTCCTCGTAGAGTCTCGCCGTCTTCGGGTTGTAGTTGCCGGTCCCGATGTGGCAGTAGCGGACCAGCCGGTCACCCTCCTGGCGCACGACGAGCGCCAGCTTGCAGTGCGTCTTGAGCCCGACGATGCCGTAGACGACGTGGACCCCCGCGTGCTCGAGCTTGCGGGCCCAGGAGATGTTGTTCTCCTCGTCGAAGCGCGCCTTGAGCTCGATGACCGCGAGCACCTGCTTGCCGGCCTCGGCGGCGTCGATGAGGGCGTCCACGATGGGGCTGTCACCGCTGGTGCGGTAGAGCGTCTGCTTGATCGCGAGGACGTGGGGGTCGGCCGCGGCCTGCTCGAGGAAGGCCTGCACCGAGGTCGAGAACGAGTCGTAGGGGTGCTGGAGCAGGACGTCCTGCTTGCGGATCGCACCGAAGATGTCCCCGGCCTCGGAGCTCTCGGTCGGCGCCAGGTCCGGGTGGGTCCGGGGGAGGAAGCGCTCGAACTGCAGCTCGGAACGGTCCAGGTCGGCGACGATGTCGAGGGCGCGCAGGTCGAGCGGGGTCGGCAGCCGGTAGACCTCGGACTGCGAGACGCTCAGCTCGCGCACGAGCATCGCGAGCACCCGGTCGTCCATCTCCTCCTCGACCTCGAGCCGCACCGGCGGGCCGAACCGGCGCCGGGTGAGCTCCCGCTCCAGCGCCTTCAGGAGGTTCTCCGCGTCGTCCTCCTCCACCTCGAGGTCCTCGTTGCGGGTGACCCGGAAGGTGAAGTGCTCGTCGATCTCCATGCCTGGGAAGAGCTTGTCCAGGTGGGCCGCCATGACCTTCTCGATCGGGATGAGCCGCGCCGCATACGGGTCGCCGTTGCCGACGGAGAGCAGCCTCGGCAGGAGCGGCGGGACCTTGATGCGGGCGAAGTGCTCCTTGCCGGTCTTCGGATTCGTCAGCAGCACCGCCAGATTGAGCGAGAGTCCCGAGATGTAGGGGAACGGGTGGGCCGGGTCGACGGCGAGCGGGGTGAGGACGGGGAAGATCTGCTGGGTGAACAGCGCCGTCATGGCCTCCTGCTCGTCCTCCGAGAGGTCCTCCCAGTCGACGAGGGTGATGCCCTCCTTCTCGAGGGCGGGCCGGACCTGCTGGTGGAACACCTTGGCCTGCAGATCCATCAGCTCGTGGCTGACCTCGGCGATGTGCTCGAGAACCTCACGCGGCTCGAGGCCGCTCGCCGAGCGCAGCGCGATGCCGGTCGCGATGCGGCGCTTGAGGCCGGCGACGCGCACCATGAAGAACTCGTCGAGGTTCGAGGTGAAGATCGAGAGGTAGCGCGCCCGCTCCAGCAGCGGGATGCCCTCGTCGGCGGCGAGCTGGAGGACCCGCTCGTTGAACTGCAGCCACGAGATCTCGCGGTCGAGGTAGCGGTCCGCCGGCAGGTCGTCGGCGTGGTCCCGCTTGACGAAGCGTCCGTTGGACGCGCGAGGCTGGAACCGGGGGTTCTCCGTCGGTGAGGAGCTCGCGATCGACACCTCAGGGATGACGACCGGCTCCTCGGGGGAGTCGCCGTCGCCCACTTGGGAACTGGTCACCACGGAGGTCATGGGTCAATCCTGCCTTGCCGATTCGGGTTCCGGCACCGCCGACCCGGCCGGCGCATACACGCGATCGGTGGTGAGCACGCGCAGTCCCGCCCGCTCGTAGGTGCGGCGGGCCGGGGTGTTGTCGCCGTCGACGTAGAGCACGACCTCGGTGCAGCCGCGGGCCGCGAGGTGGGCGAGGCCGAGGTCGGTGAGTGGTCCGGCGAGCCCACGGCCCTGGTATGCGGGACTCACCCCGACCACGTAGACCTCACCGGTGGTGGGGGCGTGGCCGGGCTCGGTCTCGATCTTGGTCCAGTGGAAGGCGATCGGTGCCTGATCGCCCGCCTCTGTGTCGACGACGTAGAGGAGGCCCTCCGGGTCGAACCACGGCTC
>Ga0209312_1002859_pt1 | contig 10881 bp, 10 predicted proteins | sample BioC13SIPDNA_4_FD_185744 | JGI IMG/M metagenome (GOLD analysis project Ga0209312, IMG submission 185744) | Anaerobic biogas reactor microbial communites from Washington, USA - Biogas_R1_B C13 SIP DNA (SPAdes) (version 2) | ecosystem: Engineered > Bioreactor > Anaerobic > Unclassified | place... | reverse complement strand
GGACTTCTGCCAGAGCGCCTCCTGCCTGGTCAGGCGAAGGGCCTCCGGCCGCTGCGGGAAGGCGAACATCTCGTCGCCGAGTCGGCCCTCGCGGTACAGTGCCCGGTTGACCGCGTGGCAGACCAGGTAGTGGTACGGGTTCCTGCGGCCGATTTCAATGACCTTCGACCACTGTCCGTGACAGGAGAAGTAGTCGGTCTCGAAGAGGGTCTTGACCTTGGGATCGCGATAGAACAGCAGCGTGGCGGCGGTGGCGACGATCAGCGCGGCCGTGCCGAGGTTTGGTCCGAATCGGCTGCGGGCGGGATCGCCGAGGAGCTTCGTCGTCGTCTTGCCAAGCCATCCCTGTCGGCCGGAGGGTTTGGTCTTCTTTGAATGCCGCCGGCGCCAGTTGAGCGATGCAGAGCCGATCCCGCCGACCAACAGGATCGAAGGCAGCGACAGCAGCAGGGCCCACACGGCGTTGCGCATCAGTTCCGACGAGGCATAGCTGGCGATCTTCCATGACAGCGGCAGCAACTGGAAATAGGCGTCGTGCGGGCGCTGCCCGAACGCGACGACGCCCAGCCCGAACGGCACGGCGGTCCCCAAGGCCAGTTGAATCGCGCCGAGGCGGGGCCGGCCCCGGAAGAGGATCTCTACGAGCCCGCACAGCAGGGCGAACAGCAGATAGGGACCTCCGGCCAATGCGTAGAGGCCGACGGAGAATGCCAGGAACCACACGCCCGCTCCCGTTTGGCCCTTCGGCGCCAGCTTCAGATAGAGGCACAAGGCTGCCAGGGCGGCCAGCGCGCCCATCGTCACCGGCAGGTGGAACGTGTACTGCGAGTAGAGGGCCAGCAGAAGCAGGGGGCCGACGAAACGCAGACCACGCCATCGCGGCAGGCCCACGGCCCCGATCGCGCAGCCCGTGCACAGGCAGATCAGCCATGCCTGGGTCGTGATGACCGCCGCACCGGCCCACGAGTGATAGAAGAGCTGCGACAGGAAGGCGGAGAGGTATTCGAGGATTCCGCCGGGGTAGGTGGTGAATCCGGCGAAGAAGTCCCAGCCCCAGTAGAAGACGGGGAAGTTGTCGATCAGGCCGGCCCCGTGGTAGAGCAGGTGGGGCTCGATTTCGAGGGCGACAACCAGATAGAATGCAGCGAAGAAGACGGCCGACAGCGGCAGCCCGACCTTGCGCCGGGGTGCGGTCTTCCTGGTCTGGTCTGTGGTACCCGTCATCGGCAATCTCTCAAGGCATACTGCCTCGGCTCGTTTCAACGCGACCTGAGACTCTTATCGGCAGCGAGACTCAATGGCTTGCACAGATTATCACAAGCCGGTGCGGTGTAAAGAGCCTATCTGGGGCGTTTGGTTTGCAGCCAGGCCCTGAGTTTCGCGGGTGAGAGGGTGTTCAGGACGTCGTCCTTGGCCGCCCAACCCCGGCCGGCGGTCGCGACGCCGAAGTGCATCAGGCTCAGCCCGGCGGTGCTGTGGGCGTCGGTCCCGATCGCCAGTCTGACACCCGCTTCGACGGCCATCTTGCAGTGAACGTCCTTGAGATCGAGCCGGTACGGATTGGCGTTGACCTCCAGTGCCGTGCCGGTGCGTGCGGCCTGCTCGATCACCGCCGCGATGTCCAGGTCCATCGCCTCCCGCTGGCCGAGGAGCCGGCCCGTCGGGTGGCCGATGCAGTTCACATAGGGGTTGTCCATCGCCTTGAGCGTCCGCATCGTGACCTTTTCTCGCGGGCTGCTTAGCCCGGAGTGGATCGACGCGACGACGTAGTCCAGTTCGGCCAGCAGCTTGTCGTCGAAGTCGAGCGAGCCGTTGGCGCCGATATCGACCTCGGCGCCCGCCCAGAGGGTGATGCCCCTGAGCCCGGCGGCGATCTTGCGGATCTTCTCGATCTGCTTAGCGAGCCGCTTGGGGCTCTGGCCGTTGGCGACGACCGACGATTCGGAGTGGTCGGTGATGCAGAGGAACTTGTAGCCCCGTTGTCGGGCGGCCTCGGCCATTTCCTCGATGCTGTTCCTGCCGTCCGAGGCGACGGTGTGCATGTGGAAATCGCCTCGGATGTCCTCGATCCGCACCAGTTGGGGCAGGGCGTGCGCGCGGGCGGCCTCGATCTCGCCGCGATCCTCACGCAGCAGTGGCGCGACGGGGTCCAGGCCGAGCCTCTGGTAGATTTCCTCTTCGGTTGTGCCCGCCAGTGGCGTGTCGCCGTCGAACAGGCCGTACTCGTTGAGCTTGAGCTTGCCCTTGACGGCGATCTCCCGCAGGCGGACGTTGTGCTGCTTGGAGCCGGTGAAGTACTGCAGGGCCGCCCCGAAGCTCTCGGCCGGGACGACGCGCACGTCCACCTGCACCGGCGTCGTCTCGGTCTGGATGATAGCCGAGCCCTTCGTGTCGCCGGCCGCCAGCACCCGCTCGACAAAGGGCGCCTGCGTGAACGATTGGATGATCTGACCGGGGCTCGTTTTGGATTTCGCGGCGTCTCTGTTTGCGGCGACGAGGATATCGACGTCGCCGATGGTCTCGGCCCGTCGGCGGAGCGACCCGGCCGGCTCGATTCGCTCGACGCCCGGCAACTCGTGCAGACAGGCGACGACCATCTCGGCGGCCTCCATCGCCTGGTCCAGCCGGATGCGGCCCGTCGATTTCTCCAGAAACTCGATCCCGCGCGCGATGCCGGCGGCCTTCTTCTCGCCGAAGCCCGGCAGCGTCGCCAGCGTCCCGTCCTCGATGGCCTTCTTCAGATCGCCGACGCCCTCGACGCCCAGCCCCTCATATACCGCTTTGACCCCCTTGGGACCCATGCCGGGGATGTGGAGCAATTCGAGCAGTGACGGGGGGATTCGCTCCAGAAGCTCCTCATGCGCCGCGACCCGGCCGCTCTCGACGAACTCGCGGATCTTGGCCAGGCTCGATTTGCCGATCCCCGGCGTCCTGGCCAGCCGGCCGTCTTCGAGCAGCGCGCCCACATCGGCGGGCAACTCACTGAGGGTGCGGGAGACCTTGCGGTAGCTGTTGATGCGGAAGGGGTCCTCTCCCAAGATCTCCATGATGTCGGCCATCTGCTCGAAGATCGCGCTGAGTATCGCGTTTCTCATGGGAGCGATTATACGCCGTGGCGTGCATAAGCAAAGCGTCAATCACAGCAATCCGCCTCCGTCGAGAACGGTCGGGCCCCCTCCGGCGGGCGTATCGACGAGCCGAGACGATGGCTGAATTGGCAGATCGAAACTCCAAATTGGCCGGCAGACGGGTATTGAGTGGCCGCCGGCCGATTTGTATACTGAAAACGGGTCTTGCAGCGTGGAATCCATGCAGAAAAACGTACAGCCAACAGAACACAGAACCACTTTGGCGCATCCTAGTGGCCAGAAGGTGGTTCCTCTGCATGGCGAGCGGACCGCCGACCAGGACGAGTCCTCACTCGCGCAGCGTCTGCGGCATGGCGACCGGACCGCCGCCGAGACCCTTGTCGAGCGGTACCACGAGCGAATCTACGTGTTCATGCGGTCGGTGGGGCACGACCGCCAGACAAGTGAAGACCTGGTCCAGGAGACGTTCATGCAGGTCTGGCGGCACATCGGTCAGTTGCGGGAGGACAGGGCGCTTACGAGCTGGCTGTTCCGGATCGCCGCCAACGTCTCCCGGCTGTATTGGCGGCGGCATCGGCACGCCGAGCCCGTCTGCATCGACGAGGTCGCGCCGGCGCAGGACGAGGCCGATGGGGCCCAGCAGGCCGGCGAACGGGAATTGTTCGCGGGCTTGCACCAGGCGGTGGGGCGATTGCCGTGGAAGCTCCGTCAGGCCGTCGTGTTGCACTATATGGATCAGTTGACGATCGCCGAGGCGGCACAGGTCGCCCAGGTTCGGGAAGGGACGCTCAAGAGCCGCCTGAACCGGGCCCTCGAGTCCTTGCGGAAGGAGATCGCCAGGCAGTAGCGTGCAAACCGATTGGAATGGTCCGCGTCAGCGGCAGGGGTGACATATGGAAACCGATAAGGAACGAATTGAGCAGTTGCTGCGGGCGTTCCCGACGCGGGGCCTGGAACCGGTCCGTCCGGGTTTGCTCCAGCAGATCAAGGACCGCATCCCGCGCAAGCTGACTGCCCATCGGATGGACGGCATCAATATCATCGTGGACTTCCGAATCAGCCGGATCACGGCGGCCGCCGTCATCGTCCTGGCCCTGATCGTGGCCGGGGGGCTCTTCGGCGGACGCGAGGCTCTCAGCCGACGGATGGTCCGCGACGGAAAGGTGGTGCTCCGATACGCCCTGTCCGGAGAGAAGGCCTCCCGCAGCGACATCCTCGGCGAACTGATGAACCTGCGTGACACCCTCGCCGCCCAGGGCCGCGAAGTGGTCTACTACGGCGACCGGGCCAATCTGAACGACCCGCATGCGGTCCTGATGCATTGGAAGCTCGATGAGGACCGCTATGGCGTTATCCTGGGCGACCTGTCGGCCCGCACCGTCAGCGGCAAGAGCCTCATCCGCCTCCAGGCCTACATGCTCAAGGAGCAGCGCAAGTGATCTCCGCAAGCATCCGATGAGGAGATTGCGTCACCACCTCGACATTGGTGGAAGGGCGCGACGGGCGAGATGAATCACTTCTGTCTCGATCGGCACAACGGCTGGACGAATTTCCTGTTCATGGACTGGTCGGTCCGTCACGTGGGACTCAAGGAGATCTGGACGCTGAAGTGGCACAAGAATTTCGACACGGCCGGGCCGTACACGCGAGCCGGCGGGATGCAGCCGTCGGACTGGCCAGCCTGGCTGAGCAAGTACAAGGAATACTGACCGCGTGCGTCAGTAGATGATCGCGGTGACTTCCTCGATCTTGCGAATCACTTCCGTTGCGTCGGAGGGGTTGGAGACGTAGCCGTCGAAGCCCTTCTGGATCAGGGCGGCCGCTTCCGGCTCGCTCAACTGGTTGGCCAGGGCGATCAGTTTGATCGTCGCGTACTCCTCGTTGTCGCGAATGCTTCGGCAGATGCCCCCGGCGTCGATCCCGTGGGCCAGCAGATTGACCAGGACCACGTGGGGCGTGAATCGCTGGATGGCGGCCCCGGTCTCGAAGGTGCTGCCGGCGGCCTGGACCTCGTAGCGGTCTTTCGCGCCGAGACCGTTGACCATCGCATCGCGGCTGTGGGCATCGCTGTCGATCACCAGGACCCGGAGCTTGCCGACGCTCAACGTCCCGGTCGGCATGTCGTGGGCCTTCATGAAGCGGACCAGCTCGTGCAGGGGGATACGGCGGTCCTTGCTGCCCGGGATGCGATAGCCCTTGAGCTGTCCGGAGTCGAACCACTTGGAAACCGTTCGCGGCGCGACGTTGCAGATCTTCGCCACGTCTCCGGTCGTCAGGACATTCTTGCCTTTTGCCATCGTTGCGATTCCTGAATCAAAGTCCTTGTGCCGCCCTCTTCTTCGGCGAGCGGAGCGGACGGATTTAGCCGAGAGTCAACAAACCCGCCTGGGACCGCCGTTCTCGCTGATGCGAATGCTGAATGGTCCTATAAACAGAGAGTCCATCCAACGAGGTCGACGTCGGCGAGCCGCCCCCTGGGTGCGGTTCACGTTTGCAGATAGATCCTGGGGCTCTGCAAGCGACTTTGTCATTCCGACCGGAGCGCAGCGCAGTGGAGGAATCTGGCGGCGAATGGGACAGTGCCTTCTCCTCGGCCCGATTTCTCCGTGCGGGCTTCGCCCCATTCGACTTCGCTCAGAGCCTGCCCTGAACGCCGTTGAAGGGGCAAGCTCTTCGTCGAGAAGACAAAGCTCCTTCCTGGACTTGGCAGGAACCTACCTACAAATACGCCGTGCACCCCCGGCCACTCTATGCGACAGAGAATTGGATTGGACTTGACTGTCGTGCCGATTAGAATGCTCTGTCACGATCGACCCGTACGCAGGAGCGCAGGATGCAGATTTACTTGTCTCGGCCCGACATCACAGAGAAGGAGATCGCCGGCGTTGTAGCGGTGCTGCGCGGCCCTGACTTGTCGTTGGGTCCCAAGCTGACGGAGTTCGAGGGTGCCTTGGCCCGCTACGTCGGGCGGCGGCGGGCGGTGGCGGTCAACAGCGGCACCAGCGGGCTGTTCCTGAGTCTGCTGGCCCTGGGGATCGGCGCCGGCGACGAGGTGATTACCACCCCGTTTTCGTTCGTCGCCTCGACGACGTCGATCATGATGACGGGGGCCCGGCCGGTCTTCGTCGATATCGACACGGTGAGCCTGAACCTGTGTCCCGATCGGATCGAGGCGGCGATCACGCCTCGTACGCGGGCGATTGTCCCGGTGGAGGCGTTCGGCAATCCCGCCGGCTTCGATGCGGTCTGCGAGATCGCCAAGCAGCGCGGGCTGGCCGTCGTCGAGGACAGTTGCGAGGCCCTGGGCTCGGCCCTGCGCGGCAGAAAAGCCGGGGCGTTCGGCACCCTGAGCGTCTTCGGGTTCTACCCTAACAAGCAGATCACCACCGGGGAGGGCGGGGCCATCCTGACCGACGACGAAGCCCTGGCGGACCTGTGCGTCTCGCTTCGCAACCAGGGCCGCAGCGTCGCCGATCGGTGGCTGCTCCACGAGCGCCTCGGCTACAACTTCCGACTCAGTGACATCAACTGCGCGCTGGGCTTGGCCCAACTATCGCGGATCGACGAGATCAAAGCCAAACGGAGTCAGGTGGCCCGCTGGTACCAGCAGATGCTGGCCGACGAGGACCGCCTGATCGTACCGTCGGTCCCGGACGGTGTGGAGATGAGCTGGTTCGTCTTCGTCGTCCGATTGGCCGAGCGCTTCGGCCCCGACGTTCGCGACCGTCTGCTCGACGAGATGCGCCGCCAGAAGATCCAGGTGAGCAACTACTTCCCCCCGATCCATTTGCAGCCGTTCATCGCCGCCCGCTACGGTCACGGCCCGGGCGATTTTTCCGTCTGCGAGCAGGTCGCCGCGCGGACGGTGGCCCTGCCGTTCCACACGCAGTTGAGCGAACAGGACGTGGCCTTCGTCTGCGGCGTCCTGCGCGGCGTTCTCGATACGATCGGCCGCTGAGTCCGGCGCCCTGCAAAGGCCGTTTTCCCATTTGCATCTTAGCCGTTTCATTCCCACAATTTACGTAGAGACGGATACACGCAGCAAGGCTGGGACTGGCACGGAATACTCCAAAGAAGAAGAAGGGGGGAACTCCATTGGGTTGGAGATCAAAATTCGTCTTCCTGCTGATCGTCTATGCCGCGGGCTTTGCGACGGCGATCTATTGCCTCTCGCCGGCGCCGGATCCGGAACCAGGCCAGACGCTGGAGAAGGGCCGAATTCTCGCGAAGCTCAGGTCGGAGGAATTCACCCAGTCGATCAACTCGGGGATGCACAAGGCCATCGCGTTCGGTAAGGAAGCCGCCACGAAGACCGCCGAGGTGATCCGAGAGAAGATCGACGAAGCCCAGGCCAAGACCAAGGGCTGAACGCACCACAAGAAATCTCGCCGAGGAAATGACAGGCGACTGCGGCAAGGGGGGCCTGGCCGGAGTCGCCACCAGGGGGTGTTGACCGAACACGTCGGCAGGCCGTGGGCCCAACCCGCCCACGGCCTGCACAGACCGTATGGCCGCTCCAAGCCGAATCGCCATCACGCCCTGTTCATTGCCCCGCCTTCGTACCGCCGTATCCCCGCCATTTCCATTCCTCGATTCCGCTCTGCCACGCAAGGTCTCGGCGGCACAGGGATCGTCCTCCTCATGGCCACACCGGCAGGCGGATGCTGTGAGAGCGTAATTCCATCGGAAAGGCTGGCGGGCACGGCTCGGAATGCTATGATATCACCCTTTCGAGTCTGGCTTTAGGGGTCGATGGATGAAGCAAGGGTGTGGTCTGATCTTCGATGTTGACGGGCTGATCGCCGATACCGAGCCGCTGAACGCGCGGGTGACCATCCGCGTTCTGGCGGAGATGTTCGGGCTTCAAGGCGTCCGGCCGGAGGATTTCGCCGCCGGCTATGGCAAGGGGGCCGAGGCGTTCGTCAAGGCCGGCGCAAGAGTCCATGGCCTGGAGCTGAGCGACGCACAGGCCCATGCCGGGGCCGAGCTGCGCGAGCGGTACCTGACGGAAGCGGTTCGTGCCGAGGGGCTGCCGGCCTTCCCCGGCGTTCTGGAGCTGATCCATGCGGCCCTGGGCCAGGACGGCTTCCGGCTGGCCATCGCGACGTCGGCGACGCGCGAGCTTTCCGAGGCGATTCTCGACGCAGTGAGGGTGCCGCATCAGAAGATGGTCTATGTCAGTGGCAGCGAGGTTACGAAGAAGAAGCCCGACCCGCAGATCTTCCTGATCGCCATTCGTCGCCTGGGCATCGAGGCGGCCCGTTGCATCGTGTTTGAGGATGCGCCCAGCGGCGTGCAGGCCGCCAGGGCCGCCGGCGCCCGCTGCGTCGCCGTGACCAACACCGTGCCCGCCAAAGAGCTGGCCGGTGCGGATCGGATCTGCGATTCGCTCGAAGAGATCGACCTGACAGCCCTTCGCGAACTTGTGGACTGACCTGACATGATGGCGAGATGCCGGGCATATCGATTCTGCGTGACGATCCTTCTGCTGCTTGCGGGCAGGGCAATTGCTGCACCTGTCTGCCTCGATGCATTGCTCGAACCGATTCGCGAGGCGAACGGCCTGCCTGCCCTGGCGGCAGCGGTGGTGAAGGGCGGCCAGACGGTGGCCGTGGGCGCTGTGGGCGTTCGCAAGGCGGGCTCGTCCGAGCGCGTGACGGCGGACGACAAATGGCACATCGGCTCGTGCACCAAGTCCATGACCGCGGCGCTGGCGGCCATGCTGGTCGAGGACGGCGCAATGCGATGGGATGCGACGCTGGCCGAGATGTTCCCCGACCTCGAGTCGCAGATGCAACCCGGGTGGCGCGACGTGACATTGGAGCAGCTTCTGGCCCATCGTGGCGGCGCGCCACACGAACTGAACGAGCAGGAGCTGTGGGGCCGGCTCTGGCAGCGGGCCGACCAGCCGCCGCGCGAGCAGCGCCGGTATCTGAGGCGAGAACTGCTGACCAAGCACGAGCCGGTATCGCCGCCCGGCACGAAGACCGTCTACTCCAACGCCGGCTACGCCCTCGTCGGCCACGCGCTTGAGGAGATTCTGGATCGTCCGTGGGAGGATCTGTTGCGGGACAGGCTCTTTGTGCCGCTTGGCATGACCGGCGCCGGCTTCGGCGCGCCCGCCAGCGTCGGTGCGGTGGACCAGCCCTGGGGCCACAAGGCCGGCGATGACGGGGCCTTCGAGCCCGTTGCCCCGGGTCTTCATGCGGACAACCCCGCCGCGATCGGTCCCGGGGGGACGGTGCATTGTCGCCTCGCCGACCTGGCCCAATATGCCGCCTGGCACCTGGCCGGAGCGCGGGGCGAAGGTACGTTGCTGCATCCCGAGACGTTCGAGCGATTGCATACGCCGCTCGCTGCCGACAGCGAATACGCCCTCGGCTGGATCGCGACCGAGCGCCCCTGGGGCGGCGGTCTCGTCCTGACGCACGCCGGCTCCAACACGATGTTCTACGCCGTCATCTGGATCGCCCCGAACAAGGACTTCGCGGCGGTCGTCTGCACCAACGCCGGCGGCCCCATCGCCGAAAAAGCCACCGACACCGCCGCCGCGACTCTCATCGGCGAATACCTTTCGCCCAACTGATTCGGCCACACGATGAAGCCGCAAACCGGCAGCGCCTGTTTGTAGTGGCGTCGTGAGACGCTACAAAGCGACATGCCCGTTTCGGTAGGGGCGAGGCATGCCTCGCCCTTGCGGGCGTGCGAGAGGTGGTGTTGGTCGTGGCCCGCCGTGGCGGGCTATGGTCTGTATGCCCCTTCGGCAGGCTCAGGGCAAGCTCTCACGAGCACACTACGAATGGGCGAGATCACTGATGAGGGTCTTGAGCCGGCTGCTTGGCGGTGGCACCGCCGGTAGAGCCGAGGGGAGCCTGGCCTGATGGCGGCTTGACCCCATCGCCCGCACCTGGTACGATGACACCATGAGAATCGTCAGCAGCAAAGCGATAGCGGGCAGGCTGGTCGTTGGAGGCGAGGCAATTGCCAAGGACCAGCTCCCGTGCAGACGGTGAGAATGGCCATGACGTAGGACGGTTTCATGCCCGTGGTGTTCAGATATAAGGGGTTTCGGTTCTTCTTTTATTCGAACGTGGGCGATCCGTTGGAGCCGTTGCACATCCATGTGCGAAAGGCGGAATGTGTCGCGAAACTCTGGTTGGAGCCGCAGCCCGGCGTCGCCCATGCGTATGGGTTGACCGGCGGTGAACTTCGCGAGCTGCTTGGCGTGGCCATTGAGAATCGTGAGTTAATTCGGAGATATTGGAATGAACACTTCGGTCTCTGAGGCTCTGGCCAAGCAGGTCCGGTTCGATGAGGACACCATGTGGGTGGATTTCGCGGACGGTCGTACGCTCGGCGTGCCACTGGCCTATTTTCCGCGTCTTCTCGATGCCTCACCATCGCAGCGGGCCAAGTACGTCATAAGCGGCGGGGGCACGGGCCTGCACTGGGACGATCTCGACGAGGACATCTCCGTTGCGGCCTTGCTCGGCGGCGTGGGCGACCGAACCCGCAAGGCAGCCCCATAGCCGCGTAGAGCGTGCCCTGCCACATGCCACGAACAGGGGGGTGTGTTGGCACGTGACACGCCATCGCAGGGTAGGGGCGAGGCATGCCTCGCCCTTGCGGCCGTGCGAGAGGCGCTGTTTGTAGTGGCCCGCCACGGCGGGCTGTGGTCTGTATGCCCCTTCGGCAGGCTCAGGGCAAGCTCTCACGAGCACACTACGAACGGGCCAGGTCGATGACGGGGGTTTCGGGCAGGCGGTGCGTGATGATCTCGGCGGCGAGGTTG
>Ga0209312_1002858_pt1 | contig 10885 bp, 10 predicted proteins | sample BioC13SIPDNA_4_FD_185744 | JGI IMG/M metagenome (GOLD analysis project Ga0209312, IMG submission 185744) | Anaerobic biogas reactor microbial communites from Washington, USA - Biogas_R1_B C13 SIP DNA (SPAdes) (version 2) | ecosystem: Engineered > Bioreactor > Anaerobic > Unclassified | place... | reverse complement strand
TGGCCGGGACCTGTTTCCTTGTCGCCCGGGGTTTGCTCGGCGGGATCTTCTGATGAGGGCGGAATGGGAGAGGCCGGCCCGGCGGACCCATCGCCGCTCACCAACGGGTCGTACGGCCCCATCAGGATAAATATATTCCCGGTCGGGGTGTCAAACCCGGAATATGACGGGGCATTGCCGCCGGACTGCCTGAGTTACGTCGTCCTCCTGCGCCGTGCGATAGGGGCCCTCTTGAGCAGGAACGAGCGTAACCGCGTCATCATCGACGACCGCCCGGTGAATGTCGATCCGACCCGGATGCGACGCCTCTGCCGGATACTTGAGGAGGCGGCGACGAACCATTGCCAGGTCGTCGCCACCTGTAACGACACGCCGTATGCCGGCGTCGGGGGAGGGGAGGGGGGAGTGAGAATCACATCCTCCAGGTCATTCAGGGCTTTCATCGATCTCTCCTGGCAGAAGAAGATGGGTGAATAGGCTGGAACTACTCAAATCACAGGGGTCTGCTTGACTCAGGGCAGTTCTCTTACTATGGTGATCTTCTGCAGGAGCTCCCCTCACATTGTTGAAACCTGAGGCGAGATGGCATGCGGTATTTGCTTACATCCGGACAATTTCCTGCTATATCTGCGATTGCCTGGCTGTTGTGTGGCAGTGAAGGAGGAGCCAAAATCAGACCCTGCGATTACCCATGGGTCTCAATAGATAAGCTTAATATTGGGTTAAAAGAAGTATCCATTGGCGAGCATGGACGAATTAACTAAACCATTGAATAGTCAGGCCAATAACCTGAAAAGTCTGGTGAAATCGATCAGAAAGATTGAGACCGAAGAAACGGATCTGCTCAAGCGCCTTAGTACCTTACATGACGAGATACCCCGGATCGAAAAACAACTGCAGAATCTTAAGTTTGAGCAACCATTGGCAGCTGAGATAACTCAGGGGTTGCTTGCCTGGAAAGAGGAAGCGCAAGAACTTGAATCTCGTGCCAAAGCAGCATTTGGGAGGGAACTGGAGCAGTTACTAATAGAGCATGGATATTCTCTTGAAGGGAATTATCCGAAGTTAAAGACTTCATTCTATACAATAATCGTTGACATTAACTTAAACCGAGTTACCCTCTATTATGGCCCAGAGATAGAAAAGATCGCCTCCTGTGCAATTTTGCCGGCAACAGTCTGTGAAAAGATACTCAAATACGATGCTATTCTAGCGGAGCGGGTGCTCGATGAGGATGTGTTTTTAGCCAATCTCTTTGATGCGTACTCTGTCTGTTTACACCGGTTAAACAAAAGAATTGGAGCAGAGGTGTCCATTCCGGATATCCTCTCCACGTACGCTTTCCTAACGCAGGATTCAAAGTTCATAAAAAATCCGACAAGAGCGAATTATCGAGAATATAACCGAGCGATGCTCAGCTATGACTTATATAGCCTGAAGAAACGCGCCGTCAATAAGCATGAGATGGTAACGATTACGGCACGCCGTGGAGAAACCCGGAACCGTTACGATACGCTCTGGATCCCAAGTCCTTCAGGAAAAGGGATCGGCGAGTCGATCTCCGGCATAAAGTTCAGGGAGGTGATTATATGAGCGCTCTTACCGGGGATCAGGACGTCTCGCAGCTGGATCCGATCTACGCTAAACGAATCGTACAGGACGTCGGGAGTAGCGGTCAGCCGCCGATATATGGATATCAATTCTTTACCGCCGGAATCGATCCTTACCTCGCCGTACTTGATGAGGAATATCTCAAAGACTATATCTCGGTCGGTGGCAACTCGTTCAAACTTGTTATCGGAACATACGGTGGGGGGAAAACCCATTTCTTGTATAGTGTGCAGGGGAAAGCCTGGATCTATAATTATATCACGTCGTATGTTGAGCTAAGCCAGAACTCAACACCATTCCACAAACTGGAGGAAGTTTATAGAGCAATAGTTGCCAGTCTGTTATATCCTCAGGGAGGTGAAACCCTCCTCCAGGGCTATGATAAAGGCATCGAGGCCGTCCTTAAGGTTTGGTTCCTCTCAAAACAGGAGGAGTATTCTCAACATTTTTCCGGTGAAAAACTTGAATCTGCGCTCGCTGAGTATATTAATGGTCTTGGTTCATATGAAAGCAAGAGTTTTCAGAATGCAATTCGGCAAGCGTTTTTGACCCAGCTTCATGGGAATGAGGAGGCGTTCAATCTCATTGTCCAGTGGTTGAAAGGTGAAAACCTCCCAAAAGCTCTCCTGAATGAGTACCATATATTTGAGAAACTCGATAAATCCACTGCATTTAAATTTATACGGGATTTGACCCACTGGATCCAGGAGATCGGATATAGCGGTCTCATCATCCTGATGGATGAGGCTGAACAAACCCCAAGCATGTCAACGAAACAGCGGGAGACACTGCTGAACAACCTTCGGGAAATCGTGGATGCATGTTCCAAATGCTCTATAAAAAGCACGATGTTCTTCTATGCCGTCCCGGATGAAAGTTTTCTTGAGGGGAAGACCGCTGTATACGAGGCGCTCAATCAGCGCCTTGCGACCGTCTTTGAAGGAGAGATCAACCCTGCCGGGGTCAAGATCTACCTCGAGCATCTCGAGAAGGATCCCAAAGCCTTCCTTCAAGAGGTTGGAGAGAAACTCGCGAGAATTTATGAGATCGCCTATGAATGCTCTTTTGATCCCGATGTACTGGATACAAGGCTCCAGGAGATCGCCACCCGGGCATACGAAGAGAAGTTTGGAGAGATAGGATATAAGCGAGCTTTTGTGCAACAGGCCATCAAATCTTTTCACGAACTGCGGCATGTAAATTCCCTCTAATTGCCTGAAGGGTGCAGAGATGACTGAGACTGTCGACCACGAGCATTATGGCGTTGGTATCATTGAGAGTGAGAGGTATCAGGGTTTTGAGTTACTTGTTCATTTCGCAAGCGGGATCAAGAGATGGGTGCGCCGCAGCGAACTAAAAAAACTTGCCAGACTGGATAACCCTTCAACTATGGCATCGGCGTTAATCCCGGTTGATACGGTCAGACTGGAGTTTTCAGATAAAGCTGCTCCGCCTCAAACCGAAGGGCTCTCTGGGGATACCTCCACTCCATCGCGCTCAGATCAGATCGGCATAATTAAGGCGTGCAGAATGGAGACTGGTCCAGTAGCGCCCTCTGGATCAACACAAAACACCGGGGTTGCGGAGGTAGATGTTCCACCAATGCACGTGCATACAGACGCCCTCAATCTTCCCGGAACTGCTCTGACGGGGTTTTCTCGGTTTCCCTCTCACACATGTGCGGTTCGTGAAATGCTATCCTCAAACGATGAGAGGACATATAAATCGAGAATGATCATTGAGGCGCTCCGCTTAGGCGGCGTTCCTCATGAGATGGTTGAACACTTCACTGCCGGTAGAGATAAAGAACTCAAACGAGTTCAAGATTGGCTTGCATCCCGTGATGGTTGTCTCCTCATCGATGGCGATTACGGTGTAGGAAAAAGCCACATATTAGAACTAATTGCATCACATGCACTATACGACGGGTGGCTTGTCGCAAAGATTGAAATTGACCCTCAAGAGACGCCGTTTCATAAACCAAAGCAACTATACCATAAGATTGTCGAATCTTTAGAATATTATTCTGATGGCCGGATTCATGATTTCAAAGATTTAATGACATTTGTGGTTGAACCACCCCGCTCAAGTAAAGTTCAGACCCTTGAAACACATCCCTACTTTGCCACGTTCATTCAGAACTGGCGATCGGACTCCAGCAATGAAGATCTCTGGAGTTGGATAAAAGGAGATAGTGGTCTAACTCGAGGTTTCTCTCCTCAATTCCTCGATTATCAATTAGCCACAAACATTTACTGTAATCTCTTGAGTGGACTGGGTTGGATTGCTGGAAACATACTTGATCTCAAAGGACTTCTGATACTCATAGATGAGGCAGAAAGTATCGATAAATCGTTTTATTCGGCTTATCAATATAAAAATGCAATCAATACTCTGAATGGGCTCATTCTCATGGCTAACAACGATCGATCTCTTATTCGAGAGTCTACTCAAAAGAATGCAATTGAACACAGGATTGGAAAAGGATATTTCGGTCGCTACTCAGGCCTCCGTTACCCCGGAAATAAACGTCACCAGTTCCCGTATCTATGGAAGAAAGGCACCAACATCAAGATTGCCTTCGCATTTGTTCCTGAGTTTTTTGAGTCGCTTGGACTCGCTCCTGATCTTATTCCGGCTATCAAGGAGATCCCATCTCTGAAGATAGAGTCACTATCTCGCATCGATCATGCATTTTTGCTCAAAAGGATCACTGACATCTATCAGGAGGCATATCACTTCGCTCCTCAAAAAAATGTGTTTAACCTCTTACCGCATCAAAAAACGAGAACTTTTGTAAAAGCGGCGGTTGAGGCACTGGATCTCATGCGATTTTACCCTGATAGAGATGTGCAGGGCCTCATGACTCGTGATTACGATGAATGAGAGCAGTCGGATGAAACGAAGCCTCAAAAGGACATGGCACACATTTTTTGTCCGATTTGGGCGACTTCTCCCGATACAGAGTGCTGCAGTTCCCGTTGTACTTGCTGGAAGAAATGCCATCTTAGTATCCGCTACTGCCAGTGGGAAAACTGAAGCTGTTATTGCGCCCCTCTGTGAGCGCATCTTAACAAGAAGGCTTCAGGGTCTTTCCATATTATATGTAACGCCAACGCGCGCTCTGGCAAACGATCTCTATGATAGGTTAAACGAGCAGATCGAGCAGCTTCATCTTAAGATCGACAGAAAGACAGGGGATAGCCCCGTCATCAACTGGAAACGACTTCCTGACATTGTCATTACAACCCCTGAATCATTTGACTCTCTATTGTGCAGACATCCCAATACACTTAGCACAATCGAGGCGGTGGTTCTCGATGAGATCCACTTCCTTGACGGCACATATCGGGGAGATCAGTTACGTCTTTTGTTGAAACGACTTAAGCGCATTAAACCTGATTTTTCCGTATATGCTTTATCCGCTACAGTCAGTAATCCCCAGGATGTTGCCGCAAGATACGCGCCTGATTGTGAGATCATACAGATTGAAGGGAAACGGGTTTTCCATGAATCCTATGTCCAGACACTTGACGAAGTAAAAGAATATGCACAGAAAGAGAATCTCAATAAACTTCTAATATTCTGTAACAGTCGAAAGAAGACCGAGGCCCTTGCCATCGAGGCAAAGCGAATCTGGGGGTCTGCGGGCGTCGTTGTGCATCATGGAAGCCTGCACAAGAAAGAAAGGGCCGAGACCGAGGAAACAATGAGATCCGCTAAACGTGTTGTCTGCGTCTCGACCATGACACTCGAGCTTGGCATTGATATCGGGGATATTAACGGGGTAGTCCTTGCGGATCTACCTCACGATATTGCTTCCTTTATCCAGAGAATTGGGCGTGCAGGTAGGCGAACTGGTAAGATCCGAATGTTTGCTATTTGTGATAACGGTAACCAGGAGGCCTTCAAGGAGCTCGTTGTAGCGGCCCGGAGCAATCTTCTCGATGAAAAACCCTACTGTGAAGACTTATCAGTGGTAGTGCAGCAGATCTTCTCAATACTCTATGCAAACCCCTCAGGTGTAACATATACTGCCCTCACAGAGATCTTTGATGATTTTTGCTCGCAACAAGCGCACATCGACCGCATTATAAGACATCTTCGAGAAAACAATCATATTATCCAGAAGATGGACCGACTTTATGCATCAGAGGCGGTTATGAATCTCGCCGAGCGTGGAAAAGTTCATTCAAATATTCCTGATTCGGTTGGTGTTCTCGTTATCGATCTCATCAGAAATCGTGAAGTTGGGGAGATTGTGCTACCAGTAAGAACTATCCAGGAAATGCGACCGTTCGTCCTTGCAGGGCGCGTCTGGGGTATCGAAAAAGGTGAACGACAGAAGATTTATGTCAAGCAAATTTACACTTCTGCTAATCCAGCGGAATTCCGCCAATCCATATCTACCGGAGCATACTTCGACTATTTGCCGGAAGATATCCAGAAAGAAGAATTAAAGAAACGATCTCCTTCACCGTGAATAGGAAAGGTCTATTTTGGCCATTTGTCTATGATCAAGTGCCCCTTAACCTCTCAAGAGCTTCTAACGCGGCAGAAAAGATTGCATACTCTGTATCATTCAGAAGTTTTGTTATCGGTTCGATCGCACGAATATCTCCTCTCTCTCCAAGTGTTCGCACAGCAGACAGTCGTACATCTGGATCTTTCGCATCAAGGAGGTTGAGAAATAATTGGTCAAAAGGTAGCGGTTTAGCAACCGGGCGATCTCAGAGAGGTCGGGCCCCTTGCCGAGAGGAGGTTCAGAAGCCCATGATGGGCCTGAGTGACCCGTGCGCCCCCTCGTGAGGGAAACCACAGGCTATGAGAGCATGCGAGGGCTCAAGCGGCGCCGAGGCGCAGGCGCTCCCGAAAACAACCGGCATGAGGAAGATCGACTCCTTTTCAATGTAGCGGAGCGCGATGCTGACGTTGTTTGCAAACCCCACGGTCGGATGATCGATAAGCCGGTTGCGCATCGTGGTGAACCGGGGAGCGCTCCAGTGAATATCGGGAGGGCAAGTGCCTGCTCGGGCCCCACGATCCCGACCTGTCCATGAAGATCCCACTCCGGTCCCCTTCAGGCCGCCGAACCTGTGGGCGGAGATGGTGAGGAGGTCAGATCCCATAGCATCGACGTCCACCGGAAAGGATCCGATCATCTGGATGGCGCCGATGCGAAGGGGCCGCCGCGATTGTGCACTATTCGGCCGATGGCCGCCACCGGTTGGATCGTCCCGATTCGTTGTTCGCGGCCATCACTGTGCAGTATCACCTCGCCGGAGGCGAACCCCAACTCACGAGGAACGATATCCGGCACTCTCGAAAACCGCCGGAAGAAGAAAAGGGCCCGGAGGGCAACAGATTCTACTTAATCGTACTCGCGCCACGTCTTCCCGCAGGCAGTGCAGCGGAAGAACCTGACCTCGCTCTCATCTGCCGCCCGCAGCTGCCGGAGCCACCAGAACGCCGTCGTGCACTCGCAGTCGGGGCACTTGATGGTCGCGGTCGGGAGGGTTGCTATCGTATCCTCTGCATCGACGATGACGATCTCTTTTGTCACGCGTTTGTCTGTCTTCTTCAACCGGTCGAGGTCGTTGATCTCCCGGATATATCCGCATTTTTTGCACTTCAACTGACCCCCGGACGATATCATCAGGCCTTTGCACTGTGGACAGAACATCATCATTATATGTGGGGCACCGACTGAAATTAATCCTTGGTCGGCCGGACAACCGGGGCCGCACGGACACCGGCGCAGGCCAGATCCGGCGCACAAATGATTTATTGCCGGATACGCCGAAAGGTAAAGGATGAAGGATTACCTGGTGCTCGCCTCCTGCATCTGCTTTCTCGTCTTCCTCGTCCCGGGACGGTTCCGGAAGTACTTCGCCATCGGCGGATGGGCGGGCATCGTCGGATACCTCTTCCTCGAGCTCCCCTACTACTTCTCCATCAACAACTTCATGTACCCGACGATCGCCCTCCTCTCGGTCCCCTTCCTCGCCATCACCGTACAGCACCTGCTCCGCGACGATCCCCGGGTGATGCAGCTCTCGACGATAGCAGCCGTGGCGTTCCTGATATACGCCCCCTTCGGCTTCATACCCGCTCTCGGCGACTGGCTGATAGCCGCAGTCGCCGACCAGACATCCGCCGCCCTCGCGGCATCCGGGCACCCCGTGAACTTCAGCGCCTGGAACACGATGGAGCGCAACGGTTTCCGGACCGAGATCATACTCGCCTGCACCGGCATCCAGAGCATCGCGATCATGCTCGGGGTCGCCTGGGGCGTGCCGTCGACGGCGCGGCAGAAACTCGCCGGGTTTCTCCTGGTCTTCCCGACGATCTATATCCTGAACATAGCGCGCAACGTCTTCGTCATCACGGCATACAGCGAGCAGTGGTTCCCCTACCTCCCCGCGATCGCCGGCAACGGCGAGTTCGGGTACGAGAGTTTCTTCTGGGCGCATAACGTCATGGCCGAACTCGGGGCGCTCATCTTCCTCGTGGCCCTCGCCTACGCTCTCTTCCTGATCCTTCCCGAACTCGGCACCCTCGCCGACAGCCTCTACCGGCTCTACCGCGGCGAGGTGGAACGGGTCCTCCGGCCGAAGGCCCCGCAGTCCGGCCTGCAACCCTAAGGGCGCCGGCGGTATGCCGCCACGGCCCTGCGCTGGCGCCGGGGATGCGGGAGGAAGATCCGGCTCTGAGATTTCGCTCATGCCGGCACCCGGCACTGATGTGCCTTGCGCGACGCCTTACCGCGGATGCCAGGCCTGAGGCCGTTCCATCGCTCATGCCCTCCGCGAAGGATGCGAAGATCGGGAGAGGGGTATCGGTAACTCCCCTTCGCGGGGCGGGGCCCGGCGAATCCCGAACCAAATGCTCGGGCAGGTATGACGCGGCATAGCATCCGTATGAAGAGGCGGCAGCCTCCCTTCAGGAGTACTGCCGGTAGAGGTAGAGGATCCGCTGGATCGCGGAGAGGTTCGTGCAGACCGCTATCAGGAGGATTGCGGCCCATATGTATCCCGTCACGCCGCCGAGAACCAGCGCGAGGATAGTCTCCGGCCTGCCGAAGAAACCGACCCCCTCGAGGGGGTCCTCGATCTTTCCTGCGATCCTCTCGGTGTAACCGATCTCCGCGTAGGTGACCGGTTTGATGAAGGTGTTGATCAACGATCCGGCGAGCGCGATGCCGACGACACCAAAGTCGGCGATCGGCGGGACGCTTACGAGGTGGCTGACAATGGGGATGCCGGAGAACCCCACGCCGAGGATGACCGCCGCATCGACGTATTTGTCCGCAACCCAGTCGAAGACGGCGCCGAACCTGCTCTCCGTGTGGTTCCTCCGGGCCACGCTCCCGTCCACCAGGTCGAGGACCGCCGAGACAACCAGCAACAGGCTGCCCGCGAGAAAATACCGCTGGCTAAAAGCGAGTGCGCACGAGAGGCCGAAGAGCACGGAGAGCATCGAGACCTGGTTAGGCGTAATGCCCAGGCGTATAAAAAACGAAGCGACAGGCTCTGAATATTTGATGAATTTCGGCCGCAGCGAGGTTATATTCATCGCATAATTTATCAGCCCGAAAACAGTTTAACTCTTTGCTTCGCCGGGCAGGGAGCGCTGTATCCTGTCGGGAATCACCATATTCTTAAACGCCCCCGCCAGATAGATCAGGGAGAAGGAGATTTCATGGCAGATCACGAAAGGCCGCACGTACTCATGATGTCGGAGATCACCGTCGACGGAAAACTCACCCTGCGGCGCGGAGCATCGAGCAAGATCCTCATGAAGTACATGGCGCCCGAGACCGAGATCCTCCTTCACCGGACCCGGGCGGAGTGCGACGCCATCATGGTCGGGGCAAACACCATCAGGATCGACAACTCTTTCCTGACGGTTCGGCTGGTGGAGGGAAAGAGCCCGCTCCGCGTCATCCCGAGCAACCGGGGAGATATACCGCCGGATGCACACATCCTCGGGCCGGATGCCCGGACGATCATCGCCGTCAGCAGGGCGGCACCGGCGGAGAAGGTCGCCCGCCTCCGGGAGAGCGGCGTCGACGTCGTCGTGGTGGGAGAAGGCCAGGTCGACCTGCCGGGGCTGATGCGGATCCTGAAAGCAGATTACAACGTCTCGCGGATGATGATCGAGGGCGGCCCCACGCTGAACTGGTCCATGCTAAACCACCGCCTCGTGGACGAGATACGCCTGATCCACCTGCCGTTCATCGTCGGCGGCGCCGATACCCCATCCCTCGTCGGCGGCATGCACATAGAGACCGAGAACGACATGATCCGGCTCTCCCACAAACGCCACTACATGTGCGGGAGCAACCTCGTCACCGAGTGGGACGTCCTCTACGAGAGGAGCGCGCGGACCTGAAGGGGCCCGCGCCATACGAGAGATCTTTTTTGCGCCGTCAGATCATCGCGTAGGGGTCCGCCTTCATGTACTCCCGGCAGACCGTCGTCGCGTAGTGGCCGGGAGGAAGCGTAAACCGGAGCCGGACGCTTGCGTCCATGACATCCGCTTCAACGCCGGCAGAGAGGGCGATGGGCCTTGCGACCCCGGCAAACGCCGTCTCCACGAACCGGGAGGCACGCGCGAAGTCTTTCGCGTCGATGCCGTGGTTCTGCATCAGCTCCTGCATGATCTCGTCCGTCCGGCCGCCCGGCGCCACCGGTTCGGCCCCCGGGATGAATATGGCAATCCCGCACCGGCCGCGCCGGATATGGACGAGAGCGGTCTGCCGGTTCCGGGCCGTGACGATATCCTCCCGGCCGTCATGGAAGAGCAGCCGGTCGCCGACCTCGGGTTCAAAGAGCGGGATGCCGGCGTCGATGCGGGACGAGAGCGCGCAGTTGAAGAGGTACGACTGGAACGCGCTCACGAGGAGCGAGAGGAGCTTTGGAGGGAGCACCCGGAGCGCGCCGGCGTAGTCGCCGGGGTTCGCGACGAGGTGGTTTGCCATCGACCGCTCATACGTCATCCGGATGGGAAGACCGGCGAGCGCCGCCCCCGCATCCCGGGTCTCGGCAAAGTGCGATCGCGCCCGCTGCACATCTCCGGGCTCTCCGGGGTATGCACGACCGATGTACGCGGCCACGGCACCCTCGTAATCCCCTTTGAGTATCTTCTCGCCGACGATATGGGTTACCGGCCGGACGACGCCGAACCGCTGCAGCCCGTAGTAGTTCGGCACCCCGGCAGCCACCACCTCCGTGACGGCCCGCACCCGTTGTGCAAGTTCCTCCGGCACGCA
>Ga0209312_1002813_pt1 | contig 11032 bp, 10 predicted proteins | sample BioC13SIPDNA_4_FD_185744 | JGI IMG/M metagenome (GOLD analysis project Ga0209312, IMG submission 185744) | Anaerobic biogas reactor microbial communites from Washington, USA - Biogas_R1_B C13 SIP DNA (SPAdes) (version 2) | ecosystem: Engineered > Bioreactor > Anaerobic > Unclassified | place... | reverse complement strand
TGAGGCTGCACATGAATGCAACTATGAAGTGATCCAATGGAGTGTAGATTCGCTTGATTGGATGAATCCGGGAGTAGCGACCATAACCGAACGAGTTCGCAAAAAAGCCCATCCCGGTGCCATTATTCTGATGCATGCCAGTGATACCTGTAAACAAACGGTGGAAGCTTTACCGCAGGTAATTAAAGATCTAAAAAGCCAGGGCTATGAGTTTGTTACCGTATCCAAATTGTTAGAATTGCAAAAGCAAGATAAACAGGCCAAAGATAATAAATGATCAATTGAATATCAGAAAAAGCATGAAGCCATTTAAGTGTCTCCACTTAAATGGCTTTAGGCTTTGGAATCGCTGTCGTCATCATCGATATGTTCAAGACCGATATCCCTAAGAATTTCATCAATCAGTGCTTTATCCAATTTTTATCCTCCTTCCTAATTAATTTTTTAAAAATTCCCCACCATGTTAAATATTATATAACAGCTATTCAAGATATGCAATACTTATTTCAATTACTTTTTTTCTATGACTTTTCATACATAGTTTGCCGGTCAAAACAAAAACTAAGAGTAAAATAAAACGCCTGACGGCATGAAAGAGGCCAATATGCTTAGCAGTGACGGGGTCAGGGCACGCTTTATCTTTGCTCTTTGCTTTTTTTTCCTCTCGGGAAGTGAGATGATTACAGGCTGGATGGCTGCTCTATCAGGAGTGGCAGGAACAGTCGAACTGGCGACCGCACTTTTGCGTTACTCGCCGTTACAGGAATTGATCCAGATATTCTACCGACAGCAATCAAAACAAAGCGAACCTATGCAATAACGATTTCAATTTACTTTGGTCCACTTTTCACCATCGAATTTATAGCTCAAATATTTACCGGCCGGGGGACGGAAATTTTCCCAGTTCACTTTGAGTTTGTAAATCAGCCTGGCGGTTTCATCCGGCCGGGCTTCCTCTTTTTCGATAATATATCTCTGCGTATAGAGGGTATGTCCATCCTCCATCGTCACATAAAATTCATCTCCGGCATCACCGATAAAATCAGCGGGGAAAAATATTTCAGTGGTAAAAAAGGTTCCTCCCAGGCTTGCCTCAGGAATATCATTATCCCTCAGATCTGCAAAGTCCGCAAATATCTCCTGCCGGGTTATGGATTGAGGCGGAGCAATCGGTTCATTCTGACTGTTGGTATAAAGAAAATAGGCTATCAGAGCAAAAGCCAGCAAATATATTATCCCGCGTGTTTTCACCAATACCCACCTCTTTTATTTTATATCCTGACAAAGCGGTAATTGCCAAGATCCTCAACTTCTCCAGCTTGGATGTGAAATTCCAGATGTTTAAGGATCATAACCTTGGACCAGAAAATATTATGCGGGGTTTTTCCCAGTTCATAAAAGCCCAGTTCCTGCTCGGCTATCTCATCAAGACTATGTGGCTTATCCAAATAGGCCATTATTTTTTCGTCCCGATCCAAAGCAATTTGCAGGTATTCCCGCAGAAGTTTCTCAATATCGTCTTTAAAAATTCTGCGATGCGAAGTTACCAGTACTTCTGGTTTCAAGGCGATAAGCTTTTCCACGGAAGCAATTACATCGCCGAAATTGGAGTCATAACCCCCATACCAGGGCCCACGCGGCGAGATATCCAAATCACCGGAAAAAAGGATTTTATTATCAGGGAAAAAGAATCCGTAATGACCGACTGAATGACCGGGCGTATGCAGCGCCATTATTCTGGTGGAGCCAACTATGATTTCATCACCGTCTTTAAATACTCCGCTCAGTTCAATTTTTCTAAATCCCGGTTTGACCAGCACATCATCCGGCAAAGAAATGTCCGTATTCATCCTTACTTCTTTCTGACTGCCCATTAGTTCTTCCCAGCGCTGGAATCCCGCGGTTATGTAAAACTTGTTTTCGTCCTGAAACGCATATTGCTCTTCCGTACCTGCCATAATTCTGGCCTGAGGAAAATAACCCAGACCATGGGTATGGTCAAAGTGAGAGTGACTCAGCAGGATGAGTCCGATTTCTTCTTTTGGTATCTGCGCATAAGCATTGCCGCCACTGCCGGCATCAATCAAAGTCTTGGTTTCATCGTCAATATAAATAGAGTTGCAATACGGGAACATCGCCTTGCCTTCTGGACGGATCACCTTGATATTATTGTCCAAATCGATAATCATAATCTTCCCTGCCCCCGCTCATTAACGTTGTCCCCAAAATTTTAAAATAAAACCCGGCCCCAGCCGGGTTTTATAAACTTGCTTTAACCGTCCAACAATAATGTGGTATCGGTTTTTAGTCTACGCACTAGTTTTGAAAGCTTGTTTTAACCATCCAATCTGTCCATCATCTCGATAATCATATCAAAAAAGTAATTCATATCTTCTTTTTCGTTTATACCCGCCTTAAAGCCGACTTCGGGGAATCTCCCCCCGCTCTGGATCTTGACGCTGACCATATAGGAAGACTGTTCCATTTCTTCTTCCAAACTCTCTAAATCGATTTCATCCCACTCATCTTCAAAGGGTATTATTTCATCATCCTCGAGTTTAAATATTGAGGATTCCTTTAATTCTTCACTGTTATCCAGTATTTGCGAAGCAATCCACATAACATCGGTAACACTCATATTCAACTCACTACTCAGATGGAGTATCTCATTGGCAACTGGTGTAATCTTCAGCAAGTCAGATAAATTTACCGGGTCCCCTTTACTCCATTTGTTTTTCACACCCATCACCTCCGCAGCTATTTGCCGAACTAACTTTATTTCTTTCCCGGGTGATCATTAATACAAAGAACCACTTTCCAGGTCACATTTCATTCTACTCATTATATCAAAATTATATGTAAAACCAATGTGAAATTTTTTTAGTTTGCCTGTGCCCGGCCAATTTAACCGCACAGGTACATTTTATCTCCATTTAGATTTTAAAACATTACTCCCGAAAAATCTCCCGCCAAGATCTGGGAAATTATCACATATATTATTCCTGTACAATAATTAATCTATCTATTATTTTCTTTATTAGCATCATTATGTCATCTTAACTTCATATGTTGTTATTTGTCGTTTTATAAAATATTGCCCCAATTAAATATTAATTAAAATCCGCTCCATCATAAAAATAAGCCCGTTTAAACATCATACTACAGTACGTTTAACTTCGGGCTTGGTTTATATAATTTATCTTAAACTTCCTTGCTGGTTAAATTGTTATATAATATGCGACAACAATTTTGTGCTTATGATTCTTATATTGCCAAACTAATCAGAGTCTGGCGGCCTTCTTCTCTCAAACCTTGGATTTCCGGTTTTATCTGCCTGCGTATCTCGGTCTTATGCAAAATCAAATATTCTTCCAGTGCTGTTGTAGCTACACTTTTATCATGTCTGCCCAAACGTATGCCCAGACATTCCTGGCCCTGCAGATAAAAAAATAATTCTGCCTCACGCTGGCAATTATCTACATCAAAAATCCCCTTGCCACTGGCCATATTGTAGTCTGTCATATGCAGATCTGTAATCGAATTTAATTGCATAATTTGTTTCCCTTCTTTCTCATTACGTATAATTTATATTTTAAGCATACCTTTATAGGTAAATTTTTGCAATCCTATTGGATTATTTTGTATTATTTCATGCTAAATTTGTCGATATACTTGGATTAGAATGCACTAAATTTCACTTACAATTTTATAATTAATCTTAACGAGGATTTTGCATAATTGATTATTTTTATATTGCAATGTCGCTTTTAGAATATCATCCTGAGCGTTAGCGAAGCGACGATGCCATATGGCATCTAGTGCCGAAAGCGATCGGAAGGCAAGCGCAGCGCAACCTGAGCGTCGGCGGATCTACGGCATTTGCGAGATTCCCCCTACGAGGACTACATATATGACCTGACGGTCACAATTAAGGTAGCTTCGCTAGCGCTCAGAATGACATATTACATGATTTTTTGAATTATGCAAAACTCTTATATATTGTGATTGTGTTTGCCAAATAGCTCTTCGACAGATTTTTAAATTATGCAAAACTCGCAAATATATTAATATCCGAAAGGTTATATTCCCCTGGCTATTACCTGCCGAATTTGTATCAGTCCATAAATCCATAAAAAAAAGATGGGAAAACAGCTCCCTGATGCCTCCGCCGTCTACCCGCCTGTTATCAGGAAAATGAAACAATACTCCGAGCGAATCGCGTCTTATAAATAATTTACAGGCAAATGATTCTGATACAAAACCCGGAATTACGGTTCTTTATGATTGCTTAAGGGGTACAGGGTATTGTCCGAACCGTTTAAATTAACATAGGTTTGCGGTACGTTGCCCACTATAATGGTTTCTGCCATCGGTATGGTGGTAACTACGTTCAGGTCTTTGTACATAAACGGCACCGCCATTTTTATCCTGGTTTTTACCCGCATGTAGATACGATGACGGGTTTGATTGATGCCGGCCTGTTCAAATTTGTCATCTACGGCAACATAGATCTGACTGGCAGGGATTACTTTTACAGTAAATCGGGGGCCCTTACCTGCCAGTAAAGTAATTCCGGTTATTTGCCCGAGCGGTATTCTGATCTGGTCGGCATCGCTGGTTTTAAAACCCTGCAAAATAGCTTTGGTAGTCCGGGCCATGAGTTGATTTAAAATGACTGTATTGGCCTGCAGCATTACAATCCTACCCTGATCATCCTTGTGTATATAGACGATATCTTTATATTCGGTTTCCCCAACCACCTTATCACAGACCGCCTGGGTTACGATTTCCATCGTTCTTATTTCGGCCTGGGTGCGAGCCAGTTCCAACAAGCTTGCTTTAACACGATAATCTATAAATATAAAGGAAGCGGTTAAGATAATAATTAGAATAAAGACAATTATTTTGGCTTTTCTTCGGTAATACATCCTTTATCCTCCTCATAAGTGCTCCGTAATATGCTAAATCTTAATGCTGAACCGTTTTATACCCGGGTTTGTATCACTCCATGAAAAACATGTGACAAGGGCTCCCTGCTGTCTTTGCCATCCACCGCCGGTTATTGAGATAATTAAGCAATATGACAAGCGGGTCGGTTTCTTATATTTGGTTTCTTATATAATGAAGAATTTATAAGTTAGAGTTTTTCATAATTAACTTTTGCCAAGAAACAATCCTGTATATAGCTGCTCTGAAAAAGTTATCGCTCTATATATTGTGTGATCCCAAGGACTTTTCTGTTAAATTTCGAATTTTGCAAAATCCTCAAGTTAGAGTTTTGCATAACTCAAAATCCACCGAAGAGCGTCTTGGCAGGCATAATATATAGTGCCTTTGCCTTGTTTAAGCAACAAACATATATTGAACTTCTTTTTAGCAATAATTAATTATGCAAAAGTCGCAAGTAAATGGTTTATGATTTTCTGTCTAGTTTTATATTTATGTATATGAAAAATGTATCTGCTTGGTGCACACTTTTCGCTGGAAATAAGAATTTCTGCTTAGATTAAGGCAATATATTCACTTTTGCGGCTAAGTTCGAGAGTATTGCATAATTTAAATAAATCACGCAATACTGTCACTCTGAGCAAAAGCGAAGCGACGATGCCATATGGCATTTAGTGCCGAACGCGATAAGAAGGCAAACGCAGCGCAGCCTGAGCGTTGGTGAGTCTCGTAAGTGCCGTAGCCCCCCCTACGGGGACTACATATGTGACCTAAAGGTCACAATTAGGGTAGCTTCGCTAACCCTCAGGATGACATTTTTAAAGGCATATGATAATTAAAAAAAGTTGATTATGCAAAATCCTCAAGTTCAACAGAGCGAGCAAAAAAGGCGAAGAGCATATAATTTTGCTAATTTCAAGAGGATAAGCTACCATATACAAAGAAAATAAGTAATTTTATCCCCGCTCGGTAAATCCTTGTTCAGCTAATAACATAAGTTTTTATTCACGCAAAGGAGTGCAAAAAATAATGGATAAGGTAAGAGTACGTTTTGCTCCCAGTCCTACTGGAACTTTACATATCGGCGGTGCCCGTACCGCTTTGTTTAATTGGCTGTTTGCCCGCAGCCAGCAGGGTACTTTTGTTTTGCGTCTGGAGGATACTGATCTGGGACGCTCGACGGCCGCATCCGCACAAGGTATCGTCGAGGGCTTGCAGTGGCTGGGTCTGGATTGGGATGAAGGACCTGACATTGGCGGACCATACGGCCCTTACCGGCAAAGCGAGCGGCTGCATATATATCAGCAATACCTGCAGCAGTTGCTGGATACTGGCTGCGCTTACTATTGTTTTTGTACGGCGGAAGAATTGCGCCAGCAACGGGAATCTGCGCGGGATGATCAGGGCGCTTACAGATATGACGGCACCTGCCGTAATTTAAGTGCAGAAGAGGTTGCCCACCGTCTGGCCCAGGGGCAAAAGCCGACCGTCCGTTTCAAGATGCCGCAGCAAGGTACGACTGTCGTGCATGACCTGGTACGCGGTGAGGTAGAATTCCAAAATGAACTGTTCGATGATTTTATTATCGCTAAATCTGATGGCTGGCCCACTTATAATTTTGCCGTGGTTATAGACGATTACACGATGAGAATAAGCCATGTTATCAGAGCGGAAGAGCACCTGCCCAACACTCCGAAACAGCTGATGATTTATGAAGCTCTGGGTCTGACTCCGCCGCAGTTTGCCCACGTATCCATGATCCTCGCTCCTGACCGCAGTAAATTATCGAAGCGCCATGGAGCTACTTCGGTACAGGAATTCCGTGATCAGGGCTATCTGCCTGAAGCGCTGATAAACTATCTGGCTTTGTTGGGTTGGTCACCGGGTGATGATATGGATATTATGTCAGTAAAAGATATGGTTGAACGCTTTACTCTTGATAATGCATCCAAGTCCGCAGCCGTCTATGATATCGAAAAGCTGACCTGGATGAACGGGCATTACCTTGCCGAAATAGCTACTGTTCAGATGGCGGAGATGATCGAAAATGAAGCCCGAAACCTCGGTTGGCTCACTGATGATAATCGTGGTTATTTTATTAAGGTTATTGATCTGGTACGCAGCCGGGTTAAAACTGTACCTGAATTAATACCGGCCATCGCATACTTTTTCGTTCCTCCGCAAGCTTATGATGAAAAAGGAGTTAACCAGCATTTTCGCAAAGCCGGAGCTGCAGAGAGATTACAGACAGTTACAACCCTGATTGCAACCAATCCGTTTAATGCCGGGCAAATAGAGCAGGCTTTACGTTCCCAAGCTGATGAAATGGGTCTGAAAGCAGCCGACCTGATTCATCCTACCCGCCTGGCACTATCCGGCCGCACCAACACTCCGGGGCTTTTTGAAGTAATGGAACTGCTTGGGCCGGAGGCCTGTACAGAGAGATTAATAAAAGCTATAGATTACCTCCACAATATAATAGTGTAATATCATAAACTATTATTTGCATAAGGGGTTGGACTATGTCTGAAATGATAAGGCTGATTACTGGTTTTGTTACAAACCTTTAAAACCATCTGCCCCCCATAAGAACAAGGAATTATCGCCCTTATTCCGATGGCATCATTTTTATATAAATGTCGATAACCCTTTGACATTAAATCAACCCTGTATTATAATATTTTTTGCGCGGAACAATAGCGCGTTGCAGCCGAATGGTGTAGTGGTAGCACGACTGACTCTGGATCAGTTCGCCAGGGTTCGAATCCTTGTTCGGCTGCCATTTTTATGGTCCCATCGTCTAGAGGCCCAGGACGCCGCCCTCTCAAGGCGGAGACAGGGGTTCGATTCCCCTTGGGACTACCATGCTTATCCCAAAAGGGCCCGTGGCAAAACCATTAAGCCCGAATATTATTTTAAATCCCGCCCGTGAGCATACTATATGTATGTTTCAGCAGCGGGATTTTCGCAATAATTGTGAGGTGAAAATATTTTGCGTACCCTGGTAGCAACCACGCTGGTCAATTCCAAAGGCCGGGATATTTACTGCACGGCTAAAAAAATAACCGATAAGCACATGGACTATATTAAAAATTACGACCGTAAAACGCTGGAAGAGATCGGCTTTGTATTTATCAAAATGATGTCGCTTGATTATCCCAACGTAAGAGGTCATGCCATATTCTTTGAAGGCCACGTCGACGATATCATGCCGGCTCTTAAGTCACTGGAAAAACGTTATTAAAAAACGAAAGACGCATCGTTCTGCCATTACGGCATGATCATGCGCCTTTAAATTTTTTATATGGCTTTTGTTGATTGATTGGCCAAGTTCCTCAATCAATTCTTCGCGCGGAACGATTTCGGCAACCCCGCGCTCAATAAGTTCCATTTGCTGTATAACCTGCTCTTTTATTTTATTATCAATTGTTTAACCCCCTTATTATTTAAAAATGATAGTATATTAAAGCAGGCAGATGCAACGCCGTTACCCTTGCAAGATTTATTTGGCGTTTGGCGTAATATGACAATAAATAGTTATTTATCGAAATTTGAAGTTATGTAATAATTAAATAGAATGCTGGCAATAAAGCCAGGTCAGAACAGTAGGGATGTTCAGGAAGGATGCATTCATGGCGGATAATTATCATCCCAATTATCAATATGAATATCAAAAGCCTCCCCAGCGCAGCAAATGGAAGGTTATACTGACGACCATATTGTTTATTGGCCTAAGTTTGTTTTTGGGTATAATTGCATACTCCGCCTATGCTTTGCCGGCTTTCAATGAACAACAACTGACCGGCGCCAATGCCAGCCTGCTCTACGATGATCAAGGCAAAATCTTCTGGCGGGTACATGCGGAGGAAGATCGCACCTCGGTGGAACTGGAAAAAGTCCCCGTTGATCTGATCAACGCTTTTATTGCCACCGAAGACAGAGATTTTTACAACCATCACGGTGTAAACTACAAAGGCATTGCCCGTGCCTTGCTGAGTAATATTCAAACCCGCGATCTCACCGGTCAGGGGGCCAGCACTATTACGCAGCAACTGGCCCGCAATGCCTTTCTTAGTAAGGAAAAAACCTGGCAGAGAAAAGTCAAGGAAATTCTGCTGGCCTACAAACTGGAGTCCATGTATTCCAAAGATGAGATTTTTCAGCTCTATCTGAATAAGATTTACTTCGGTGCGGGTGCCTACGGGGTGCAGGCGGCAGCTAACAGGTATTTTGCCAAGGATGTCTCCGAGCTCAATCTAGCAGAATCCGCCCTGCTGGCCGGTCTGGTACAGAGTCCCAGTCGTTATGATCCTTTGCAGAACCCTAAAGCGGCCAAATCCAGACAATGGCTGGTCCTCTTAAGCATGCGCAACTGCAATTTTATCAGCTACAGCGAAGCTGAAGAAGCCCATAACCAAGAATTGGTTTTTAAATCGGGTCAGAGCAGTTCCATTCACTACGGTTTTTTTATTGATGCGGTAATCGATGAAGCGGTGGACAAACTTTCCCAAATAAAAGGTTATAAAGATGCCGATGCCATGATTTATACCTCCGGTTTGAAGATCTATACCACTATGGATGCTGCCCTGCAGAAACACGCAGAAGAATATTTTAAGGATCCGGCTCACTTTCCCAGCGAAACCAAAAACGGCAACCAGATCCAGGTTGGCATGGCTATATTTGACCACAGCAATGGAGAGATTAAATCGATTATGGGGGGACGCGAATATACCAATCAACGTGGTTTTAATCGTGCCACCAACGCTTATCGCCAGCCCGGGTCGGCTATTAAGCCCCTGACTGTGTATACACCGGCACTGGAAAAAGGCAATATGCCTCTTACCGTTCTGGACGATTCGCCTATTTCTTATAAAATCAACCATGAAGTCTGGTCACCCCAGAATTATGATTTCAAATACCGCGGCCTGATTCCCATGCGCACTGCGGTACAGTATTCCATCAACACCTATGCCATTCAGATGCTGGATAAAATCGGGATCAGTGCCGGATATGAATCAGGAAAGGCGCTGGGACTAAATCATCTTATCAATACTCCGGGCAAAAATGATCTGGGCCTGTCTCCCCTGGCTCTGGGCAGCCTTACGATCGGTGCATCACCGGTGGAAATGGCAGCCGCCTATGGCAGTTTCGGCAATGGCGGCTATTATGTCAGGCCCCATTTTATAACCAAAATCACTGCCAGCGACGGGCGGATCCTCTATCAGTATAAACAGCAGATGAAGCGGGCTATGAGTGCCAATACTGCCTGGCTGATGAACAGCATGCTGCAGACGGTTGTAAACAGCGGTACCGGTACCAACGGCAAAGTACCGGGAGTGCCCACCGGCGGGAAAACCGGTACCTCAGAGAACAACAATGACTGCTGGTTCTGCGGTCTTACCCCTTTATATTCGGGTGCAATCTGGATGGGATATGATGAAAAATACACCATGAAGAATCAATATGGCGGAGGTTATCCGGCCAGATTGTTCAGTTCCATGCTGCAAAAAGCACATAAAGATAAAAAATACAGCAATTGGACCAAACCGCAGGATGTCATTCTCACCAGTGTTTGTACCAAATCAGGTAAATTGCCTTCCTCCAACTGTCCAGATGACCAGATCATCAGTGAGTATTGCGTCAAAAAATACGCCCCCGACGCCGTCTGTACCATTCATCAGCACGTAAATATCTGCCGGGAATCCGGTAAACTGGCCACCAAATACTGTCCTGACATCTACGAACAATCCATGGTACAGGCCAAGCCGGGCAGTTCGGAAACAAGCAGAATTCCCGCTGAAACATGTGACATTCATAACAGCTTTACGGTGCAGAGCCTTTTTAAAAACACCGTCAAGGTCTGCACAGATCCGCGTCATGAGGGCAAATTGTATCAAGCCATTATTCCCCACGGGGGTCAAAGCGGCGGTTGCCCGCCAGCAATGATTAAAGAGATTGTCATTAATCCCGGGCATAATTATCCGCCCTGCCCGCTGCAGGATCACCAGATTTACAAAGGGCCCGGCCACGACTTGATTGATAATTAAGCAGGATGATTTATTAAAGGGGCAAGTGGGGACGGTTC
>Ga0209312_1002810_pt1 | contig 11037 bp, 9 predicted proteins | sample BioC13SIPDNA_4_FD_185744 | JGI IMG/M metagenome (GOLD analysis project Ga0209312, IMG submission 185744) | Anaerobic biogas reactor microbial communites from Washington, USA - Biogas_R1_B C13 SIP DNA (SPAdes) (version 2) | ecosystem: Engineered > Bioreactor > Anaerobic > Unclassified | place... | reverse complement strand
GCGCATGCCTCGAAGATCTCCTCCGTCTCGCCTGCCGCGACAGACGTGATTTTGACCCCATGCTTCCCGAGCGTCTCAGCGAAGTCTGTCAGTTCCCCGGCGTTCGACGGGCCGACCGGGTAACCGTCGCGCAGCGGGTACTCGATGGCGGAAAAGCCCATATCCGCCGTCAGCGCGCCCAACGCGTCCGCATCGAGCTTCTTCCACGGCTTTGTGAAAACCGAAATGTGGCGTATGTTCATCATTCAGCCCTCCGTACGTGCGAACAGTGCCAGTACGCGTTCCTCGATATGCGCGGTATCCGTCAGCCAGCTCAGCGCGTGACCGGCTCCCGGTACGAGTACCAGCTCGCGCGGTGCCGAGCACGCCTGATAGTTCTCGAACGTCATCCACGCGGGCACGAAATCGTCACGATCGCCGTGAATGAAAAGCGTGGGGATGCCGCTTCCCCGGATGGCGTCCGGGATGGAGACCCCGCGCATATCCCAGCCGGCAAAGTGCTTTGTCCACAGTCGCGCCGCCGCCAGAATCGGGTATACCGGCAGCTTCGTGTCGCGTGCCAGTACATACGCAAACTCATCCCACGGCGATGTGTAGCCGCAGTCGGCGATGATACCCGCCACGTTCTCCGGCAGCTTCAGCCCTTGCGACATCAGCACCGTCGCGCAGCCCATCGAGATTCCGTGCAGATACACGGAGCTTGCCGGGTCGACACGCTTGTTGACCCACTCAAGCCAGCGCAGCATGTCATAGCGCTCGAGCACGCCGAAGCCCAGATGATCTCCCGCACTCTCGCCGTGGGCACGCTGCCACACCAGCAGCAGATTGCAGCCGTGCTCATGGTAGAATCGAACGCACGCGCCGAAATCGCTCAGCGGTTCGCTCCGGTAGCCGTGGACGCAGACAACCGTCCGCGCGGCGTTTTCGCACGGCAGCCAATAGCCCGCAAGCTTCAGCCCGTCAAAGCTCTCGACGCCCACACGCTCATAGTCCTGTTTCAGGAACCAGTCGCGCCCATCGTTGACACGGTGCTGATGCGCGTCCCACTGGGTCGATCCGGACGGACGTTTTCTTTCCGGCACACCTTCCCGTGTAATCGCTTTCTTGTACAGATAATAGCCCACGCCTCCCGCTGCCGCGGCAGCCAGTACCATCGCCGTCGGCAGAATCGCGCGCTTCGGATTTTTCATTGTGTGCTCCTTTCAGTCTGTTCCCGTGTGACCCCGTCGGGGGTACGGGTATATCCCATTGTGGGCGATACAGCCCCTGCGGGCTGTATGATATCCATCACGGACGCGATACCCGCCGCGTCACGAACTCTCCGGACGCATTCGGATGATCTTCTCCACATGCTCCCGCAGTGCCGGGTAGTCTTCCAGCTCCGGGTCAGCCATCGTAAGTGCGTGCGCCGCGTCCCGGGCATCGGAGAACAGAGACATATCCCCGCCGAGCGCCGCCGTGTGCAGCCCCGGTACGCCCGACTGCCGCACGCCCAGGAAATCACCGGGACCTCTGAGCCGCAAGTCCTCCTGTGCCAGCGCGAACCCGTCGTTCGTCGCGCACAGTGCCTTTAACCGCTCCCGGGTCTCCGCGTTCGCGTTGGGCGAGAACAGCGCGCAGTATGACGCGTGCTTCCCGCGTCCGACGCGTCCCCGAAGCTGGTGGAGCTGTGCAAGTCCGAAGCGCTCGGCGTTCTCAATCACCATAATCGCCGCGTTCGGCACGTCCACCCCGACCTCAATCACCGTCGTCGACACCAGCAGTGTCACCTCACCGCGCACAAATGCCCGCATCACCCGCTCCCGCTCGTCGGTCTTCATCCGTCCGTGCAGGAACTTTACCGTATAGTCCCGGAAAGCCTCCGAGAGCGTCTGCGTGTGCGTCTCGACCGACAGAATATCATCATCCGACCCCTCGATGTGCGGACAGACCACATATCCCTGCCGTCCCTGCTCGAACAGCGAACGCATAAACGCGTAGGTCTTCTGGCGGTTCTTCTCCGGTACCAGGATCGTTTGGACCGGCGTGCGTCCGGGCGGCAGCTCATTGAGTTCCGAGATGTCCAGGTCGCCGTACAGCACTAGGGACAGCGTACGCGGAATGGGCGTCGCGGACATGACCAGCACATGGGGCGCCTCATCCGTCTCACCCGTGTGCGCGAGCTTCGCCCTCTGCTCCACGCCGAAGCGGTGCTGCTCGTCCGTGATGACCAGTCCCAGCTGCGAAAATGCCACGTCTTCCGACAGCAGCGCGTGCGTTCCGATCACAAAGTCCGTCACGCCCGCAAAAAGTCCCTCGAGCACCGCACGCCGCGTCTTCGTATTCAGGCTGCCCGTCATCAGGTCAACGTGTATTCCCAGCGGCTCCAAAAGTTCCCGCATCGACTGGTAGTGCTGCTCGGCCAAAAGCTCGGTCGGTGCCATCAGCGCGCTCTGCACACCCGCCTTTGCCGCCGCGTACACGCACGCCGCCGCCACGACCGTCTTCCCCGACCCGACGTCGCCCTGTAAAAGCCTCCGCATCGCCGGAGTCCCGCGCGCCATGTCCGCAAGCAGCTCCTTCACGCACCGCATCTGCGCACCGGTCAGGCTGTACGGCAGCGCCTGATAAAACGGCGTCATGTCCGGCGTCGGGAGCATCCTCCCCGCCGCGTCCGACCGATGCCGCCGGGTCAGCACCAGTGCCAGTATGAACAGCTCCTCAAACGCAAGCCTTGTCCGCGCGCGTTCGAGAAGCTCCCGGTCGGGCGGATTGTGCACGATGCGCAGCGCGTCGGAGATGGACATGAAGCCGTAGCGCGCGCGAATCACCGACGGCAAAAGCTCCGTCGCCTCGTCCGCGTATGCCAGCGACTTTCCGATCACATCGCGCAGCTTGTACTGCGACAGTCCCGCCGTCGTCGGGTAGATCGGCACCAGACGCCCGTCGGACATCACATCGTTCCCCACGCGGTCGATCACCGGGTTGATCATCGCCGCCGTGCGTCCGTTCAGGGACGCACGGCCATAGAAGACGTAGCGCTCCCCTTTCATCAGACGGTCGGCGGCGTGGGGCGAGTTGAAGAACATCAGCACCAGCACGCCGGTATCGTCCGCTGCCATCGCACGGACAAACGGACGGTTCCTCCCGCGTATCAGCACCGGTGACGACGTCAGCGTCACGCTCACACAGGCAGTCATCCCGTCGGCGAGTGCCGCGACGTCCGTCAGCACCGTGCGGTCCTCATAGCCGCGCGGGAAGTGGCGCATCAGGTCGCCGACCGTCCGCAGATCCAGACGCTCCAGCAGTGCGTCGGTCGCCTTCCCCACGCCCCGCAGCAGCGCAACGGGCATCTGTACCTTGCTCATCGCATCCCCCGTGCGAGCTTTCCCACGAGCCTCCACTCCGCGTCTCCCAGACGCCCCCGGAAGCTCCGGAGCAGCTTCTCGCTGCATGGCGGCTCGTGCGTATATTCGTTGCGTCCGATAAAATACTGCATGTACGGATTCTCCGACACTTGCCGCAGCACTTCCGCGTCGCTGAGATTGAAACGCTGCTGCAGCAGGGTAATGCCGAGCGTCAGTCTGAGCGGTGCCGCCGGTGCGCCGCGCCGCGCATACAGCTTTGACGACAGTTCCCGCTCCAGCTCCTCCCATGGAATCTCCCGCGCCCATCGGACGAAGCGGTTCTCTGTATCCAGAAGCTGCTCCAGCGGGCTGTACACTGCATAGATATCGAGCTGCCCGTCTGGTAGTTTATACATGACCTCTACCACCTTTGAACGTAAAAACTCTGCTGAAAGTAAAAACGCTGCACGTGATTTTCGATTGACTTTTATACCTTTCTATTATATAATAAAGGAACACGAAAAGCAAGGGGATTTTTCCTTATGGATCGTTCCGACGCCCGCATGGGGCGCGCGGCTCTGTTATTCCTGCCGGCGAAGGTACTCGAAGGCTTGATCGGGGTCTGGACGCTGTCCTTCACCGTCTCCGCACTTTCCTATAACGCCTACGAACGCTTTTCCGCCGTCAATACAGTGGTGGTCTTCGCAAATCTGCTGCTGCTGGGGTGGATCATCAACGCCTCCACGCGCTATGTCGGCGACTATGCCTGCACCGATGACGCGCCGCGCTTCTTCTCCACGACTGCCGCACTGTGGAGCATCCCGAATCTGCTGGTACTCACGGTCACGGCGATCCTCCACGCGGTCACCGGGAACTCCGCCTACCTCGCGGGGTTCTGTATGCTCGCCGCGACGTCGCTGTACCAGATCGTCCTGGGGATGCTGGTGCAGACGGGCCGCAAGACCGGCTGCGTGGCAATCTCTCTGGCGTCGGCACTCTTAAAGCCTGCGGTGATGTGGGGCTGCTGCATGCTGCTCACACGCACAGGGAAGGTCGACCGCATCCTCCCGGCGGTTTTGGGCTACGCGGTCTCAGAGCTTCTGGGCGGACTTGCGGGCGCCATCCTGCTGAAGATTCCGCGCAGCCTGAGTTGGAAAGGCTTCAGCAGGCGCATCGCGAAGCTGTTCGCAGGCTACGGCATCCCGCTGATGGGCGTGTCGGTCAGCGTGGGGCTTCTCAACATGGTCGACCGCTTTATCATCCTGCTGTTCGCCGGTGACTTCGGTGCGTACAACGCGAACAACACCATCGCAAACACGGTGTTCACGATGCTCAACGTCGGAGTGATGCGCGCGGTATACCCGGCGGTACTCAAAGGATACCGAGAGGGCGGCGTGAAATCCGCGAAACCGCTTTTGGATCGCGGTGCCCGGATGTATGTGCTGCTGGCACTTCCGGCGGCAGCGGGACTGTGCGGTATCGCGCGGACGCTGTCGGCGTTCCTGTATCAGGGAGATGCGTTCTACGTCTCGGCATCTCCGGTCATCGGCATCGCGGCGCTGGCGATGTTCTTCTCCGGGCTGAACGAGTACGCGATCAAGACCTGGGAGCTGCGCGGCCGGACGGTGCCGATCATGGTGAACGCGTTCATCGCGGTGGCGGTCAAGATTGCGGTGTCGTGCGCACTGTTGACGGGAATGGGGTTCCTCGGCGCGGCGATCGGCTCGCTCACGGGCTTCATCCTCTACTTCACGCTCAGCTTCCTCCGCGCGCGCAGGACACTGGTCTTTACGCTCCGGCCGCGTACACTGATCTGCGCGCCGGTCGGGTCAATCCTATGCGGCGGCGGCGCGTACCTGGTCTGTACGCTGATCTCACGCCCGGTTCTTGCGCTTGTCTGTGCGATTCCCGTAGGCGTCGTCCTCTACGCGGCGACGCTGCTGATCTCCGGCGAGATCCGCGGCGAGATCGATGCGGTCGTGCGGCGGCTGCGCGGACGGCGGTAGGTGTCCGCCCCTACGCGTTTTCAGAACGCTGCAGGTATTCCTCAAGCCGCCGGCGATCCTCCAGCTCCAGCCCGCGCTCGCCCGCGAGGGATTCCACATGGTGGCGAAACACGCCGCATCTCCACCCGCAGCGCGTCCTCCGGCAGCGGACCAAATACACGCGTGAACGATCCGAAGTAGATGTAGATGCATCGTCCGAACGCCTGCGACACGCTGTATTCGCCCAGAATCCACAGGTTTCCGTCGACCGCATGCGGGCTTGGCTTCGGTCGGTTCAGTACGATAATCCCGCCGTTCAGTTCCCGGTAGAATGCCTCCGGCAGCTCACAGCACAGCTCGTCGAGGATCTCGTCAAATCGGTCACGCCGTACCATTTCTGCGCCTCTCCCTTCTCTTATATATCTGTATTATAACGGTTTCATGTGAACATTTCAAGCGTCCGATTGAAAGGAGATGTTTTCCATGTCCGCACTCCGCGCAGCAGCCGTCCGCGCCGACATCACAAAGTCCGACGGCTCCATCCATGACCCGCTCTACGCCAAAGTGCTGGTGTTCGACGACGGCTCCGCCCGTGCCGCCGTCATCTCCATAGACGGCGTCTGTCTCGGCGGCGGCATCGGAGACCTCTCCGACCGCTTCTTCCCCGATCTGCGCGCGGCTCTGAGGGCGTACGGTGTCAGCGTTCTGATGTGCGGCACGACCCATTCCCATACGCCGGGTCGGATGCTCTGCCCGGAGGATACGCTGCTCACACGCGTCTCGGATGCGGTGCGCGACGCGGTCACAAGGCTTGAACCGGCCACCGTCGGGTCGGGTGTCGGACACGACGACAGCTTTCTCATCAACCGCACGCTTCCCTTAAAGGACGGCTCCGCGTGGACAATCCGTCAGGCACACCCGCTGCCGGATGACCGCGACATCGCCGGAATCGCCGACGCCGACGATGCCATCAACGTCCTGCGCGTCGACCGTGCGGACGGCTCGCCCTTATGCATACTGTTCACCTTCGGCTGCCATCCGCTGCTGGGCTACGCAGATAACGGCGTCACGGCGGGCTATCCGGGTGTCGCCGAGCGCATCGTGGAAGAAACCTTTCCCGGCTCTGTCGCGATGCTTCTGCAGTCTTCCGGCGGCGATGTCACTGAGGCCGACTACAAAGACTACGACCATCCGAAGTGCTGCGACGGCCCCGGCATGACCCTCGGGCTTGCCACCCTCCGCGCCGTCCGGAAGATCGTGACCGCGGATGCCGCGCTTGACAGCATCCGCGTACCCGTCACCTTTCCCAGGCGTACCGATATCCCGGGGGTACGCGAAAAGCTGCTGCGGGAACGAGAGACGCTGCTGGCAGCCCTCGGGAACTGCCCGCTCAACTTCAAACAGTTTCTGCCGCTGTATATCAAGTACCTGACGTCGCCGGAGTATCCGCTCGCGCCGAAATACGCCTATCTCCGTGAAGAGCAGCGCGGGATCTCGCAGCTGACAGATCAGGACGCGATCAACCGCCGCAATCTCTCAAAGTATCTTGCGAACGTCGGGACGATGGAGAAGCTCGCGAAGATCGCCTCGACGCTCGAGACGCTCGCGTGGCATGAGGAATATAACCGTGCATCCGGGGAAATGACGGTGGACGGTGAGGTGCTGGGGCTGCGTATCGGCGAAACGGTGCTGTTGAGCACGCCGGTCGAGCTGCTGACGGAGGTCGGGCGGAAGGTGCTCGCGGCGTCACCGTTTGAGCGGACGTTCCTGGTCGCCTACGCCAACGGCTATATGCACTACGGCGCACCGGCGGACGCGTACAACAACGGCGGCTATGAGACGATCGAGTGCTTCCTCGGCGCGGAGTGGGAACGGATTTATCTGGACGCAGCGTCAAAGGCGCTCGCGGAATTACATGCACGAAAGGCGTGAACCGTATGGTATTCACAATGATCGGCGGCGGTGCGCACCGTCTGCTCGCGACCTCCCGCAGCGCGCTGAAAGAAGGCGTCTTCCGCAACGGCGGCGAGCTGCGCTACTATGACCTCGACACGTCCCGTTCGCAGGCGATGGCGGAGATGGTCCGAAAATCTCCTGAGTACCGCGCAAATTCCGCGCCCGTTGCGGTGAAGTGGGATTTGACGCTCGAGCAGGCATTGGACGGTGCCGATCTTGTCTCCGTCACGCTGCTCGCCGGCGGCGCGTACGCGATGAACCTCTCCTCCGAGCTGGGCTGGAGTTACGGCTTCCTCGGGTCGGATAACGTCAGCTATCCCGGCGCATTCCTGGCTTTACGCGGAGCGCCCATCCTGATGAACGTCGCCCGGACGATGGAGCGCGTCTGCCCGAACGCCGTGCTCCTGGACTTTGCAAACCCCGTCGCCGTCCTCTCGGCGATGGTCAACCGCTACACGAAGATCCGCTGCTACGGCATCTGCGAGGGCCACAACAACCACGGCTACGACCTCACCCGCCTGCTCACCGGTGAGGACGTCTACCGTCCCGACTACGATGTTCTCGTCGCCGGTGTCAATCACGCATCGTTTATCGTAAAGGGCTCCTACCGCGGCGACGACCTGTTCACGCTCATCCGGCAGCGCCTCTCCGACTGCCCGGACTGGCTCGACCGGCTGCAGTTCAGTCCCTATGTCTCCGACATCACGCGGCAGTGGATGCGCTTCGGGCTGTCGTCCCTCGCGACCTTGTTCACCGACCGCGGCGCGCTGATGTTCTCCACCGAGGCCGACGGCTTCCAGCACTACTTTCACGACGAAGCCCTTCGCTTCCACGGCAGCGTCTACGGTCACGACGGTGAGCTTTTAGACACGTCCGCGATGGAGACGCTAAAGGCCGCGAATGACGCATCGCGCAAGGAGCGTCTCGAGGCAAACCGGCAGTTTGACTTATGGGCGAAGTCTCCCGCCGACGAAATTCCGTGGAACGACCCCGCGCGCCACATCTTCCATGTCACCCCGCGCGGCGACGTGCAGGTCAAGACGCTCTTGGGTCTGTCCGGCGTAGAGAAGACCCGTGTCGCGGTCAGCGCGCTCAACGACGGGTCGGTTGAGAATATGGCCAAAGGGCTCACACTCGAGTTCTCCCACGAGGTCGACGAAAACGGCCTGCATCCGATCGGGGGCTTAAGCGTCCCGCTCGGCGTCTACGGCATGACGGCATCCCTCGCGGCGCATCAGACGCTGCTGGCTGACGCGTGTGCCACCTCCGACCCGCGTGACCTCTACCGCGCGCTGCTGGCGTATCCGATTCGGTCGGATTCACGTGAGGCAAAGGAGCTGTGGGGCAAACTGCTCACCGCGTCCCGCGGCACCATCGCGCCGTCGTTCGAGGGACTGCGGGCGCTTCTGTGACGGCCGTGTCCAGACTCACATAACAGTGCCGGGGTCCGGTGACACTGTGTCACCGGACCCCGGCTTCTTACGGCATGATATTACTCGATGAACCGTCCGACAAGGCTGGCCGCTCCGGAGAAATCCCCGAGCTTCGGTGCCTTGACGTCGTCTATGATGCTCCACTTCTCGACGTGGGTGATGCTCTCGCCCGGCGCGACATTCTCCAGCGGCGACAGCGACTCCATCTCCAGGAACAGTGCGTTGGTGTATGTCTCAAAGTTCATGCCGCCGTCGGGATAGCGCGCACCTTCGATGTATGGCAGCTCCTTGACGAACAGACAGTCGCGGTAGGCGTATGCCGCCCAGCCGCGCCGGTTGTCCGTGCCGATCTTGAACGGCTTCAGCACTTTCTTGTCCTGCCGTAGCATGATATACTCGTTGCCCCACGCAACCCGCTTATCACTCATGTCGGAGTAAGGCCACAGCGCCATCACGCGGTTGCTGAGAAGTCCGGTGTTGTGCCGGTTCTGCGGGATGATCTCGATGCCGCCCGGCGCCAGTACCGACAGTGCCCAGACTGCGTACTCCTGCGCTTCCTCGGCGGTGTTCGTCACACACATCGTCACCGTAACACCCGTGCCGTATTCCTCCAGCTCGAGCGTCAGCTCCATTGCGATGCCGTTCTTCCTCTGCGGAGGCGGCGTGAACGTCACGCGCCCGCCGTTGACCTCGTAGCGCACCCGGTTGTTGTCCGGGAAGTACGAACGCGGCATCGCTTCGGGACTCGTCCAGATGCGGTGACCGCCGTAGATGTACCACGCCGCGCCGCGGCCGTAGTAGTCCGCCATCGCCTTCTCATCGTGTACGATCGCGCGCGCCTTGTCCTCAAAGAACATGTTCGCTCCACCCTTGACGGCGTAGCGGATCACGCGCGGCCCGACGTCCAGCGTCACGCAGACCTCCGCGAACGCGTTCTCCAGCTTCAGACAGCGTCCGAAGTTCTTGTACCGAATTTCACTGCTGGTAATTGCCATAGTCTGACCTCCTTTGTTTTATTCTCGGACGTCTGTCAGATCATCCTTGCCAGCGCCCGCGCGACGGCATACAGCAGCCGCGCCGACTCCATCGCTGCCTCCGGGCCGTACATGCACTGCGTCTGATCCGCCTCCAGCGAGACGGTCCCCCGATAGCCGACCTCACGCAGAGCACGCGCGACCTCCGGCCAGTCGACGCTCGACATATGCGTCCTGCGTCCGCCGTATCCGAGCATCGGCGCGACGTGGCAGTCGTACGCCGCATCGTTGTCGTGGATGTGCAGCAGCTCCAGCCGCTTTCCCAGCTTGCGGATCATGTCCGGCGCACCGGAGCCGGAAAGCTGCGCGTGGCCGATGTCCAGACATGCGACAAACTGCTCGCCGCACATGTCCATATAGTCGCACATCTCCTCCGCCGACGAGCAGACCGTCGGGCAGATGCACTTCTTATCCGGATCCCAGTTGAACATGTTCTCCACGCCGAGTTTGATGTTGTATTTCTCAAGCAGCGGCGTCAATGCGCCATAAAACGCCAGGTTGATCTCCCGCGTCTCTTTGCGGTAGCAGTCGTAGCGGCAGATCGCCGGGATGCACGGGTGGATGACGATGTACGGCGACCCCAGGGCATGCGCCGCGATAATCGCCTTCTTCTGGCACTCGAGGATATAGGCGTCCTCGGCGGGCTCCCCGGTATACGACGGCATCGGCGAGTGCACCTGTCCGATCATCAGCCCGGCTGACTTCGCGACCTCGCCGAGCGACGCGAAATAATCCTCAAACGCACCGACATCGCCGGTGAACAGCTCTCCGTGCATGTTGTACTTGAACATGCCGAAGTCGACCGCGTCAAAGCCGATGTCTGCCAGACGCCTCAACCCTTCGGCGTCGCCATAGGTGCGCATCATGAAATCGGTGGTCATGGAGACTTTCAGCATATCTTTTTACCTCACGATCAGGCTTTCCCCGTCCATCACGGACGGCTTGGCGATGCCCATCAGGTCGAGCATCGTGGGGGTGATGTCGGCAAGCCTCCCGCCGTCGCGGAGTGTGAGCGCGCCCGCGCCGACAATACAGAACGGCACAGGGTTCGTCGTATGCGCGGTGAACGGAGATACACCGTCGTCCTCGAGCATCTTCTCGGCATTGCCGTGGTCAGCCGTGATGAGCGCGAGACCCCCCTGCGCGATCGTATGCTCGACGACGCGTCCGACACACGCATCCACAGCCTCGACCGCTTTCACGGCCGCGTCGAAGACTCCGGTATGGCCGACCATGTCGCAGTTTGCAAAGTTGAGGATAATTGCGTCGTAAGTGCCCGCGTCGATATGTGCGCAGACCTCGT
>Ga0209312_1002792_pt1 | contig 11080 bp, 10 predicted proteins | sample BioC13SIPDNA_4_FD_185744 | JGI IMG/M metagenome (GOLD analysis project Ga0209312, IMG submission 185744) | Anaerobic biogas reactor microbial communites from Washington, USA - Biogas_R1_B C13 SIP DNA (SPAdes) (version 2) | ecosystem: Engineered > Bioreactor > Anaerobic > Unclassified | place... | reverse complement strand
GTGCCTATCTCGGGCAGCCTGCCATGCCCCGGGCCGGGTATGCCGCCGCGGCCTGATGCCCCGCGGCCCGCCGGGTAAACCTTTATAGCGCTCCATGGCGACCAGAGCCCCGCCATGGAGCGTGAGTATGATGTCATCGTTATCGGGACCGGCGTCGCCGGTTCCGATGTCGCCTGGCACTGCAGGGAAGCCGGGATGCGGATAGCGATCACCGATCACCAGACCTACGGGGGGACGTGCGCTCTCCGGGGCTGCGTCCCAAAGAGGGTGCTCGCCGGCGCCGCGGAGGTGGTGGCGCGTGTCCATGACCAGCAGGGGAGGGGTATCAGGGGGGAGGTATCGATCGACTGGCCGCAGCTGCTCGCCTTCGAGCGCTCATTCACCGACCCTATTCCCCGGCGGAAGGAGGAGCGCTTCCGGAGGGCGGGCATCCACACCTGCCGGGGGTTCGCCCGGTTTGCCGGCCCGGACCGGGTGGCGATCGGCGACGACCTCTTTTCGGCGCGATACATCGTGATCGCCACCGGCGCACACCCCCGGCCGCTCGACGTCCCGGGTGCCGACCTCGTGACCCAAAGTGACGACTTCTTCTACCTTGAGACGCTCCCCGAGCGGATCGTCTTCATCGGCGGGGGCTACATATCGTTCGAGTTCGCCCATGTGGCCGCCAGGGCCGGGGCGAAAGCGACCATCCTCCAGCGGAGCGGTCGGGTGCTCAAGGGGTTCGATCACGATATCGTCGACCGGCTGGTGCAGGCGTCGAGGGAAGTCGGGATCGACGTGCAGATGAATATGCCGCTTCTCTCAGTCGAGAAGACCGCCGCCGGTCTTCTGGTGCGGGCCGGGAGGGAGGGCGAGGAGGAGACCTTTGAAGCGGATATAGTCGTCCACGGTGCCGGGAGGGTCCCCGCGATCGAGGGGCTCGACCTTGCGGCCGGAGGGGTCGAGACGGACCGGCGGGGGATCCGGGTCAACGAATACCTCCAGAGCGTCTCAAACCCGGCCGTCTACGTGGCCGGGGACGCAAACCCGGGAGGGGTGCAGCTGACGCCGGTGGCGGTGAGGGACGCCCATATCGTCGTCGACAACATCCTGAACGGGAATGCGCGGGCCGCGGACTACTGGGTCGTCCCGAGCGCCGTCTTCACAAACCCGCCCATCGCGTCGGTCGGGCTCACGGAAGAGGCGGCGAAGGAGAAAGGGATACCCTACATCGTCCACGCCGGCGACCTCTCGGAACGCTTCACGAACCGGGGTATCAACCAGAAGCATGTCGGCTACAAACTCCTGATCGCGAGCGACTCCCGCAGGATCCTCGGGGCCCACCTCATCGGGCACCACGTAGAAGAGGTGATCAACATCTTCGCTCTTGCGATCAAGCACGGGTTGACGGTGGACGATCTCACGCTGGACGCGATCCCCTGGGCCTACCCGAGCAACGCCTACGACATCATCCATATGGTCCATCCACTGGTGCGGATGTGAGGGGGCGCGTCGGCGCGGTGGACCATTTCACCTGCTGTGGGGATTCTGGTGCGTGGGTTCGGTCGCCACCGCACGCGGAAGTGCGCGAAGCAACGCAGCGTGTGAAATGTTAGATGCACGATGCAGCAGTTATCATTCAAAAAAGATGCCTTGGGGCGGCTCCGCGCCCCTTCCCATTCTCACGCCCCGGCGCCGGCGCTCTCCTCGGCCGGTTTCTTCGCGGGCTTCTCGGGCTTCACGTAGGTGATGGTATGGCGTTCCACCACGTGCTCCACCACCGGTGGGAGGTACTCCTGCTCCATCGTGAGGCTCCCGAACGGGCAGCCCTCGACGCAGTCGCCGCAGGCGATGCACCGCATGCGATTGATCTCCCAGACCTTCGCCTCCTTATCGAGGTGGATCGCCTCGCACGGGCACCGCCTTGAACAGAGCCCGCAGGAGCGGCACGTGGCAGGGTCGAAGGTGACGTGCCCCCGGGTAAGGGGGCTCGTCCGTGCCGGGACCGCAGGATACCGCCGGGTGGCCGGCCCCCTCGCAAGGTTCCGGAGGACTGTTTTTGTCATCTCAAAGAGTCCCATGCCTTCTTCACCTCTCCGTGCAGCTGATGCAGGGGTCGATCGAGAGGACGACGACCGGGACGTCGGCAAGCTGGGCGCCCGGGAGCATCTTCACGAGCGCAGGGATGTTTGCGAGCGTCGGTGTCCTGATACGGGCACGGGCGAGGTGCTTGGTGCCGTCGCCCCGCAGGTAGTGGACGACCTCTCCCCGCGGCTGCTCCACGCGGGAGAAGTACTCGCCGTTCGGCGCTCCCTTCACCTTCACGTCGATCGGGCCTTCGGGCATCTCCTCGATCGCCCTCCTGATCAGGTCGATGGAAGAGTAGAGTTCACGGACACGGACGGCACACCGGGCGTAGCAGTCCCCGGCGGTCTCGACGACCGGTTTGAATCCCAGGTCCCCGTAGGCCGCATACCCGGTCTCCCGGTGGTCAACCGCGACCCCGCTCCCCCGGAGGGTCGGCCCTGCCGCCCCGAGGGTGTAGGCCTCATCCTTCGAGAGAACTCCGAGCCCCTGGAGACGGTACTTCACCGTCTCGTCGTTTAAGAAGACGTCGCCGAGGTCCCGGCACTTCTCCTCGAAGGGGTCGAGCGCCCGGTGCATCTCGTCGAGTTTCTCCTGCCCGATATCGCGCCTGACCCCGCCGACCTTGCAGGTGCCCTGGATAATCCGCCCGCCGGTGGTATCCTCAAAGACATCGAGCACACTCTCCCGGAGCTGCCAGGACCGCATGAAGAGGTTCTCAAAGCCCATCCCATCCGCAAACAGCCCGAGCCAGAGGAGGTGGGAGTGGAGACGCGAGCACTCCGACCAGATCGTCCTGAGATACCGCGACCGGTCAGGAACCTCAAGCTCCATGATATGCTCGATGCCCTGGCAGTAGCAGAGCGCGTGCATGAAACTGCAGATCCCGCATATCCGCTCCGCCACGTAGACGTACTCGGTGTACTCGCGCTTCTGCACGAGCTGTTCGAGCCCGCGGTGGATGTAGCCGATGGAGGGGACCACATCCACCACCAACTCATCCTCAAGGACGAGGTCGAGGTGGATCGGTTCCGGTAGCACCGGGTGCTGCGGCCCGAACGGCACGACTATGCGTTCTGGCATCGGTCGTCCCCCCTTCTCGTGACGCTGAACGGAAACTTCTCCGCGGTCCTGATGAACGTCCCCTTAAAGTCGATATTTATCCCGGTCACCGGGATCCCGAAGAGGTCGTGCAGTTCGTTCTCATAGACAAACGCTCCCCAGTAGATACCGGAGATGCTCGGGACCTCCGTCTCCGGCCCGACCGTCAGGCGGAGGTTCCTGAACTGGTAGCCCTTATCGAACGAGTAGTTGACCTCGTACGCACCGCCGACGTCCGTGCACCCGATCTGGACGAGGCGGTAGCCGTCGGCATGGAGCCCCTCGACCTCACGTACGAGGTCTTCCAGCGCGACGCTGATGGTAGTCTGCTCTTCGTTTACTGTCATGTACTCTCACCTACCTCTTCTGCATGCCGTGCTTCTTCTTTCATCTGCGCTCCTCCCGCCATCTTCTCCCGTTTCTCCTCGAGAATCCCGAGCGCCGCAACAACACCGTCGATGATCTGTTCCGGCCGGGCCGGGCATCCCGGGACGTAGACGTCGACCGGGATAACTTTGTCGATGCCGCCTACAATATTGTAGCACTCCCGGAATATGCCGCCGGTTGCGGCGCAGGCGCCGATCGCGATAACGACTTTTGGCTCCGGCATCTGTTCGTAGAGGTTCCTGACCACCGCCCGGTTCAACTCGTTGATCCCGCCGGTGATCAGCAGGAGATCCGCATGCTTCGGGTTTCCGGTGTTGATGATGCCAAACCGCTCCACGTCGTAGAGCGGGGTGAGGCACGCAAGCACCTCGATGTCGCACCCGTTGCAGCTGGACGCATCGTAATGAAGGATCCAGGGTGATCGCTTCAGGAATGCCATGGTACTCATGCACCTCCGATCATCATATAGGAGAGGATCGCCAGGTTCGCGATGCCAAGTAACGCCGCGAGCCACCCGCTCTTCAGGGCTGCCTGCCAGCGGACCCGTGCGGTGACGTTGTCGATGAAGACCTCGGCTGCGTAGGTGACCGCGACCGCAACAATCCCGATCACGGGGTTCCAGGCAAAGAAGAGGTAGACGAGCCCGAGGAGGAAGACGTTCTCATACCAGTGGGCGATCTCGATCTGGCCGAGGGTCGAGCCCGAGAACTCTGTCGTGATACCCTTGACGATCTCCTGGTGCGCGTGGTGCGACGTCGAGATGTCGAAGGGAGATTTCCTGAGTTTGATCGTCAGGATGACGGCAAGGCCCAGGAAGACGCCGGGGAGGTAGAGGATCGCCGGCGCGGTCGTTGCGGCAATGTCGGCGACGTAGAAACTCCCGCTGACCATGTAGAGCCCGACAGCCGCAAGGATGATCATCGGCTCGTAGGCCATCACCTGGATCAGTTCACGCTCGGCCCCGATGTGGCTGTAGGGCGAGTGGACCGCGTAGGCCCCGAGCACCAGGAAGACGTGGGCGAGCGTGAAGGCAAAGACGATCAGCAAGAGGTCCCCTCCCGCGAAGAAGAGGGCGCCTGAGAGGGCGATGAAGACCAGGTAGGCGACGACGTAGAAGTTCTGCGCCGTGACGACGACGACGTTCTCCTTCTCGAAGAGTTTGCCGACGTCGTAGAAGGGCTGCAGGAGCGGCGGCCCGACCCTCCCCTGCATCCGCGCGGTGAGTTTTCTGTCGATTCCGGCGATGAGCCCGCCGGCTATGGGCGCGAGGATGAGGAAGAGGACTGCGCCTATGATTCCGTTCATAAGGCCACCCCCGCAAGGACCCACGATGCGAGGATCAGGACGATGCAGACCACCGCCCCCGGCCGGAAGAGCCGTGCCTCGCCGAAGTAGTCGGTGAGGTAGTAGTTCCTGGTCTGGGCCTCCCTGGTCATGCCGAGGGAGCCTGCGAAGTGCAGGTCCGGCGTCGCGGGCCTCCCGCCCATGTAGGCCGGGAGGTGCTTTGCGGTCCTCCGGAAGAGGAAGAACGAGACCGGGAGGATCAGGAGCAGGGCCATCATCAGGAGCATGATAGCGACGTTTGTCTGTGCAAGGCCCGTCGTAATACCGTAGATGGCAAGGACGTAGGGCTCAATCAGCGTCGAGGATATGACCGGGAAGAGGAAGACGGCCGCTATCACAAGCCCGGTGATGATGTAGAGAGGAGCCCAGGGCTCCTCCAGGAACCCTTTCTCGATCCGCTCAACCTCCCGGGTGACCGTCACGAGTTTGCCCATCCACTTCGCCCAGAAAAAGACCGTAACTGCGCTCCCGTAGGCGAGGATGGCGACGAAGACCAGGCCGAAGGGGACCTGGACGAACGCCTCGATCGCCGCCCACTTGGAGACCAGCATGCCGAACGGCGCAAGGAACATACCGGCGATCCCGATGAACATCATGACCGCCATCTTCGGCATCCTGACGATCAGGCCCTCCATGTCCTCGATGTCGCGGCTCCCGGTCCGGTGCTCGATCGCCCCGGTTCCGAGGAAGAGGAGCGATTTCGCGACGGCGTGGAAGATGATCAGCAGGATGGCTGCCCAGACGAGCATGTGGGTTCCGACACCCGCACAGGCGGCTATCAGCCCGAGGTTTGCGATCGTCGAGTAGGCGAGGACCAATTTTGCGTTGCTCTGCGATATCGCTATCGCGGATGCGACGACAAACGTCACGGCGCCGACGAGGCCGACCGAGAACCCGGCGAACGTCCCGGCGAAGACCGGTGCGAACCTGACCAGGATGTAGACACCGGCCTTGACCATGGTGCTCGAGTGGAGCAGGGCCGAGACCGGGGTCGGGGCCACCATCGCCCCGAGGAGCCAGGAGGAGAACGGCATCAGGGCCGCCTTCGTGATGCCGGCAAACCCGATCAGGACGGCCGGTATCAGGATGACGGCCGTGTCGCCTGAGGCGAGCACCCGGGCGAGATCGATGCCCCCACTTGCCGGTTCGGCGGCAAGGTAGATGATCGCCGCGACGAACGCGACCCCGCCGAGGAGGTTCATCACCAGGGCGCGGAAGGCGTTCCTTGTCGCCTCATCGGTCTCCGAGTAGCCGATCAGCAGGAAGGAGCTGATGGTCGTGATCTCCCAGAAGAAGAAGACCCACATGAGGTTGTTGGAGAAGACAAGGCCGAACATCGCGGCAAGGAAGGCGAAGATGACGAAGAAGAACATCTTCTGCCGATCACGCACCTCCGGATGATGGTGATGATACGTCTCCATGTACCTGACCGCGTATACGGCTATGAGGCTCCCGATGATCCCGATGATCAGGGCCATGATGATGGAGAACTGGTCGATGAAGAGGTTGTTAGCCGCGTGAAGGTTCTCCGGGAACGTCATCTCAAGATACACGATCAGCGCTGCCTGCACAACGGCCAGCGCGATTGCCAGGTAGTTCCTGAACTTTGCGCCCATGTAAATGATGAAGAGCGCAAGCACCATCTCGATGGCCACCATGGCGAGGCTTGCCGCCTCCGAGGGCGCGGCAAAGTAGACCGCGCCCGCGAACGCATACCGCATAAGCAGGTATATCGATGCCCCCCCGATGGCGAGAGCCGAAAGGGCGACCACCGCGTAGCGCAATGTCGTTCGCTTCACGAACAATAAAAGACATGCGACGAGGATGGGAAATAGTATAAGGAAGAGCAGCGTCTGCACTAAAGTCCCTCGTAGGGTAACTATGCCCTACTTACATAATTAATCATTCCAAATAGGCACCCCGGGGTATCGCCCGGCGAATACCCGACGCCGGTTCCGCGCGGCGTGATACGGCGAACCGGACGGCTGAATTACCGCGCCTTCGCACGCATCAGCGACCTGCAGGTACCCGGAAAGATCTTCGCGGCTTCGCAGCCTTCGCGTGAGACCGTATCGTTATCTCACACCAAAGCTCACGCGAAGCCGCGAAGGACGCGAAGAGGAAGTTGCATATCCATCCACCCGGTCTCCCGCGCACTCTCGTGTGCTTCGCGTGCGTCAATGTACAGGGGTTTTCCCGGGCTAAAACCACCCGTTCATCTCATCCGGGCCTGCCGGGTACCGCGCCCCGCACGCCCCCTTCATGCTCTCCGGCGACATCGCCCCGGTAGCGCGGTATGAAGTGAACATGGACGTGCATCACGACCTGTCCTGCAGCCTCTCCGACGTTGACGCCGATGTTGTAGCCGTCAGGATGGTGCTCACGTTCGCTGATCTCCCTGCAGTCGTCGATGAGCCGGGCAAGCGCCATTCGTTCTTCGTAGGTCGTATCAAAGTAACTTGCCACATGCCGGAATGGGATGACGAGCAGGTGGCCGGGACTGACCGGGTGGATGTCGTAGCGGGCGTAGCAGAGGTCGTTTCTTGCGACGATATCCTCCGGGGCCGGGTTGCAGAACGGGCATGGCATGGTCCCCTGGTCTTGCCGGGGTCGCTCATGAGCGTTTCGGCCGGCCCGCCGCTTCACCCGAGCAGGCGGGCGAGGAGTCTTCCGGCGAGGCCCCGGGAGAGGGCGATGGCGCGCTCGGTGCAGATCTCGTGGCAGCAGTAGCACCTGATGCAGCGCGAGAGGTCGATCGTCGCCCTGCCCTCAGTGACGGTGACCGCGTGCACCGGGCAGATCCGCTCGCACTTCCCACACCCGATACATGCCTCCCCGACCACGCCGGGCCGTGGGGCGTAGGTCTTCCCGAACCGCTGCGTGATGGCGAGGACCACGCGCCGCCAGGGCCCCGCCCCGCCCCCGGTGTAGGTGGAGGGTTTTTTGAAGTCCGGGACCGCGAGGTCCGCCGGGTCGTCGCCGACCGTCCGGACGGCCGTGGGATCGATGAGGCCACGGGCGGCCGCGCTCCTGATGCTCCCGATCTCGAGCGGGTCCATCCCGATGAGCCGGGCGAGGACCGTGTCCACGGCCGCAGGGTCGCTCCCGGCAAGGATCACCCCGACCTTCCGCGGACTCCCTGCCTGGGGGCCGTCCCCCTCCATTGCCATGACCGCGTCCATGACCTGGAGCCGGGGCTTCATGCACTCGTTGAGGTCGACGAGCATCCTTCCAAAAGCATACTCGTCCTGGAACCGGAAGTGGAAGACCGGCTTCTCAAGCCCGGGGATGAGCCCGAAGAGGTTCTTCGCGGCACCCGTCATCCGGGTCCACATGTGGGTCTTGGCCTTGGAGACGACCACGATCGCGTCAGCCGCGACCGCTGGGGTGATGATGGAGAACTGTTTCATCACCGCGCCCTCCGGGTATGAGACGGTCTGGTAGCCGGTATCGTAGTTCAGGACGACACTGGTCTCCTCAGCCACCGCTGTATACCCGGCCCGCGCGTATGCCCGCCGCAGGTTCGTCTCGTTGTAGACGATCCCGGCTCCTGGGCTGTCGCCGATGACAACCTGACACCCGTGTCCCACGAGGAGGCGGGCGACGGCAGCGACGACCGCCGGGTGCGTGGTGACGCACCGCTCCGGCTCCTGGCCCTGCAGGAGATTTGGTTTGAGGAGCACCAACTCTTTCGGCGCGACAAACCTCCCCATACCCCCGATGAGGTCGATCGCGCGGCTGACGGCCGCATCGACCTCGTCACGACCGTAGCCCCCGCACCTGACGACGGCGACGGTCGCGTCCCGCCAGACCGGTTGCACCTCACTCCTCCCCGAGGTGGACGAGCGCCTCTTTTGCCGCGAGCATCGCCGCCCCCTGCTTGGTCCGGGCCTCCCCCTTCCCGAGGGGAACCCCGCCGACGGTCACCCGGGCGGCCCAGACCGGGCAGTTCCCGGGGCCGGTCTGGCGGTAGTCATACGCGAGATTGCCGAGGTCTTGTTGGGCGACGTACTCCTGGAGCCTCCCCCGGTAGTTCCTGCGGGTGTCGCACTCTGCGATCTCGTCCTCAAAGATCGCGAGCACCACTTCCCGTGCCACGTCAAGGCCGCGGTCAAGGAAGATGGCGCCGATCAGGGCCTCGAACGCGTCGGCGATGATGGAATCGGTCAGCGCCAGCCCCTTCCTCCTGATGGCGCTGTCGATGCCGAGCCCCTGTTCGAGCACAATATTGGCGAGTTTCGTGTTCCTGGTCACCTGGAGCCTCCGGTTCATCTCACCAGGCGGGAGATCGTAGGCGTCGTAGAGGTGGTCGGCGATGATGAAGTCGAGGACGTAGTTTCCCAGGAACTCAAGTCGTTCGTTGTCTTCGACCGCTGCTGCCGGGTACTCCCCGCCGTTCGCGTATGACCGGTGGGTCAGTGCCCGGTCGTAGAGGGGGAGAGCTGCATCGGAGAGATCGGTGATCCCGAACGGGGGGGCGGCGAGGAGCGCGCATAGTTCCGCTCCCCGGTCACGGCCGGCGGGCTCCGGGTGCCGGGGGAGTTTCTGCCCGAAGAGGCCGCCGATACGAAGTCTTTCCCGGATGGTAGAGAGTCTCATGGTTGCCTGGTGCAGGGACATCCTGCAATTCTCATATAGAATGGCCTCCATCTATCCGGATAAACCTTTGCCGGGACTGCTCCCGCACAGGGTAACCTTTTCGTCGCCCGCGCACGAGATCTCTTTGTGTGTTCCAGTCCATGACGGGTCAGTGTGGCGAGAGCGCCTACCTTGATATCGAGTTCGGCTACGTCTACGGCACCTGCCGGGCGGTCATGATGCCGGTCGAGATAGGCGCGGTCGTCCACCGGCCCGGGGATGACAGCGTCAGGTATATCGGGGAGCAGTTCCGGTATGATGTCGACGTTGAGATCTGGAAGAAGGTGACCGATCAATGCGGCAAAACCGTCGGTGTCGCGACCACCGTGGCGAATATGGGCCGCGGCGAGTACGGGATGGCCTACGACCATTCGTTTCGGGTTCCCGAGAGTGAGGTTCTGGCGGCCGGAGAGACTGCACGGAACGCGTTTGCCGACCTCCGGCTCTTCATGGAGTCGCTCCTCTCGGCGGGGAACGTCAACAAGGTCGTCGTCTTTGCGGCGCATATGGAGCGGAAGGCCTTCCGCGCCGCAGAGGTCTCGCTTGACGGGTGCACCCTCGTCGACCTCCAGCGGGAGATCCGGCGGGGTTTTTGTATGAAACAGGTCCTCTCCCTCGACCGCCTCGCCCGGCTCATTGACTTCTCCGTCGACGGCTCCACCGTCGCTTCGAGAAACTTCCGGTATCCGGTTCCCCCGGAGTACCGCCACCTCCTGGATGTCCACCGGGGGATGGGCGACGCCGTCAGGACGTTCCTGCTCGCGCGGGAGTACCAGGAGAGGCTCCCTGACCTCGAGGGCCGCATCAGGGCGCTCGTGAGCGCCTGCGAGAACGGCGGGTGACGGATGGGCGGGCGGACTCCGGGCAACCGGAGGCTCCTGGACGATTTTTTTATCGTATTTTGAGGGCGCGAAGACTGGGTGGGTGTTGATCCCCCCATCAAGGCTTCACGCTCAACGCGAGATTGGCGACTGGGAGGTTCCTCTGCTCTGTTCTATCGTGCCCCGGGTCCGTCTTGTGCGGGGAGGGAGCTCGCCCCATTGACGCTAACGTTCGGTATGGAGACTCGTGAGGATACCGCCAATTCAGGAGACGAACGTCGGTTTCGGGTATTATTGACCGGTCTGCGGTCAATCGTCCACCTCCTCGGAAAACGGTCTTGATCCTTGTCGGGGGGGCAATCGGCGAGAGCCCGACCGGTTCGCACCAGAAGTTCATCGTGCCCGGGCAGGGTTTGCCCCTGGGTATCGCCTCGCACTGCCCCCGCCCCTCGGGGGCGGGGGAGGAGGCCGGAGGCCGGGCGGGGTGGGGGCTACGAGGAGGGATCTACGAGTTCCGCCGCCTGCGGGGTGGGGGCGAGCCCCCTCCCCGGTCCCCACCCCCAAAGGCGATGCCCACCACGGTCCACCGCCCGGAGCGAGCCCGGGGAAATCCAGACCTGGCACCTCCCCAGGGTGGGAACGAGCACCTGGACCCGCACAGGGGGTCAACAGGGTCTGATAATTCGGAATCGGTGTACTAACTCACGCGAAGCCTTGAGGCG
>Ga0209312_1002785_pt1 | contig 11108 bp, 9 predicted proteins | sample BioC13SIPDNA_4_FD_185744 | JGI IMG/M metagenome (GOLD analysis project Ga0209312, IMG submission 185744) | Anaerobic biogas reactor microbial communites from Washington, USA - Biogas_R1_B C13 SIP DNA (SPAdes) (version 2) | ecosystem: Engineered > Bioreactor > Anaerobic > Unclassified | place... | reverse complement strand
TCACCCACCAGCTGCACCGACAGCGGGAAGACGATGTCGGCGGAGGACCTGGCGAGTCCGAGCACGATCTCGCCGGGCTCGACTATCCGATGCCCCTCCCGACCGGTGAAGCTCGCGAGGTCCGCCGGCACGCGGAACGAGACGACCGCACTGGCCCCGGCGTCGAGCTCGACGCGGGCGAACGAGATGAGCCGCTGGACCGGCTGCACGATCGAGGCGAACGGGCGGTGCACGTACAGCTGGACGATCTCGGCACCTGCTCGATCGCCCTCGTTGCGGACGCGCAGGGACACCGTGACTGCTCCGTCGGTCCCGATCTCACTCTCGTCGGCGACGGCGTCCGACCAGGCGATCGGCGCATACCCGAGACCATGGCCGAACGCGAAGGAGGGGGTCGGGTCGACGCTACAGACGTTCGTGGCCTGCGCCAGGCGTGCGGCGAGGTAGGTCGACGGCTGGGCGCCGGGGTCGGACGGCACACTGACCGGCAGCCGGCCGCTCGGGTTGACCCGACCCGAGAGGACACCGGCGAGCGCGGGCAGGCCCTCCTCGCCGACGAAGAACGCCTGGACGATCGCCGCCGCGGTCGACGGCACGTCCCCGAGGGAGTACGGCCGTCCCGTCAGCAGCGTCGCCACCGTCGGGACACCCGTGGCGACCACCGCGTCGAGCAGGGCCTGCTGGGCACCGGGCAGGGTCAGGTGGGCGGTGTCGCAACCTTCGCCGCTCGTACCCCGGCCGAACATCCCGGCGCGGTCACCGACGGCGACGATCGCGACATCGGCGGCGCGCACGTAGTGGAGAGCCTCGTCGAAGTCGCGCTCCCCTCCCTTGATGCTCGTCCCCGGCACGTAGGTGATCTCGGCGTCGGGGAACTCGGCTCGGAGAGACTCCAGCAGCGTGGGCAGCTCGATGCCCGGGCCGACCTCCGGGTGGTTGACGCCGACGTGCAGCGGGAACGAGTAGCAGCCGAGCACCGCATACGGGTCGTTGCCGTTCGGGCCGACCAGCGCGATCCTCCGGGGTGCCGCGAGCGGCAGGGTGCCGTCGTTGCTCAGCAGGACGATCGCCCGCTCGGCGAGCTCCCTTGCGAGAGCGCGGTTCTCGGGCGGGTCGAGGTCGACGGACCCGCGCACCTCGTCGGCCGAGGCGTCCTCGCGACCGGCGAGGACCGGTGGCGTGTAGGCATCCTCGCCGTCCAGCAGACCGAGCTCGATCTTCTGGGCGAGCACCCGCCGCAGGGCCCGGTCGATGAGCTCCTCGGGCACGGTGCCCTCGCGCACGGCCTCGACCAGGCCCGGCCCGAAGGTCTTACGGCCCGGCAGCTCGACGTCGATGCCCGCGCGCAGGGCCTGGTGCGCCGCCTCGGTCCAGTCCTTCGCCACGCCGTGCAGCGAGTGCAGGAAGCCGATGCTGAAGTAGTCCGCGACGAACGTGCCCTCGAATCCCCAGGTGTCGCGCAGCAGGGTGGTGAGGAGGGACTCGTCGGCCGCGACCGGCACACCGTCGATGTCGGTGTACGAGTTCATCACGCTGCGCACGCCGCTCTCGCGGACGGCCATCTCGAAGGGCGGCAGGATGACATCGGCGAGCTCGCGCGGCCCCATCGAGACGGGAGCGAGGTTGCGCCCCGCCTTCGAGGCGGAGTAGCCAGCGAAGTGCTTGAGGGTAGCGATGACACCCGCCGACTCCACCCCTCGGATGTAGGCGGTGGCGGTCGTGCCGACGAGGTACGGGTCCTCGCCGATGGTCTCCTCGACGCGGCCCCAGCGTGCGTCCCGGACGACGTCGAGCACCGGGGCGAGCCCCTGGTGGATGCCCATCTTGCGCATGTCCGCGCCGATCCGCTCACCCATGCGCTGGACCAGCTCCGGGGAGAACGTCGCACCCCACGACAACGGCACGGGGTATGCGGTGGCCCCCCAGGCGGCGAAGCCCGCCAGGCACTCCTCGTGGGCGAGGGCCGGGATTCCGAAGCGGGACTCGGAGACGATCCGGCGCTGCGAGCGAAGGAGCGAGACCGCCCCGGCAGCAGGGTCTACCGGGGCGGTCCCGTAGGTGCGGGTCAGCTGACCCAGGCCGAGGGGGGCGACCTCGGCGAGCTCCATGTCCTCGATCATGTCGTTCTGGTTGGGGGCGACCTCGGCCCCGTCGTTCGAGGCCGCGATCCAGATCCCGTGCAGCTGCGCGACCTTCTCCTCGAGCGTGAGGGCAGCGAGGAGCGCCTCGACCCGGTCGGCGACGGGCGCCCCGGCATCCCGCCAGACCTCAGTCGTGTGGTCAGAGGTCTTCGTGTCCGAAGTCATCTGGTCTGAAGTCGTCATGTCCGAATGCGTGGTGTTCGAAGTCGTCATGTCGGTCATCCCTTCACCGCGCCGGTCAGGCCGCTGACGATGCGCTTCTCGGCGGCGAGGAAGAACACGAGGGCAGGGATCATCGCCAGTGAGGTGTAGGCGAGCACCGCACCCGTGTTCTGTGAGTACTGGGTGGAGAACTGGGTGACCCCGAGGGGCAGCGGCCACCACTCCTGCGGCATCGAGCCGGTGCTGATGACGAGCAGGGGGAGGAGGTAGCCGTTCCACGAGCCGACGAAGGCGAGGATGCCCACGGTGATCAGGCCCGGCTTGGAGAGCGGAAGGAGGATCCGCCAGAAGAACTGCATCCGCGACGCTCCGTCGATGACGGCGGCCTCCTCGATCTCGGCGGGGATCGCCCGCAGGAAGGGGGTGAGGATGATGATCGTCGTCGGCAGGGCGAACGCGATGCCCGGGATGATGACGCCCCAGTAGGTGCCGTGCAGACCGAGGGTGCGCAGCAGCAGCGTCAGTGGCAGCGCGGCGACCGTCAGGGGGAACATCAGGCCGGCGGCGAAAAGGGTGTACAGCGCCTGGCGGCCGCGGAAGTTGTACCGGGCGATCACATACGCAGCCATCAGCCCGGCCACGACCACCCCGGCGGTCGTGCAGACCGCGAGGAAGACGGACGCGAGCACGTTGCCCCAGAAGCGCTTCGCCGTGAGGACCTGGATCCAGTTGTCGAGCACCCATGGGTCGGGCAGTCCGGCCGGGTTCGCGTTGAGGTCCGCCGTGGTGCGGAAGCCGCCGATGAAGACATAGATCACGGGCCCGATCGCCAGGGCGGCGACGATGAGGGCGACGAGGTAGACGAAGGGCTGACCGAGGCTGAACCGGCGTGCGGGAGCCGCCGGCTCCTCGGCGACGGCTCCGGTCGGCGCGGTGGAGACGGACATGTCAGCGCACCCCTCTCGTGACGGAGCCGGCGAGGTCGCGGCGCAGCGCCAGGCGCTGGTAGCCGAGCGCGATGGTGAGGGAGATGAAGAAGAGGATGACGGCGATGGCGCTGCCGTAGCCGGGCTGCCCGGCGAACTGGCCCTGCTGGACCATGTAGGTCGCCATCGTCTCGGTCGACATCTGGCGCAGGGTCGGCGCCACGGTCACCCAGACCATGTCGAAGACCTGGAGCGAGCCGATGATCGACAGGAACGCCCAGATGCGGATCGTCGGGGCGAGGAGCGGCAGCGTGACGTACCGCTGCGTCTGCCACCACGAGGCGCCATCGATCGCGGCCGCCTCGCCGAGCTCGTGGGGCACGCCTTGGAGCCCGGCGAGCATGAGCAGGATCGCGAAGCCGATGTACTTCCACGTGAGGATGAAGAAGATGGTGTACAGCGCGAGCTTGGGGTCGGCGAGCCAGTTCCGGTGGAGGAAGCCGAGTCCGAGGGCGTCGACGATGGCGTTGACCCCGCCGTTCGGCTGGAGCAGCAGCTTCCACGTGAGGCCCGCGATGACCTCGGCGAGGACGTATGGGACGAAGATGAGCAGGCGCAGGATCCCCCGGCCGCGCATACGGCGGTTGAGGAGCAGCGCGATCCCCACCGCCAGCGGTCCCTGGACGAGCAGGGAGGCGAAGAGGATGAAGAACGTGTTGGCGATCGCCTTGCGGAACTCCGGGGTGGAGAACGCCCGGGTGTAGTTGTTCCAGCCGACGAAGCGCTCCGGGTTGAGCATCTCCCAGCGGAACCCTGCCGGGAGGTTGAAGAAGCTGTAGACGGCCGCCAGCACCACCGGGACGATGACGAACCCGATGAAGAGGATCAGCGCCGGGGCGACGAAGAGGACGATCTCCAGCCGCGTCCGGGCCTTCCCGTGCATGTGACGTACGCGTCGCGCAGGTGGAGCACCCGGGCCCACGGTGTCCGTGGGCCCGGGTGCTGTCAGTGAAGTCATCGTGCTGAGTGTGGACTACAGCGTCGCCGCTGCGTCCTGCATCCTCTTGACGATGTCCTCGGGGGTGCCGTTACCGGCGAAGAGGTTGACGATGCCCTCGTTCATGGCGTTGCCGACGGTGGTGCCGTACTCGGTGTCGAGCCACAGCTGGACGAACGACGCCTTCGAGAGACCCTCGGCGACCATCTGGAGGTTGGGGTCCTCGAGCGCGGACTGGGCACCCGGCACGGTCGGGATACCCGAGCCGCTGGCAGCGAACTCCTTCTGGACCTCTTCACTCATGATGTAGGCGAGCAGGTCGGCACACTGCGGAGGAGCGTCCGCCGAGCAGCCGAAGCCGTCGCCGCCGCCCAGTGCCGCGTTGGCGTCACCGGCTGCGCCCTCGATGGCCGGGAAGGGGAACCAGCCGAGGAACTCCGGCACCTCCTCGTCGGGGGTGAGACCGCCGACGACGCCGGCGTTCCAGTGACCCATGAGCTCCATGGCGGCCTGACCGTTGGCCAGCATGCCCGCCGAGGATCCGGCACCGGTCTGCGCCGGAGTTCCGAGGAAGCCGTCCTGGAAGGGCTCGGTGGCGATGAAGTCCACCAGGTCGGTACCGGCGTCCACCCAGCACGGGTCGCTGAAGTCGAACTCGGCGGCACCCGTGGTCAGCGTCTCAGGCGAGCACGAGTGCAGTGCGAACTGGTACCACCAGTGCGCGGCCGGCCACTTCTCGCCCGCACCGACGGCGATCGGGGTCACGTTGATGGCCTTGAGCTTGGTGACCGCGTCGTTGAGCTCGGCGAGCGTGGTGGGCGGTGTCGTGATGCCAGCCTGCTCGAAGAGGTCCTTGTTGTACCAGAAGCCCTCGATGCCGAAGGTGAAGGGAACGCCGTAGGTCTTGCCGTCGACCTGCCACGGGTTCACCGTCGCGCCCACGGAGGCGATGGTGTCCGGGATGGCGTCGTCGAGGGCCATGAGGTAGCCGTTGGCCACCTGGTCGCGGATCTCTCCGCCCGGCCAGACCTGGAACAGGTCGGGGGCGTCACCGGAGGCCAGGGCGTTGGGGATGAGCGTGCGCTGCAGCTCCTCGTTCTGGTACCCGGTCTGCTCGACCTTCACGCCGGGGTTGGCCGCTTCGAAGTCCTGGGCGACCTTCTCCCACACCGCCGGCAGGGGACCGGACGTGGCGTTGTGCCACCAGGTGATCGTCACCTCTTCGGCCGGAGCCGATGCCGACTCGCTCGACTCCCCCGTGTCAGGCCCGGCGGTGTCGGGGCTCTCGCTGCTACATGCGGCGAGAGAACCGAGCGACACGCCCGCGGCGACGAAACCGGCAACCACGTGCTTGATGCTGAGTTTGTTCATCGTTGAACCTCTCGAAAGTTTCGACACCTTCACCGAAAGTGCTGATTTTCTCACCGTAGGGGAGGGGGGATTCGTGGTCAAGGCCAACAAATTGGGTTTCCGGTCACATTTCGATCTCATACAGTTCTCGCATGGCAGCTGACGGCGGAACCTTCGAAGGGGTCCGTCAGCACAACCTCACGCGGCTCCTGCGGCTCGTCCACCACAGAGGTCCGCTCTCCCGCGCCACCCTGACCGAGGCCACCGGCTTGAACCGGTCGACGATCGGAGGCCTCGTCCTCGAGCTGGCAGCAGCCGGCCTGGTCGAGGAGCGTGCGCCTGATCCGTCACGCCGGGTGGGGCGGCCCTCGCCCCTGGTCGTGCCACGGTCGTCCGTCGTGGCCATCGCCGCCAACCCCGAGGTCGACGCGATCGAGCTCGGAGCGGTCGGACTGGACCAGCACGTGCACGCCCGCGTCCGCCTGCCCCAGGAGACCGTCCTCAGCCCGGAGCGCACGGCGGAGCTCATCGCCGAGCAGGTCGTCCGGTGGAGGTCCGCAGAGCTCCGCAAGGCGGACGTCGTCGGGGTGGGGGTTGCCGTCCCTGGCCTGGTCCGCGCCTCCGACGGACTCGTGCGGGATGCGCCCCACCTGGAGTGGGTCGATGCCCCCGTCCGCGACCTCGTCGCGGAGGCCACCGGCCTGGAGACCTCGGTGGGCAACGATGCGTCCCTGGGCGCGATCGCGGAGCACCTGTACGGCGCGGCCGTCGGCATCGACGACGTCATCTATCTCAATGGCGGCGCGAGCGGCATCGGTGGCGGGCTCATCGTCCACGGGATGCCGGTCGGCGGGGTGGGCGGCTACGCCGGGGAGTTCGGGCAGAACCGCCCACGCATCTCCGTGGCGACCGACCAGCGCGCGCCGGACGGGGTGCTCGAGGACGAGGTCAACCGGGACCGGTTGCTCGCGGTCGTCAGGCTCGAGCACGCGGACGACGCCGAGCTGGCTGCCGCCCTCGAGGAGGCGAGCGGAGAAGACGCCCGCGCCGAGGTGGAGAGGCAGCGCCGCATCCTCGCGACCGCGCTGTCGAACGCTGTCAACGTCCTCAACCCGGCCGTCGTGGTGCTCGGCGGCTTCCTGGCGATCATCGCCGAGCACGACCTGCCCGGCCTCGTGGACCTCGTTCGCGCGCAGTGCATGCCCGCCTGCGCCGAGGACCTGCGCATCCTTCCCGCGGCCCTCGCCGAGGACCGGCTGCTCATCGGTGCGGCGGAGGCCGTCTTCACCGACCTCATCAACAACCGCCTGATGGACCGGCTCTGACCTGGCATCACCCACCGGCTTCGCTGACTTCTCTGCAAAGGACCCGCCCATGACCCCCGTCCCCCGCTCCGGCACCCAGTACGTCCTCTCCTCCGGGCCGTACGAGGCGCACATCGCCTCGGTCGGGGCGACGCTGCGCCGCCTCACCTACGAAGGCCGCGACCTCGTCGTGCCGTTCGACGCCGATGAGGTGCGCCCCGCATACCGCGGAGCGGTCCTTGCGCCCTGGCCCAACCGGATCGTCGACGGTCGGTATGCCTTCGCCGGCCAGGAGCAGCAGGTCGCCCTCACCGAGCCCGACCGGGGTCATGCGCTCCACGGCCTCGCAGCCTGGCTCGACTTCGCGAGCGTCGTTGCGGCTGAAGGGGATGGACTCACCCTGTCCGCCACTATCGAGCCGCAGCAGGGCTACCCGTGGCGGGTGCGCGTCGAGACGACGTTCGAGCTCGGGGACGACGGGCTGAAGCAGAGTGTGCGGGCGACGAACGAGTCCCCGGAGGCCGCCCCGTTCGGCACGGGGCCCCACCCCTATCTCGTGGCCGGCTCAGCGCCCCTGGACGAGTGGACCCTCTCGCTGCCGGCAGCCCAGGTCCTCGAGGTCACGGATGACCGGCTGGTGCCACTCGGTCTGCGCCCGGTCGAGATCGACGCGGACCGGTTCGACTTCCGGGAGCCGCGGCGGCTGGGTCCGGTGGAGATCGACCACGCGTACACCGACCTCGACCGTGACGCCGACGGGACGGCGACCGTGCGCCTCACCGACCCCCATGGCACGGGAGTCGAGCTGAGCTGGGACGACAGGTGTCCCTGGGTGCAGATCCACACCGCCGACCTGCCGGGCGGGCCGGCCCAGCCGGGCCACCGCGCCGGCCTCGCGGTCGAGCCGATGACCTGCGCTCCGGACGCCTACAACGCCGACCGCTACGACTACGACACGGGCCTGCTGACGATCGAACCCGGCCAGTCGGTCACGGCATCGTGGCGCATCGCGGCCATCTGAGACCTGGGCCGGGCGTCGGGGGGCCTTCTGATCGGGTGACGACCGCCGGTCAGCCCTGATCGAAGCGGGCGACCAGCCGGATCAGCGTCGGCATCCCTCGCGAGGTCGCGGGGCGACCCGTGACCCGCTCGATGATCGGGGTGGCGTTGCTCTCGTGCAAACGCTCGTTGAGGGACACGATCCAACCGTCCCCCGCGTCGAGGACCTGGGATCCGCGCCGGGCCGCCTCGCTCAGGAGGGCGGGGTCGGTGACGTCGAGGGTGCCGCCGGCGTGGAGGGTGAGCTCGGCGCGCGACGTGCCCACTGGTCCGCTGTGGCGGTCGACGATCTCAATCAGGTCGGACAACGCCATGGCGAACCCCTCCTGCTCGCGTCCCGAGCGTGCCGTGAGGACTGCGAGGACGCGATCCATCACGGCCTCAGGGTCGTCGGAGCTGAAGACGATCGTGCCGTTGCTCTGGAAGGTCACGGCATCGCCGCACCCCGCGACCGCGAAGGCGTCGCGGAGCTCGATGGTCGTCAGATGGCCCCGCTGACCCTGGTTGACGTTGCGGAGGAAAGCGACGTGGAGCATCGGTCGACGGTATCGGGCTGCGGTAGTGCGGCTCCCTTTCCTCCCCCGGAGAGGAAGGGCGACTTCGCATGGTCAAGGTAGTGGTGCGATGACCGACGAAGTTTGCGATGTGGGGGGCCCAGACATCGCACGACCCTCGAGACCCCACTCAAGAGCTCTTGACCTTGACATAGTGTCAAGGTCTTTCATGGGCAGTGGAGGTGGTCCCCATGACCCAGGACGATGCGAGTAGCAGCAACGCGAACAACCACAGCAGCCAGGACGGCATGAGGCAGCGCCGTACTGACGTGGTGGCGCGACTGACTGCTGCCCTGGAGTCCGAGGAGACATCGGTGCGGCTAAAGGTAGCCATGCACGTCGGCTCGAACCCGTTGCCGGAGCTCATCGAGGTGCTCATCGACCGGTGCGCTGTCGAGTCGGACTTCTTCGTCCGGGACATGCTCACCTGGGCACTGACCCAGCACGCCCGGACCCAGCAGGATCGCACCGCCGTGGTGGACGCCCTCCTTGGCCAGCTCACGGCGCCGTCGGCCCAGGCGCGAAGCCAGGCACTGCATACGCTCAGCAAGATCGGTGACCGACGGGCCTGGTCCTCGATCGGCACAGAGCTGCTCACCGACGCCGACGACCAGGTGGCCCGGGCCGCCTGGCGTGCGGCGGTCGGTATGGTCCCCGACAGCGAGCGGGCCTGGCTGACCCAGGTGCTGGGTACCCAGCTCGGGCGGGGCTCCCGCGAGGTCTGGCTCAGTCTGAGCCGGGCGCTGATGGCGCTCGGCGAGGCATCGACCCCGGTTCTCGACGCGGCGCTCGAGTCCTCGGACGACGTGGTCCGGATGCACGCGGTCGCCACTGTGGCGCTGATCGAGGATCCGGAGTCCGGGTTCGAGCTCGCGGTCCAGGCGGCCGAGCGGACGCACACGCTGCGAGGCGCGCCTCTGATCGGCGCCGACCTGTGCTGATCGGCGAGGTGGCGGCGGCTCTTCTACGCCGAAGGACTCCGCTCCCTCGGCCTCACCCTCAAGCAGGTGGCAGCCGTCCTCGACACCCCGGACTTCGTCCCCGTCTCGCTGGTGCAGCAGCTGATCGACCGCACGCGCGAACGGCTTCGGCAGCACGAGGAGCTCTTGGGGACGCTCGAGCGCGTCCAGAGCAGCGACCCGTCGGACTGGACGGATGTGTTGCGCACGGTTGGGCTCCTGCGCGGACTCGACGCAGCCAGTCCGTCCACCCGCCACCGCTTCGCCCTCTCCCTCTCCGACCTGGCCGACCGTGACGTGCCGCTCCTTGTCGAAGCAGCGCTGAGCGAGCCCGACGCGGCCGTCGCTGCGTCGCTGCGTCACGGTTCCCGTCGGCAACGGGCTCATACTCGTCAGTATCGTCCCTCTCCGCAGCCGGCGCCGGCTTCGCTCTCGAAGTGGTCGCACCCGGCGACCAACTACTTCTCGCGGCACTGAAGTACGCGTTGGCGGCAGTCGTCTCCGTCGAGATCGCCAGACGGATCGCCCTGCTGCCGGACGGTCGATTGCCTCTTGGACCCTCACGACACAGACAGAGGCCGGGAGCTCGTGGCTCCCGGCCTCTTCGCGAAGTTGTGGCGACTTCGCAGGTCTTTGACGTTTCGTCAGGTTGTCACTGACGGTTCGTCAGGGTCGTTCCTCAGACGCCGACCAGGTCCTTCTCGCGGGACGGGGCTGCGTCGAGGGCGTCCTCGCGGCGGAGGGGGGCGGTCTGGCCGGCAGCGCCGGAGGTCCAGAACAGGCCCGCACCGGTGAGGAGGAAGATCGCACCCAGGCCGGCGAGCAGGGCGGTCAGACCCAGGGCCAGCTTGAGGGCGGAGGCGGTGACGGTGCCGACACCGAGCTCACCGACGAGGCCGTGGACGGTGCCGGTCCAGATCTCACCGCGGGCCGCCGCGTCAGCCGGGTTGGTGCGGTCGAAGTGCTGCCAGTACTTGCCACCGTTGGGGTACTCGATGGTCCAGCCCTCAGCCGGGAACGGGCTCGGGACGGCGAGGATCTCGTCGCCGACCTGCAGCTCGGTCAGGGCGTTGCCGTCAGCGTCGACCAGCTGCGCTTCTTGGAGCGTGATCTCAGTGGTGCCGTTGATGACGTGGTGGACGACTGTCGCCATCTGGTACATGTACTCGCTCGCCGTGTTCACGAGCGGGTCGTTCGCGTCCATCTCGCGGTCGGAGACGGGGTAGCCCCACTCCTCCGTGAGCATGGTCATGATCTTTTCCGCCTCTTCGGTCTGGCCGCGGTCGACGAGCTGGCCGTCCTCGTTGTAGGAGAGCTCGACGCCCTGGACCTCTGAGAAGCTCTGCAGGGAGTGCTTGCCGTCGTTGTACATCGAGAAGGCGACGCCCGAACCGATGAAGAAGGTCAGGCCGAAGATCATGAGCATGATCCCGACGAGACGCAGTCGCTGTGCCATGGTGGTTTCCTCCTCCGGGGATCTCCCGGTGTTCTGCGTTGGGCCTCACTCCGTGCGGTGTGGTCCAAGATCTATGAGCGATCTACTACGGGAATGTAGTACTACGCTTAGTAGTAGTACAAGTCGAGAGAGGGATCAGGGGGTGTGATCCCGATCACTGGCCCATGGAGGGCTTGACTCCCCCCACAGCCCTTCGCCGA
>Ga0209312_1002760_pt1 | contig 11159 bp, 5 predicted proteins | sample BioC13SIPDNA_4_FD_185744 | JGI IMG/M metagenome (GOLD analysis project Ga0209312, IMG submission 185744) | Anaerobic biogas reactor microbial communites from Washington, USA - Biogas_R1_B C13 SIP DNA (SPAdes) (version 2) | ecosystem: Engineered > Bioreactor > Anaerobic > Unclassified | place... | reverse complement strand
GAGTGCCACATGCCGCAGACGACGTATATGGAAGTTCACGCCCGGCGCGATCACAGCATCCGCAATCCGCGTCCCGACCTGAGCGTCCAACTCGGCATGCCCAACGCCTGCACGCGCTGTCACCTGGACAAGAGCAAGGCCGGCCTGGAGGACCGCGATGATTTGCGCCAGTACCTCGATTGGATCCTGGCTGCCCGCAACGGCGACGAGAAGGTCAAGACCGCTTTAGCCCAGCTGGATCAGGAAATGGACCGGGCCTTTCAGGAGTGGTACGGCAAGCAGCGTCAACAGGAGCGCCGGTTCGACAAGTACTTCACCGCCACGATCGCTGCCGCCCATCGCAGCGAACCGCAGGCGGAAAAGGGCCTGATTCGCGCGGCTGGCGACGCCCGCCTGCCGGCCATCGTGCGGGCTACGGCACTGCTGGAACTGGGGCAGTACGACAGCCTTGCCAGCACCAACGCGACGGTGGACCTGCTGGGCGATCCTTATCCGCCGGTCCGCGCCACCGCAATCGCCAATCTGCAAGGCCGGCTGGCCGAGGGCGAATTTGCCCAGACCATCGCCCCCCTGCTGACGGATCCTACCCGCCTGGTCCGGACCGAGGCCGCCCGCGCGCTGAGCGGCGTGCCGGACGGGGTCTTGCGGGGATTTCAGCGGCAGCAGTTGAGCGATGCGTTGGCCGAATACAAGGCCGGCCTGCTGGTCAACAACGACCGCGCCGGGGCGCACCTGATGTTGGGGATCGTCGCCGAAGGGCAAGGCCAGGAAGGGGCCGCGGTACGGGCGTACCAGGATGCGATGCACGTCGAGCCGCGGACCACCGGTCCCCGGACGAATCTGGCCGCGTTGTACGACCGGTTGGCCGAAACCGAGGATCGCCGTGCCAGCCAGGCGGCGTCACTCGGCAACCCGTCCGCCGCGGAAAAAGCGGCGCGCGAGGCGACTCGGCTCCGCAGCGAAGCGGCGCGGCTCCGCCGTGAAGAACTGGACCTGTTCGCCCGCGATGCCCGTCTGGCGCCGGACGCGGCTTTCGTCCAGTACCGTTATGGGATGCTGCTGTACCTTCACCGCCGCTACGACGAGGCCGAACAGGCCTTGCGCACAGCCGCCGAATTGCTGCCCAACAACCCCCAGTTTCTGCTCGGCCTGGTGCTTTTCTACAAAGAGCGCCACCAGCCCGCGCAGGCTCTGCCCTTGGCGGAACAACTCTGCAGACTCCGGCCTCACGACGCGACGTACCAGCAAGTCCTGGCCGAAATCCGCGAGCAGTCGTCCGCGTCCGCAAGACCGTCCCCGTAGGGTGGGCCAAGTCCTCGCGGCACCCCGGGAACACCTGGGCCCGATCCGGGTGGGCCGCGAGGACTTGGCCCACCCGACGTCTACGTCGCTCCATCACGGCTTGCTCGACCGGTTACTTTTTCTCGGCTTTGCCCGCCGCTTTTTTCTTCTCCACTTGCGGAATCAACACCAGTCGGACTTTGGTGTCCACGGGCGGGATGCGTTCGGTAAAGGCGGCGAACAGCAGGCTCTCGTTGGCTTGGGTGCTCTTGATGGGCAAATCGAGCATCGCCGTCGGGAAATTGGAGACGCAGATGAAATCGCCGCCGTCCGCCTGGTAGAACCGTTCGCCCGTCGAGTCGTCGGTCCAGAAGCCGCTGCCGGTGAAGACCCACGGATGTTCCATGGCTTTCTGGGTCTTCAGTTCCTTGATCCATTCCTGGGCACGCACGCGGTTCTTCTTGCCGGCTTCGTCTTGCCAGAGCACGTACACCTCGACCACCGGCCCCGTGGCGGGCCGGTAGACCGGATCGAAACTGACCGGTTTTCCCGGTTGCGCTCCCACCGCCATCAGGGCCGCATGCACGAATTGGGCTTTGCAGTTCACCGACACGATCGATTCGTGCTCCTTGGTGCTCTTGGGGCAAGCAAACATCTCCAGTTGCCCTTCCCGCAAACAGACCCGGCCGTCCACGATCACCAGTTTTCGCTTGACATCGATCCACAGGTCGTAGTCTTTCGTCACCCGCATGATGCTTGTCGTCTCGCTATCTTTGGACGGGGACGCCGCGGCGGGCGACCAGCTCGCGCACCACCGCGAGCCCGCAGGCCACCTCCGGGCGCATCCGTGGGCGGGTTTTCCATTGGCTCTGGTGGCTCGGCCGCCAAGGCCCATCCGGCACAGCAGACGCACAGGAGGGCGGTCGGAACGGTCCAGGTTTGCTGACGGTCACGCATTTCAAAATCTCCTCGGCTGTTGGGTTCCGGGGTTGTTGGCTGCCGGCGAATCCGCTCGCTGTTTGCGCGTGTTCGTTTCGAGCCGCTGTATTATATTGCCGTGGCGACGCGCCTGCTACGGGCCGTTTTTGCGTCCGCGCCTGTCGGACCTCGCAACGCTTGGTAGAATGAAGGCGATCGGTCATCGGTTAGCTGCGATCCTCATCGGTAGCCGGTTACAGGTCATGGATTTTGGCTCACCGGCAACTGGCAACCGATCACGGGCAACGAATCACCGGCCACTTTCACCCACATGCACTTCCCCACCTCGGCCCTGCTGCTCGGCATCGTTGCCGCCCTGCTCGTCGGTTTTTCCAAGACCGGGATGCCCGGCGCCGGCATTCCGGCGGTGGCCTTGGTGGCGGAAGTCTTTCGCGACGACACCAAGTTATCCGTCGGCGCGGTGCTGCCGCTGCTGATCCTGGGCGATTTATTTGCGATCGCCTATTATCGCCGTCACGCCGACTGGAAGCGGTTGCTGTCGTTGTGTCCCTACGTCGTGCTGGGCATGGTGCCTGCCTATCTGGTTCTCCGCTTCGCAGACGACGACGTCTTGCGCGTGGCTATCGGCGTGCTGATCCTGGTGCTGCTGTTGCTGCACGTGGTCCGGCAGCGGTACGGGGTTCAGCTCTGGTCCGATCGCTGGTGGTTCACGGCGACCAGCGGCGTCCTGGCCGGCTTTGCCACGACGGTCAGCAATGCGGCGGGACCCGTGATGGGCATTTACCTGGTCAGCCAACATGCGGACAAGCATCAGTTCCTCGGCACCGCTGCCTGGTTTTTCTTCCTGGTCAATGTCAGTAAGATTCCGGGGTACGCCGCGTTGGGGATGATGACACACCGGACGTTGGCTTTCGACGTGCTGCTGGCGCCCGTCGTCGCGGCAGGCGCAATCCTCGGCGTGCGCATCCTGAGGGGGATTCCCCAGGCGATGTTCGACGTCCTTGTGCTGGCCTTGGCGGGCGTTGCGGCGCTGCGCATGGTGTTTTTTTAAGGCTCAGTGATGACCCAAGAGAAATCTCGATCAAGGAAATCCTCCATCTTCCGGCCTCTGGCGACCGTTATGCTGCTGACCGTCGCCGGACTGAGCGCCGTATGGTACTTCGCCTGGGAGCCGTTACGGCCGGCGTTTTTGTCGGTAGAGGTTCTGTTGGCCCGGTTGGCGTCGGATGTCGCCCAGGAGTTGCCCCAGCGCAAGCCGGCAGGCAAACGTTCGAACAAGAGACCCGCTGCCCCGCCGAAGAATGCCAACAGAGCGGACGCCGCCCGGCAGTCGCCGGACCCGGCCGGTGCTGCGGCGGCCGATCCGCAGGTTCCGCGGCCGCGCGTTGCGCCGCCTGCTGAGCCCCATCCTGAGTCTGCCCAAGTCGTCGCGTCCCCGCCGGAATCGCCTGAGCCGCCGGCAGCGCCGGTTCCGGGGTCCGCTCCTCGGCCGCTGGAACCGCCGCCCTGGCAGGCCGCCCTGGACGCGACGGACGCGCCGCCCGCCGCGTTGGACGTCTGCTTCGGCGAATTCGATCCGGGGCTGTTCCTCCCGCAAGCGGACGATGTGAAGAAATGGTTCGAACCGGTGGCAGGCCAGCGCTGGACGGTGGGCAACCTGCGCACCAAGCACGGCGAGGCGGCCGCCGTGGAAGGGCTGATGCGGTTGCGCATGCCGTGGCGCGACGACGTGGCCCTGCGGCTGGCGGTGGAAAAACTGTCCGGCTTCCGCATCCATTTCCTGCACGGTGAAGAAGGCGTGACGCTGGCCTATTACCAGCGGGACCAGGAGAATTGCTGGGTCGCCTATGCTTCTCGGCGCAGACAGGACCGGGCGAGGCCGGAGGAAACCGCGATGGCCGCCAGCGACGAGGGCCGCGCACAGCGCACGGGATTCGTACGCGACGGCGGCACGTTCGAGTTGCGCTGGCGCGACGGTGAAGTCACGCTCAGCCGCGGCGACATCGCGCTGCTTCGCGCGTCGTTGGCGGGCTTGCCGCAGGAGGTGCTGTTCGAAGGGAAAGCGGTGATCTGCGGCCTTGCCGCGGTGCGCAGCGCCGGCTTTGCCGCTTCCGAAGACGAGGCCACCGCCGTCTCCGGCGGGGCGTCGCCCGCCCAGTTGCCGTGGACGGAGAAACTGACGGGCGAGGGGCGATTCGAACGCTCGCCGGAGGGCGCAGTGACACTGGCCGCCGACAGGGCGACGGGAGCCGGCTGGGTGACCGCGCCGCTGCCCTCGGCGGGAATCCACGAGGTGCTGTTGGAGGTCGACGAGGCGACGCCGGGCGCAGGCGTCTTTCTGGGACGCCAGGACGGCGGGCCGCGTGAGGTCCTGCGGTTCGTCAGGAATCCCGTCGACAAGCGGGTGCATCTGAGCCTGCAGACGGACGCCGAGGCGGAAGTGCGGGTACAGCCGATCGACAAAACGCCGGTCCCGTTGGCGCCCGGCAAAGCCTGGATTCGACTCCTGTACGGCTGCGGCGTGCTCCGCTGGTGGACCAGTTGCGATGGGCGGCACTGGGCTCAGCCCGAGCGGGCCGTGTCTTCCTTGAGCGGCCCCGTGACCACGATCGGGTTGCATTACGTGCCTCGGACAGCTGATTGCCGCATCCGGCTGCGACGGTTGAGCTTCCGACGGCTGCCGGAGTTGAGCGGCTTGGCAGACGCCGCGTTGCTGCCCCGCGCGCCGCCGTTGGCCGACGCGCCGCACGCGGGGGCCTGGCTCACCAGGGCTGCGGAGTCCCAGCCGCCAGAGGCCGACGTGGGGGCTTGGCGGCGTACGTGTGCGATTCGCGCGCTGGGCGCGGGCTGTTCGCGGACACTGGGAACCTCGCTGCTGGAATTGCTGCTGGACGACGCGGCCGACCGTGGCTTGCCGACCGAGCGGCAGCTGGCCCTGTTGAACGAGGCCGCGTTGCTCTGGGACGCTACCAGCGATCAGCAGTTCGTGGAGAATCTGCTCCAACGATACCGCGACTTGGGGCTGCGAGCTCAAGGGCACCGCGGGCTCCGGCCCTACTCGTCGATTCGTCGCGACTTGATGACCGTCCCACTGGTCACCCCGCATCGGGTGCAGGTCGCCAACGATCCGTTGATTCGCGCTGAATTGATCCAACTGGCCCACGGGTGTCGGTGGGCGGAAGTCCGTGACTTCTGCCGCTTGTTGCGTTACTTTCGGCAGTCCGATATCTGTCCGCTGACGCGGTGGGCCGAAGGCAGCGGCCCTCCGCCGGTGGTGGGCCGCAGGAAATGGCAACGCCGCGCCACCGTGTCCAACGACTGGCAGGAGCCGCTGATCGAGGAGTTGAGCAAGGAGACGTACAACGCGGTGGCGGAACTGAACGCGCTGCTGGAGAGCGCCGCTTTTGACGACGCGGCACGTCTGATTGCATCGCTGGACGGCGACTTGTTCCAAGGCGTGGCCCCGCACGTCCGCGATCGGCAGTTGCTGGCGTCGCTGCCCACGGCCGTGGCGATGGCGTTGGACGCATACCCCGAATTCCGGGCTGCCGTGCAAAAGCACTACGGCGACACGTCGCTGTTGCGAGTGCGCCGCGCCGTTCAGGAGAACCGTTTGGCGGCCATCCAACTGGCCACGGTCCAATTCGCCGGCTTGCCGGCGGCGGCCGAGGCACACCGCTGGCTGGGCGATCGCGCGTTATCGATCGGCTGGTTCGACCATGCGATGGCGCAGTACCGCCGGGCGGCGGAATCCGCCGACGCCCCCACGCTGCTCGACTTGGCCGCCCGCCATCGCCTGGCCGCCGCCATGCTGGGCCGAGAGCAGGGAAGGCCGGCGACGGCGGAGATCGAGATCGGCGGCGTCCAACTGACTCCCGCGGCTTTCGAAGAACTGGTCGGCCAAGTGCTGAAGCGGAATGCGCCGCTGCCGGCCGAGGGAGCCGGCAATTCGGCGCTCGGCCAAGTCGTTCCCAGGCCCAGCGGTTTTGCGGTCCAGCCGCGCAGCAAATTGGACGGCCCCGTCGGCGGCGAGCCGAGCGCAGAGGTCATCCCCAACGTCCGGCGTTTCGACGTGGACTGGGCCGGCCGCCAGATCGCCGTCGTCCTCGACCGCGACGCGATGTACGTCAGCAATCGATTCCAGGTCGCCGCCTACGACGCGAATACCGGCGCCCGCGTCTGGCAGAGCCCCTTGCCCGACGGCGCGCCCATGCGCAGTCAGGATTGGGGACTGATCCGAATGCGGCCGCTGGTCACGGCCGACCGCGTCATCACACGCCTGTTGTACGGCCAGCAGCCGACCGTGGTCTGCCTGGATCGGAGCCACGGACAGTTGGTGTGGAGTGTCGAATTCGGCGCTCACGAGGCCCCTGTCTCGGATCCGCTTTGGTTGCAGGGCCGACTGGCCGTGTTGACGCTGACTCGGCAAGAAACGGGAGAAAGCTTGCTGCGTTGGACGATCCTCGATCCGACCAGCGGCAGTGTCGTCAGCCAGACGGAATTGCTGCGATTGAACGACGTCTGGTGGCGCCGCTCGTGCTGCGAAGTCACGCGGCGGGACGACGGCTTCGTCGCGGTCCTGTCCGGGGTCACCGTGTGCTGCGACGCGTCGGGCAATCTGCGTTGGATTCGCCGCGAGATGGTGTTGCCGCCGTCCAATGAGCAGCCGCCTTGGGTGACACAGAGCTTTCAGCCGCCGCTGTCGGCCGGCAACGATTTGTACGTTCTGCAGCCGGGCGGCTGCGCGGTCAGTCGTCTGGACGCCCGTTCCGGGCAACTGGCCTGGAGCCGGTTGCTGGTCGGCGCCCAGCGGCTGTTGGGGGTCGCGGGATCGCGGCTGATCGTGCAAACGGACGGCGGCCTGCGAGCTTTGGCGGTGGACAACGGCGAACCTCAGTGGCAGCATCCGTTGGAGCAGTCGCTGGACGCGTATCTGTGCGACGACACGGCCGTGCTGTATTCGTGCCGTCGCCCCGCAGAAGATGCGCCGGGGAAGTTCCGCCCACAACTGGTTTGGGTTGATGCCGCCACGGGACAGAGCCAGGAACAAACGGCACTCCGAGGCCTGGACCACGAGGCCCCCTTGCTGGGACCGCTGGTGACGGCAGGCAGTCGGCTGTGGGCCTTCTTTGGCCGGGGCGATCAAGACCCCACTCGCGATGTGATCGAATTGGTTCCGCAGGGTGCCGCAGACCCGGCTCCCGCCCACTACGTCCCCGACCTTTGGACGCGGCATATCCCGCTGCCGCTGCAGCAGGAGACGAAGCGGTTGCTGGGGGATTGGCGCTGGTTCGCGGCCGAGTTGGCCGGAGCCAAGCCGATCGAAGTCAACCGCTGGGGCGAAGCCGAATCGCTGGGCATCCGCGCCCGCCGCTCGGCCCCGGCCACGCTCGCTCGCCACACCACGCTTCCCGCAGGCAGTTCGCCCCGATTGCGGATCCGCGTCGGCAACGAGCCCAAGGAGTCCTGGAATCTGGAGGTCCGCATGAACGGCGCGCCGGTCGTCCGCCGCGAATTCACCGCGCCGACCGACCCGGAACCCTGGAAACAATTGGAGTTCGACCTCCGCCCCGCTGCAGGCGACACCGGCTGGCTGATCATCGAGACCCGACCGCGCGAGGGCCAAGAAACGGCGGACGTGTTCTGGAAGCGAGTGGAGATCGTGTTCTGACGCCGCCTCGGGACGTTTCGAGCGCTGCCGCGTCAGGCTGGGTGGATCAGAATGAGGCCTGCGTTTCTCCCCCGTTGACCGTGGAGGCGGCTCTCCAGGTCGTCAGATTGATGTTACCGTTGACAAAACGCACGCCACCGTCGGTGAAGCACACGTTCACGCCGCCGGGGTGCTGGCTTCGTGCGCCGAAGTGGTTGCCGCTGGAATACCAGTAGCACTCGTACTGGCTGTGGATCGGATCGTTGGGGGGATACAGCGCGCTGTAGGCCCAACGCTCCGACCATGTCGCCCGCATCCAACTGTATCCTCGCGCTCCCGCCTGGTTGCCTGTCGGCGGCGTCGCGAGCGTGCCGGCATCACACGCCGTGATGTCCCCCGACGCCGTGGCGTTGTAGGTGAATGGCTTGCCGAGCAGACACTCCGAAATCGCCATCGTGTTGGACGTACCATCGATGACTTTTGCCATGTCACTGTAGCAGAACAGCGGGTTGGCGCAGTTCGTGCATACGGACGAGTTGCAGGTAGTGGATTCTCGCATCAAGCCGACGGCCGTGCTTGTGCTCGGGTAACTCGAGCCGTCTGACCCGCTGCAGCCGACGTAGTTCGTCGGTCCATAAGAAGTGCTGGGCGGAAGGTTAGGGTCGCTGGGACAGCGAACCGCAGGGAGGTTCGTGGCGGCGATGGTGAGGTTCACGTTGCCACTGGGCATCCCCGCCACTTCCCAATCGATCTGGTCATACAGTGCCTGCTGCTCCAGCCCCGGGAGAACTCGCGCGATCCAAGTGAGGCCGCCCGGATAAGAGCAACTGCCTGATCCATAATACGGCCGCAACGCCCCCATAGGGAACAGGCGGTAGGTATCATGGTACGTTTGAACCGCCAGTCCGAGTTGTTTCAGGTTGTTCGAGCATTGGATGCGCCTTGCCGCCTCTCGCGCGGCCTGGATCGCCGGCAAAAGCAATGCAACCAGGATGCCGATGATCGCAATCACCACCAGCAGTTCCACCAAGGTAAAACCGCGAGATCGTTGGAGCCGCATGATCTGCCCCTATTTAAGAAGAAAGAAACAGTAACCGGAACTGGCCTGTGCGCGCGTCACTGCGATGGGGGGACAAGCCCCTGCTCGCCACGCATGACGGGCGCCCGTGTGACCTCGCCGCGATCCAGTGAGAAGTCTTGATTATTGGCTCCGACGTCCAACTCGACCTCCAGACTGGAGGCAATGTTGTATTTGTCCGGAATGTACTGAATGCCCCTGTTCGCGGCAGTGATCAGGACAAGATACTTCCCGGCTTGCAATCCGGCGGCCTCCGCGATCTCATACTTCCCGCCCGTGATTTTGGCGGGGGCTCCGGAGCCGGGAGTGCCACCCAAGGGACGCAGAACGATCTCGCCCTCTTGGACAGGCTTGCCGCCGAACGTCACTTGGCCCTCGACCCAGCAGCTTGCTCCCCCACCGCAACCCGTGATCAGCCCTATCACAATCGCGCACGCCGACGCTTGAAACGCTTGCATCGCACCACCTCACCGAACAATCTGGCAGCGGCGGATGGACGAAATTCTTGACCCACGCCCCAAGGGGCTGGCCAACGAGCATGGCCGTTCAGATTCCGGACCTTCGAGACTTACCTAAATCGGGCCGCTGCCAGCTTAATAAGCTACGCGAGCGGCCCGGCGGGGTCAATCCATAAACCAGGAGAAATGTCAAATGACGCAGGCGAGCTTTCTGTCGGCTGACGGAACCGAAGGCGACGGGTGGAACCCGGCTGTTCAGTCCTTCTTCAAGCCTTCCTTCTGCATTTCACGGAAGGCGTCGACGCCCGTGTCCGGCACGGTCGTCTTGATAACGTCGTCCAGGCCCAGTTGGATCTTCTTAAATTGCTTGTCAGAGACCAGGTAGTACCAGTCGGCGAAGCGCGTGTTCAACTCGGCCACTTTTTCCTTGGCCTTGGAGACTTTTTCGTTGCGCTCGTCGATTTTCCGCTGGTTTTCCTTGGTGATCCGTTCGCGTTCTTTCTCGATTTCGGAGTCCTTGGCTTCCTTGTCCGTTTTGGCGGGGGGCTGAGCTTGGGCATCTTTCGCATCCCCGTCTTTGGCCGCCCCGTTCGCCTTCGCCGCGGGCTTGGCTTCCTGCTCCGACTTCGCTGCCGGCTCCGGTTTCGCGTCGGACTTGGCCGCTTCAGCCGTGGCGGTTTCGTCACTGGCCGACGGCTTTGCCGTGTCGGCCGAGGTTTGCGGTTTTGCCTCCGGCTTGGCTTCCGGCTTGGCTTCTTTTGCAGCCGGCGGCACTTCCTTGGGCGTCCCCGCTTTGGGTTCCTTGCCGGCTTGCGGTTTGGCAGCCTCCGGCAATTCGGGCACGGGTTCGAGGTCCGGCTGCGGGAACTTGGTCATATCGACCCGCGTCGTGACGAACAGATAGCGGTTTTGCCCTTCGCCTTCCGCCGTCTCGCCGCCTTCTTCGGTTTCTCCGAATCGCAGGACGTATTCGACCCCCTCCTTCATCCCCACGGTGATTTCACCGTTGGCACTCAGCAGTTCGGTCTCGCCATCCGCCGTCGGCACCATGTAAAAGCCGTGCTTCGCCAGATCCACGATGCCCTCGTCGTCTTTGGCCATCCCGGCACCGGCCTGCAGATCGGCTCCCAAGCCCTTGGGCTTGCGTCGAACGTCGGCGATTTCCAGTTCGTCGACGGCCGTCTTCAGATCGTTGAGTTTCTCCTTGTTCAACTCGTCGTTCTCGCCCAACGCCGTCACGATGCCCTCGCCGTTGACGTACTTCTTCAACTCCTTCAATTTCCATTCCGAGTCCTTGAAGTCCGCAAACAGATCGAATTTTTTGTCGATCAGCACGCGATTCGGCGGCTGGAGCGACACGGCGTAATTCTTGAGGGCCACGTTTTCCACGTCCCAGGCGTTCATCTTCAAGAGGTCTTTCTCGATCCAGTCCTTGAACTTTGTGGACAACTGATCCGGATCGATCTTGACCTCGTACACTACGTCCTGTCCGACTTTCCGGACGAATCGGTGACCGTCCGAGCCGCTGACTTTTTTGCCGATGATCACGCTGGCCAGATCTTGCCCCTTGGCGTCCTCAAAGCGGACCAGAAAGCCGACGCCCTCGTCACCGACCTTGAGTTTCTCCTTGTCCGGCTCCACGACGCCGAACATGCGGTGGTCGCCGGCCACTTCCGAGGCGACGCCGAGAATCGGCAGATCGACCAGCAGCAAGGCGGCGTCCCGCACGCGGGACTCGGCGTCGGCCGGGTAG
>Ga0209312_1002733_pt1 | contig 11247 bp, 13 predicted proteins | sample BioC13SIPDNA_4_FD_185744 | JGI IMG/M metagenome (GOLD analysis project Ga0209312, IMG submission 185744) | Anaerobic biogas reactor microbial communites from Washington, USA - Biogas_R1_B C13 SIP DNA (SPAdes) (version 2) | ecosystem: Engineered > Bioreactor > Anaerobic > Unclassified | place... | reverse complement strand
CGTATGTGTAGAGCTTTGGGTCGGTGATCTCAAAGTAGAGCACAGTATCTATCTGCATAGTCACGTTGTCCTTGGTGATAACAGGCTGAGGCGGGAAATCATAAACCTGCTCCTTAAGCGAGACCTTTTTGGCAACTGCCTCGATGAACGGGATCTTAAAGTGCAGACCTACGTGCCATGTCATGCTGTATGCGCCGAGACGCTCGATTACGTATGCCTGTGCCTGCGGTACTATGCGGATATTGCGAACAAGAATGACTATGACTAGAATAATGATTACCAGCGGGACAATGTAGTTCTCCATATTATCCTCCAATACTACCGCAATAAGCCTGCGGCTGCTTCCAGTATTCTGATAGGCGAAATTACTATTCGTCACCTTTGTTGGTTGTTGCAGCATAGCTACATCTGCCAGTGTCTGTTCCGAAGTCAGATTTTTCGTCTGTACCTTTTTCTGCTACCTGCAATGTCACGCCGCTTATGGCGGCGGCGGTCACCAAAACGCCCACGGCAATAGCATTGCCGCTGATGGAGCACGCAGTCCACGTCTTGCCGTTTATCTTTACCGTTCCGGTACCGGCAATATTGTCTATCTTTTCAAGGACAATACCCGTCTGCCCTATAACGCGGTCGGCATTGGTCGGCTGGACGTTTTTGTTGACATATTTTTTAGCCAGGGGTCTCGTTAAAATAAGAGTTATGACAGATACAACTATAAATGCGGTGATCTGCCACCCCAAAGGCACATTTAGCAGAGCAAGGACAAGGCCGGCAACCGCGCCGGCTGCAAACCATATCGATGCAAGCCCGGCCGTGACGCCCTCGACAATAAGGAACACAACAATCAGGCCCGCCCAAATTATTTCTATTGTATCCAAGAGCATTCCCTCCTTTGCAAGAAATAGTCAAAGTCTGAAAAAAAGAAAAGGCGCCCCTCAATTCCACTTATATTGTACTACATTTTCGGGAAAAATCAACAAAAACACAGCATATAGAGGCAAAATATCATCGGTAAAAACTAGTATGTCAGTGCATGAAAGCTCTTCCGAAAAGCTTTTTATGTCCTATATGCGATATCCTCGCGTTTGGGTCCTGTCGAGACCATTTTAATCGGGGTCTCGATGAATTCTTCTATGAAATCCACATAGTCTTTTGCCTGTACCGGCAGCGCGCTGTAGTCGGTAGCTCCTAAAATGTCGCATTTCCAGCCCGGCATAGTCCTGTAGACAGGTTTTGCTCTGTCCAGCTTTGAGGTGACGGGGAAATCCGTGACAACCGTTCCGTCAATATCATAGCCAACGCAAATCTTGATCTCGTCAAGATAGCCCAGAACGTCAACGGCAGTAAGAACGGCCTCTGTCGCCCCCTGAATACGGCAGCCGTACTTAGTGGCGACAGCATCGAACCAGCCGACTCTGCGGGGTCTGCCGGTGGTCGCGCCGTATTCGCCCTTGTCTCCGCCGCGCCTGCGAAGAGCTTCTGCTTCGTCTCCAAAGAGTTCGGTGACGAAAGCTCCGCCTCCAACAGCGCTTGAATAGGCCTTTGTGACAGCCACGACGCTGTCCAGAGAGGCGGGCGGTATACCCGCTCCGACACAGCCGTATCCGGCTATGGTATTGGATGACGTAACAAAGGGATAGATGCCGAAATCCGCATCCTTTAGCGTACCCAGCTGGCCCTCAAGAAGGACCTGCTTGTCCTGAGCGAGAGCTTCGCAAAGCACAGCGGAGGCATCGCCGACATAAGGTCTTATAAGCTCCCTCTGCTCCGCCATTTCCCTGTAAATCTCCTCAGGATCAAGCAGAGGCTTTCGGTAAAGATGCTCAAGCAGTGTGTTTTTTATTGTGCAGACATTCTCAAGGCGGGCTTTAAGAAGCTCGTCGTCAAAGAGCTCGTTTATCTGGAAGCCGATCTTGGCGTATTTGTCGGAGTAGAAAGGGGCAATACCCGACTTTGTGGAGCCGAAGGCCTTCCCCCCGAGACGCTCCTCCTCATACTGGTCAAAGAGAATATGGTATGGCATTACCACCTGTGCGCGCTCTGAGACAACTATCTTCGGTGCCGGCACGCCCTGCTGCAGCAGAGAATTGAGTTCGTCAAAAAACACACGGATGTTAAGCGCAACTCCGTTGCCAATAACGTTGGTTATGTGGTCGTAGAATACTCCGGACGGCAGGGTGTGGAGAGCAAATCTCCCGTAATTGTTTATAATAGTATGGCCGGCGTTTGCTCCACCCTGGAAGCGTACGACGTAATCGGATTTCTCCGCGAGCATATCTGTTATCTTCCCCTTGCCCTCGTCGCCCCAGTTGGCGCCGACAACTGCCTTAACCATAGCTTTCACCTCTTGAAACAAATTTGCAACATAATACTGTCACAGATCATACCTTTTTATTATAGATTAATATAACTGCGTTTGCAAGGTATAATTACATACGCATTATTTGTATAAAATGCGGCTTTACTTTCGTACACTAACGTTATAAAATAAATATGTATATAAAGAAGACAGTTCCCATTTTTTATTATTTTTATAAGGTGATAATCATATGAACAAACAGAGCAAAATGAAGCGCAACGAGGAAATGTACCGAGCTATTCTCACACTGGAGACCGTTGAGGAATGCATGAAATTTTTTGACGACCTGTGTACCATTACCGAGCTTCAGGCGATGGAACAGCGCTATGAAGTCGCCTCCCTGCTGAACAAGGGCTGCATATATAACGAGATTCTCGAAAAGACCGGCGCTTCCAGCGCGACCATCAGCCGTGTAAACCGAAGCCTGCAGTACGGCCAGGACGGCTACAGCACCGTTTTTGCGCGTCTGTCCGAGCAGGAGGGGCGTAAATAATGGCGGCCTACGGACCCCTTGCCCGCATATATGACGACCTCACCTATGACGTCGATTACGGACAATTTGCCGATTTTTACGAAAAAATATTCATCAGCCGGGGTAAAAAAGTTCACACGCTTCTGGATCTCGGCTGCGGTACCGGTACTCTGACCATGCTGATGGCAAAGCGCGGCTACGAGCTGATAGCCGCCGACGCATCGGAGGATATGCTCTGTGTGGCTCAGGAAAAGTCTATGGAACTTGCGGGCGTAACGCCCCCGATGTTTCTCTGCCAGTCAATGACGGAGCTTGACCTCTACGGCACTGTGGACGCCGCGGTCTCCTGCCTGGACTCATTTAACTACCTGCCGCCGGAGGATGTTCCGCGGCTTCTCCATCTGCTGCACCTCTTCATAGAGCCGGACGGAATATTTATCTTCGATATCAACTCTCCTGAGCGGCTGCGTTCTCTGGACGGCTATATATCCGTGGACGAGGACGAAAACAAGCTATGTCTGTGGCGTGCGGACTTTTATGAGAGCGAAAATGCTCTTTTTTACGGTATGGACATATTCACCCGGCGCGGCCGCCTTTGGCAGCGCAGCTTTGAGGAGCATGTCGAGTATATCCACGAACCGGATACGCTGAAAAAGCAGCTCCGGGATGCGGGCTTTATCAACATTGAAATAAGCAATGAGGGGCCGCAGCACGAGCTTGGCAGGCTCTTTATAATTGCCGAAAACACTCCACACGAGGTCTGAAAATATGGACGAAATCATCCGTGCCGTCACTGAGGACGGCTTTGCAAAAATAACAGTCATCACCGGCCGCGATATTGTCGAGCGCGCCCGCCAGATACACGATCTCTCCCCAGTGGCAACGGCTGCTCTGGGCAGAACTCTCATGGCGGCGTCCATTCTCGGCGACATGCTCAAGGAGGACGACGCCACGGTTACCGTACGTCTAAACGGCGGCGGCCCAATCGGCTCCGTGATCTCCGTGTCCGACAGCAAGGGCAATGTACGCGGCTATGTCCAGAACCCACATGTGGACCTGCCTCTGAAAGCAAACGGCAAGCTGGACGTGGGCAGCGCCGTCGGAACAGGCGGGCAATTCACCGTGAGCCGCGATTTGGGCCTAAAAGAACCTTATATCGGCTCTACTGAGCTTGTCAGCGGCGAGATCGCCGAGGACTTTGCCAAATACTACGTCGAGAGTGAGCAGGTCGGAGCGGCATGCGGTCTCGGCGTTCTTGTGGATACCGACAGGTCTGTCGCCTGTGCGGGCGGCTTTCTTGTCCAGCTTCTGCCCGGCGCTCCGGATACTTTGATTGCCCTAATCGAGAGCAATATAAGCTCCATGGGCCAGGTGACGGACATATTGAGCAGCGGCGGCGACATTGTAAACGCCGTCCTAAATGGTTTGAACCCGACGGTACTCAAAAGAACAAAAGTTGAGTACCGCTGCTACTGCAGCCGCGAAAGGGTAGTTCGCGCCATAGACAGCATTGGACACGAAGCGCTTGAGGATATTTTGAAAAGCGGAGAAAACACTGAGGTAGTCTGCCATTTCTGTAATACGAAATACCATTTTTCACCGTCGGAGATAGAGGAGATTTTAGCTAAACACCTGCCCTGAATTTACAGGTAAAAAAATGTCAAAACCCACTTGACATTTGTGTCTATTTCTTGTACAATGGCAAAGCCGCTTGATTATGGGAGCATAGCTCAGCTGGGAGAGCACATGCCTTACAAGCATGGGGTCACAGGTTCGATCCCTGTTGTTCCCACCACCCGGCCATTGTGCTCGGCAAGACTTCAAACGTGGCAGATTTTGCGCATTATGGCCCAGTAGTTCAGTTGGTTAGAACGCCAGCCTGTCACGCTGGAGGTCGACGGTTCGAGCCCGTTCTGGGTCGCCAAAGGGATGCGACCAGTATCCCTGATTTGCCTCTGTAGCTCAGTTGGTAGAGCAGAGGACTGAAAATCCTCGTGTCGTTGGTTCGATTCCGACCGGAGGCACCACACCCCATCGGATGTATAAAACATCCGATGGGGAATAAAAACTCTATGCGGGCATAGCTCATTTGGCAGAGCGCCACCTTGCCAAGGTGGAGGTAGCGAGTTCGAATCTCGTTGCCCGCTCCATTTTTTTAGCACTATATTCCCCGGCGCCATGGCCAAGTGGTAAGGCAAGGGACTGCAAATCCCTGACTCCCCGGTTCAAATCCGGGTGGCGCCTCCAAAGTGAGCGGACAATATGTCCGCTCTTTTTCTTTATTTACCCTAAATCTCTTGATTTTTCTACCCAGACTGAGTATAATACAATAAGAAAATGAACAACACCCCGGGAGGTATTCGTTTTGTATACTGTCAGAAAAGACTCAAATATAATGGAAGTTCTTGAAAACGCTCCTCAGACCGCTCCATTTTTTAACGCAATCGGAATGCACTGTCTGACCTGTGTTCTAGGAAGCGAAGAGAATGTCGAGCAGGCCTGTGCCGCACATGGCTTTGATGTGGACGATTTCATCCAACAGGTCAACGCCTACCTTGAGCAGCAGGAAGCCCAGAAATAACACCAAACCACTTAACCGCCTCCTCTCCGGGGCGGTTTCTGATGTTCGGAGGAAAAATGTCTTCCTTTAAGCTCTCCAAGCGCCTTAAATCCATAGCAAAACATATTCCGCCCTCCGGCGGCGTTGCCGATATCGGCACCGACCACGGATATATTCCAGTCAGTCTATGCCTTGGCGGCCACGGCGGCAGGATAGTCGCCGCCGATCTGAGGCCCGGCCCGCTGGAAAGCGCAAAGCAGACAGCGATTGTAAACGGCGTTGAAAACAAGATAGAGTTTATCCTCTGCGACGGGCTTTCGGGAGTCAGCCCCGACGGCATCGACACTGTTGTAATCGCGGGCATGGGCGGTGAAACCATCGCGGGAATTCTCGCAGAAGCGCCATGGACAAAGAGGGACAACAGGCTTATAATTCTGCAGCCGATGACAAAGTCGGACATTATTCGCGGCTGGCTTTTTGACAACGGTTACCGCGTTCTCACCGAGGAACTCTGTGAAAACGGGCCGCTCTATGAGATAATGACTGTAACGGGCGGTAAAGATCTACCCTACTCCCCCGCCGAAAAGCTCATCGGGCATTATAATCTAATCTCAGCAGATCCGTCTTTCCGCAGGCGTGTGAATGAGTACATCTGCAAAACGGAAAAAACTATAGCGGGGCTTAAGGTCTCAACAAAAGGCGAGGACAAAAAACGTCTGGAAGCAGAGTGTGAAATACTCGCCGAGCTTGTAAAACTGTGAGGTGAATTATGGCCAAGGTCAAGGAAATCGTAAGCTATTTTGAAAAGCAGGTACCTTCGGATATTAAAATGGACTTCGACAATGTCGGACTTCTCGCAGGCACGCTCAATACAGATGTCAAGACAGCGCTGGTCGCTCTGGACATAAGCGACGAAGTCATCGACGAGGCAATCGCCTGCGGCGCCCAGATCATACTGTCCCATCATCCGATTTTCTTTGATATGAAGCAAGTGAACGACGGCAGTCTCAGCGGCAAAAAAGTCGTCAAACTCCTTCAAAACGGAATCTCCGCGTTCTGCCAGCACACTAACCTTGACAGAGCTTCCGGCGGTGTCAACGACGCACTGGCCGCAAAGCTGTCCGTCACCCCCGCAGGAACTCTCGAAGACCTCGTTACAGGGGACGGTACAAAGTACGGCATCGGGCGCTACGGCTGTCTTGACAATTACATAGAGCTGGAGGAATTTCTTATTTTTGTAAAGAGTTCCCTCGGCACCTCCGGTATAAGATACCATAACGCGGGAAAAAAAGTACACAAGGTCGCAGTATGCGGCGGCTCAGGCGGTGAGTTTGTTAAGCGCACCGCAGAGCTGGGCTGTGACACTCTGGTGACCGCGGACGTCAAATATCACCAGTTTTTGGATGCAAAAGAGCTTGGGGTAAACCTTATTGATGCGGACCACTTCTGCACGGAAAACGTAGTTGTGCCCGTATTGGCGGATATGCTGAAAAAGGGGTTCCCGGACGTGGATGTCCGAATCTCCGAAAAAAGCGTCCAGACCGTACAGTTCTTTTGAGAACGCTCCGCACTATTAAAAGAACCGCCTTATATCAAACGCCCCGGCCGCAAAACAGTATGGAAAAATACTGAGTCAGGCCGGGGTGTTTTTAGTTGTTTTGATTTTCACAGCTCTACAGGCGGTCTTTCCGGACGCCGTATGGCAGTTTGTCACCTTGCTTTTGAAGTATCAAATTTTATAACGCAATTGTGTCTTGGAAGTACCTCCGCAATTTCGGAGCAGATTATTTTTTTGAGCTCCGTCTTCCCTATTTTAACATCGTATGGTACTACAACATCGAACAGAATATTTGTATGACTCTCACCGGGAACATATCGGAGGTCGTGAACGGAAAGCCGCTCATCTATACCGGACAAGACAGACATAACGACGCCTTTGAGCCTCTCAAGCTCCTCGTCGTTCAGGTCTATGGGGTCAAAATGTATGACCGCTTCGCAGTTGAGCTTTGTTCCAAGCTCGTTTTCAAGATCGTCTATGATGGAGTGCGCTGTGAACACGTCTATCTCTGAGGGGACCTCCGCGTGCAGTGAGATCATCACACGCCCGGGACCGTAGTCGTGAACCACCAGATCGTGCATTCCTACAATCGGCGGATGCTGCATAACCATCTGCTCGATTTTGTATACAAATTCCTCGCTTGGAGGCGCACCCAAAAGCGGCCTTAGCGTCTCCCTTGTGGATTTAATGCCCGAATATAAGATGAATACCGCAATGAGAAGACCAGCGTAGCTGTCCAGCTGTACGCCTGTGAACTTCGAAGCCGCGAGCGAAACCAGTACAGCAAAAGTCGAGATCGTGTCGCTGAGACTGTCCACGGCCACAGCGTCCATTGCGGATGAGTGAAACAGTCTAGCAAGTCCCCTGTTATAAAGCGCCATGTAAAACTTCACAGCAATAGATGCACAGAGGATTATAACGGTCACTGCCGAGTATTCCACCGGCTTCGGATCGGCAATGCTGCGCACGGAGTTAATGCCAAGCTCCGCACCCATTATAATTATTGCAAACGAGACAACAAAGCCGGAGATATACTCAAAGCGGCCATGCCCAAAAGGGTGTTCTATGTCCGGCTTCTTGCCCGAGAGTTTGAACCCCACCAGCATTATTATGGACGAGCCGGCATCCCCAAGGTTGTTGAAAGCATCGGCAATAATAGCGACAGAGCCGCCCACAAGTGCCACGATGAGCTTTCCTGCAAACAGCAGCAGATTGAGGATTATACCGACGATCCCGCTGAGGGCACCGTATTTTTCGCGCAATGTGGCGTCATCGTAACTGATGCCCTGGCGCTTCAGTCTGCTAATCAAAAGAAGCATATTTCAGTCCAATCCCTTTATCATTTATCAGCGGTATACCCTTGAGGATTTCCTTCAGACCCAAATAGATGTTTATTCTTATTCAATTCTCAGGCTCCGTTATTTCTCGTCCGGCTGGCTGTCGGGCTTTTCCGGCTTTTTGGGCATATCGGTATAGAGCATGTTATCAATGAAATATTCGCAGGCGACCTTATAGACATAGCTCTGCACTGCCAGATTCATAGCAAGGTCTGCGGCACTCTGGTCGGAATCCTTTATCTTGCCGACTATCTCTCCATAGCAGTTTCCAACAGCGTTTCGAAAGCCGTCAAAAAACTCCTCGTCGGTTTTATTTAATTTGTTTGCCTTTATGAGTGCGCCAGTGTCTTTGACAGAGAGCACCTGTTTTAGCCTTATTATAACAGCAAGATGGACAAGATGCTCTCTGGAGTATTTCTTACCTCTCGCTCTGGGCAAAATCTCAGCCTTAATATAGTTATTGACCATAGCTGAACTGAGCTTCTCATCCCTGAAGCTGGTTCGGCTTCTGGTGAGAAAATCGAGTACTTGGTCCATATATAGCTCGATATCAGGGAATCCGTCGTAAGGAGGAAAAGAGAGCTCCTCGGCAAGTTCGCTCATGTTATCGATGTTTTCGTGCATAAACTGAACACCCCAATTTGAATCGATAATATATTTGATATTATATTACTAAATTGTAAAATATGCAAGATGTCATTGCCAGCACTTGACATATATGATATTGGGTAATATAATTTTAAATATTAGATTTGATTTTGGGGTGAGCAGAGTGAACAATATAAAAAAAATATGCGTGTTTGGCGACTCTATCTCAAAGGGCGTCACTATTGATACAATAAGCAGACATTATACAATGTCGAAAAACTCCTTTGTAAACCTCTTGTCAGACTGCGAGCCATGGTTAAATGTAAAAAACTATTCTATGTTTGGCTGCACTATCTCTAAGGGTTTAAGCCTGATATCCCGTCACATGAAGGACGTCGATTCCAGCGATGCCATCCTTCTGGAATACGGCGGCAATGACAGCGATTTTGACTGGGCTGCTGTTGCGTCAGCGCCCGACAAAAAACATCTGCCCAAGACCCCGCTTGACGACTTTGCCGAAAGCTACCGCACTATAATCGAGCATCTGCGCGGACAAGGCAAGAAGATCATAATGCTCAACCTCCCCCCTATCGATGAAAAAAAGTATTTTACATGGTTAGGAGACGGTCTCAACAGAGAAAATATTATAAAGTGGCTGGGCGGCGACATCCACTACATCTACGAGTTCCACGACGGCTACAACGCCAAGGTCTGTGAAATTTCCTCAGAATACGGCATCCCGCTAATTGATATCCGCAGCGAGTTTCTGCGTCAGGGTGATTACAGCAATTTACTCTGCTTTGACGGTATACACCCAAACGAAAAAGGTCATGCCCTCATAGCCCAAACTATACTTGACTACATCCCCTCTCTCTACTACTGCCTCACACTCGAAGACGCCGCTGTATGACTTATATACTGCCATTTACGAGAGATGAAACAAATTTCACGTAATTTTATAGCCTAGCAGGAGCAAGCACCAATATTCCCAACTTCTTAGGAACATTAGTGCTTCTTTTATCGGCTTCTATTTTGTAATGAAGATCATTAATATAATTGGAGGATTATATGGATTTACTAGAGTTACGCAATGATTGTTCGATTAAACAGAAAAAGGGATTACACTTTATACTGGCCTCAGTTTTGATTTGGACTGCTGTTTTTATTATACACAGTACGGAATTACAGATATTGACAAAGAATTTATACACGTTTTGTAGTACGGCACTACTTGTTCCATTAGCTTATCTTATTTCACGCATTATTAATGTCGATTTTCAAAATAAAAGCAATCCTTTAACAAATCTTGGAATATTGTTCTCTGTGAATCAAATGGCTTACTTGTTAATAGCGATGTGGGCATTTAAAGCAGTTCCGGATAAAATGGTTATGGTTTTGGCTATGATTTTTGGTGCCCATTTGATGCCTTTTGGCTGGATGTATCAATCTAAAACATATTATATTTTATCAATTGTTATTCCTATAACCGCATTATTGATTGGACTAAATTTTACACCTCAAATATTAGCAGCAGCTATGATTTTTTTTGAAATCATTTTTAGTTTGTGCTTATTTCTTGAAAACAAACGACTACTATCAAGAAAATGAGCATAACGCGAAGTCAATAATAAATCTCAACACCACAGCCCACTCTTACTTGAGAGTGGGTATTTCAATACTTATACATGGCTGCCTACTGTTTATTAAGGGCGTTTTTATACAATGATTTTGTTTTGCTTCTTTATCTGTAACGGCTCCGGTCAGACGCGTTGTCCGCGTATAACCGTTATTGTCGAGTATCTCTGTTTAGTGCAAAATAGAACTGTAACAAAATGCAATCCAAAAGTGTAACACTTCATGCAAATAAAAATCCATTGTAACACCCTCACCAACACGTTATCCTTGAGTTTGTCTAGAACTTAAGGAGGAAGAAAGGATGTTATCAATGGACGATATCAAGTATATCAAACGTTTGTATGAAAGTGAAGATGTTTCTGTCCGCCAAATTATGCGCAGGACAGGGTATCATTACGAAACTGTAAGAAAATACATAGATATGGAGGACTTCAACGAGCCTCTTCATCCACCGAAGGATTCAACCTCTCTACTTGATCCACTTAAACCGGTCATAGACCAGTGGCTTACCGATGATTTAAAAGCACCACGTAAGCAGCGTCATACTGCAAAACGTGTATTTGAACGGTTACAGAAGGAATATCCGGATGAACTGGATGTAAAACTTCGCACGGTTCAGTACTATGTAATGCCTACTGAACAATTACAAAATTCAGGCCGCACGTCATCGACAGCCGGAAATTGAATAGCAACCACAAAAGGGCGCACTGAATTTTCCTCAAATTCAGCACGACGATT
>Ga0209312_1002717_pt1 | contig 11288 bp, 11 predicted proteins | sample BioC13SIPDNA_4_FD_185744 | JGI IMG/M metagenome (GOLD analysis project Ga0209312, IMG submission 185744) | Anaerobic biogas reactor microbial communites from Washington, USA - Biogas_R1_B C13 SIP DNA (SPAdes) (version 2) | ecosystem: Engineered > Bioreactor > Anaerobic > Unclassified | place... | reverse complement strand
GTGAGACCGCGGTGGGATCCGGGGATGGCCCGGGGGGTATCATCCTCCGGGGCGGGGGCAGTGCGGGCGATACCCAGGGGGAAGCCGTGCCCCGAGGAGTGGCTCCGGAGAAGAGTTCCCCGGCCTATCCCGATGCAGTGGACCGTGGTGGCTATCGCCCCCGGGGGTGGGGACCGGGGAGGGGGCCCGCCCCCTCCCCGCAGGGGGATGCCCATAACTCCTCTCTGCAAGCCCCCACCCCATCGGAGTTCAACAAAGCCGGGTGTTGGGTGAGGTCCCAAAAGGTTCAGATCGATCTCTCCCAGCCCTGCCCCATATCGACGAGGGGCCGCACCTCACCGACCTCGAACCTCACCACGGCGTGAACCATCGCCGCCGCCTCCTCGCCCACAACCCGGGCGGTCTCTCTCTTATAGGCGTCCAGCATCTCGCCGGAGGTTGCATACTCCTTCATCCGCAGGTAGACTCTGAGACCTTTCCAGCCCTCCAGCGTCTCGGTCTCGCCCTGCTCCACGATGAGAAAGACGGCGTGCGGGTTCTCCTGCAGGTATTCAAACGTACGGTTCTTTCCCAGGGCAACAACGATGGTCTTCTCATCGACCATCTGCGGCGAGCCAAAGACGGCTGCATCGACCTTTCCGTCCCGGTTCGCGGTGCTGAGGACGCCAATTCTCGGCTGTTTGTTGAAGTACTCCATCAATCTGGTCGGCATAATGGACCCTGCCTCGTCACTCCGGGTTAAAAGCGTATGGGTGGCAGGGGCCCGGAACCTCACGTTCACCTCAGACCGCCAGGAACTCCCCGGGAGCGAGGCTGGTGGCGAGCATCACCATATTGATCTCAGGGTTCTGGAGCCAGGTGCCGGCTTTCCGGTTCCTATCGTCCATCCAGAACCCTTCGATCGCGTCCGCAAGCGGCACGTATTCCATGAGTGCTTCGGCCCACCGCTCAAGACGGTCTCCAGGCGGGAAGAGGTCCGGGTTCTCCCGGACTGCTTCGAGCAGCCCGGGGACGCCCTCAAGCCCGATCGCGAGTCCGAGTTCCCTGAAGGCAAGGCGGGAGTCCGCAGGATACCGGAGACTGCCACTCTGCGCGAAGCCTGCGAGGCCGGCCAGGGCCGCATCCAGGACAGAGTCCAGCAGATCCGGGTACAAAAAGCCGTCCCTGATCGTCAGGTGCACGATCCTTCCGGCATCGAAGAGGAGGCCGCCGATACCGAGCGGGTCGTCAGTGGCCAGGTTCTCACCCCGGCAGATGCCGGCCATATCCGTGATCACAGGCGAGAGTTCGGTCCTCCCGGCCGTCGCCTGGAGTTCGCTGTAGGTGACGAGCCCGTCGAGGGGGTCGTGCTGCCCCATGGCCGGGACGAGCGGGTAGGAGAGGTCGATGCTCATCTTCCAGTGCATCCTCTTCCTGCCGCCGGAGGGGAGCGTGTAGGTGAACGCGGCGTGGGCCGCCTCTGCAAGTTCCACCGCCCACCGGGAATACGTTGGATCCCCCGTGGCCCGGCTTACCCGGTTGAGCGCGTGCATCCACTTTGTCAGGTAATGATAATACTGCCCGTCCCGGTCCCACTCCAGGCGCTCGTCCAGGGGTTCGCCGGACCAGCGTTCTGGGAGCGGTTTTCCTATCCTGAGACCGCCCCGGGTGGGATGGGCCTCGCCCTCTGCTTCGGGAAGACCGCTGATCCATCCGCCCCGGGGGTCGTCGTCACGGTGCCGGCCGAGGGTGTGGTGCACCTGGTCGACGAGGGCGAGCGCGAGGTCGCGGCAGGTTCGGTCGCCCGTCCAGCGAAAGAGTTCGAGGTAGGTGCAGACCGCGTAAGCGTCAGTCCAGAGGTAGCGCCGCGGGCGTGCGCGGGGAGGCAGAAGTCCGGTCTGGCCGGCAAACTCTATCATGAGGTCCCGGACGGTCGTGGTATTCAGGCTTTGTGCCATATCTCCCCCGTTGGAGAGGTACTCGCGAGTAGAGCACAGCGGTGCGGAAGGACCGCCGACTGGTCACCCCCATGCCCCTCCACTGTATCAACGATCTGGGTTCGCGGGATTATGAGATGCCCCCGATCCCCCGTCACCGCAGCCTGCAGGCCTCATCGTAGGACTTTTTGCACTCCGGGCAGAGAACCCGCGCCTTTCTCAGGTCCGGGAACGTCTCTTCGGTGATCTCGTCACAGGCCGCCCCGCATATCTCACACCAGTACTCCCTTGTCTCTTCTTTCTTCTTGCCTTTCATGCAGTCTTCCTCCACGTCTCCGTCACCGCTCTCCCCTCATCCGGCATATGCTTTCCTGCGGGAGCGGTGCCATTCCTCAACCCCGGTGAGGTCGAGCCCCATCTCCCAGAACCGCTCCCTGACCTCCGGGTCAAGGGCGAGGGGCGACGGGCGGGCCCACCGGGTCGCCTCGAAGTAGCCACCGTTCACCGCCGCGGCATCCGGGGACGTCGCGAGGTAGACCTCCACCTCCGCCCCCTGCTCCGGCGGGGCGCCGCCCTGCTCTCCGGTATAGGCACGGAGCAGTTTGGTGTCGATCACCCCCGGGTGGAGGCAGTTCGCCGTCGTCTTCGTCCCCTCAAGCACCCGCGCAAGCCGGGCGGTGAAGGCGACGAGCCCGAGTTTTGATACGGCGTACGCGTCGTAGGCGTCGTAGTCGTCAAACCCCGGGAGGTTCTCCCAGTCGACCGACCGCACACTCCGGTGAGCGATCGATGCGACGTTGACGACCCTCGCCCGGCGGCTCGCGGAGAGGAGCGGGAGGAGGTCGTGGGTGAGCAGGAACGGGGCTATGTAGTTCACGGCAAACGTCATCTCGATCCCGCCGGGTGCAACTTTTCGTTCCGGCATAAAGACCCCGGCGTTGTTGATGAGCACATCAAGGCTGTCATGCGTCTCGCCGACCTCCTCCGCGAGACCCCGGACCCGCTCCTGCACCGAGAGATCGGCGATGAAGAGGGCCAGCCGGTCGGAACCAGTGGCTTCTTCCAGTTCCTCGAGGACGGCGCGCCCCTTCCCCCGGTTCCTGCCGTGGAGCAGCACGCGGTGACCCTGCTGGGCCAGGGTATGTGCGGTCGCCTTCCCGATACCGTCCGTCGAGCCCGTGACCAGGATAGTCTGCTCTTCCATACGGTCCGGATGCACATCATCCCTATTTGAACGTTTGGTACCGGATCGGCATGGTGTCTGCCGGCACGAACCTCTCTAGTTCAGACCCGGGAGCGGGCCTGTACCGGCGCTCCTGCACCGCACAAGAGGCACTTTCCTCGGATCCGGTGCATGAACAATCAAAAAGGTGATATCCTGCACCATTGAATAGTATGTATGGTGCGATACTCGGTCACGATGGATGATGACCTTGTGAAGAAGATCGATACGATCTGCAGTTCTCTTGCGATGTCCCGGTCCGAATGGCTCAACGACCTCTGCATCAAGCACCTGGATGGTGCATCGGGCAGCGGCGTGCAGGCCATGGTCTCGGCGGTGATCCCGTCCGAAAGCGGGCCGGGGCACAATATGATCGATTATGATGCTGCCTACGCCAACTTCTCGATCGACGTTCCTGAGTACTTCAACTTCGGCTACGACGTCATCGACCGGTGGGCTGAGCGGGACCGGAATAAACTGGCGATGATCTGGGTGGACCAGCAGGGAGAGGAGAGGAAGTACTCCTTCCGCGATCTCAAGAATCTCTCCAACGGTGCCGCGAACATCCTGCTCAAGTATGGTATCAAGAGAGGCGACCGGGTCATGCTGATGCTCCCGAGGATCCCGGAGTGGTGGATCTTTGTTATCGCGCTCATCAAACTCGGAGCGGTCTTCTGCCCCTGCCCGACGATGCTGACCCCGAAGGATATCAAATACCGTATCCGGGCCGGGAAGTTCAGGATGATCATCACCGATTACGAGAACGCCGCAAAGATCGACGAGATCGCCGACGCCTGCCCGCTGCTCGAGACCCTCTTCCTGGCGGACGGGGAGCGGGACGGCTGGGCGAGTTATCCGCACGAGCTCAAATACCCTGCACCGGTATCGCGCCGCACAGTCAGCATGCCGGTTACGAAGAAGAGCCGGGCGACCGATCCGATGCTGATTTACTTCACCTCCGGCACCACCGGTGATCCCAAGATGGTGCTGCACAACCACGCCTACCCGCTCGGGCACATCGTGACCGCATCACTCTGGCAGGACGTCACGGTAAACGACCTTCACCTGACCTTCTCTGACACCGGATGGGCGAAATGCGCCTGGGGCAAGATCTTCGGGCAGTGGATCGCCGGAGCCTGCCTCCTCGTCTATGACATCAGGGGGAAGTTCTCGGCGACCGAGTTGCTCCCGATTATAGAGAAGTACGAGGTGACTACGTTCTGCGCACCGCCGACGGTCTACCGGATGCTGATCCTTGCCGACCTCGATAAGTTTGACTTCCGGGACCTCCGGCACTGTTGCAGCGCCGGCGAACCCCTGAACCCCGAGGTGATCCGTGTCTGGCAGTACGGCACCGGGCAGGTCATCTACGAGGGCTACGGCCAGACCGAGACCGTCTGCTGCATCGGTACGTTCCCCTGTATGGAGCATAAACCCGGCTCCATGGGGAAACCCGTTCCCGGCTGGCATATCGAGCTCCACGATGACGATGGAAACCCGGTCGAAGTCGGCGAGGAAGGAAGGATTGCCGTCAGGCTCAACCCCCGCCCGGTCGGGCTCTTTGTGGAGTACCTGGATAACCCTGAAGCGAACCAGGCATCGTTCCAGAATGGGTTCTACTACACCGGCGATAAGGCAAGCATGGATGAGGACGGCTACTTCTGGTTCGTCGGGCGTAACGACGACGTCATCAAGTCTTCCGGCTACCGTATCGGGCCCTTTGAGGTGGAGAGCGCGCTCCTCGAACACCCCGCTGTACAGGAATCGGCGGTCGTCGGGTCACCGGATCTCATCCGGGGGATGATCGTCAAGGCGTTCATCGTGCTGAAACCCGGCTACCAGCCGTCTGAGTCGCTAGTCAAGGAACTCCAGGCGCATGTCAGGAAGATCACCGCCCCGTACAAGTACCCAAGAGCAATCGAGTTTGTTCAAGAGCTCCCAAAGACCTTATCCGGGAAGATCCAGCGCAATGTCCTCCGGGATCAGGAACTGCAGAAGCACACCAACGGTAACTGACCGGATCGCTTCTTTTTTTGTAACTATTCAGCCTCGACCGAGAGATCACTGCAATATGACGTGAAATAAAAAATCGCCCGGTGATACCCCGCATCAGCCGGTACTGCGATTCACCGGCAGGCGCATTCGGTGGAAAATCGTTCATCCCAACCGCCGTTCACTGACGAGTGCCAAGTCAACGACGAATTGTCGCAATAGTGCATCGTGTCACGTTATTCTGAAGATTTTGATGCGTGAGATGCAACGACGATGACCTCACGCGAAGCCGCGAAGAGCGCGAAGTTCGGTATAATCCCCTGAAACGCCTCATCAAGTCTTCGCGTGAGGCTGTATCGTTATCCCCATCCACCAACTCACGCGAAGCCGCGAAGATTGGTCTTGGGTACCTGCAACGCCCCTTCGCGGCCTTCGCGTCTTCGCGTGAGGCAGTGCGGTCATAGAGAGTACCAGGCTCACGCGGAAGCACGCGGGAGGTCGCGAAGAGGGACGGAAGATCTCTAAATTTAAGATGACAACAAGCACTAGCCTGAATAGTTACCTTTTTTATAAAACTGCCGTGAGGCACTGCCCCGGGCTGCATTGATGAATACGGCCTTTCTCCCGTCTCACCTCATGCGGCGGACTGATCGCTGCCTGGGAGAAAACCCCGCCCGCGCGTGGCCCCAACTCAGCAGACCTGCTCGATGAAGTTCTCAAGTATCCGGAGCCCGACCGCGCCGCTCTTCTCGGGGTGGAACTGGACCCCATAGGCGAGCCCGCACCTGACGGCCGAGGCAAAGGGGTGGATGTAGGTGGTGCTTGTCAGGGTATACTCCGGTGCAGTCGCCGCGTAGTAGGAGTGGACAAAATAGACGTACTCCTCCGCGCCGAGCCCCTCAAAGAGGGGGTCCTGCCGCTCGATACGGATGGTGTTCCACCCCATGTGGGGGACCTTCTCACCGGCGACCGGGATGAACCGTCTCACATCTCCCGGCACGAGGCCGAGCCCCCGGTGGACGCCGTGCTCTTCGCTTCTCTCCATGAGCATCTGCATCCCGAGGCAGATGCCGAGGAGCGGCGTATCATCGGCTGCGGCAAGGACGGTCTGTTCGAGATGACTGAGCATCCCCATCCCCTCACGAAACGCCCCCACGCCGGGGAGGACGATACCGTCGGCCGCCGCGATCACCTCTGGGTCAGACGTGACCGTCGCCGCCGCTCCTGCCCGCTCGAGGCCCCGGAGGACGCTCCTGAGGTTGCCAAGCCCATAATCAATTATAACTATCCTCTTCTTCATCGGCGTCTCCCCGCTTCCGCCACAGCCCGCGCTCGACCCAGTCGGGAGGCAGCCCCTGCTTCTCCTGCCACCCGGCGAGTCTCTCACGCCAGGCCGACCAGAGATCCGGGCATGCGTCGTTTATCATATCGAGCGTCGCAAGGTCGCTTGATGGGCAGATGAAACATCCGATGCGATCGAGTCCCTGCTCGTAGAGGCGGTTGTAGGGGGCCTTCTCGCGGAAGATATAGAGCCAGACATGCATCGCCGTCCATTGCTGGATCGGGGCTGCAGAGAGCTGTTGCGGGACGTGGCCGTTCCGCCAGACCCGCCTGCTCCGCATCCGCCGCACCGACTCGTACTTCCGCTGCCCGATGAACGAGAGGCATTCCCCCCAGTGCTCGTCGATCAGGCGGCCGAGAGGGTGAAGTTTGCAGACCCGACAGCACCAGCGGTTGTCGACGGCAGGCGGGCCACGTTCCTCAAACTCCTCCCAGAACGTCTCTTCATCAGAGACCCGGAAGACGTCGAGCCCGTAGCGGGCGGCCACCGTATCCACGTTCTCGTAGGTCTCCGGGAACTCAAGCCCGGTGTCGGCAAAGAGGAGCGGCACCGGGCCGAGCGCTTTTTTGACGACCAGAAGGGTCGCGAGGCTGTCCTTCCCGCCGGAGTAGGAGACCGTGGGTGGCAGCGGGTTTTTCGCCGCTACGTCGCGGACGAACTGAATGCTTGCGGATTCGTATTCTGCAAGAATTGGCTCGTTCGCTGCGACGGCATCCTCCCATGTGGCCTCGCCCGGGATGCAGACCGAGGGGGCGTTCCTGCGCGTCCGGACGATTACCCCCCTCTCCATCGTCCCGGCGGTGATGGCATCGACCTTCGCCCTGCCGACACCGATGCACTCACCGGTTCTCGTCAGGATAACGACCGGGTCGTCTTCAGCGACGGACGGGTCGATAGAGGTGAGGCCCGGGGCGAGGACGCTTGCCCCCTCGTCCCTGATGAACGGGACGGCACCGTCGTCGACGATGACGTAGCGCCTCATTGGCCGCATCAGGAGCGCGGCGTTCGGGCGCGGCAGGGGCTCCCAGCGCTGCTCCTCGGGGATGTAGCGGACCGCACCCACGACCGCCCCGCCGATGACGATCTCGTCCATGCGGTCCTCGGCGGGGACCTTGTTGAGGAGCGCAAGATGCCCTTCCGGTATCAGCGGTGCTCCGAAGTGCTCGCTGTATATGCGGTTGATCCGCTCGACGTCGTCGGGGAACGCAGGCCGGGCGTCTCCCGGCGGCGTGACTGCTACCGGGCGGGTCGGGGCACCGCAGGCACAGACCTTGCCAAGCACGGGGACGTGGCAGGAGTCGCACCAGCGGAGCAGGATTTTTCCAAGATAGAGGCGAGCCATTCTTATACCTGTTGGGGAGAAATCGATAAAAGTCTTGGCGTATCCCGGGGAACGTAGGAGAATCACCCGGGTTCCTGTACCTCCTGCAGTTCTCATATGCCCGGAATTGGCCCGTCAGCCTCCCTGGTGAGAACTCTCCGGGGTGCCATACATAGATTTAAATATTCGGCCGGAATCATAGTATTATCATGTTCAATCATGTAGAATCAGATCCGGTCTTTTTGCAGGCGAGTATCCTGGATTCTACACAGATGAAGCGGGAGAATAGATCTATACCCCTTCAGGTTGCGGCGATCGGGTATCGTGCGCCGCAGACGCGCCCGGCACAGGGGGCTACCCGGAAGAGGTACAGGGGGAGCGTGCGGGGTGGGGCGTATGCATAGGATGGCCTGGATAGCCATTGGCATCGTCCTCGCCCTGGTGGTCGGACTTTATGCAGCGCGCGGCCACCTGACGCCCGGGGGGGCGTTCCTGGGGAGTACGGCGATCGCGGCTGGGATTTCCCTGCCGTTCATCGCCCCGGGTGCGGAAGCGACATCAGCGCGGGCCGCAAGGAAGCGGATGCAGAAGATTGAGGTTCTGGGGCTGCTCATCTTCATCCTCATGGCGGTCGTCATGCTCACGGTCGGTGCCGCGCTCTTCTTCGACTGGCTTGCAGAGCCAGGCACGGCCTCAGCCGGCATGCAGGTCGAACTCGGGCTGTTCCCGGGAGTTCCGGGTGCGGCAGGCGCAATATCGGTCATGGACCTCGTGGTTGGCGTTGAGGTGATCGGGGGTCTGTCGCTGGTTGCGCTCTACATGCTGTCCGGTTTCAGGGGAGGGACGTAGCTGTCCGGTGCCCTCCGCCCACACCAGATTTCTGCGATCTCCCACGGTACCGGTCCTTCGGTGCGATCCTCCGTCCGGGGATGGCCGGGTGGCGGTAAATACGGCCCAATTATCGCTTGTTTTTGGAATAAGAGATTGAGTGAGCACAAAATATATATCCAGACTGGTTGAGAGTAGATATATCCCACCTCGGGAGGGAGGTGTGTCATTTATGGCAAAGGATAAGAAGTCGAAGTCTCCGGAAAAGAAACAGGAGAAGGCCCCGGAAAAGGCAAAGAAGAACTAATCCTGAATCTCCCTCACACTCTATTTTTGCAAAAAAACGTTCATGAGGCTCCGTTCTTCGGGCCGCATGGTTTTTCCCGGGAACGCCCGGGCACTGCCGCAGGCCGGGCGGAGTAGAGACTACAAGGAGGGACCTACGAGTTCCGCCCTGTGCGGGGAAGGGGCAAGCCCCCTCCCCGGTCCCCCCCGGGGCGATGCCCACCACGGTCCACTGTACGGGTGAGGTGGGGAACAGTCCTGATCCGGTACAGGGGTTCACCAGAACTTGAACCTCGCCGGTATCAACGGGAATTCATTACACCAATCTGGTAAGTTAACGCCTATGGGGTCTCCCCTCCCCGCACAAGCCGGACCCGGGGCACAAACAGAGCCATGATCCCCCACTCGCCAAACTGCGGCGGTTTTCATGGGAAATTTAGATGAAATGGCTCACTACTGGGCCATTGCATCTAATATTGTCCATGCGATACCGCCTCACGCGAAGTCCGTATATCTCCTCCCAACTGGGACCCTTCGCGCTCTTCGCGTGCGGTGGCGATCGCTCCCACACACCCCCAAGGTAAGGTGAAATGGCTCACTACCCATGCGCGGCGGTCTGTCTTTGCACCCAAAAACCCTGATGACAGATCAGGGAAAGAAAAGTGGTTTTTGTGTACGCCTGAGGATTAATCGTACTCGCGCCATGTCTTACCGCAGGCGGTGCAACGGAAGAACCTGACTTCGCTCTCATCCGCCGCCCGGAGCTGCCTCAGCCACCAGTATGCCGTCGTGCACTCGCACTCCGGGCATTTGGTCGTTATGGTCGGGAGCGTCGCCACTTCCTCAACATTATCGACGATAATGATCTCTTTCTCCAAACGTTTGTCTGTCTTCTTCAACCGGTCGGAATCGTTAAAATCCCTGATATAACCGCACTTTTTACACTTCAGCTGACCACCGGATGATATCATCAGGCCTTTGCACTGTGGACAGAACATCATTATTACTAATGGGCTACCTACCAAAATTAATTCTTGGTCGGGTCATGCGGCCGTGGCGGCTCACCCGGGGGTTCAGCCGGATCGGGCGCACAAATGCTTTAATGTCGTATACGCTGAAAGATACAAGGATGAAGGATTACCTGGTGCTGATCTCCTGCATCTGCTTTCTTATCTTCCTTATCCCCGGCAGGTTTCGGAAGTACTTCGCCATCGGCGGGTGGGCAAGCATCGTCGGATACCTCTTCCTCGAGCTCCCCTATTACTTCTCCATCAACAACTTCATGTACCCGACAATTGCCCTCCTCTCGTTGCCGTTCCTCTATATCACCGCAAAATACCTGCTCCGTGACGATCCCCGGGTGATACAGCTCTCGACGATAGCGGCCGTGGCGTTCCTGGTCTATGCCCCCTTCGGCTACATACCGGCGCTCGGGGACTGGCTGATTGCAGCGGTCACGGACCAGACATCCGCCGTACTGGCGGCGATTGGGTATCCCGTGAACTTCACCGCCTGGAACATGATGGAGCGCAACGGGTTCCGGACCGAGATCATCCTTGCCTGCACCGGCATCCAGAGCATCGCCATCATGCTTGGGGTCGCCTGGGGCGTCCGGTCGACGCTCCGGCAGAAGATTGCCGGGTTCCTTCTGGTCTTCCCGACGATCTATATCCTGAATGTCTTGCGCAATGTCTTCGTGATCACGGCTTACACCGAGCAGTGGTTCCCGTACCTTCCTGGAATCGCCAGCAACGGCGAGTTCGGGTACGAGAGTTTCTTCTGGGCGCACAACGTCATGGCCGAACTTGGGGCGCTGATATTCCTCGTGATCCTCGCCTACGCCCTCTTCACAGTCCTCCCCGAACTCGGCAGCCTCGCCGACGGCCTCTACCGGCTCTACCGCGGCGAGGTGGAGCAGATCATCCGGCCGAAGGCCGGCAAAGCTGATCTCTGACTCCGGCTCACCTCCCGGACCTGCCGGGTTGACTCACGCGGAAGTGCGCGAAGTCCCCGGGGGTTCCCACCCTCCTTCTCCGCGGGTGTCGGCACCCTGATTCATCCCGGGGCGACGCCCCCGATGGTTTTCCATGAAACGCTCACGAGGCAGAGCGAGAGACTATACCCGACTTTCCGCAGTAAGAGTTCTGACCCGGCATTTTTCTCACATTCCTCTCGCTACATCAGAGTACCAAGTAGGAGTTACGCAATTCCACCTTTCGACCGAAAGATCGATATATATTCGCAACGGAATAAATATCCGTGGTCCGTTCTCCGCCGATCTCTGACTGCGATTACATCAATTTCCTTGTCGCTGCTCAGTGCGATGTTTCTTGCGTCAAAGCTGCCGAATGCTTTTCCGGCAATGGTTTGGTCATTACTCAC
>Ga0209312_1002714_pt1 | contig 11302 bp, 8 predicted proteins | sample BioC13SIPDNA_4_FD_185744 | JGI IMG/M metagenome (GOLD analysis project Ga0209312, IMG submission 185744) | Anaerobic biogas reactor microbial communites from Washington, USA - Biogas_R1_B C13 SIP DNA (SPAdes) (version 2) | ecosystem: Engineered > Bioreactor > Anaerobic > Unclassified | place... | reverse complement strand
TCGAGGACGTCGCCGACGCGCCCGGTGGTCGGCACCGTGATCCGGTCGAGCTGCCAGGACACGTCGACGGCCCGACGGGGAATCTCGAGCCCCAGAGGGACCTCGACGATCCGGTGCCGGAACTCGTCGGCGGTGGCCGTGCCGGGCGCGAGCAGCGCGGTCAACCGGTCCCACTCGGGTGCTGCGTCGAGGAGCGCGACGGCGACCACCGACGATCGCCGCGTGGCGCGGATGCCGCTGCCCGGTCCGGACACGGTGCGGTCGGAGGTGTCGCTCACACACGGGACGCTCTCATACGATGAGAGGTCACACGGGGAGGTTCGCGGAGGCGGGAAGGTATCGACACGAAACGGTGACCGAGCCCGGGGTGCGGTCCGGTAGACGAAGAACGCCCGCGACCGGGGATCCGGTCGCGGGCGTGTCGGAGAGGGGATGACGGGAATCGAACCCGCGTAGCCAGTTTGGAAGACTGGGGCTCTACCATTGAGCTACATCCCCGCGCTCGTGGCTCATCCGCTGGTCACCGGGTGGTTTTCCGGTGGTCCGGCGCTGTGTGCCGCTTGCAGGATGAGACTGTACCGAACCTCGCTTTGGAATTCATAATCGGGGGGCCGTAGGATTCTCTCCGGTACCCGGGCAGGGCGTTGTCGAGCTGCCTCGGGGATCGGTGTGACGGGATGTGGCGCAGCTTGGTAGCGCATCCGCTTTGGGAGCGGAGGGTCGCAGGTTCGAATCCTGTCATCCCGACCGGTATCGAACGGCGTCAGCGCGCTCAGTAGTGAGAAGTCAACGACCGACCAGAGCACGACAAGAAGGAGTCATGTCCGTGAAGAGCACCGTCGAGCAGCTGAGCCCGACGCGAGTCCGTATCAATGTTGAGGTGCCCTTCGAGGAGCTCCAGCCTGATTTCGACCGCGCCTTCAAGTCCCTCGCCGGCCAGGTCCGCATCCCGGGCTTCCGCCCCGGCAAGGCACCCCGCAAGATCCTCGAGGCGCGTGTCGGTCGTGGAGCCGTGCTCGAGCAGGTCGTCAACGAGGCGATCCAGTCGCGCTACACCGAGGCCGTGACCGCCAACGCCGTCAACGCGATCAGCCAGCCCGAGATCGACATCACCAAGCTCGAGGACGACGTCGAGCTCGTCTTCACCGCCGAGGTCGACGTCCGTCCCGAGATCACCCTCCCGGACTTCTCCGAGATCGCCGTGACCGTCGATCCCGTCGAGATCACCGACGAGGACATCGACGAGCAGCTCCTGTCGCTGCGTCAGCGGTTCGGCACCCTCGTCGGTGTCGACCGCGCCGTGCAGGACGGCGACTTCGTCTCGATCGACCTGTCCGCGACGGTCGACGGCACCGAGGTTCCCGAGGCCGCCACCGAGGGCCTGTCCCACGAGGTCGGCTCCGGCCAGCTCATCGACGGCCTCGACGAGGCGATCATCGGGCTGAAGGCCGAGGAGTCGAAGGAGTTCACCTCCGAGCTCGTCGCGGGTGACTTCGCGGGCAAGGAAGCCGTCGTCACCGTCAAGGTCAACAGCGTCAAGGAGCGCGAGCTGCCCGAGGCCGACGACGAGTTCGCCCAGCTCGCGAGCCAGTTCGACACCATCGACGAGCTCCTCGCTGACCTGCGTGAGCGTGTCGATCGCGTCAAGCGGGTCGGCCAGGCGGGCGAGATCCGCGACAAGGTCGTCGAGGTTCTCCTCGAGAAGACCGAGGTTCCGCTGCCCGAGAGCGTCGTGCAGGCCGAGGTCGATCGTGTGCTGCACGACGCGATCCACGAGCTCGACCACGACGAGACCGCGCTCGATGCGGCGCTCGAGGCACAGGGCACGACTCGCGAGGAGTTCGACAAGGACACCCGCGAGTCCGCGGAGCGCTCGGTGAAGACGCAGCTGCTCCTCGACGCCATCGCCGAGGCCGAGAACACCACGGTCGAGCAGCAGGAGCTCACCGAGAGCATCTTCTTCCAGGCGCAGCGCTACGGCATCCCGCCGGAGCAGTTCATCCAGCAGATCAGCCAGGCCAACCAGCTCGGCGCGGTCTTCGCGGACATCCGCCGCGGCAAGGCGCTCGGCGAGGTCGTCGAGCGTGCCACGGTCACGGACACGACCGGCGCGACCGTCGACACCTCCGAGCTGTTCGGCAACAAGAAGGACGACGCCGAGAACGCCGACGAGGCGGCCGAGGACGGCGAGGACAAGGCAGCCGAGTAGTGGAATCTTTTCCGCTATGAGCGAAGTGGGGCGGCACCGGGCATCCGGTGCCGCCCCGTTTCGTTAGTGTCAGTGTCAGGAAACCACGATCGACGAGAAGGCAGGTACCGTGACTCCTCAGAATCCGGCGACATCCCTCGGTCCGACGATGACCTCGGCCACCGCTGGTCTCAATCTCAGCGACTCGGTCTACGAACGCCTGCTCCGCGAGCGGATCATCTTCCTCGGCACCCAGGTCGACGACGACATCGCCAACAAGCTGTGCGCGCAGATCCTGCTGCTGTCGGCGGAAGATCCCACCCGCGACATCTCGCTGTACATCAACTCGCCCGGCGGCTCGGTGACCGCGGGTATGGCCATCTACGACACGATGAAGTTCGTCGAGTGCGACGTCGCGACGTTCGCGATGGGCCTGGCGGCCTCGATGGGTCAGTTCCTGCTCTCGGCGGGCACGAAGGGCAAGCGTTACGCCCTGCCGCACGCACGGATCATGATGCACCAGCCGTCCGCGGGAATCGGTGGCACGGCCAGCGACATCGCGATCATGGCGGAGCAGTTCGCACACACCAAGCGTGAAATGGCCGAGCTCATCGCCGAGCACACCGGACAGACGGTGGAGCAGATCACCAAGGACTCCGACCGCGACCGTTGGTTCACGGCGCAGCAGGCCCTCGAGTACGGATTCGTCGACCACGTGGTCGCCCGTGCCCAGCAGGCCGGCGGCACCAGCAACCAGTAGCCGGCACCCGCCCAAGGCCTGATCTGCCCCGTACCTCTCGAATCTTGGAGAAGCGATGACCAACATGTTCGACCCACGCCAGCTCGGTGGCGCCGCTCCTGCTTCGCCGGCGAGCCGCTACATCCTCCCGTCGTTCATCGAACACTCGAGCTACGGCGTCAAGGAATCCAACCCGTACAACAAGCTCTTCGAGGAGCGCATCATCTTCCTGGGTGTCCAGGTCGACGACGCCTCCGCGAACGATGTGATGGCGCAGCTGCTCGTGCTCGAGTCGCTCGATCCCGATCGTGACATCACGATGTACATCAACTCTCCGGGCGGCTCGTTCACGTCGTTGATGGCCATCTACGACACCATGCAGTACGTGCGTGCCGACATCACCACGGTGTGCCTCGGACAGGCGGCGTCCGCCGCCGCCGTGCTCCTCGCCGCCGGGACCCCCGGCAAGCGGCTCGCGCTTCCGAACGCCCGCGTGCTGATCCATCAGCCGGCGACCGGTGGCATCCAGGGGCAGGTGTCGGATCTCGAGATCCAGGCGGCGGAGATCGAGCGGATGCGTCGCCTGATGGAGACGACCCTCGCCAAGCACACCGGCAAGGACGCCGACCAGATCCGCAAGGACACGGACCGCGACAAGATCCTCACCGCGGCCGAAGCCGTCGAGTACGGACTGATCGACAACGTCCTCGAATACCGAAAGCTCTCGGCGCAGAAGTGACCCGCCCGGCCCGGTCCGACCATGTTGCTCGTGGTCGGAGCCGGGCCGGTATCGCAGGTGTGAAGTGTGACACATCATGTGGCGCACAATTATGACCGGAAACGCTGGGAACTTGTCGACCCGCATACCGCACTCCGGGTACGGTCGATCAAAGGGCCCGCGCCCCGGGCCGACGCTCGTTTGCCGGTCACGGGATCGGATGCACGCACACGAGGAAGTAGGGACCTGACAGATGGCACGTATCGGTGACGGCGGAGACCTGCTCAAGTGCTCGTTCTGCGGAAAGAGTCAGAAGCAGGTCAAGAAGCTCATTGCGGGCCCCGGTGTCTACATCTGCGACGAGTGCATCGACCTCTGCAACGAGATCATCGAGGAAGAACTCGCCGAGACCAGCGAGGTCAAGCTCGACGAACTTCCCAAGCCCGCGGAGATCCGCGACTTCCTCGACAACTACGTGATCGGCCAGGACGATGCGAAGCGCACGCTCGCGGTGGCCGTCTACAATCACTACAAGCGCATTCAGGCGGGCGATCGGGCTCGCGACTCGCGCGGTGAATCCGTCGAACTCGCCAAGTCGAACATCCTGCTGTTGGGCCCCACCGGCTGTGGCAAGACCTACCTGGCCCAGACGCTCGCGAAGATGCTCAACGTGCCGTTCGCGATCGCCGATGCCACCGCGTTGACCGAGGCCGGTTACGTCGGTGAGGATGTCGAGAACATCCTGCTCAAGCTCATCCAGGCCGCCGACTACGACGTCAAGCGCGCCGAGACCGGAATCATCTACATCGACGAGGTCGACAAGATCGCCCGGAAGAGCGAGAACCCGTCGATCACCCGCGACGTGTCGGGCGAAGGTGTTCAACAGGCGTTGTTGAAGATCCTCGAGGGCACGCAGGCGTCGGTTCCCCCGCAGGGCGGACGCAAGCATCCCCACCAGGAATTCATCCAGATCGACACGACGAACGTGCTGTTCATCGTCGCCGGGGCGTTCGCGGGTCTCGAGAAGATCGTGTCCGACCGAGTGGGTAAGCGGGGCATCGGATTCGGTGCGGAGGTGAGGTCGAAGGCCGAGATCGACACCACCGATCACTTCGCCGACGTCATGCCCGAGGACCTCATCAAGTTCGGCCTGATCCCCGAGTTCATCGGGCGTCTCCCGATCGTTGCATCGGTGACCAATCTCGACAAGGATTCCCTCGTCGAGATCCTGTCCGAGCCGAAGAACGCACTCGTCAAGCAGTACGTGCGGTTGTTCGAGATGGACGGCGTCGAACTCGAATTCACCAAGGACGGACTCGAAGCCGTGGCGGACCAGGCGATTCTGCGGGGCACCGGTGCTCGCGGTCTGCGGGCGATCATGGAAGAGGTTCTGCTGCCGGTGATGTACGACATCCCGAGTCGCGACGACGTCGAGAAGGTCGTGGTGACGGCCGAGACCGTCAACGACAACGTCCTGCCGACGATCGTGCCGCGCAAGTCCGAGCGTGAGCGCCGGGACAAGAGCGGCCTGACCCTCCTCTCCGACCCCTGTCGACGACGGTGCCCCCGGAACATCGTTCCGGGGGCACCGTCGTCGACAGGGTATGACTCCTAGCGGAGTTTGATGCTGCCACCGTCGACCATGATGGTCTGCCCGGTGATGTAGGAGGCGTCCTCGCTGGCGAGGAACACCGCGACCCGTCCGATGTCCTTCTCGGGATCACCGAAGCGATGCAGCGGCGTCTTCGCCAACAGCGTCTCCTCGATGCCGGGGTTGGCCGCGATGTACGCCTTGATCCCCTCGGTCGCGGCCAGCGGCGAGATCAGGTTGACGTTGATGTTCTCGGCGGCCCACTCGTTCGCGGCGACGCGGCTGATCGCGCGGATCGCCTCTTTCGCTGCGGCGTACGAGGTCTGGTTGACCTGGCCTTCGATACCGGCACCCGACGCGAAGTTGATGACCGTACCCTCGTGTGCGGCCAGCTGCTCGTGCGCCGCCTTCATCAGCCAGAAGGTGGGGTAGAACCCGGTGCCGAACGACAGGTCCATGATCTCCTGGGTGGTCTCGAGCAACGGCACCTGACGTGACGCGTGCGCGTTGTTGACCAGCACGTCGACCCTGCCGAAGGCGTCGATCGCCGCATCGACGATCACGGCGGCGTTCTCCTCCTTCGAGATGTCGACGTCGAGAAACTTGCCGGCACCGGCGAGTTCCGCTTCGAGCGCGCGGCCCGCTTCGTCGTTGATGTCGACGAACAGGACGCGCGCGCCCTCCTTGGTGAATGCGTGAACGATTCCGCGACCGATGCCACCGGCACCGCCGGTGACGATCGCGACCTTGCCTTCGAGCCTCATACTCCGCTCCTTCGTGGGAGGTGGTCAGTCGACGGCGAGCGCGGCCTTCTCGAGCTCTGCCACGCTGAAGGCAGAGTACGTCTCGTACTTGCCGCGGCCGGTGAAGTACGACGAAAGCTGCTGATCGAGTTCGTCGACGGTGAACGCGGAACCGGCGGCGTCGAAGCGGTTCTCCACCTTCGGTGAGGCCATGAGGGCGACCATCTTGCCGTAGACGACGAACACCTGGCCGGTGATCTCGTGCGAGGCGGGGGAGGCGAGGTAACTGACGAGGGTGCCGACACGCTCGGGGGCGAGCGGATCGAGACCGGCGGTCGCGTCGTCGGCCTCGCCGAACGCGTCGGCGGTCATCGCCGTGCGGGCACGCGGGCAGATCGCGTTGGCGGTGACGCCGTACCGGGACAGGCCCTGCGAGGTGGACAGGGTCAGCGCGGTGATACCCGCCTTCGCGGCGGAGTAGTTCGGCTGTCCGGCCGACCCGAACAGGAACGCCTCGGAGGAGGTGTTGACAACGCGACCGTAGACGGGGCCTCCCTGCTCCTTGCTGAGGTTGCGCCAGTACTGCGCCGCGGCGACGGACGTCGCTGCGTGGCCCTTGAGGTGCACGCGGAGCACGTCGTCCCAGTCGGACTCGGTGATGTTGAAGATCATCTTGTCGCGCAGGATGCCGGCGTTGTTGACGAGGATGTCGAAGGAACCGAAGTTCTTCACGGCCTCGTCGATCATGCGGCCGCCGAGCGACCAGTCGGAGACATCGCCGGTGACCGCGACGGCCTGGCCGCCGGCGGCGACGATCTCCTCGGCGACCTCGTTCGCGGCGGGACCCATGTCGTTGACGACGACCGCGGCGCCGGCGGCGGCGAGGGCGAGCGCTTCGGCGCGGCCCAGGCCGGCGCCCGCACCGGTGACGATCGCGGCGCGGCCGGCGAGGCTGACTGATTCACCCATGAAACTCTCCCGTGTCGAGCAACTAGTATTCATTCTAGTTTGAGGTGTGGTGAGCGTGTTCCGCGTGACGGTCCCGCTCGGTGGGATCCGGCCACGCTGCGGCTCCGGTCGAAAACTAGAATACATTTCAGTACAACCGTCACCTTCAGGAGTGGGCATGAGCAACGTCGTCATCGTCGAGGCTGCGCGGACGCCGATCGGGCGCCGCCGTGGCCAGCTGGCCGGAGTCCACCCGGCCGTGCTGCTCGGCGCCGCGCAGAAGGCGGTCCTCGATCGCACCGGCGTCCCCGCCGACCAGATCGGCCAGCTCGTCGGCGGCCTGGTCACCCAGGTGGGTGAGCAGTCCAACAACGTCACCCGCAACGCCTGGCTGCACGCGGGCCTGCCGCACACCACCGCCGCCACCACCATCGACTGTGCCTGCGGCTCGTCCCAGCAGGCTGTGCACATGGTCGCCGGGCTGATCGCCTCCGGCCAGATCGATGCCGGCATCGGCTGCGGCGTCGAGGTCATGAGCCGCGTCTTCCTCGGCCAGGCACTCGCCCCCGGCACCGGAATGCCCTACCCGGACGACTGGTCCCTCGACCTGCCGGACCAGTTCGTCGCCGCCGAGCGGATCGCCGAGAAGCGCGGCATCAAGCGCGGCGACGTCGACGCGCTCGGCCTGCGGTCGCAGCAGCGTGCCGCGCAGGCGTGGGCCGAGGGCCGCTTCGACCGCGAGATCGTCCCCGTCGAGGCACCGGTCGTCACCAAGGAAGGTGAGCCCACCGGAGAGATCGCGACCGTCACCCGTGACGGCGGCCTCCGCGAGACCACGGCGGAGGGCCTGGCCGCCCTCCGGCCCGTCGTCGAGGGCGGCGTGCACACCGCCGGGAACTCGTCGCAGATCAGCGACGGTGCCGCTGCGGTGCTGCTGATGAGCGAGGACAAGGCGAAGTCCCTCGGGTTGCGCCCCCGCGCCCGCATCGTGTCCTCCGGCATGGTCGGCTCCGAGCCGTACTACCACCTCGACGGCCCCATCGACTCCACCCGCGACGTGCTCGCCAAGTCCGGGATGTCGCTGTCGGACATCGATCTCGTCGAGATCAACGAGGCCTTCGCGTCCGTCGTGCTGTCGTGGGCGCAGGTGCTCGATGCCGACATGGACAAGGTCAACGTCAACGGCGGTGCCATCGCCCTCGGCCACCCGGTCGGTTCGACCGGTTCGCGTCTGATCACCAGTGCGCTGCACGAACTCGAGCGCTCGGACCGCTCCACGGCCCTGGTCACCATGTGCGCCGGTGGCGCGCTGTCCACGGCCACCATCATCGAACGCATCTGACGGGCCACCCCTCCACCCGTGCGCGTTTCTGGTAGCCAGGACTACCAAAAACGCGCACGGGTACGAAGTGCCCTCCCTCCTACTCTCGAGGACGAACTCATGACCATCGGATTGAGCGACGAGGACCGCGAACTGCGTGACTCGGTGCGCGGCTGGGCCGCCCGGCACGCCACCCCCGACGTGATCCGCGAAGCCGTCGAAGCCAAGACCGAAACCCGGCCGCAGTACTGGGGATCCCTCGCGGAACTCGGGATGCTCGGCCTCCACCTGCCCGAGGACGTCGGCGGTGCCGGCTTCACCCTTCTCGAAACCGCCATCGTCGCCGAGGAACTCGGGCGCGCCATGGTTCCCGGACCGTTCCTGCCGACCGCGGTGCTCTCCGCGGTCCTGAACGAGGCCGGGCGCACCGGCGAACTCGCCGCGCTCGCCGACGGCACCCTGTTCGGTGCGGTGGCCCTGCAACCGGGCGCCCTCACCGTCGACCGCACCGGCGAGCACGTGACCCTGACGGGCACGTCGAGTCCCGCCCTGGGTGGGCACGTCGCGGACGTGTTCCTCCTCGCCGCTGCCGACGGCGACTCCACCGTGTTCGTCGTCGTCGACCGTGATCGCCTCCACGTGACCGACCTGCCCAGCCACGACGTGGTGCGGCGCAACTCGGAGGTCACCGCCGACGATCTCACCCTCGTGGACGGCGACATCCTGACGCTCGACGCGCAGCGGGTCGTGGACATCGCCGCGACCCTCTTCGCTGCGGAGGCCTCCGGACTCGCCGACTGGGCGACCACCGTCGCGGCCGACTATGCGCGGGTACGCAAGCAGTTCGGTCGCGTTATCGGCCAGTTCCAGGGTGTCAAGCACAAGGTCGCCCGGATGTTCGCGCTCACCGAGCAGGCGCGTGTCACCGCGTGGGACGCGGCACGCGCACTCGGCGACGACACGCCCGCGCAGGAGGTTTCGCTGGCCGCCGCGGTCGCGGCGGCCGTCGCCCCCGACGCCGCATTCCACGTCACCAAGGACTGCATCCAGGTGCTCGGCGGAATCGGCTACACGTGGGAGCACGACGCACACCTGTACCTGCGTCGCGCGCAGTCCCTGCGGATCCTGTTGGGCTCCACCGCATCCTGGCGTCGCCGCGTCGCGCACCTGACGCTCGACGGCACCCGCCGCGTTCTCGGCATCGACCTGCCGGCCGAGGCGGAGGCGATCCGCGCCGAGATCCGCGCCGAACTCGAGCCCGCGACCGCCCTCGACGGAGCCGAGCGCAAGGCGTACCTCGCCGAGCGCGGCTACACGTCCCCACACCTGCCCACCCCGTGGGGCAGGGGCGCGGACGCCGTCACCCAGCTCGTCATCGCCGAGGAACTCGCTGCGGCGCAGGTGAAGCCGCACGACATGATCATCGGAAACTGGGTGATCCCGACGCTCATCGCACACGGCAGTACCGAACAGCAGGAGCGGTTCGTGCCCGCGTCGCTGCGCGGCGACATCGTGTGGTGCCAGTTGTTCTCCGAACCGGGGGCGGGCTCCGACCTCGCGAGCCTGTCCACGAAAGCCGTCAAGGTCGACGGCGGCTGGAAGCTCAACGGGCAGAAGGTGTGGACGTCCATGGCGCGCGACGCGCACTGGGGTATCTGCCTGGCCCGCACCGACGCCGACGTCCCCAAGCACAAGGGCCTGTCGTACTTCCTCGTCGACATCCGCAACTCCGAGGGCCTCGACATCCGGCCGTTGCGGGAGATCACCGGCGAAGCGTTGTTCAACGAGGTGTTCCTCGACGACGTGTTCGTCCCCGACGACTGCCTCGTCGCCGAGCCCGGTGACGGCTGGAAGCTGGCCCGCACCACCCTCGCCAACGAGCGGGTGTCGATGACCGGTGGCTCGTCCCTCGGTGACGGCGGGGAGGCGCTCGTCGCGCTCGCCGACACCCTGCCCGGCGGCATCGACGACGATCAGCTCACCGAACTCGGCCAGATCCTGTGCGACGCGCAGTCCGGCGGCCTGATGGGTCTGCGGACCACGCTGCGGTCCCTGACGGGTGCGCAGCCGGGCGCGGAGTCGTCCGTCGCGAAACTTCTCGGTGTCGAGCACATCCAGCAGACGTGGGAGGTCGCCATGGACTGGGCGGGCCCGTCGTCCCTGCTCGGCGAGCAGGATCGTCGATCCGCCACGCAGATGTTCCTCAATTCCCAGTGCATGTCGATCGCCGGTGGTACGACGAACGTTCAGTTGAACATCATCGGCGAGCGCATCCTCGGGTTGCCTCGCGATCCTGAACCAGGGAAGTAGGCACGAACGCACATGAACCGTACCTTCGTCGTCGGCGTCGGCATGACCGAGTTCGAGAAGATCGAGAGCCGTGACTGGGAGTACCCGGACATGGTGACGGAAGCCGTGGGGAAGGCACTCGCGGACGCCGGGATCGACTACTCGCAGGTCCAGCGCGCCGCCGCGGGGTACGTGTTCGGTGCGTCCACCGCCGGCCAGCGCGCGCTCTACGAGACGGGCCTGACGGGCATTCCGATCGTCAACGTCAACAACAACTGCGCGACCGGCTCCACGGCGCTGCTGATGGCCCGCGAATGGGTGCAGGCCGGGTTCGTGGACTGCGCGCTGGCCGTCGGCTTCGAGAAGATGACGAAGACCTCGATGACCGGCACCGGCGAGATGCCGAAGGTCACCACCCTCGACGACCAGCTGAAGGTGATGGTCGCCAAGCACGGGTGGGGCACCGGCCCGATGACGGCGCAACTGTTCGGCAACGCCGCCGTCGAGCACATGCAGCGGTACGGCACCACCGCCGAGCAGATCGCGTCCGTCGCGGTGAAGAACCACAAGCACTCCGTGAACAACCCGTACGCACAGTTCCAGAACGAGTACACCCTCGAACAGGTGCTGGGCGACAAGATGATCCACGCACCGCTGACGCGGTCGCAGTGCTCGCCCACCTCCGACGGTGCGGGCGCCGCGATCGTCGTCAGCGAGAAGTTCGTGCGCGAACACTGCCTCGAGGATCAGGCCGTCGAGATCGTC
>Ga0209312_1002668_pt1 | contig 11425 bp, 15 predicted proteins | sample BioC13SIPDNA_4_FD_185744 | JGI IMG/M metagenome (GOLD analysis project Ga0209312, IMG submission 185744) | Anaerobic biogas reactor microbial communites from Washington, USA - Biogas_R1_B C13 SIP DNA (SPAdes) (version 2) | ecosystem: Engineered > Bioreactor > Anaerobic > Unclassified | place... | reverse complement strand
TCGGCTATGCTCTGGTAGTCGTCGGGATCGGGGATCTCTCCAGCCATCGCCTCCGTATCGCCTCCATGTACTCCATGTACTCCACCAAAACCGTCATCCTGTGGCTGTGGAGGCGATGGAGGCGGTGATTTTCTATCTTTACCCTCTCCCTCTTCTCTCTCTTTTCCTCTCTCCCTCTTCTCTATATTTTCATCCAGGGTCAAAGTTAGGGGGCGACCGCCTCCATGTACTCCATGTACTCCGTCGCCGTCGCCCGCTGGCGATCCGGGTGGAGGCGGTACTCGGCCACCGGAGGCGGTACTATCCTTCTCGGAGGCGGTATGCCGTTTTATCTCGATTAGTCTTACTTTCCGGTGGCCCGTCTTGAACTCCACTTCAATACCGACCGCCCGCAACGCTGGGATAAGCCGCCTGAGCTTGTTTCCGGTCCCCTTCGCGGTCTTCGGCCACCCGGCGGGCATGTTGCCGCCGGTGATATTCGACCTCGTATTCAGGATTGACAGAAGCCCCCCGGCGGTATCGGTGACGCCTTTTTCAGGGTCGGGGAGTCCATCGACAAATTCCATCAGGGAGACGGCGAACATGTCGTTTTCTATGAGGGCAACTTTTGATTCGTTTTGATTCGTCTCGAAAGCCGCCAGGAACTCGCCAGGCTTCCAGCCTAGCGCCCCCTCACAGGCAACCACCCACTCCGCAAAATCGGCCATTCTAGGCATAGATTCAAGCTTAACGTTGGGAAGCTCCTTCAGCCCGGAGGAGATCACATCGAGAATAGCTCCCAGGACCCCCGGCCGGATCCGGTCAAGTTCGGCTTTAATCTCTTTTTCCGTCCTCCTCGCCCCGTCCTCGATTCGTGGGAGATGGAGGAGGATGGCCCGCCCTAGGAGGTCGCCCTTTGCGTTCAAGGCATCAATGCCATTGAGGATAATCGGCCTCTGGATATCAAAAAGGGCCTCTTCGGAGTCGGTGTACAACTCTCGGGTCGACATCCCGCCACCAGTAGAGACTACGCAAAGGGCGTCGTTAAGCCAGCCAGGGAGCCCCGAGAGGTTATCGTAGGCGACCAACCACGAATTTGTCGCCCCTATCATTAGCTCGTGTTCGTTCCGGGGTGGCCGGCGAAGGGCTGCTTTATTCGGATCGATCAGGTATCGGAGGATCCGGCCTAACCAGCTCTTCCCGCTCCCCTGTTCCCCGTCTACTATCAGAGGAGGATAAGGCCCGGTAGGCTTGAACGCTTGAACCAGCCACGCCCGGACCAGGACCCACGGCGCCCCCTCGGGAATATTCAGAACCCGCCTCAGGATCTCCAGGTTTCCCCCGCTCTTTGGCTCTGGAAGCTCCAAGATACCTTTCGACCTTCGGAATTTGACAGGTACAGCCTCGGATGGGATCACCCGCCACCCATCCGGCCCGATCTCCACCGCTCGCCAGTCGTCTCCCCCCAAATCGAGATAGAACCGCCCGCCGTACTCAGCCAACCGGACGAATACCGGGAAAGTCTCGCCCTCGAAGGTGGCCCGCCCCTCCAGGACGGCGAGGGCATCGGCCACGGCGGAACCTTTTGGGGCTTTCCCTTCTGCCTTGAAAAGAAGGCCACTCAGCCAGGTTTTAGCCGCCTTCGATTTGAGAGGATGGTTCTCTTTGTGGCCCGCCTCGTTCGGGATGGTGGCAAAGGGCTCCCCTTCGGTGGTCTTCCAGAACTCCGCACCGCTGGCGAGGGCGAGGTTTACGATCTGAGTAGCCATAGACGGGCCGCGCCCGCTCTTCTCGTCGTCCCCCTCGTCAGAGTCGATTCTTTTAAGGTCGGTCAGAAGAGCAGCTTTCAGAGCACCCCGGACCCCGGCCCGCTTCAATAGGGCCTCGGCTCCGACTGCATCACGCCGCCGGTATGACGCCAGAAGCCTCTTTACGTCGCAATCCGCCGCCCACCCGTCGGGATCCTCTGCGAGCTTCGTCTCCAGGATCGCCAGCAGTTCCCGAGCCTCGGTCTCGTCGGTCCTTCGGCCGTCGTCGGGGATGATCCCCTTCGACTTCGCATAATCGAGAACCTGGAGGTACTTCTCGCCCCGGAGAGAACCGGCCGTTGCCTCGGAACAATTGATAAAGCCAGCTTCGACCGCCAGCCACAAGGCAGGGCCTCCGCCGGCATCGTGTCGCCCGCACCACCACGAATTTTTAGCGGGATTTATCACAAGGTTGTGGCCGGTATCGCTCCCATGAACGGGATTAGATCCGAACAATTGACCCCCGGACTCCTTGAAGCCGCTGGTATCGATCACATCGAGGATAGACACGCCCTCGAAAGGGTCATCTGTCGCCGTCGGTGGCCTTCTTTTGCCCTTCAGCCCCTCCAGCCTCGCCCGGTCGGTCTCCAGCTTCGAGGGGCTGGAAGTTTCCAGGACAGGCTTAAGGACCTCCAGCAGCTCTGCCCCGTCGATGGTGGCGATAGGTCGATCTTCCAGGACTTCGACGCGCGCCCCCGAGGGATGCAGACTCCCCGGCCCGACGACCTGGAAGCCGCCGGTTCCTCGGATATCTCCCAGATCCTCGCCGGTATCGGGATCTTTCAAAAGGTGCTTTCCTTCCAAGTTGCTGAGGTAATGGAAGTGCCGTCGCTCTGGGATCGGCTCGCCGTCCTCACCTCGTCGCCCGGCCTCCATAGTCGGAGGGAGGAGGGAGAGGTCCACTAACTCAGCCAGACGAGGGAGGTTATCAGCATCGAGAGTAGCCAACCCCGCCCCGTCCGGACCGGTTCCATTAATGACACCATAATTTAGCCCCCCCGCGAGATGCTGGAGAAGGACCGGATCATCGACAGGGTAATTAGTCAGCCTCGAAGGCTCGCCTGCTTGTAGCCTCTTGGACTTTGATTTATCCCCACCGGCGACGGCCAGGTCCTCGGCATATTGCCGCCGGGCCTCCTCCAGAGTCAGGCAATCCCAGAAGTATTCAAAGGGCTTCTTCAAGCCCTCGCCGGAGCCTCCCAACTTCACGAATCGGAAGCCCTCCTCTCGGAATTGAGGAGGGACGGACAGGGAGGGGGTCACTCCGACCGCCCCCGTCTACAAAGAGCGGAAGAAAGGTTTTTATGGCAATATAACCGATAAAGGATCATAAAGACCACTCTCCGCGGTGGAGAGACCGCGGCCTAAAGTTGCGGTAGTCGTCGTCTTTGGGTGGTTCCTCGCCGGCGATTGCTCGCATAGGAAGGAGGAAAAGTGGTTTTTGTCTGACTGGCGGGGACTAGTCACCCCCGCCAAAATCCCATTCTCAGGAGTCATTCTTTCATCGCCTCGAATACTTTAATAGGATCTTCTAAAAATTCGTTATACCCGATCTTAAGCAGATATCTACTAAAAGACGCTACAGAAAAGCCATTTTTAGCCGCCGCCTCTTCTATGATATCTCGCTCACCCGGCAGTACATAGGCACTAAGCCTGACTTTGACACTGTCTACATGGGATCTCATGCTGGTTCCTCGCAGCTGGTCCGGTCAGGGATCGGCTATTTTAGTCCATTGGAGGACTTGATCATATAAATAGGTTGGCTCAACACCTTGGATATATGTATATATGTATATGCGTACGTACTCACCCATGCCAGATCGCATTAAATCAGCTGCAACATCATGATGTTGAGTCAAGCGTATTTAACATAAAGCCGCATGGTCTGCACATATAAAAATGAATTAATTACTTAAGTTAAAGATTAGAAACAGAACTGCAAGCTGCTATAAATAAACTATATAGTCGGTCTTTTTGTGAAATATATTTATAAAATTGATGAGGGCTCGCCATCCCGTCAAAGATGTATGTAACTTGTAACACGATTCCCCACTCACTCTTTCAGAAGTTCCCGCCACCAAATATAAGCCCTCCTAGAAATGGAACCGATAGCAGACGAGATTTTATAAGACTAAATTATATCGGCTTTGCGTGTATAAATCGGTATTTCGCCGTTATGCATACGTTTACGCGACGAGAACCCCATATTCCATATACTATGGAATAGGCGAGTTTCCAAAATGCCCCCTTCGCCCTCCAGGCTCGGAGATTCGCCAGTGTTACCCTGGCCTTGTGGCGAGAATCGAGGGTTTATATACCCGTGTTACTCGCACCGCCCCGGATTTAGTTATGTGACCCTATTTTGTATCTGATGTTAGATGGTCACATAATAAGACATCTTTCCCCGGCCATAGCCTCCGACTGAAGATAAGACGTAAGTATAATCGAAGCCTGGCGGGATATGCTGGCCCGAAACATCGCCCTACTATAGATGGTGGTTAGGGTCACATAACTAAATGGATCCTCAGTCGCCTTCGTAGGGTCAAGTGTTAATTGGAATGGGATCGAAGGAGAGATTAAGTGGTATGCAAACACCAAATGGCAAACAGAGACTATAGTAAAAATGGGGGAGACAAAAATTACACTTCCATGTAAGCATGAAGAGAGAGTGACAGATCAAGTGGCTCCAGCAATAAACCTTCTCAGCAATATGGATGAACTGCATCCAGAGGTATTATACCAGCACAAAATTCAACCGGATGATTATAAAAATGGACTTGTCTTTCGATCTGCAGTAGAGAGTATTAGAGGGACGTTTATCGCTTCATCAACTACAGGCAGGGAACTGTTGATGAGAGATGTATTACAAAATTTAAAATATAAAAATAAAATTGTTGCTTATAAAAAGACCGGTGCGTCTAACCGATACGATTTCGAAGTTGAGGTGGAGTCAGATTACTTCGCATATTTCGAGGTGAAGGGAGGTGAAGGTAATAGCATTAACATCTCTGACCGACCTCTGGCGGCTAAAGAGTTCTGTGTATGGAGTCATCTCGATGGAGCTATAGTCAATCAACCTGCACATGGAGCACACGCTATCATAAACCGCCTAACCAATGAGATGGTTAGAAAAGAGAAAATGGTGGATGCCTTGTTCTTCAAGGATGTACTTTGTGGTACACGGACAAGACCGTGCCCAAAATACCCCGGTCAAGAGTGCGAAATTGGTCTCAAGGCAGCACCAGACGTATTCCTATTCCCCGAGAGAATCCCCTCATCTGAAGATCCGGAGCCTCCAGTTCATACATTGGATACCTTAAAATTACCTCAACTAATCTTAGAGTTGTTTAGCGTTGATCCGGCAAGATATGATGACCATGTATGGTCTGTGCATGTGAGTGTAGTTAAGCTCCCTAAAGGTTACCTTAAAAGGGTAGTCAAAGTCTGGCACCAAGGTAAACTAGTCGACACAAGTGAATCCCGAAAGTGGAAACAATAGGTGTGAGTTTATTTGACGGGAAACCCCAGTGATACAAAACAACTGACACTGTATAGTGAAAGTGATAGCCTCACAAGACTCGATTCCCGACTATGGCAAGGTTCCTTTAACCGTAGGGAGAGCACATTGCAACAGCTGTCTCCTTACGTAGGTAAACTTAAATCAGGAATGGTAAAAGTCCTTATAAATCTATATTCAGATAAGGGCGACATCGTACTTGATCCATTTTCCGGCTCTGGGGTAGTCCCCCTCGAAGCTGCTTTATGTGGACGATGTGCTTGGGCTAATGATCTCAGTCATTATGCCTATGTACTGACACGGGGTAAATTGGAAGCCCCACAGTACGAAAGGATAGCAATCCAAAATGCTATGGACTTAATAGAAAAGGTGGAACAGAATGCTCAAGACGTGGATATAAACGAAATTCCTGAATGGGTTCGCAGCTTTTTCCATCCAGAAACACTACGAGAAGTTGTAGCGGCATTTGATATCCTTAACGATCAGAAGGATTACTTCTTAACTGCCTGCCTATTAGGAATCCTACATCATGTTCGCCCTGGATTCCTTTCGTATCCTGCCAGCCATCTGGTTCCTTATTTACGTACGTCGAAATTCCCCCCAGAAGAATTCCCTGAAATGTACGCATATCGTGACTTACGCTCTCGGCTAATAGCGAAAGTTAAAAGGGCTTATCGCCGTTCCATGTTGCCCGCTGACTGGGGACGCCGGTGCTGTCAAGTATGGGAAACTAATACAATGAACTTGCCCATAGAAGATGACACGGTTGACGTGATTATTTCAAGCCCCCCATACTTTGGTGCACTGGATTACGCTCGTGATAATAGATTAAGACTATGGTTTTTGGGTTGTAAAGATTGGAAAGAGCTAGATGCTACACTCACGGCAAACAGTAAAGTCTACCTGCCCCAAATGTCCGTATGCCTAACTGAGATGAACCGCATCCTAAAGCCGAATAGCTATTGCATCTTGGTATTAGGTGACGTGATAAGAGACGGGAAAACACGTCGTACTGCAGAAATAATAGCCGATTTAGCGGTAGAAGTGACGAAGGGCAGATTCTTAATTGAAACCATTTATGACGACATAATTCCTGATGATCGTCGTTCAAGACGACGTACTCAGACGACCAAATTTGAGCGCATTTTGATAATGAAAAAAACGGGTTAAAGGAATCCCATTATGCTACAGGCTGGCATGGATTAGACCCGGCCACGAAAAGACCCTCCTCCAGCGCCAGATTGAAGCCACTGATAAACAGATCGACCGCCTCGTCTACGAGCTTTAACCTGTAGGAAATCCTACCGAAACTCATTTTGAAAACTGAAGGCCTAAGCGTTGGAGCTTGATTTATGATATTCTCATTTTCCATCTAACTAATATCATAAAACCGGCGAGCGTGACAGAACGCCACGAAGACGAAAAGACGAGACCGACGAGAAGTAGATCATAAAGAGATGAATATAAAAACGACGAATAAACGGATTACGGACTAGACACGACACACACAACACACACAAACCCGAAATAGTGTTATCTTTTATCTAAGAATCTTGATCGCCTTCGATGCTGGAGGGGTAATCCTCCCCTAATCCGGTTCATCCCACGGGACGGCCCATCCCCGGGGCCGTGACAGCCCGCCACCACCTCCACCGATCCGTTTTTGTGACACTCTCTCTTGCGTCGATGCTGGGAACGGGCGACGGCTGGAGGTGGATAGAATAAGTCTCGTCACACCACCGACCTTATCCTGAGAGGCCCTTAGAAGCCCTCTGGCGACCTCCAGCGCCCTCAAAACGACCTTTCGATCAAGAGGCTTACCTTCATGTGTCTCCAAGACGGCGCGGGCTTCTGTGGACTTTATCGAGGCTTTCCCGGTGGTTTTGACGTGCTCCACGAGGGCGAGTGCGCGGTTCTCCGTCCGGGTTCGGGTGGAGTAGGTGAACCGTCCCTCTCCTTCCTCCACAGCGATGCTGGGGACTTCGGCGAGGGTTTTCACCATGTCCTCACCCATCGAGGCGAGGTAGACGGGCCGTTGCTGTGGCTTGAGTCCTTCCACCACCCGGGCGAAATGGTCAACGTCCTTCTTCTCGGCTTTGCCTCGGGCGGAGTATGCGCGGGTGATGGAGCCGTAAAGTCTCAAAAAGCCGCCTCTGAAAATAGCGTTCTCGGCTTCCAGCTCGCGGTTTCGCTCTCGTAGCTGGCGGATCTCGTCTTCGACAGAAAGATTTATCTCTGTAGTGGCGCTACTACTATCTTGTAGGGTTACGGCAACCTCCGGTAGGCTTGGCGGCGACCGGAGGCTGTTTACCTCATCTCTCATTTTCAGCCTCCAATGTTTCTTTGTGATTCCGCTTTATGACGTGCGATATATTAAAGATGACCCCCAGGGAGATTCACCCATCCTCCGACTCAAAATCCCTCCGCCTTTCAATCGTAGCCACTTAGTTATGTGACCCTGATCACCATCTATATATAAGAGGGTCACATAACTAATATACATGGCAATGCCGAAGATCATCTACGAAACCGAGAGTGGCGAGGAGATCACGGCCTTAAGAGAGGAGGCCCGGAAGCTGCGAGACGAGGCGGCGAAGCTCCGAAGTGTCCGGGGGATGGAAGCGGGGGTGAGGGAGAGGGAGGCGGAGGCGGCCAGGCTGGAGGGCGAGGCTGAGGACCTGTGGAACGCGGCGCGGCTGGAGGCGTTGACGGTCTACCTCGGCCCGGTGGAGAAGATCACCGCGAAGGGACCGAAGACCTATGAGTACTATTTCGCTTCCTGGAAGATGGGGGATAAGGTCGTCAACAAGTACATCGGTTCTCCTCGGAAGATGACCCGAGAGGCGGCCACGGCGAAGGCCCGGAAACTGAAGGCGGAGGCGCTAGGGCTCTGATCTCCTTTAGTTATGTGACCCTAATATAACATATTGCTTTAGGGTCACATAACCAACCAACACCGAAACATTTTTCGGCGATCATGACAGTCCACCCCTCCAGAGGAGGGAGATTAAAACGAGCCCGAAACCGATTTTGGCTTTGATGTTGCTGGCCTATCTTTTGCCGATCCTCGCATTAGCGGCCCCAGACGAGGCAGGCGGGACCGTAACCAACGTTGTAGACGGCGATACCTTCGATATCAGGATCGAGAAGACCGACCCGCGGATCATCTATGAAATCGAGCGGGTGAGGCTGGCCGATGTGGATAGCCCGGAGATGAGCACGCCAGAGGGACCGCCGGCGAAGGTCTTCTCCACCGAGACCCTGTTGGGGGAAAAGGTCTGGCTGGATATCGACGACAGATCGAAGGACGGGCGGGACATGTACGAGAGGATCCTCGTCGTGGTCTATCTGGAGGACCTCAACGGGGCCATCAACGCCACCCACCCCTTCAACCGGCTTCTGAAGGTAAATAAATTAGTACATCTCTTATAACTCCGAGAGATTGTGTATTTAATAAGACTGCAAGGTAGCCGCCTATCAAAATGGCATTTACCGACGTTAGTTGCTTTGCAGCGTCTTCTTGAGATCTAATTTCATTTAAAATTTGATTGTTTAATGTGTCAATCATTGTCTCACTCGCTAATAACCTGTGTGTCTCTAGCTTCTGAGAAGATCTTCTCGATCGTCGGCTTAAGGTCGAAGGTGTACCGCCGCGCCTTCACCCCGCCCCGGTGGACGTTCTGAGCCTGGACTCCCGCCTCCTTCATGATCCGTCCTAAGGGTCTGGACTCCATCCCGACGGCCTCCGCTACCTCCGCCGCCGTCGGCTCAATCCCGCGGTTGTGGAAGTTCTTGATAACCTGGAGAACCTGTTTAACCTGAGTTTTATCATCGTTTAACGCTGGCATCGTCGTGGTTTTACGCTCGTTTAACACTGGTTTTATCATCTTTTCATCTGCGTTGGGATCTGGTTTAACTTCGGTTTCACTCTTGTTTAACTCTTGATTAACTTCGGTTTTACCTGCATTAAACGCTATCCTCTCATCTATCAACTTGATAATATCGTCTTGATATGGGATCTCTCTCTTGACTCCTAAATGAGCCTCAAGGGCCTCCCTCACCACCTCGGATTTGGGCCGGCCAGTCTCCTCCAGCGCCTCGTTTAACTCATCCGGGATTTTGACGCCCAAATACTTCATGGTTTTACTTTGGTTAAACTAAGATAAAACGCTATGGTATTCTCTACCCACGGCCCCTAAAGAAACGCGGTCCTAAGGCATCTGAGAGGACATTTTGAGAGCTGAATAAAAACCGGGGCCGATCCCTCCAAGATTACACCATAAAAGCACAATAATTACACCTTTCCCGCCGCCACCATGTAACATTTATGCTAATGGTACTCAAATCGCCGTTATCATCCCGTCGGGATCACTGGATGCGCTCCCCGCGCTCGGTTTGCATTTGGACCCCCCCATTTACCCCTCCGTAATTCAGTATAAATGCACCACAAATGCACCATAAAAGACGGTTCGCGCCCTCTCAACCTCCAAAATTACATAAGAATAAAACCGCCCCTCCTCCTCCGGCGAGTATGGTCTTCTTTTTTGTCGCCGAACGTTCGGCCTACTCCAGAAAGAGGACGGCACGTTCCACCGGATTTATGCTCCGGTTTTGCGCCAAAATCGCTACAAGCCGATCCTTCCGGGCCTGGATATCAGCATCAGAGAGACGCCGGAACTCAGGCAACCGATCCTCCACCGCCAGCTTCAGCCCACCGAAGAGCACGGCCACCGGGGAGCCTTCGGGGACGTCCTCGCCGTGCTCCTCGAAAAGCTCAAGCATCTCCTTCATCTCATCGAAGGTCATAAGTTTAGTCACGTAAAAGAAGACGAGATCCTCTTTAGGCGGTATCGTTGCCTCCAGAGCTCGGACCCGCTTTTCAAGGGTTTTCATCATCCGTCTCGCCTCCTCCCCCCGGCTGGAGCCCGTTCCTTGGAAAGCCACGGCGTGAAGACGGCTCGGTCGATCTCATCCACAAGGGCTTCGGCCTCTTCGCGGCTCAGGTGGTGGCCCCGGATATCGGAGAACATTCTGATCGACTCTTCGTGGTATTCGTCGTCTCCTCCTCTGAGAAACGCTTGGACGAGACGTTCTTTGTCTTGTTCGATCTCACCGATAACGTCTTTGACGTAACATTCCCGCTCAGATTCGAGTTTCTTTATCCGCTCCAGGGATTCAAGCCGTCGCTCAAGGTTGCTTTTCATGTTTGCCTTTCCGCCCCATCTTTGGGATCTTGTCAGCCATCCCAAACCCTCTTACCTAAAATATCCAGGAAATAAAGCAGAACGCTGCCCTTTGGCCGTTCTTCTGGTAGGGGCTCATCTTCGGAGGAGTTCCATATCGCATATGCTAAAGACCCCTCCTTTGGGGGCCAGGCCTCTTCTGGGCGTCGAGCCCGTTCTAGGGCTTCAAGCCGCCGCTCAAGGTCGCGTCTCACGCTTTGCTTCCTCCTTTTCGAAGGCTTCGTTAATCAGCCATGCCATGCCCTCGGATAGCTCGGCATCGCCCGGCATCCCGTTAGCCACCCACAAAACCAGATCGGCGAGCGTTGCTATCTTTCGTTTTGGCGGGTTGAAGGTCTCTTCAAGAGCACAAAGCCGCCTATAGAGACTGGCTTTCATCGTATCTCCAGGGCCGCGCCGTCTCGGGCCCGGCCCATCAACTCCAGACAGGTGCTTTTAACCAGCAGCCCTAACTGCCCGTCCCCCGGCCCGACTTCGGCCCGGCTCCAGAGGGACACCCTCTCCCTCAGCCTCTCGGGGAGGTCCTCAGGGCGGAGCTCCTCTTTCCCCAACCGGTCCTGGACCCTCAGCAGGTCATAGAGGGTATGCAGTCCCGAATCTTTCAACCACGCCCGCCGCCCGGTCCCGTCGGTGGTGGGGGTCATGCCCCTATGGGCCCTCTCCTCCAGGTCCTCAAGCCGAGATCTCAGGCTCTCAAATCGTGTCATAGTCCCTCCAGACCTCCGCCGCCTTCCTCTCCAGGGCTTCAAACCAGGACTCGCCGGGGAGGGCGCCCACCGCAGAGAGGAACCCGTCCTCGTCGTTATCGACCCATGGGGGATCGGGCTCAAGCCGGTCCAGCCGCCTCAGCAAATAGCCGTATCTCATTTTCTCTCGTC
>Ga0209312_1002660_pt1 | contig 11435 bp, 9 predicted proteins | sample BioC13SIPDNA_4_FD_185744 | JGI IMG/M metagenome (GOLD analysis project Ga0209312, IMG submission 185744) | Anaerobic biogas reactor microbial communites from Washington, USA - Biogas_R1_B C13 SIP DNA (SPAdes) (version 2) | ecosystem: Engineered > Bioreactor > Anaerobic > Unclassified | place... | reverse complement strand
TAATTGATGCACTCAGCAACAGTACCACCAGTACAATTACGATGAGCCAGTTAGCCAGCAAACCTATTATCTCCATATACTCGCCTCCTAATTTATTTTCTGAAAATTACTTAAGAGTACTGCATAATTCAAAAATCATGCAATACTGTCACTCTAAGCGATAGCGAACTTAACAAAACCAATAAATACATCTAATTATCTGAGGGATGATCCTCCTCTTGGGCCTGGACAACCAATGTCAGGCCTTGGCGTGATCGAACCTGTACCGCTGTTTGGGCCGGGATTTCCTGCCCATCGAAACTCACGGCCTGCCAGATTTCGCCCTGGACTTTAACCAGTCCGGCAGGATTCAGGGTTTGAACGGTTATGCCCTTTAAATTATTAAACTCTTTATTACCGTGGACTGGTGGATGTTTTCGTAAGTTTACCAGTCCCACTACAATCCAGATAACCAGCAAAACGCCTACCAGGGCGATTCCCAGTGCAGCACTGCGGAAACTAACCGCCCATCCGTGGGGCATCAATGGTTCGACCGGGAAAAAGAGAATCCCCAGCACAACACTGATAACACCGCTTATGCCCAGAACTCCGTAGGTAGGGGTGAATAGTTCGGCGACCAGGAGACCAACACCAAAAAGGATTAGAAGTGCCGCGGCAAGATTAACTTCAAACAGGCCCAGGCCGAACAGACCCAGAACCAGGCTGATAGCTCCCAGTATTTCGGGAAAGAAGAAACCGGGTGAGCTAAAACCGATGATCAGGCCGTAAATACCGATGGTTAATAGAATCATAGTAAGCATGGGATCACTTATTATACTTATAAAGCGTTCACTTTCATTCATGGAGAAATGTTTGGTTTGTGCAGAGGCTGTGTTCAGGATTAGTTTTTTACCATTGGGAAGCTTGACTGGCTGACCATCGAGCTGACGAAGCAAATCCTTAGTATCAGCAGCCAGGTATTCAACCACCCCGGCCTGCAGAGCTTCCTGGCTATCCAGGGTCAGGTTTTCTTTGACAAAACGTTCGGCCAGGTCAGCCGGGCGCCCACGTTCGCGGGCCAGGCTTTTCATATGACCGGCCAGGTAGTTAATTGTTTTCTGATCGGCAGCCTTGGGCGTTTCGCCGGGGGCTACGATATTTACGGGCATAGCAGCTCCACAGCTGGTTGCCGGGGCCATCGCTGCTACATGGCCGCTTATAAGCAGAAAGGTTCCGGCTGATGCCGAGATGGCCCCCTGGGGTTGGACATAGGTAATGACCGGAACCGGAGATGCGGAAATGGCCTGAATCATCTCCAGCGTAGATGATACCAATCCACCCGGGGTATTAATGTAAATGATGACTGCATCTGCTTGATTACGGGCGGCCTGCTCCAATCCCCGTATGATGTAGCGGCTGGTACCGGCGGTTACCGTACCTTCAATAGTATAGGTATAAACTGTAGGAGAAGAATTGGCCGTATGTGCCGGCAGCGCTGGCCAGAGGCAAAAAACGCTCAGCAGGATAGATAAAAGAAAAAGCCGTTTACGCATAATTCACTTCCTTTCGCTGGACCTTACTTTTGTTATGATACACATCCTTGTCTTCTCATAAACATACTACAGGCGAGAGGAATTAATTATTACTTCGATATCGTTACATTCATAATACACTACATGAGCTTGCCGGTAAACAGCGGCACGGCAAGAAGGTTAGTTTCCTGCAGGAAGGAAGGTTTGGACAGATCCATGGCGGCAAATGCGGCGTAAAAAAATACCCCCTTTGCTCTGGATTGGGGGTATTATCAACAATCCCATTCCCTATCATATCACGCTGGTCTCACGCTGGTCATACTAGCGTTCACCATTCCTGGCCGCCCCTTGGCTCAAACGATCAATCAGAATAGCCAGGACAACTATAGCCCATCCTGCTTCAAAACCTTTGCCAATATCTATGCGATTAACGGCAATGAGCACTTCTTCGCCCAAGCCGCCGGCTCCAACCATACTGGCAATTACTACCATAGCCAATGCCATCATGGTAGTCTGGTTTACCCCGGCCAGAATAGAAGGCATGGCCAAGGGCAAACGCACCTCGCGCATTAGCTGCCAGGGAGTTGCACCAAAGGCAACCGCAGCCTCCTGTACCGTCTCCGACACCTGCCTTATACCCAAGTTGGTAAGCCTCTGTACCGGAGGTACTGCATAAATAACACTGGCTACCACCGCCGGGACTTTACCCAAACTAAACAGCATAAGTGCCGGGATCAAATAAACAAAACTGGGCATGGTTTGCATGGCATCAAGTATAGGAATAAATATAGCATTAACACGATCTGATACAGCCATGGCAATTCCTAAAGGAATACCAATTAATAATGACAACAAAACAGCAATGATTACCACTGCCAGGGTTTCCATGGATTTATCCCATAATCCGAAGGCACCAATACTTAACAGCAAAATAACCGGTATGATAGTTTTACCCATATGATGAGTTATTTTCCAGGACAGTAAAGCGACCAGCAAAATCCAGGCCCACCAGGGAATAAACACAAGCATTTCTTCCACCTTGAGTATCATTGCTAAAACAGTATCGTCAAAAAAGCTAAATGCCGGTCCACAGGCAATGTTTAACCACTCAACAAAATATCTTATATAATCTGCTACATGAAATTCCAGCATTTCCGGAAACATAAACATCATCTCCTATTTGCGGCTAATTTCTCGGTTCTAACGCTGTTATATGTATCCAAGTGATATAATTTATTTCTTTGTTCTGCTCCACCCATCATTAATGCAATTTTTTGTTCATCCTGAACAAAGCGGCGCACATATTCATCTGCAGGGTTCATTATAATTTCCTTTGGCGCAGCCTGCTGTACAAATACGCCGGCTTTCATCACCGCCATACGGTCACCCAGGCGCAAGGCTTCATTAAGGTCATGGGTTACAAAGACCATGGTCTTGTGCAGCTCATTTTGCAATCTCAGCAATTCTTCCTGTAATTCTCTTCGCATCAAGGGATCCAGTCCGCTAAATGGTTCGTCCAGCAACAAAAGATCAGTATCCTGGACCAGAGCCCGGGCTATCCCCACCCTTTGCTGCATTCCGCCTGATAGCTGAGCGGGATATCTTTTTTCCCAGCCTCTTAGGCCCACTTTTTGAATAGTGGCTAAAGCTTTCTCTTCATTTTCTTCACGGGGCATACCTCGCAGTTTAAGGCCAAAAGCCACATTTTCCAGTACAGTTCGATGGGGCAAAAGGCCATAATGTTGAAAGACCATAGCTACCTGAGTTCGTCTGAATTCTATTAACTGTTGACTGGTCATGGCAGTTACATCTTTACCATTTATGATGACCTGCCCGGAACTGGGTTCAACCAAACGAGTCAGACACCGGATCAAAGTTGATTTGCCACTGCCGGAAAGGCCCATTATAACAAATACTTCACCCGACTTGATCTTAAAAGATATATCCCGCACAGCAACTACCAAGCTGTCTGCATCGTATTCATCCAAGCGGTCTATCTGCACCTGTTTATTGTTGCTTCCAAATACTTTCCAGAGATGGTTAACCTCAACGAGATAGTCATTACTAATCTCCATTGCTATTCCACCTCTTTTAATGCTTTATCAACCTTTGCCGCCACATCCTCAGGCAGCCATGATTTCCATTCATCAGAGTATGTCTTCAAGAAATATAATGCTGCATCTTCAGCCGTTGCCTTTTTATCATTCATATAAGCCAGGACGTTGTTGTTCTGTTCCAGTGTAGTAGAGTATTTTTGGAGAAATCCCACCACATCCGGAGCCTTTTGCTCCATTTCACTATTGACAGCAATATATACCTTGGCTGCCGGGAACGCGCATCCGCGATTGGACTCATCTTCGTAGGTTTCCTGATCATAGGGGGGCTCCTCCAACATGGTCATGTCCAATTTGCCCATTATCCAAGTAGGCTCCCAGTAATAACCCAGCCAGGGCTCTCCTTTATCATAAGCACTTACCATGGATGCAGCCAGCGCAGCATCTGAACCCGTGCTAAAGACATTGAATTTCTTATCCAATCCATAGGTTTTAATTTTTACAGCATTAATGTCGGTAACAGACCAACCTGGCGGACTGTTGTGAAAACGTCCCTTGTCCGGCACTTCTCTATCTTTAAAAAGCTCCCAATACTTAGGCAAATCGTTTACTGATTTTAAATCCGGTGCTACTGGCTCAATTCCTCGTTTTGTATCCCCTTTTATCATATAGGTTGGTACATACCAGCCTTGCGGAGCATCGGGATAATTTGTGCCAAGGTTTTTTATTGACCCGTCAGCCAGTAATTTTTCCCAGGTATCCTTATAATTGTCCGCCCAAACTTCCATATAAACGTCAATGCTGCCCTGTCCTAGCCCTTGTAACGTTGGAAGAGAATCCCCGAATTGATATTTGGGTTGAGGATAGCCATAACCATGTTCGATTATGAAACCGGCGATACGATTATGGACTTGTATACTGTCCCAGCTGACGTCAGCCAGAACCAGTACAGGTTTGTCGGATTTCGCAGTACTTCCTCCACAGCCACCAATAATCAAGGCAGAAAGCAACAACAAGACTATGCCCATAGTCTTGTACCTGTTTTTTCCTATAAGTATTCTAATTTTTCCCATAATTGAACCCTCCTTGCCGGCAGGTACACGGTGCGGCAAAGCGGGATGCAGAAAAGTGGTATTGAAATGTTCAATGAGCAGTTCACTGAATGTGCAGATAGAAATAGAGAGACTAATCTACATCTATCCCTTTGAATTATATACCTTATTCCCGCTATGGCCTACGGAGTTAGCTGACGGGCTCGGGCTCGGGCTTGCCCTATTCCGGTTGGTGTAAATATCCGTTCCGAAAACTCGCCCCAAAATGATGGTTCCCCCGCGTCTCTGCTAATGAGACTTCGGCACCTGCCAAATTAATTTATTGTTTATTTTTCTATTATGAGGAAAAAAATGTTTTAGGTCAATCTGAATGTTATAGGATGAGCCCTTTTGAGACCGCGAAGATAGGAATTACGAGAGATTATACATGGTATTACATAAAAATGCTGCAAATTAAAGAACATTTCATAAGCATACGGGGAGCAGGGGGAACATCCCCTACGGTATATAAGGATAAAAACGACCAGGAATTAGATCTATCTATAGATAGATGCCCTGCATGCGGTGCAAAAATTTCCGAAAGTGATGAGGAGTGTTCTTCATGCGGATTAAAGATTATTTCAGAAATACGGGAGTAAATGACATAGAGACAGGGGGTGGGATTGTTGTCAACCGCCCTAATGACTAGAGCCGATGACAACCCCTATCCCCATGTCACTTGGTGTTCCCGGTGTTGCCAGCAGACCCTTCCCCCTATTACCTGCCATCCAGTATTATTTCGGGATCATAATAAGTTCATGCTGTTTATCCTGCTGTATCTGCTCGTCAGTGAAGACCACACTTCTATATTTACCCCCGAGGTACATCTCAGCCTGGTTGCGGTAATAGGGGCTTAAAAAGTTCCCTGAATTACCTGTAGGCAGTATGGCAAAGGAGTGATTAACATCAGCATAATCTATAAGCCTTCTGGTTGAGGGACCCCACACCACCTTGTAGTCATGCTTGCCTGCGTCGCACCCGAAGATATTGATAACCTCATACCCGCCCGGTACGGGGTAAGGACCGATATTGAAAATCCGGTTAAAGGGTTTCTTCGTGCCGATGGGATGAACATATTCAATTTTACAGACATTACCCCAGGTCCATTTTTTGATATCCAAACCGTAATTCCCTTGCAGCTCCGCAACCGTGGCTCTGAACGCGCTCATCACAACATCTTCCCGGGTTTCAATCGCAGCAGTGTTCACATTGTCCCACAACTTCGATTCCGGATCCCGGATGAATGCCTTGAAAAAATTCCAGTGGTCAGCTAATTCCGCAAAGTGTTGGAAATTATCCGCGCCGAATTCATCACCAACCCCCTCTTTCAGGACATGGTAAGTGAGGTGCTCATAAAGTGAAGGAGCAGCGGATTTCTCGTTGTATAAGCCGTCCCATTCTTTCAGGACTTCGAGAGCAGAAGATTCAAGCGGCGATAGCCCCTTATCCTGGCTGCTTTTTTCAATAATGCCGGTAAGGGTCTGCAGTATCCAGGCTGCATTATAGGCCTTCACGTCGTTCTGTACGGTCTTCATATCATCAAGGCTCCACTTCTCCTTGGCAGAGAGCAGTTCGGTAATGCGCGCTGCCCTGTCACTGGGCATCCAGTAGCCCTCCAGGTTACGCACCGGCCCCAGAGAATTCCTGGTCGATAGGTTGTTGGCGGTGATTATTATTCCGCTTTCAGGATTCAGGAGGTGCGGGTTTTGCTTAAAAGGCAGGAACCCGAGATATTCATCACGGCCGGAGGCACCGTCCAGCACAAGTTTGCTGTTTACGTGTGCAGGTCTAATCGGGAGTCTGCCCACTGCCCACCAGGCTATGTTCCCAGCGTTGTCCACATAAGAGACATTGAGCCCGGGAGCAGCAAGCATGGAAAGAGCCTTCTCAAAGTTAGGGATATCCTTAGCGTTTACAAGCAAGTAGAGAAAATCGAGCACCGGGTTTTCCAGTTGGCTGAATGTTGTCCACATGGCCAGAGGTTTACCGCTGTACCCGGCAATAAAGTCGGTAATAATAGGGCCGTGGGGCGTTATACGGATAACGAGTTCGTTATCTTCGCCTCCCTTAACCTTGATTTTTTCTGTCAGGGTTTCCACCTTGGCCCAATCCCCTTTATACATTACAGCGGAATCATCTCCCGGTTTGAAAGTCTCAGCATAGAGGTCGAGATCGTCATTTTCAAACATCGTAATCGCCCATCCCCTGGTGCTGTTGTGGGCCATAAAAGGGAAAGGAACCAGCGGCACATAGTAGCCATAGTTCTCGTGTCCCGGGTATTCCAGCTGAGCTTCATACCAGACTCCCGGGTTTGAGTAGACCACATGGGGGTCGTTGGCGAGTATGGCGCTGCCGGATTCTGACCGCGAGGGTCCGATTACCCATGAATTGCTCCCGGTAAATACAGGCACCTGGTCAGCCGTCTTCATCACACCCTTTATAAGGAGCGTGAGATCCTTTTCAGAAATTGGCCCGGCCACATACTTTGTATCTTTTGAGAGCCGGCTATCATCCGCATCAGCTGCGGACACTTTACCTGCACCGGCAGAATAGAACGCCTGGCTCTCCATAATCGTAACCGGCTCCTCCCGGGTATAACCGGGGAAGAGCTCCTCAGTATTTATCTGTGGATACTTTTGCTTGATTATGGTTGCCAGTGAATCAGTAACGATTCCTTCTGTGAATGAATAGTTCATATACCCGAGGAACGACGCTGAATCAACCGGCGTGAATTTCTCCGGCTTTATCCCCAGCATTTTGAATTCCACCGGGAGCGGTCCTGTTTCTATGAAATAATTCACGCCATCAAGAAATGCCTCGAAGCACCCAAGCGATTCCGGACAAATCTGGCCCGCATCCCTGACCATTTTTTCGGCGGTATGCCTGAACAGGTAAGTGCGGAACTGCTTGTCTGTTTCTACAAGTTCAGGCCCGAGAATTTCAGCCAGCTCCCCCTTCGCAAGCCGGCGCTGAATCTCCATCTGGAAAAGCCGGTCCTGCGCAACCGTATACCCCAGCGCATAGTACGCGTCATGTTCGTTATTTGCAGTTATATGCGGTACCCCCCAGGAATCCCGGGTGATGGTAACATTCTCCGTAACAGCACTACCGCGCAGCTCACCATCTATTTTCGGCAGCAACGTCTGCAGGTAAATCCTGACCCCGGCAAAGAGTAAAACCGCAACCCCGAGCACAATAAATACAATGCGAAAGATCTTTTTCCTTTTTTCCATGATATTTTATTCCTCCCCTGCAGTTTTATATTAAGAATCGGCAGTATTTCCTTGTCAGCAGTCATCGCTTTCTCTTCCGGCTCTGATGCCATTCAAAATTACACTTTGGTTTTACTTTTATTCCCTTTAAATTTAACAATATAGAATATATTTCTATTTTTTTCTATCAAATCCTGCAGAAGATTTTAATGTAATGCGGATTTTCCGGGAGAGTGATACGGGGCCCGGTGACACGGAGTGACATGGGACGGGTTTGTTGTTTGCCATCCAGATGAGTAAAGCTGATGATAATCACCCCGGCCAACCATTCAAGGGCCGCAAAGGACTCCCGAACGATGATCCTTTTGCTCTAAAGATTTTTGGCGACCGTCCCCAAAAATCATGATTCCTTTTTACTGATATCTGCATTATGATAAATTAAAAACTCGAGGTGTATACGATGGAGCAGATTATCTGGCTATTCTTTATTTACGCATTTCTGGGCTGGTGTACGGAAGTAGTCTATGCCGGGGTCAACCAGGGGGTCTTTGTAAACCGCGGTTTCCTGAACGGCGCCCTCTGCCCGATCTACGGGTTCGGGGTACTAATCGTGCTGATCATCCTGGAACCGCTGCGCGAAAACCTGCTGCTTTTATATGTTGGCTCGGTGGTGCTGACCTCACTGCTGGAGCTCGTCACCGGGTTTTTGATGGAAAAACTGTTTCACCAGAGGTGGTGGGACTACACCGATAATCCCTTCAATATCGGCGGCTACATCTGCCTGAAATTCTCCCTGCTGTGGGGCCTGGCGTGTGTACTCGTCGTAGATGTCGTCCACCCCCTTATCATGCACATGATGGCATTTATCCCCGACAGATTAAGCGCCCCAATTTTAGTGGTGTTTACTGCAGCGTTCATCGCCGATATCATTGTCACCGTTGCCACCGTCGCCAAACTCAACCAGCGCCTGCAGCAAATCGATGAAGTGGCTCACGCCCTCCGCAAGGTTTCCGATGCCATTGGTACCGTGGCCGCCGACGGCAGCATTGCAGTTACGGATGCCAATGAAAAATTAAGAGCAGAACTAAAAGCCAAACGCATAGAATTGCAAACCAGACGCGAAGAACTCCAAGCCAGACGTGAAGAATTGATCGGGCTGATGCATATGGAACAGAAGCGCCTGCTGCATGCATTCCCTAATATCCAGTCCAGACTGCACCGAGAAACAATGGAAGAAATCAAGGAGCGTGTACGTGAGAAGTTTGAGGAGCGGTATGGCAGGAAGTTGGGTAGGCGGAGCAGATAGCAAGATAAATATCATTAACAATTTTATAAGCGTTATTCTTAGAACAATGCCTCTTCGAACTTTTCGCACAAGCAAACCGCTGCGGAAAGTAATTTGGCTTCATCAGCCATATACATAAAGGCACGCGTGTCTTTGTGAAACCCGCCGTAACCTATCACATAATTTACAATCGGGTAGGAGGCTACCCATTAATTAAGTAGCCGACCTCCCACACCACCGTACGTACCGTTCGGTATACGGCGGTTCCAAAGTTTACACCTTACTTTGCAGAGTAGCATTCCGTCAATTCCACCCGCGCCTTTGTTTCTCTTTACCTGTTTGTAGGCACGGTTCAGATTTTCTCTGTCAAGAATTTGCTCCAGCAATCCTTCCGTCTGCTTGTTGGTGTTGGTGCTGTCGGTTTCAGCTATCTTAGGTGATGCGCACGCTTCTGCATACTCCTTCTGTTCCGCAGATACCCTTTGCAGATAACCTTCATTAAAAAGTTGTCTGTGTTTTAAGTTGTCACTTTCAGTAACTTTCATTGACCCGCACCTCCCTTGGTTCGACCCTTCCTTCGGCATCACGCTGCCTCCGTACTATGGCCTCGGCTGACTTCTCACGATAAATCTTGTTTCAACCGGGCTTCTTACTCTGTTTCCGCCCGTCCGTGAGACCTTGTTTATCATGCCTTCGCGCGCTGACCCAAGGTCACATCAAGGCCACCTTTCATAGATTTTATGGTCCATGGCATCGATGGTGGCCTTCATTTTATCCCAGCATTGCTGCAGGATCCGGGGAATGTCTTCGTCCGTAAGACGATCCGTCAAGATCGGCGGTAAAATCCTGATTTCTGCCAAACTACTTCGCAAACGATGCAGATCCATATGCCGCGCGTAACTGCTTACGCAGATCGGGATGACCGGAACCCCGGCGTCAATGGCCATTTTAAAGGCACCCTTTTTAAAAGGCAGGAGATTTCTCCCCCGATTTCTGGTTCCTTCTGCGAATACCCAGATCGAGGTGTTTTTTTCCGTCAGCGCCCGGGTCGAAGAACTTATCGTCATGTGAGAACGGGATTTGTTTTTACGGTCAATCAAAATATTGCCGGCCAGCCAGTAGAGCTGCCCGAAAAAAGGCAGCCAGCGCAGACTCTTTTTGCCCAGGGTGACGGTGCGTTGAGGAACCACCCGTCCGCAGACAAAAAGGTCCAGATTATCCTGATGATTGGCTACATAGACACACGGTCCCACATTCCTCAGGCTGTCATAGTTTTTCACCCGGATCTTAATGCCCAGTATGGCTGCCCCGCCCCAGGAAAATATTCGGCCAAACAACCGGGTATTGTCGGGATGAAAAGGCCTGGCCAGACAAATGAAGATGCCCAGCAAAGAAACCAAAACGAAATAAATCCCCAGAGCCGACATGCGTAATGCGTAAAGCATAAGACACTCCTTTAAAATGGAATTTTTAGTCAAATTCGATTTTACCGTATTTGTTTGCAATAAACAAATTTTTTAATTCTTGGTTCGAATAGAGGTGGGCCTTTTCGCTGCTCTGAGTCTTTGAATTGCACCCACCACCAAACGAAGAGGTCGTCCAAGAATAATATTAACTTAAGTTAACGCTTGGGATATCCCCGGAGTTATTTTTTAATTAATACCTTTGCAGATAAAAGCTTGATAAATAAACAATTATGGTAAATAATGGTGTTTAAGGGTTTTAGTTATTAACAGGAGGACTAAATTAATGAATTGTTTAAATAGGAAAATAAACTGTATACGCATATTTTCTATTTCATTAACGTTTGCTTTTTTACTTGTAATTCTTCTCCCAATCGCCTTAACAAGCTCAGATACAATTAAAGTTGAAGCTGCTGTAACAAATTTAAGTAAAGAAGATTTGGTAGATATATTATGCTTGGCCACAGGTAAGGACGAAAACTATATTAATAATAATTATAGTGACTGGATAGACGCAGTACTTGCTGGTCACGATAAAAAACCTCGGGATCTTTTAGTCCCGAGGTTTTTTATAAAAAGTCTTAGAAAAACAGGCTCACTGCAAACTGTGTAATCTGTGACAGCGGAGCGGGATAAAGACCAAACAGAAGCGTACCAACCAGACATGCCCACATGGCAAACCTGGCGGCGCCACCGATGGTAATTTCCTCTTCGCTCGCGGCCGGACCAATATACATGGCTTTAGCCACCTTCAGATAATAGTAGACCGAAATCATACTCATCAGCAGACCCACAAAGGCCAGCCAGAGGTAGCCGGAC
>Ga0209312_1002659_pt1 | contig 11440 bp, 9 predicted proteins | sample BioC13SIPDNA_4_FD_185744 | JGI IMG/M metagenome (GOLD analysis project Ga0209312, IMG submission 185744) | Anaerobic biogas reactor microbial communites from Washington, USA - Biogas_R1_B C13 SIP DNA (SPAdes) (version 2) | ecosystem: Engineered > Bioreactor > Anaerobic > Unclassified | place... | reverse complement strand
TGCGAGCGCGGCTGCGCCGCTTCTGCAGCCAATTCGTTAGCCTAACTTGACTTTTTTAACGGGCTGCTGAGAAGGGACAGACTCATTATCCGCGGGAGGCGTCCTCTTGACGTCGTCTTCGTTCCCGCCACGCATCTGCGATCGTGGATGCCAAGGAGACGACCACGACTGCGGGCGCGGCGGCCGCGTGATGGTCGGCCTGGACTGGTTGAGTTGCAGCGCCGGCGGCCGAGGCCTCCGCCGCCGGTGCGGCAGGAACGGCGGCCGACAAAGCCGAGTCGGCGTGGGGATGGGCGGCATTGTGCTGGTGAGCGACCGAGCCGGAGGCTTCGCTCGGTTGACCGAGGGACGTCGCCAATTCGAACGCCCGATAGAGCCCCAAACCTCTGTCGATGGGGATACTCCTGACGCCGTCACGATCAGCTTCCTCGATTGACACGGGCGTTTGTCCCGCTTGGCACACGGCGTCGGCGGTCATCGGGACCGTTGTCAGCTCGATCATGCCGCCCTTGCCGGGTTCGCAAGTCGGATTCGGAATCGATTCGGCTTCTGCCGGTTTCTGATCACGTCGAGAATCCCTGTCTCGGCGCTGTTCGCCACTCTCCGAAAAGACCGCCTCCACGGCTTCCGCTGTCCAGTCGAGAGGTCGCGAGAGGAGATCGTGTCCCTCCCACAGGTCGGTCTCTCCAAGTGGCGTGCGCATACTGAGGTGAGCGGGGGTCGATATTCCGTCAGAGAGAGCGGGCGTGGCTCCGCTGATATCGATCAGACCGTCTTCCGACCAGTCCCTCAGCCCGGAGTCACCCGTTTCGCCGTCCCGCGCCAGGCGGGTCGAAAGAATGGTCTCCGACGTCTGACTGGAAGCGTCGGCGCCACCGGTCCAGACGTTGCCGGTCGTGTTGGTCCACAGAGAATCGCCGAACAACGTGTCCATCAGATTGAGAAGACTGCATGCGGCCGGGGCGGTGAGGCCGCCTTCTTCAGAAAGCGACTCATAGGTTGATACTTGCGACAATTCGTATCCCAGGGTCCCAAGTTCGATCAATCCGGGTCGAGCGGAGAAGGAATCCCGCCAGCCGTCCCGGTTGAAATAGTCTTCGCTCGGCGATCGCATCCCACCCGGCGGTTCGTACATTCCGGACGAGGGAGGGGGTATGTGCCTATCCACGTTCAGGTGGTTCAAGGACGAGAGTTCCCACGCAGGAGCGGCTTGAGATGCAGCGAGAGCTTCGAGGTCGTGTGCGGAGGACTTCGTCTGTGGCGCACCGATCCCGCCTCCGCCGTCGAACTGGTGTGGTCGTTGATCCGTCAGCGGGAACGGCGACGTCCCAAACGGCTCGGCCTCGAGCGAGAGTGTTTCCGAGACAGGCTGGTCAAGGGCCGCGTCGTCACTACGCCCTGCCGTCAGGTGACGCGGGACTGGAAGGATGGGAGCAGCAACGTCCAGCTTGCCCGGTAGATCCAGGGACGGCACGGGCGAGTGCTGTGGGTCGAGGACGGCTTCCTGCGGACGGGCCAAGGGGGACAAGTGTTCGAGGCCGTTGCTGGTTGCCGGCAGGGGTTGCTGGGTTGCGGCCGCAACGGTTTCGTGTTGGGCCGACCGACCGAGATCGGGAAGCGGCGGTTGCCAATAGGCCGGGGCGGGCCCCATGTCGGCGGCCGTCGGGGTGAAAGGGACTGCCGAGAGCAGCGTTCGTGATTCCAGCGGCTCGAGCAGCAGGCGGCGCGGCCCGGTCGATTTCGCGATTCTCGGCTTTCTTATCGGTTCCGTGGAGTGTCTGAACATCATACCGAGTTCCGTGTCCGCTCAGTTCTTGATCAAGGTGGCGAACTCGCGCCGGTTGCGCAGGGCCGCGAAGGATTCACGTTGGGGCAGGTCGGGCGGCAGTCGGTATCCCGCTTCCACCGCTTGTTGCAGGGTCTCGAGAGCCTGGATCTGGCAGTTCTCCAGTGAGTCCTTCGCCTGGCCCGCTCCGGATAGGAGAGCAGCGGCCATCGCCAATTCTTCGGCGATCGAGAAGAGCCGCTCGGGATGGTCGGGCCAGAGTTCCTTTTGCGCCAGGGCGACTTTGACCGCTTCATTGGCCTGGCCCAATTGTCGAAGCACGCGGCCGTAATTGACATAGATCGTGCTCAGGTACTCGCGACAGCGGGACACCTGGGGAGCCTGCGAGTAGGCAATCTGCTGCCGCGCCATGGCCCTTTTGTAGGACAGGGCCGCCTCGCTCACCCGGCCGAGGCCCTCCAGAACGATTCCCTGGTTGTTGTAGATGCCTCCCAGGCTGCTGCACAGATCGATGTCATTCGGATCGCGGCGTACGAGTTGTTCCTGGATTTCCAGGGCTTGGGCGAAAGAGCGTTCGGCGCCGGCCAGTTGGCGGAGCTTGGTCTGCACGAGCCCGAGGTTGTTGCAGCTCACGGCAAGGTCGCGGAGGTAGAGGTTCTGGTCCGGAGCCTGGCGGACGAGATTGCGCTGGATTTCGATGGCTTGCTGGTACGAGTTGGCGGCCTCCGGCAGCTTCCCTGACCGCGACTGCTGGGCGCCGAGATTATTGTAGGTGAGCGCCAGTTCGCTCCAGCTCGCGAGTTCGCCGGGCCGGATTTCGACCGCCTTCTTCTGGTTCCGCAAGGCTTTGGCATACAGGTCGGCCGCACGGTCCGGCTGCTCGGCCAGATAGACGGCCCCCAGGTTGTTGTAGGTCGCGGCGAGACTTCGCAGGTGTTCGGCGTTTTCCGGTTCGTTCTCGAGGAGGCGTTCCTGGAGGCGAGCCGCTTCGAGCAGAGAAGCTTCAGCCTCGTTGGGATGACCGGTTTCGTTCTGGAGCCGCCCAAGGTTCATGTGAAACGTGGCGAGGTCGCTCAGGAACTGCCCGTCGGCCGCCGGTTTCTCGGCCAGAGCGGTCTGAATCCGAATGGCCTCCCCGTGTGCCCGGCGGGCTTCGTCGGTCCGCCCGACCCGAGCCAGCACCAAGGCGAGGTTGTTTTGGCAGGCCGCCAGGCGACATTGAGAATCGATACTGTCGGGCGTCTCGGTGACAAGCTGCTGGAAGAGGTGCAAGGCGTTCTCGTGCGAGGCAATCGCCTCTACCGTCGCCCCGATTTTTTCCGTAAGAGAGCCGATTTTGCTGTACGTGAGGGCGAGATCGGCACGCAACGCAGGATCGTTCTTGGCTTCCTCGGCAAATCGCTGATAGTACTCCTTGGCGCTCAACAGCAGTTCTCTTCGGATGCGTCCGGCACCGGGCACTCCGGCGAGTTGCTCCCCGACTTGAAGCCCAAGGCGGTCGACGGCTGCCTGGGCATTGTGGAAATGGTGCCTGGCGTCTTCCGCATTCTGCTCGGCACGAAGAGCATTCTCATCAGCACGACGTGCGTTCTGCACGGCGAGAGATTTCTGCCGGGCAACGAGCACCGTGCTGACGGCCAATCCGGCGGCGGCAAGCAGGCAGATGCAGGCGGCTGCGATCACCAGACGCTGATGGCGCCGGGTCCACTTGCCGAGGCGGTCGGCAAGGGTCGGCGGCTTGGCGATGGTCGGTTTGCCTTCGAGGACGCGTTGCAGATCGTCGGCGAAGTCCCGGGCCGTCGCATATCGATCCTCTCGCCGGCGGGCCATGGCTTTGTGAACCACGGTTTGCAGGTCGATCGGGATCCTGGGCTCCCATTGCTTGAGCGGTCGCAGGTCCTGTTCGGCAAGCCGGCGCAGGAGATCGGGGCCGTCGTCACCCGGGAAGGCCGGCTCCAGGGAGAGCAGTTCGTAGAGAGTGACGCCGAGAGAATAGACGTCGGAACGCTGATCGACCAGCGCCGATTGGCCCTGAGCCTGTTCGGGGCTCATGTAGCGTACGGTCCCGACAAGATCGCCGGTCCGCGTCAGTGCCTTGTCGTTCTGGCAGCGAGCCAGGCCGAAGTCGGTCACCCAGAGCTTGCCCTCGCCGTCGAGCAACAGGTTCGAAGGTTTGATGTCGCGATGGACGACGCCGAACTCGTGGGCGGCATGCAGTGCCTCGGCGGCCTGGATGCCCAGCCGGATGACGGTGTGAAAGTAACGGCTCTTGTCAGTCGAGACCTGCGTCAGGAAGGAACGGCTGCCCGGCTGGCGGTCTTCTTGGCTCCCATGCCCTTCGTCGACCGTATCGGGATCGCAGGCCACCGTCTCCGTGTCGGCCTTGTCGTCGCGGCCACTGCCGCCGGGGGAGGCGAGACCGCGCAGTTCTTCGATGGCACGATCGAGAGGTTGGCCGTCGATCAATTGCATGGCGTAGTAGTGGACTCCGCGATCGGACCCGACGGCATACACGGAGACGATGTTGGGATGGTCGAGTTGGGCGGCGGCCTGAGCTTCGTTCTTGAAGCGCGCAATCTGTTTGGAATCGAGTACGGCCGCAAAGGGGAGCACTTTCAGGGCAACTCGCCGGCCCAGAGAAATCTGTTGGGCCTCGTAGACGACGCCCATGCCGCCGCGCCCGATTTCACGCAGCAGCCGGAAATCTCCCAGTCGCTTCTCGTCGTCGCCGGCCGCCTTGGCCTCCGCCTGCGGGCGGTCCGCGCCCCCCGCGAAACCGGCTGCCGCATCGTGCAATTCGTTGAGGCTGTCGAGGTACACAGCAAGAGACTCGGCCAGGTCCGGGTTGTCGCGAAGCAGATCCTCGCGAGCCGTCGGCACGCCGCTTTCGAGCGCCGACAGGTACTCGTCGAGAACCTGGGTGAGGCGGTCTCTTTGCTGAACGCTCAAGCGGCTGAAGGCCGACGACTCAAGGCTTGCGTCGGAAACATCGGAAGCGTGCATTCTTCAGTACTCGACTTGCCGACAGACCAAGGACCACAAACACTGAAACGCGAATCTCGAAACAACTTCCAGCGTGGAGTATTGAACCTCAATCGATTGGGTGGCAGACCTGCTTGAATTTCTCGATCGCTCTCAGCCACAGCATCCTGACCGCGCCGGAGTTCCGTTCCATCCGCGCGGCGATCTCGTCGAAGGACAGACCTTGGAGATTGCGGAGCACGATCACGTCTCGATACTGGGGCTGGAGCTTGGCCAGTTGGTCCGCAAGGGCAACGACTCGCTCGCGCTGCCGAACGGGAGCGCTGGGGGAGGGGCCATGGTCGGCAAGCACCTGGACCAGGTTCACCGCCGTGCGGTCCAACGCGGCGTTCGCCTGTTCGATCGAGATCTCGCGCCGCACGTCTCGCATCTTCGCCTTGACGTGCGTGTCGACGGCATGGTGCAGGCAGTTGATCAGGATCTGACGCAACCAGGCCAGGAACTCGCGTTCCGAATCGCCGCGAAACTGCTCGAAGTCGCGATGCGCGGCCAGCATGGTCTCCTGAACCAGATCCGAGGGGTTCATACGCCGCCGCAGTCGCCGATCGAGCTGGGTCGAGGCCAGAATCGTCAGGTAGTTGCGATAGAGTTGAAGCAGATCGCCAAGCACTGCGGGCTCTCCCTGCCGAGCTTCATCGAGCATCCTTTCGGCACAGGGTTCCGCCGCTTCAGTCCGGTGCATCATTGCGCTGGTTGCCATGAGTCAGTCCGCGTGAATGAGGCAGTTTGTGAGGAGACTTGGCTCGTGAGCCGCGGTCAACTCGCCGAGCGTTGAGCCATCTTCTATCTTAATTGATTGCAGCACTTTCCGTAACAACAATTGCCCCACGGAGCAGCGGACGGGGACCCCGGCCAATGACTTTGACGGAGAATCGCGGTCATTCCGTTCCCGCGGATTGTAAGGCTGGAAAATCCTGGACGAACTCACAAAGAATGAAGACGATTGCGGTCTTCCGAAATCGTAGGCGTTATGACGGTGCAGAGGTACTTTTCTTCGCCGCGAGAGTCCCGAAAGAACCCACGGGGCTTTTCGACCGTCATTCCCGCGAAGGCGGGAATCCAGAGCGGCTTGCTGAGTGTCTGGATTCCCGCCTTCGCGGGAATGACGGATGGGAGCGCGGGAATGACGGACGGGAGCGCGATGCGTTTCACGCATAGCCGCAATGAGACAGGGGACGACCACCTCGGAACGAAGTCCCCGGCAATTGTGCACGGCGGATCAGTGCTTGAACTGATCGGGAGAGCAAAGAACAAAAAATGAAGCCGCACGGGTTGGGGGAGCCGTGCGGCTTGGGTCGGCCAGAAGGGCCGAGGATACGGGGAGAATGCTGACCGCAGGCTGCGGAGCACTCAACCCGAGTTCGAAATGTGCCACAGATCGAATCGGATATCGATCAATTGACCGGGACAAAGTTCGAGGTTCGCCGGCGGGCGGATGCAGACGGGTTGCCCCCATTCTTCCACCTTGGGATCGCGCTGCAGGTGAACCGGTACGAGTTCGACCTGAGGCCCCACACGTTCCACGACCGAGCGAACCAGGCTCCCGCCCGCCCCGTGGACGCGCACCCACACGGCCATGCCGACCGTCGGCCGCACCCGTTGCTCTTGGCGAACATAGCTGACGATGTAGCGCCCCTGATCGGCGGCCAGCGTGACGACAGGATCGCCGGCCCGCAGGCTCTGTCCGGGCCAACTGTGAATTTCGCAAATCGTGCCGCTGATCGGAGCCCGGATTACCAGGCCGTCGATCTGCACCTGCAACTCGTCGAGTTGCCGCTCTCCCACCGCGATGGCGGCTTCAAGCGGCTTGAGCAACTTGGCGGCCTGCGCCGTGCGGAGTTGGGGGTATTCTTGAAGAGAGGCCAAAGATCGATCGAGTTGCGTTTGCGATTCTGTCAGGCCGCGTTCGTTCTCCTCGATTCGCTTGCGCACCTCATCGCGTTGCAGCCGCAGATCGGTGATTTCCATGTTCGAGACGGCCTCTTGGCTCTGCAGCGGTTCGAGGAGCGTGAGTTGCTCGTTGAGCCGTATTTCTTCGATACGATCCGCCTCGATGGCAGCGCGGCGATCCAGAACGTCCAGGCGTTGCTGCTCGGTCTGCCAGATCAGACGGCGAGACTCGCGGCGGTGATCGTGCTGGCGCTGCGCCTCATCGAGTTCGATCTGTTCTGCCGCAGCGGCCAGATCTCCGCGAAGTCGTATCAATTCCGCCTTCAACGTGGCCACTTCGGCGCGGACGGCACGGTCGTCCAGGCGAACGAGCACATCGTTGGCCTCGACCCGATCGAAGAGCGTCCACTGGCCGCGAGGCAGGGGAACGATGATTCCGTCCGCTCCCGCGGCGACGTCGATACGTACCGCTTCCACTTCGCCGACGCTGTTGGGCAACAGTCCTTGGCGTTGCCACAACCAGCCGGCCAGGAACACGCAGACGACGAAGCTCGCCATGGGCAGCGCGCTGTATCGCAATCGTTGCAGGCGGCGTCCCAAGGGGATCGGAATGTGTCGCTCTCGGTTGAATGTCATATTTCGGATTCGTCGTCTCTCAGGAAGAGCGAAACCTGTTCAAAGCCGTCGGCCTGTTCGAGTTCCGTCTTCAACTCGTCGTTGCGCCGCGGATCGCGTAGCAGGAGCCGATAGGAGAGATTGACCGCGGCCCCTTCGAGGTGCCGTTCGTTGGTCAACAGAGCACGGAGGCTGTGACGTCTCAGGATGCTTCGCAGGGCCGCGGTTCCCGTGGCAGGATCACCGGTCACACGCAGGTTGAGCACGGCATCGAACCGGTGCCGGCTGCCGAACTCCGTGGCCCTGAGGTAGATGAGCACCGCCGCCACTCCCACCGCGGCAAGCAGCGACGTGGAGTAGCGCATCGTCCCGATCCCGAGCCCCTCCAGGATCGCCCAGAGGATGAAGGTCGTGTCGCGGGTGTCCTTGAGAACGTTGCGGAAGCGAACGACGGCGAAAACGGCCAGGAGACCGAAAGCAAACACCACGCTGCCGGCCATCAGCAGCATCATCAAGGCAACCAGAACCGGGACGACGACCAGGGAGACGACGAAGGTCTGCGAGTAGGAGAGTCCGTGGTGGGTCCACATGTAGATCCAACCGATGAACTGTCCGACGACGAACGCCAGAAGGATAACGAACAGGGCCGTTTCCGGCGCACCCGAGGCACAGCCGTAGTCGCTTCCCAGGAAGAGTTGGACCCAGTCTGTCATGCGAAGTGCTCCTTCCGCCAACTTCACCGGTTCTGAGGATAGCAGCAGAGGGAAGAATGCAGGTCCAACGCCTCCACGCAGTGAACGTACTTGGCCATCGAGCAGCGATCGAGGTTGAGTGCCCAGACCATGTCGCGCATCCAGGACGGAAAGCGATCGACGAACTTGAGTTCGAGAATCACGCCGTCGACGTGCGGAAAAACGCCCCGAGTCGGCACTGCCAGCCCCTCGCGGAGGTCGAATTCCTGTCCGTGCAACTGCCGATCGAAGGTCACGCGAAGGTTGTCGCTGTTGGGCTGAACGTAGGCCTCGCGCATATAACCGACGTAGGTAACGCCCACGGCACCGAGTTGTTCACACAAGGAGCAGAATCGCTCCAAGGCTCCTTCGGCGTTGCGGTTTCCATTGGAATGGATCAGGCAAGACGGGTCGGGTCTCCCGCCGCTGAGCAGGATCTCGACCCCTTCGCGACGAAGGGCGGCTCGCTCTTTGCAGATGACCCCGGAAAGGCGGCGCTTGATCTCGAGAAATGCCGGCGACCTGGCTTCGTCGTCGTAGAAGCGGATACGCAGCTTGAAGCGGTTTTTCAGCCCCTGGATCGTTTGCCGGTACAGAACCAGCGTCGGTGCATCCATGTAGAGACTGTACACCGGATACGAACAGCCCGGATTGCCGAGAGCGTGCTCGTCGGGTTCGAGGTAGCTGCTGATGAACTGGCGGACGGCATGGGCGCGCTGCTCGTCGATGACGTATTTCAGTTCAAACCGGTTGGTTTGCATTGAATGGCCCGTAGGGGTTGTGGTCGATCTCGGTGATTACCAGCGAACTGGAGGTGGTTCCAAGGTGGAGTGTCACCTCAGCCTGTGCAGTCTCCGTGCCGTCGCTGATCTGACAGATGAACGAGTCGGCTCCGACGTAGTCCGCTGTGGGCGTGTGGCTGAAGGAGCCGTCGGTTTCGAGCGTCAGTTAACGTCATAGGTGTTTAGGACGAACGCAAATGACGGATGTCACACTATCCGGACCGGGAATCATGCGACCGCGTCCATGAATCGTGTGAGTGCTCGTGATTCACCTCGCGGTCCCGGTTTGCGGGGCGGATTCTCGGGTCGGATCCTCCGAAGTGCTCCGTTTCTTCGAGTCCTGGGGATTCTGCGAGGGTCGTCATGCTGATTCCTTAACTCGTTTCTGTATGGACAGTTAGAAAAAGGGCGTGCTCCGCCCATAACCTCTCGGGACGAGTGGGATGAGATGGTGTCACATCTCAGTGGATCGAAACGGGCAAAAACCGTTCTTGTCCCTGACAAGGGTGTGACATATTCCGGTTGTCCTCGTCCCTGAAGAGCATGAGCCCACCCGAACGTCCAGAAACCGACCCGCTGACAGAGCTTCTTACGGCGTTTCCGTTGCCGATTACCTTCGCCGGAAGCCTGTCATTGACCGCGCCGTGGGGGCTGTCGGTGCCTCAGAACGCCGCTCTGTTCGGCGTCCTGACCGGGAACCCGTGCTGGCTGACCGGGCAGGGAATGGAAGAAGCCGTCGCGATTGCTCCGGGAGACTTCGTTGCCGTCTCGCCGGCATGCGAATATCGTCTTTCGGATCAACCGGGCAGTCCTGCGGTTTCCATCGACGAAATCGTTCCGCGAGAGAACACGGAGACCTGCGCGTCGCTGGCCTGTGGAGGCGGCGGCGTGCAGAGCGGTCTGATCGGCGGCGTCCTGAGATTCAACGGACACGGGATTCACCCGCTCTATTCTGCCCTGCCACCGGTTCTCCACCTGTCGCGACAGCACGACCAGCACGCATCTGAATTCGGCGTAATCCTCTACGCGATCGAACGAGAAATCGCCGCCGGACGTCCCGGCACCCGGGCCATTGCATCCCATCTGGCCCAGATCCTGCTGATCCAGGCGGCACGCCTGTATCTGGCGGAATCGGGGGGACAGACCTTTGAGGCCCTCCAGGGATTGCTGCACCGGGACCTGGGACCCGCCCTGGCATTGATCCACCGCCAGCCTGATGAGCACTGGACCGTGGCATCCTTGGCGGAGCGGGCGAACATGTCGCGATCGGCCTTCTCGGCGGTCTTTGCCAAAGTGCTGGGCGTCCCACCGGTGCACTATCTTCGCGAACACCGGATGCGAACGGCATGCCGGCTCCTGCAGGATCCGACCCTCGGGCTGAAAGAGGTGTCGTCCCGAGTAGGTTACGACTCGGTTTCCGCCTTCAGCACCGCGTTCAAGCGGTATTCCGGCTCGGCCCCGGGCGACTTCAGGCGTCAAGATATGCCGTCAAGCCTGGCATAGAAGCCAAGCGAGGAAGGGGTGAATGGGCCCCCTGTCCTCGCTTGCGTTTCGGGGTGGGGGGAAACTCGGCACCATGGACCGCTAGGCTTCGGCGTCGAAGCCGAACAACATGTCGAGCACACGTTCGGATAGTGTGGCGGCCGCGGTTTCGGTATCGATTTCGCCGCTCTCGACCTGTTCCTGGAGGCTCTCGATGAGCGTCTCCAGCGTCGTGCTCTCGGTGGATTCCGTATCCTCAGTGGTTTCACTCCCGCTGACTTCTCCTCCAGCAGCGGCGGGAGGGGGACCTCCGGGAGGAGGTCCGCCGCCCGGAGGAGGCCCTCCGCCCGGAGGGGGCCCTTGGGACATGAATTGTTCGGCATCGAGGCCATACTTTTCAAAGATGGCGTTGACCGTCTCTTTCATGCTCTCCGGATCCGGCGGAGAATGCGACGCAAACTGCTCCTCGAAGGCCGCCTGCAAGTCGGCTTCCAGGGATTCGCGGACTTCTTCGCTCACTCCGGCAGCGGCCAGGTCCTGATCGAGTCTGGCCTCCATTTCCTCGGCCCCATTGGACACCTGCAGGCGTTGCCGCGCTGCCGCGGTCTCTGCAGTTCCGGCCGAGTAGGCGCTGCTATACGCACTGACACTTCCGATTCCTGACATTGCTGCCGCTCCTCACTTAGACAATACTTGTCGCCGCTCCTTGAGGCGGCTTCTTGCGTCATGCCACATTCTTGGCTGCAAGGGGCGAGATCCCGTTCCCGTCCTTCTCGGTATCGGCTGTTCGATACCTTTCTCGCTATTCTCCCGCATCGCCCAAATGTTGTTCCGCGTCCCGTCTTCCCAGCTTGTCAGGCTTTCATCCTGGCACTCGACGGCGCGGACTCGCGATCGTCCCGGATTCGATCGCATGCGTCCAGACGCGTGCCGGTTAATCCGCCTTGTTCCTTCGGACTTCCGAAAGTTGCCGCTCTGCGTGGTGGTCGTACGTGACAATCGCCTCGCCGATGAGTCCCCATGAAGTGGAGGCCCACCGCTCGCGCGGGCTTTCCAACGGGCGTTTCTTGTTGATGTTTGCCTGGTCGATTGAACGTTCCACGATCGTGCAA
>Ga0209312_1002650_pt1 | contig 11474 bp, 10 predicted proteins | sample BioC13SIPDNA_4_FD_185744 | JGI IMG/M metagenome (GOLD analysis project Ga0209312, IMG submission 185744) | Anaerobic biogas reactor microbial communites from Washington, USA - Biogas_R1_B C13 SIP DNA (SPAdes) (version 2) | ecosystem: Engineered > Bioreactor > Anaerobic > Unclassified | place... | reverse complement strand
GATCATGAATTCGGCTTTGCTGAAATCGGTTGTCTCGTCGGGGTTGCCGGGCCAGTTGCCGCCGACGGCCAGGTTCATCTGGACGAAGAAGGTCTGGTTGAAAGGCGCCGGATAGGGCTTATCGTCTTCGCCTTCGACGGCTGAGAACCAGTCATTGACTGTGTTGATGAGGTTGCCGTCTATGTAAAAACGCATTTCGCCGGGTTCCCATTCAACGGAGAATTCGTGAAAATCGTCAGCGTACGATCCGTTTTCAAGCTTTAGGAATCCTTGTTGTTCTCCGTGAGGCTCGCCGTAATGGATGGTCGAGTAGGCGATGTCGGTCTGGTTGCCGAGGACTTCCATGATGTCGATTTCACCGCATTTCGGCCATTGACCGTAATAGCTTTCATCGGTCGGCATCATCCAAATGGCCGGCCAGAGTCCTTGTCCCTCGGGGACTTTGGCGCTGACAACGACTTTGCCGTACATGAAGTCTTGCTTGTTTTGGGTGGTGACTTTTCCGGAGGTATAGTATGTGCCGCCGTCATCGGTCGGTGTGGCCAGTGCCTTCAGGACCAGCGCGCCGTCGCGGATGAAGATGTTTTCGGATGATTCGGTGTATTCCTGGAGCTCGTTATTTGTCCAGCCGGGCTCTCTCAATTCAAAATTCCAGGTGTCCATATCGACTTCTGCGGTGTCGAATTCATCGTTCCAAAGTAAGTCATAGCCGTCATATTCCGGAATTGCGGAGGTCTCGGGCTCTGTGGCCGGCGTGGTGTCTTCCGTTTCGACCGGTGTGGTTGCGGCTGTAGTCGTTGCGCTAGCTTCGGTTTCTTTCGGTTTTTGGCAGCCGGCAATTGCACCGGTGATCATTAGCGTTGCTCCTGCAAGTGCCATCCATTTCTTAAAGTTTTTCATGCTGGTCCTCCTTTTTGGTTGCCTTCAGGTTTTTTAACTGTGGTGTTTATGCTGGTTTCGTATATCTGTTCTGCGTATGCTGGCCATCTATGACATTCTCATCCCACACGGCCCACGTCATACGGCTCTATCGAAACTACTCTGTCAGTATCGATATGATCTCATCACGAACGGATGCGTAGTGGGGATCAATGATTCCGAAATCTTTCTCCTTGTAGGTCCAGACGGCATGTCCGATCTGATGGGATTTGAGGACATCGATGACATCGGCGAACCAGCGCACGGTGTCTTCGACCGGCGCTTGATCAATCACTCCGAATTCGCCGCAATAGAGTGGCACGCCGGCCGCCTCCGCTGCTGCCAACGCCCCGCGAATCATGTCGTCGATAAATGGTTTTCCCATCGTTTCAACCTGCGTCGTCATGACGGCGTCGCCTTTGATGCCCAAAACCTCGGATTTGGCCTTGTAGGCGGCCATGCTGTCCGGGTATGAGATTGGCTCGACGTCTTTGATTTCCGGCACCCAGAATGCTTTTTGATGCGTGAAAAGCAGGGGCTCATAAAAGTGAAAAGTGTAAATAATCCCGCCGGAAATCGGCGGATTCAATAATTTTAGGGTATCGGCGCTGTTCCACTTGATGCCGCCGTAAATAATCGGCGTCAACGGTGCTATTGCCCGGATTTCGGTGATTGCTCGCTCGATCAGGGCATTCCACCCGTCAGCGTTTTCGGTCTCTACGACTTCATTTAAGAGTTCAAAGGCGACATGCGGCTCCGTTCCGAAGCGCTGAGCAATTTCGGTCCATATCGACAAGAATCGCTCAATTAATGTCTCATCCGCGAAAAGATTGTTTTTCGAGAGGTCGCCGGCAAAGTTAAAATCGTATCCGCCGACCTTGTGGAGGTCGAGGATAATGTTCATCTGATTCTCGGATGCCATTGCCACGAGCGCGGCCAAACGGGCATATCCGGCTTCGATTGGTGCGCCGTCCTCATCTTGAACGACGTTGTAGTCAAAGGGCAAACGGACATGATCAAAGCCCCACTGACGAATTTGCTGCATGTCTGACGCATCGAAAAACGTGTCATAGTGCGATTGCTCGTGCGAGCACTGGGATAGAAAACCGCCTAAGTTGATGCCTTTTTTAAGTTGCATTCGTACCTCCTCGTATGCGCTGCCGCGCCTTCGTTCGAATCTTTCACCCTTGTCGTTCACCTGAGCCGCCGCGTCCTTCTTCATCATTTCGGATCGCCTTGCGCCTTCGGGGCTGCCGCATCGGTTGCTCTGCTGCGAGGCATTGGGGCGCTGATGCGCTGCGGCAATATTGAAAATGCGCCGGAGAGCACTTTTCCTATAGTTGCAGAATGACATAGAAGCGATGCAAAATATATCGTTTATATATCTTTTTTATCGTTTTTGTGACATCATTATGATTAAGTTCATATCTGATTTTGAGTGTCGATTGCAATTTAAATCATCGGCGTCGAACCCGACTATTGAGCTTTTCGCGGTATCGATAATAACTACAGACGTATAATTTTCCGGGAGTGTGATTATGCAAAGTGAAAAAGCATTATTTTATCGGGACTTTGTCCGGCGCGAGAGTAATATCGCCCGGGCTCCTTATCCGCCCGAGCTCGAGTTCTATTCGGTGATTAAATCCGGTGATGTGCGGCAAACGCGCGAATTGTGTCGCGTCCCATTTTCGGAAAAAGAGGGTCTGGGCGTCCTATCGCATCAAGCGCTTCAGAATTTGAAATACCATCTGGTCATCACCATTGCCATGGTCGCCCGGTATTGCATTGAGGGCGGCATGGAGCTGTCGGAGGCTTATGGTCTGAGCGATGTCTACATCCTTGAGACTGACAGCGCGAAAAACTCGGATGACCTTGTGGCTATTCACCGAACCGCTTGCATCGACTATGCAAGTCGCATGCGCACGCTTCGAAAACAAAAAATCCACACCGGTCACATCGCGAAATGCATTGACTATATTTATGATCATTTGCATACGAGAATTACGGTGGAGCGACTGTCAGAGCACGTCGGGCTCAACGGTTCCTATCTGTCCCGCCTTTTCAAGTCCGAGGTCGGCATGTCGATTACAGATTATGTCCGACGGCAAAAAATCGAGACCGCCAAAAATATGCTCGTCTATTCCGATTACAGTTCAGCTCAGATCGCTCTGGTGCTGGCTTTTCCCAGCCAGAGTTATTTTTCGGAAATTTTTCGCAAGCATATCGGTACGACCCCACGAAAATATCGCGCCTCTCATTTTCGCGAAACCGGCATCGGACCGTCGACACATCATGGCAATTTTTGAAAAAGTATGGTATTATTTATTCTATATGATATAATTTTTGGTTTGCGTTCTCAGTCGTCCTAACTTATATAGCGCGTTGCCTGAATATTGACCAATTTTCAAGCCGTCACTATCTCCTTTTCGAAGATCGTGTTTTCGCGAGTTTATACGACCATGTTAGTTCGCTCTTGTCTGCTTTTTGAAACGGGGGTTTATTTATGTACAATGTCAATGAATACATCGTCTGCCAGTCGGCCGGCATTTGCCGGATCGTCGAGATATGCCGTAAAGACTTCGGCGATGTCGAGCGCGAGTATTATGTTTTGCAATCGGTCTACGGCAACGGGATGAGGGTCTATATTCCAACCGACCAATTCGAAAAGGTCTTGCGTCCGGTCATGTCCAAGGACGAGCTGATGGCATTGGTCGACGGCATTCCGGACATGGATTCCGAGTGGATTCCTGACGATTCTACGCGGAAGGCGAAGTATCAGGACGCCCTCCAGAACAAGACCCAACCGGAGCTTTTGAGCATGATCAAGCTCATCCATACGCGCAAAGCAGATCTCGAGAGCAAGGGCAAACGCTTACCTTACTCAGACGCCGAAGCTCTCAAGGAAGCCGAGAAGCTCCTGACCAACGAATTCGCTTTCGTTCTTGATATCGAGCCCGAAGAGGTGGTCCCATACATCGTCAGGCAATTCGAAGCCTGTTCCGAGTCCGAAACCGAATCCGATTCTGAATCCGAAGAGTCGTAGTCCGATTCTCAGGCAACCTCATATTGTTACCATTACTACAGGCGCCTCTCCTCCGGGAGGGGTGTTTTATCTTTTAATACAGGCGCCTCTCCTCCGTGAGGGGTGTTTTATCTTTTCAAAAAGAAAATCATACCCCATGCAAAAGGCTTATGCTTGTTATAATTAATAGGACACCCTCTTGTCCGATTAAATTCCCTATAATTCGATCATACGACATCAATTCAACAGGAGGTTTTTCTATGGGACGCCCGACGACGAAAGTGGATTTACTCGAAGCAGCTCATTCTCAATACCATAAGCTTCAGTCGCTGATTGATACACTGCCCGAAGGCGACAGACACGCCGAGATATCCTTCTCCGTTTCTTTTCTCGAAAAAAACAAAGAAGCGCACTGGACACGCGACCGAAACCTTCGCGATATTCTGGTGCACCTCTATGAGTGGCACTGCCTTTTCGTTGAGTGGATTCGCGCCAATCAATCCGGAACAGGTGCCCCTTTTCTTCCCTCACCATACACATGGAAAACCTATGGGCAGATGAATGTCGCATTCTGGGAAAAGCACCAAGATACGAACCTCGAGGACGCCTTGAACTTGCTTGATTCCAGCCACAAGAAAGTTATTGGCCTGCTCGAAAACGAGTCTGATACGGCTCTTTTTTCCAAAGGGCATTACCCTTGGACCGGCGGCTCGACGCTCGGCAGCTACGGTGTTTCCGTCACCTCCAGCCATTACGATTGGGCGATGAAGAAGATTAAGCAGTATATGAAGCAGAAGTGAGTGTTTTGCATTGGTTTGAGGTGGTTTGGTGTTGCTTTTAAAAACCGCCAAATTCGGGGGTTCACGTATTTGTGCCAGCGCGAAACGGTTTGATAGACTTTTGCATCTATTATCTTCAGGAATAGTGCAGCGCGAAACGGTTTGCTACACTCTAATACATACGAAATGGCTGGGTTTGTCCTGTTTCGTATGTATTTACTTTGATTTCAAAGCGAGTGCGAAACGGTTTGCTACACTCTAATACATACGAAATGGCTGGGTTTGTGCTGTTTCGTATGTATTTACTTTGATTTCCAAGCGAGTGCGAAACGGTTTGCTACACTCTAATACATACGAAATGGCTGGGTTTGTCCTGTTTCGAGTTGAGTCCGTATAATGGTGTAAATTCAAAAAAGAGATGAGCCACATCTCAACCCTGTATAATGTTTGTTGCTACACAAATACAAAACAGGAGGAATGAGACATGGCTCAGGTCAATCTTACACTTACGCACGAGGAAGTTCTACAGGTACTGACAGGCGATCGGGATGCAGCGATGAAATTTCTGTTGGAGAGAATCTTGAATGAGATTATGAAGGCAGAATCTGAAGAACAACTGGGAGCCGGCCTACACGAGCGGTCAGAGGAACGGCAGGACTATAGGAACGGAACACGGGAAAGAGAGTTGAATACTCGAATAGGAACGTTGACTTTGAATGTTCCAAGGCATCGCAATGAGCCGTTCCATACGATGGTGTTTGAGAATTACCAAAGGAGCGAGGCAGCACTGATCGCTACCATGGTGCAGATGGTGGTTATGGGCGTTTCTTCGAGGAAGGTGGAGAAAGTGGTCACGACGCTTTGCGGAACCTCCTTCTCCAAATCAACGGTATCGGAGCTCTGCAAGCGCCTGGATAAGGACGTCGATCAATTCAAAAATCGACCATTGGACTTTCATGAGGCACCGTTTCTGATGCTGGATGCAACGTATTTCAAGGTCCGCGAAGATCACCGGATCCGGTCAAAAGCGTTTCTTGTTGCCTTGGCTTTTAAGCCGGATGGAAAACGCGAAGTGGTCGGTTTTGACGTGTTTGACGCAGAAGAAAACTATTCTTGGCAGACCTTCCTTTCCGGACTCAAGGAGCGCGGACTTACCGACGTCAGAATGGTGATTTCCGACGCGCACGCGGCCATACGTCCGGCGGTAGCAAAAGTCTATCCGGAAGCCGCTTGGCAACGATGTCAGGTCCACTTCCTGCGAAACATCCTGAGTATAACTCCCAATAAATACAAAGAAGCCTTGGCGATAGAATTACGGCGGATGTTTACTGCTTCTACCACGGAGAAGGCACGCAAAGTAAAGGAAGAAATCGTTGCTGAATATGAGGGCGTAGCAGAACAGGCCATGAAGACTCTGGAGGAAGGATTTGAGGATTCTATGACTGTCAACGGCTTGCCGAAATACCTGAAGGAAAAGATAAGGACGACAAACCTTCTGGAACGATTGAATCGCGAACTGAAACGAAGATCGGACGTGATACAGGTGTTCCCAAACCCTGCCTCTGTCCTGCGGCTCATGGGTGCTGTTACGATTGAGGTCAACAACACCTACATGGCTGGAAACCGCGTATATGGAGATAAGACTCTGGACGAGCTCCGGCATACAGTATTCCCCGCACTTAGACGTATTGCAGACGACCAGTTGAAACTACTAAACGCAGCTTAAGGAACGATGTACATTATGCAGGTTTTGAATTTACACACAAATATGGACTTGACCCCTGTTTCGTATGAATTTACCGCCAAATTCCTGAGAATCGTCTGTTTTGGCGGTATTTTCAAGTTTTCACCTGTTCCTGAAGCAACGATTTTCTCAAGATTTACCGCCAAATTCGAATATTTTGAAACTTTTGGCGGTAATCTGCAAATGTCCACAAGGCAATACGAAGCCAAGAAGTGCTTCATTTACCGCCAAATTCCTGAGAATCGTCTGTTTTGGCGGTATTTTCTAGTTTTCACCTGTTCCCGATGCAACGATTTTCTCGAGATTTACCGCCAAATTCGAATATTTTGAAACTTTTGGCGGTAATCGCCCGAAGCGAAACGTTTCGCGCCAAGGTCCACAGCGCCACAACCCACAACCCAGGGCGCCAAGGTCCACAGCGCCACAACCCCCAACCCAGGGCGCCAAGGTCCACAGCGCCACAACCCACAACCCACAGCCCTATGCAGGCGATGAAATCCAATGGAACTCGCGAATGCAGGGATCAAGTCTTCTCGTCGCACGCGATAGTCACGAAAAGACCTGGAAACACACGGTGACGGCGATCGGCGTATGTTTCTTGCTTTTCGATTCGTTTTTCGCGCATTTTCATTCGATGTTATCCCATCATAAATGAATCGGAATTAATGCTTCATAGTCTTTCACGCCGGCGTCACTCTTGCACAGCTCGATGATTTTTTTGCCGAGCGGGTCCAGATCCGGGGCGTCGAATTTTTCGAGCTCTCGCTTGAAAAACTGCGAGAGTATCATCGCACCGGCGTCGAATCCCGCATCGCCGACTTCCGGTTGGCGATCGACTTCCAAAAGCTCTCTCGGCAAAATCTTACCTTCGACCTTGATGCTTTTGAGCGAGTAGCCGAGAAGCGAACATTTCGATTCTCGAATCTGCTCGGTAGAAAAACGAGCACCGCCTCGGCGTGCCAAGTATTCTCTTGCGATCCACTGCGGCATGAAGCCGACTTTGTATGCTCCGATATTCTGGTTCGGTAATAGGATGTACCTTGTGTTGGGCGTCTGCAGAATCTGATTTAAAAGCAAGTTCGCCTGATCGACTTTTTTTCCGGTCGCGAAGGGCCAGTATGATCCGACGCCTTCGCTTTCCATGCCGTCGGTTTCGGTAACACTCGGGTTGTCGTGGCCGCGCGGAGCGACCAAGCGCCACAGCCAAGCGAGCGCCGGTGGTAAAATATGCAGCATGCCGATGATCCCGTAAGTCGGATGCTCCGCCGTGCACGGAGGGGTACGAACACCAAAGCTTCTGACGTCCACTTCGGTCGGGGTGCTCACAACATTGGGCACATGATGCCTCGGCATGATGACTCTCGGGTTCGGACAAGGTTTTCCCGGTGCATCCATAATATGCTCCCACAGTAGGCAGGTCGACCCGACCGCCGCGTCATAGTTGAGAAAAATGAGTGGTTCTTTCGGATGGATGCACATGTTTTCAAGATATCGATCGGTACCGTAATGGGTGATATGATTGGTTCTCAAAAACCACCCCTGTTCCGCGTCCGTCACGACCAGTTTCTTGCTTTCCGTCTGAAGCTTCGGATGACACAACGCCATGTCGTCAGTCACGGGACGAAGTTCACAAGTCTCAGACATCTCAATTAAAAGCTTCTCATCGGTAATCAAATTTTTCGCGACGAGAATACGACCATCGAGCTCACGATGAATCTCTTCAATCATCTCACTCTTACCGCCGCCACTGGCGCCTTCATGCATAATCGAGATAGAATTATCATAGGGCGTGATGATCTTGACGGTCGAACCATGAGCGGTAATCCACCCTTCTTCCTCACCAATCTTGATCAGGACGCCGTACACGCCTTTTTTCGCGCTCGGACCGGGATAAAGATTGAACGAAAAAAGTTCGTAAACATCGCTTTGGCGGTTATGAACCACCATTTGTCGCCCGTCGAAATGCGTATGTCTGAACGGCGGCGCCAGATAAATCACCGCCCTTGGCGCAAATCCATCCGGAATCTCCCGAGCCGGAATAAAGCCCTGCAAATCCGCTAGTCCCGCCGCGAAAAAGCCCGCATTTTCCGGAGCAATAAGTATCGCCGGGTATCCCAGATTGTTGCCGCCCGCCATAAACGGCATGACAATGAGACGTCTCTCCGTCAACCAATGGAGCGCTTTGTTGCGAAGTGCCGAAAAATCATCACCATAGCGGTCCGAAAAACGTTCCTTATCCGAACGCCCGTCATCCGCAATAACCATACAATCCGGGTCTCTCCGACGCATATAAATATCCGGATAGTTCACGACCGCACCATTCTTACAGAGAGAAACCGTCGCCTCAACGACCACGCCATTATCCGGCACTTGGTACTCGACCTCGAAAAAATCGCGACCTTCACCCCCCAGCGCAAGAGACAATAGCTGTGTTCTGGATTCCGGTATAATGATGTCTTCTCGCCCATCAAGTAGTTTTTCCAAAGCCTCAGGTAAAATCATTTTCTTCAACACATCCATCTCTTATTCTCCGTTTCTTATGCCGCACCTTACGCATCGGTACTTCGGCAAAATGGTGATATTATTTTTGCTTCCTGTTCGCAAAAAAACCGATATCCGCACTCCCTCAAGAGTCCGAATATCGGCTTACGCTACGTCTAGTTAAGAACTATACGACCTGGTCTTCCGCTATTATGTTGCGTTGCTCATTTCGAAAATTGATCTTCAAGATTCTCGCTGAGCGAAATAATAATGACTTTCTCGCCGGTCTTCGTGCTGATGTCCGAATGGGTACTGACGACCTCAACATCGACGATTCCTTTGATGATGCTGATAAGATAATCCTTTGAGCCCTCAAAAAGCATCGTTCGAACCTTCTTCAACAGTTCAACTCCTTGACTGTCCTCTGCCAATTTCTGTTCCGACTGGCTTAGGAAGCCCTTGAGTCTGATGATGATTAGATCCTGCACAATCCGTGTTCGAATCTGCTTCGGGCCTCGACCCATATGCTCCGTCTCGAACTTACTGATGGCTTCACTGATTTTTGCCTCTACTTGACCCTTTGTCATATCACTCACCTATTTTTACGATTCATCGTAGCACGCCCCGAGACGCAAGTCAATTCGAATATGGTCCTTATTGCATAATCTGTTTACGATTCTTGCATTATGTCAATTCAAATGGCGTTCGAGGCAATTTTATATGTGCACTAATGCAATTTCATTTCCTTTCGTCTGCATATTTATCTGATTATTGTAATGCAAATCCGGGTGAGTCCGCTGTTCAAGGATATCGGTAAAGAGGCTGCAGACATAGCAGTTGCTGACATCGAAGGGTCGGGCTATCGGCACAGGGGAAACCGGCAAAAGTACCGTGCTGGAGTGGTTTTGCCGGTAGTTTTGAACCTCGGCGAGCCTTCGGAGGGGAGGATTTACAGGCAAAAGTGTCGTGCGAGAGCGGTTTTGCCGGTAGTTTCGGGACACGGCGAGCCCGCGGAGGGTCGAGAGCTGAACTACAGTCTAAGGCCGTATTTTCATAATCTATTTGCGCGTTGACAGAAGCCCGACATGCGCAGGCTAATCCCAAACTATCAGTGCAAACGTCCTCTCGGCCCAAAAAGAACACTTGTTCTATTCTCGAGCTTGAAATACAATAATACTTGAACTAAGACTCTCGCCCTCTCACAGCAATTGATTGCTATGTCTACCCATCCCATCCGCCGATTATCATCATAAGAACGGAGACTTTCATTATGAAAAAGTTGTTTCTCTGCTCATTTTTCTCGGATACCTCTTCTTTGTTATCTACATTTGCCGGCCCCGATCTGGCGGGCAAAACGGTGACCTTTATTCCGACCGCCGGAAATGTTGAGAAGGTTACTTTCTATATCGAGTCGGCTCGCAAGATTTTTCGAAAGCTCGGCATCAAGATCGACGAACTGGATATTGCTCAGGCGACCCCGCAGGAGATTTCCGAAAAGCTGAGAGGTAATGATTTTATATATGTTTCCGGCGGCAACACGTTTTACCTGCTTCAGGAGATGAAGCGCAGCGGCGCTGACAAAATCATCAACGAGTGCGTCGACGCCGGCCGGTTATACATCGGCGAATCCGCCGGCTCAGTTATCACATCGCCAAACATCCAATACGTCGACATGATGGATCCGGTCGGCAAGGCGCCTCTTCTCGACAACTTTGACGCCCTGAATCTGGTGGATTTTTATACGCTTCCCCACTATGCCAGTTTTCCGTTCAAAAAGGCTTGCGAAAAGGTCATCGCAAAATACGGCGATTCACTTGCATTACGACCGATTACAAACAAGCAGGCGATGACCGTTGAGGGAGATGTCGTGACGCTGGTCGAATAATGTTATATCAATCAACAGATGCAAGGACATCCCGGTGATAAGACCAATCAGAAGGAGTCCGGTAATATAATATATATCGGTAGATTCAAAGGGCCGGCTCAACCAAAGCCGGCCCTTTGAATTCATATTGGAGAATAAATCTTCCGACAATCCCTAACGCCTCAAATCCTCCCCCGCTCTGCGATATAAAGACTCACCCGGTTCTGTATGAGCGGCAAGACTTCTTCCAGCGTCTTCTGATCGTTGAAATAGGGCATGGCCTCCTCTAAAATAATCTGCTCGAGCTCCGGATATGTGACGTATATCTCCGTAACACTATTGACGATGTCTCGAACCGCGTTGGCATCGGCTTCGGTGATTTTCTGAGGCTCTTGCGTCATGTTCCACATTTGGATCGGTGTCATTTCCTGGGGCAAGAGCAAATACTCTTCAAACAGAGAATTGAGTATCGGGTAGCTGTCATACATGTATTTCTCAATATCCGCTGTTGATGCTTTCTGGATTTTCTCGGTATAAAGAGAGTCAAAGATTGCTTGGCAGGCAGCGGATGTTTGTTCTTTATCGATAATAGCCACTGCGAAAGATATGTGTCCCATCGGGCCTGAAGCGTCTGCCGACGGATAACCGCAAAAGGTCAGGCCGGCC
>Ga0209312_1002641_pt1 | contig 11500 bp, 8 predicted proteins | sample BioC13SIPDNA_4_FD_185744 | JGI IMG/M metagenome (GOLD analysis project Ga0209312, IMG submission 185744) | Anaerobic biogas reactor microbial communites from Washington, USA - Biogas_R1_B C13 SIP DNA (SPAdes) (version 2) | ecosystem: Engineered > Bioreactor > Anaerobic > Unclassified | place... | reverse complement strand
AGGGCAGACAACTGCAACCGTCGGCTGCGTCGAACCTCGGGACCGAGGTCTCGGTAGGAACCACTCGCGACTCTGAATAAGTATTCTAACAGGCTACGGACCCGCGTGCCCCTATTCTCAGGCAATCGTGCTGATTCGCCTGGCCTCGAATCGAGTACCCACGATGAATCAACACCTGCGAGCTGCATCCCCCAATTTAGGGGGGCTCAGGCGTGCCTAGTCCGAACCGATGACCGGTCGGATACCAGGAGAGGCACAATCCCGAAAGACCGGGACCGAAATGGGACCAATCCCTTTCTCTAAACCCCGCAGATCAAAGACTGTGGCGAAACTCGGGTTCAGAAAAGCGGGAAGACGTCTTCGGCAACAATCAGACCCTGGCCAAACCCGCCATAAGCGGCTGGAAAAGTGAGTCTAGCCTATGGCATCGTGACCCGCCGATTCCCCTCCGCCGCTTGCCGCTGCACCGAGAATCGCCGTCTGCTCGAGCGTCTTCTCCGCCAGGCTTCGTCCCACCTCCTCCTCATCACCGACGATCACGTGCGCCCCGGCCGCCTCAAACTGGCTCCAATGCAATTGATGGCGAGATCGGACAATCACCGGGGCATGGGGGGCCAGTTCGCGAACATGCTGGAGAACGGTCAGGGCCGGGCGATGGGCCGGCAGGGTGATCACGACCATCTTGGCCGTCCGTACGTGCGCATGCTCCAGCACGTCGAGCTGGGTCGCATCACCCACCTGGCTCATCAGACTCATCGAGTCCGCCGGCTTCCGGGCGGCAGGGTTCAAGTCGAGCACAAGTACGGGTGTCCCCGTCCCGGAAAGCGCTCGGCCCGCCGCCTGTCCTGCCGGTCCGAAGCCGACGATGACCACATGATGAAAGAGCTCTGCACCCCCCGTTCGTTTCGCCTCGCCGACAGCCCGACGACCCCATCGCGCCGCCCATGTGGCCAGCCGGGGCGCGGTCTGGACCAGATAAGGCGTGAACAGGAGCGTCATGATCGCACTGGAAACAACAACCATTTCCGTGTGCTCGCTCACGACCCCGCTGAGTCGGCCGGTCTTGCTCAAGACAAAAGCGAACTCGCCCACTTGGGCCAGGCACATCCCGGTGGCCAGCGACGCTCGCCCGGTCCTCCCCATCGCCCGGAGTATCCCCCAGACTACCGCCGTCTTGCCGGCCACGATCAGAACGGCAACCAGGAATACGAACCAGAAATTCTTGAGAATCCACAACGGATCCGCCACCATCCCCACAGACACGAAGAACAGGGTCAGCAGAATGACTCGCAGTGAGGCAATGTCCGCACGCAGTTGCGTGGCGAAAGGGGAGCTTCCCAGAAACATCCCGGCGATGAAGGCCCCCAGTGCAGGGGATAGCCCGACCGCGTGGGCCGCCCAGGTCGAACCGAGCCCCAACGCCACCGCCATAAGCACGGTCAATTCGCGATTCTGTTCCAGAGTGAGCCCTGCCAGCACCCTGACGGCAACCTTGTTGAGGAAAAGGTAGAGGAACACCACCAGGCCAACTGCGATCGCCAGGAAATTCGGCACGGCAAACGCCATCTCGCCGGACGCACCGCCCCCGCCGAGAGCTGCCATGAGAATCGCCAGCGGCACGACGGCCATGTCCTGAACGAGCAGAATGCCCACCGAATTGCGACCGTGAAGACTGTCGATCTCGCCCCGGTCGATCAATACCCGAAACACGGTGGCCGTGCTGCTCAGACTGATCATGGCCCCCACCGCCGCCGCTTCGGCCGGCCCCAAACCGAACAGAATTCCAGCGCCGGCTGCCAGGATTCCGGTCAAAACGACCTGGAACACCCCGCTCATGAGCGTGCTGCTGCCCAACCCCTTCAGCCGCCGCCACGAGAACTCCAAGCCCAAGCTGAACAGGAGCAGAGCGACGCCGAATTCGGCGATCGCCTCGATATCGTGCTCCGACCGTACGACCTGCAGACTCCCCCGGCCACCCAACACCATCCCGGCGATCAGATACCCGACCAGCGGGCTCTGTCCCAACCGCGAGAGCACGCCGCCAAAGACCAGCGACACGGCCAGAAGAACAACCAACTCGAGAAGAAAGCCCCAGGAGTCCATCCATCACCTTTTCGTTCACTTGAAGCCGTTCGATTCCGTCTCCGACATTCTATCGGCAAGCCGAAGAGCCGCCTTGCAGTCAAGATCGGGCGTCTCCGGAATCCCTCGGCGTCAAACCGAAAAAGGACGCCACAAACCGGCTGGATGGTGAATCGTGCAAAGCCGTCGCGGTCCCAACCTGCTCGACCTGTCCCTGGTTGAGTACGACAATCTGATCGGCCATCGCGGCCGCCTCGGCCTGGTCGTGGGTCACGTGAACCATGGTCAGCCCAAGCTGGCGTTGAAGGCCGACCAGCAACTCGCGCATTTCGGCACGAAGATGCGTATCGAGATGGGCCAGCGGTTCATCCAACAGCGAAACCTCGGGCCGGCGAATGATCGCCCGCCCCAGGGCCACACGCTGCTGCTGTCCACCCGAAAGCTGATAGGGCCGCCGATCCAGCAGATCGCTGATGCCGAGCCAGTCGGCCGTTTCCCGCACCCGGCCGTCAATCTCGCCCTTCGCTACGCCTCGCATTCGAAGCGGAAACGCCAGGTTCCCCCGGACCGTCATATGTGGATAGAGCGCATAGTCCTGAAAAACCATGGCCACGTTGCGCCGGTGCGGCGGCACTGAACTGACGATTCGGCCTCCGATCGCAACGTCGCCCGAACAGGCAGCCTCCAAGCCCGCAATCAGCCGCAACAACGTCGTCTTGCCGCAGCCCGAAGGCCCCGCTAGAACCGTCAGCTTCCCGCCGGGCAGGGTGAGATCGATTGGCCCCAACGTAAAACCACCCTCTTGACCGTTACCGGTCGGGCGGAATCGCTTGATCACGTTGGAGAGGACTACTTCACCCATGCCTACGGACCCGGCGCCGCTTCCACGCGAATCCGGTTGTCGATCCGACGCACCCCCGGCTCCATGGCGGCGATTCGCTCGGCAAACTGGCGATCGGCGGCCGCCGCCACCGTGCCCTGCAGGATGACCGTCGTTCCTTGAATGGCTGCCGAGATCGGCGAGCGGACCCCCACCCCCACCGCCTGCGTGATCCGAGCGCCAAGCGTCGCCGCGCTCGTTCGGCTCAAGCCCGCTTGGCCTGCCACGCCCGCCGGTCCCAAGGATCCAACCGGCCCGAGCCCGTTCATCGGTGCATAACGCTGGGAACTCCCGGCCGCTCCGCCTGCCGCATCCGGCGCCGCCGGCGCAGGAGCGCCGCGGAACCAGCGATCGGGCGAGCTCTGCAGTTCTTCTCCCGTCGGCCCGGGCGCTGCCGGTTGAGGCTGGGGCAAACCCGGCTGCGCCGGCAGTGGCGGTGGCAGATATCGGTCCGGCCGAGTGGGCGCCACCGGCGGGAAGGACGGCTCTACCGCCGGCTGTTGCGAAATATAACCCGGAGAGATTGGGGTGGGTTGCTGGACCGGCTGCTGACGCTCGTACAACTGCTGAAGTTGTTGCTGCTGACGCTGCTGGGCGGCCGCGATACGGCGGGCCTGGTCCTCCAGGTAACCCGGCACCATCTCCGGCTCGAGATAGTAGGCTTCCGGCGGCAGCGGCAGCCTTTCCGGCGCCGCCGGCGAACGGCTCTGGAACGTCGTTCCTCGCTCCGTAGTCGAACGCCCCAAAAAATTGCCGCTCGGACCGAATTCGAGCCCGCTCCTGAACCGGCTCTCGCGCGGCTTCAGCGGCTTGCCCAACTCCCGATCGCCAAACATCCCGCGCGATTGGGCGGACACCTCCCCTTGGAGTCCCAAAACCGCGACCAACACGGCAACCGTCATCCCTGTGTAAGTTCGCATGGCCGGTCCTCCTTTAGAACAACGTGCAAAGTCGTTGTTCGCTCCGCGAACAAACGCTTCTTCCCAGAGCAAAAACCGCCTGCTGATGGCAGGCAACCTCTACTGCGTCCTTGTCAAACGGGGCTATCACGGACCCGTGCGGTGCCCTGAACTCAACGCAAGTAACGCTCCAAAACGCAATTCTATAAGATCTGCCACCGCGATCAAACGAAACTGCCCCCTCCAGAGAGTGTATCGGCGTTCCTTCCCACCGCTCATGAGTCGGCCTTGGCCCTGGAGTGTTGCGGCCCCAGTTCTCATAGACTGGATGCCAAAGGCGCTAAGTGATCGGGGCTATCCGGGTTCTCTCAAGACGAACTGACCGTAACCCGACCGTCTCCAAGAAATGCAAAGGGCTCGAAGCCCTGGAGTCCCGTGCCGACGTCTGCACGGTCGTCCCGAACTTCGAGCCCGGATTCCCCCTGGGGCATCGGTTTGACTATGCCCAGAGATCGTCACTTCCGAACAGACTGTCGATCGCCAGAACCGGATCGAACTCCTCTCCCTCCGGACCGGAATCCAAGCCGGCAAGCGTCGCTGCAATACCTGCCTCGACGGTCGAGGCAGGTTGCTCGGCAGAAACCGATGCCAGCGAGCCGGAGGACGGCCTCACGGTATACATGGCCGACATCAGCAGATCCAGATCGGCCCCGTCGATCCGGCTGTCGGAATCCAGGTCGAACATCCGATCGAACCCGTTCCCGCCCGCGGCCAGAGTCGAAACCGAATCCGCTGCCGTTCCCGAATGAGGCACCCACAGGGCCAGGTCGAAGTGATCGATCCGCTGGTCCCCGTTGAAATCGGCGAAGACGAGGTTGAGATCCGCGGAACCCATCTCGACGTCGGTCCAGTCGACGCCGACGCCCGAACCGGTCATGGCAAAGTTGCCCGGCAGGATCGTCGACGTACCTTCTCCAGCGTCCACCGAGAACTGGGTACTGCCGTTCACAAACGTCCCCGGTTCGCCCGTCCGCTTGAACTGCCACGAAACGAACGGAGCCGCTTCGTCGGCACCGACCATGGCCGTGGCCGTCAAGGCTCCCGACTCGTCGATGATCCCGGGTTCGCCGCTGGCGTCGCCCTGCTGGAAGAAGCTGAAGGCGTCGCCATACACGACTTCGCCGGTCGGCGTGACCGCCAAGGCGTCGTACAACACGTCGATCGCACCGCCGATCACGCCGGCCGGAACGTCGCGCAGATCCTCCACAAAAGCGCTCACCCAGAAGGTGGAATCGGTCCACAACGTGTCGACTTCGGCACCGAACGGAGCCGCCGTCACCTGAAGCTGGATCGACAACTGGGCGCCCGTCACCTCGACGGTCACGCTCGCGGCCTCACTTTCGGCCTGGCCGTCGGCGGCCAGGTAGGTGAAGCTGTCCTGTCCATAGTAGCCGGATTCCGGTGTGTAGGTGAACGAGCCGTCTTCAGCAAGCACGACCGTTCCATGGCTCGGACTGTCCACCAGACGGGCGCTCAACCCATCCCCGTCGACGTCCGAATCGTTGGCCAGCACGCCGGTTTCCGCACCGACCGTCAGCGAACCGCCCTTGGAGGTGGAATACGCATCGGCCGCGACCGTCGGAACGTCGTTCTCGGTCTCGACCGAAATCGTAACCACGATCGGCCCGCTTTCGGCCTGCCCGTCGCCGGCCAGATAAGTGAAACTGTCCTCGCCGTGAAAGTCGGCCTCCGGCGTGTACACGAAGGAACCGTCTGCGGCGAGCGTCACCGTTCCGTGGCTCGGCTCTTCCGCCAGGCTCACACTCAGCGTGTCGCCGTCGACATCCGAGTCGTTCGCCAGCACGCCGCCAATCGCATCCACGGTCAACACGTCGTCCTCCGCCACCCTGTAAGCGTCGTCACTGCCAACCGGCGCGTCGTTCGCACTCTCCACGGTGATCGCAACCGTGGTCACCTCGCCCTCGGCCTGCCCGTCGACGGCGACATAGGAGAAGCTGTCTTCCCCATAGAAGTCGGCCGCCGGGGTGTACTCGAACGAACCGTCCGCGGCCAGCACCACCGTTCCGTGGCTCGGCTGATCGACGAGCGTCGCCGTGAGCAGGTCGCCGTCGGTGTCCGTATCGTTCGCCAGCACGCCGCCCGCGGCGTCCACTGACAGCACGCCGTCCTCGTTCAGCGAATAGGCGTCGCCCGCCGACACCGGCGCGTCGTTGATCGACTCGACGGCGATCGCGACCAGCGTCTCGGTGCTCTGCGACTGGCCGTCGCCGGTCACGTAGGTGAAACTGTCTTCGCCGTGGAAGCCGGGTTCCGGCGTGTACACGAACGATCCGTCTTCGGCAAGGGCCACCGTGCCGTGGCTGGGTTGGCCCACAACGGTCGCGCTGAGGGCGTCGCCGTCGGCGTCCACATCGTTCGCCAGCACGCCGCCGTCCGCGTCAACGGTCAGCACGTCGTCTTCCGCCATCGAATAGGCGTCCCCGGCGGCCACTGGTGTGTCGTTCACCGCTTCCACCATGATCGTGACCGACGCCACCTCCGTATCGACCTGCCCGTCGCTCGCCACGTAGGTGAAGCCGTCTTCGCCGTGGAAGTCGGGTTCCGGCGTGTATTGGAAGGAACCGTCCTCGGCCAACGTCAGCGTTCCATGGCTCGGCTCCTGAACGACGCGAACGCTCAACACGTCCCCGTCGACGTCCGTATCGTTCGTCAGCACGCCGTCGATCGCGTCGACCGTCAGTCCTTCATCTTCGGTTGCCGCAAAGGTGTCGGCAGCCGAAACCGGTGCGTCGTTGACCGCCTCGACCGTGAGCGTCACGGTGGTCGCGCCGCTTGCCCCGTCCAGGTCGCTGGCAATGTAAGTGAATTGATCGGTCCCGCTGTAATCGCTGTCGGGCCGGTAGGTGAACGAGCCGTAGCGGCCCATCGTCAGCGTGCCGTGCTCCGGCGCGCTGACCAGATTCGCGTAGAGCGGATCGTCTTCCGCGTCGCTGTCGTTGGCCAGCAGTCCGTCGGCTCGGCTCACCTCCAGCGTCTCGTCCTCGCTCAGCGAGTAGGCGTCCTCGGCCGCCGTGGGGGCCTGATTCTCCACGGCCGAGACTTCAATCGTCACGGTCGCCGAGCCCAGCGTATTGACGCCGTCGCTCACCGTGTAGGTGAAACTGTCGACGCCGCCGAATTGAACGTCCGGTCGGTAAACGAACAGGCCGTTCGAATCCAAGTCGAGTTGCCCGTGCTCAACGTTTGTTTCCAGCGAAACGGACACCCCGTCGCCACTCACCCCGATGTCGTTGGCAAGCACGCCGGCCCCGAGTTGCTGGCTGGCGGTCATCGCGAAGGCATCGTCGACCAAGGCCGGAGCCTCGCTCGCTACCACCGACGCGGAATCTAGTTCGGGCAACGCGTCTGCAGCGGCCTCGCCGCTTCCCTGGGAGATATCCATGGTCGCGACCAACGCTGCCGGTTCGCTGTACTGATCGGCTTGCGCCGCGTACAGCCCGAGGCTACACGCTTCGTCGGGCCCCAGGCCGGGCGATACCGACAACAGTTGACGATTCTCCAAGGCTTCCAGATTGAGGACACGAGTCCGCCGATTTCCCGGCGTTCTGCCGTGCCGCGTTCTGCCTTCCACACGGTTGCCAAACAACACGCCCACACCACACTCCTTCACATTCTGAAACATCGACATTGCTCTTCCTTCCGTGTTATCGAACTGGGCAAACCAGGTTACTTGCCCCCACATCGCGTTCCACTCCCGTTCCTACGAGGCGTCGGCAATCGCGGATCGCAACGCACAAATCGTGTTTGCGAAACGCTAGCACGTCAGACACGTGCGCAGCGCCAAGCGGCGTCGCCAAGAAGCGCGAACACCTCTCGCGCTGCCTTTCCTGCTGCCAGAAGTGATGCATAACACGCGTATAATCTCTCTCGCGCAGAGACAGCCCAGAGCGTGGTTTTGCCACAAAGACTTGATAGCCAACGACGTAGAGAACTCAGATGGTTCAGAACGGCTCGGTCCCGACAGACCGTGGATTTTTTCTCAGAAATCCGTTCCGTGTTTGGGAATCACGGCTACGCGGCCGATTCAGACGACGGCACGCCGGCATCCGAAAGAAAAGGAACCAGGCCGCTTGCCTCGTCGGCGACAATCCCATGAGCCGGTAATTGCACACGCAGCTCGCGCAGACGCTGCTCGATTCGCCCCCAGGTTCCGTCCGTCTGCCACTGGCGATCGTAGCCGTAAACGGTTCGCCAATGAGGAAAATCGTGGGGCAACAGACGCCACGCGCAGCCGCTCCGCCGCCGGTAGCGAACCGCGTTCACCACCGCGCGAAGCGAAACCTGCCTGGCCACGCCCACGGGCCGGCTCGGCGGAATGCACCCTCGCACCGCTTGCCATTGGAGGTCGGTCAGATCGCTTGGATAGTTCGACATACCGCGTCTCATCCGCGAGGAAGCCGGCCGGTCTACAAACGAACACGTATTCTTCCTACGAAACCAGTGAAAAATCGGTTCAAGTCGCCCCCTCTCGGCAGCGCAGCCCCTGGGCCCTCAAGCCGCCTTAGTTGGGACTGTCCCCTTCCGGCACGATCACGAGCACAGAATCCGGTACAGGCCCCCTTAGCCACCACCCTTCAAGGGGGCTGAGTGAACAACCGAGAAGAACTTGCCGGCAAGTGCATCGACCTTCAGCGCATGACTCGCGAATTGGCCGCAAGGCCGGCGGAGGAGGGTGCCTCAGACAAAGGCTCGGCGTCTTGACAAGCTTGAATTTCCGCGCCGGTTGCCGTAGCGGCTCTTGTCGGACGCCGACTGCCGAAAACCTCGTTCAGCAGCGTGTACCGCACAAACAGATGGTAGCTGGCCAGCGATACGGCGGTGGCGATCAGCAACACGACCCCGAACCGAATCATCCCGGTCAGACCGGGAGGGAGTGCCCCCTGCAGCCACAACACAATCGGAAGATGCACCAGATAGCACCAATAGGAGGCGTCGGCCAGGTAACGCAACATGGGACTCGGTTTGCCGAGCATGACGACTACCGCGCCGAGGATCTGAAGCAGGGCCAGCCATGTGCAGAGTGACGATACGGCCCGAATCGCGAAGGTTGTGATCCAGGAAGCGTGCGCCGGTACGCTTCCCACATTCCACAGCAACCCGGCGAGCACGCCGGCCGACAGCACGAGACCGATCGAGTTGCGCCGGTTCCAGTGGCGTGCCATCGACGTCAGCAGTCCGGTGTTGCGGTGCATCATCCAGCCCAAGGCAACGAACGGGCCGTAATAGAGAAAGAAACGGCACTGCGGCACCATCGACAACGGTGTGTCGACGACCCAACTCCGCATCGGCAACAGGGCCACCATCGTGACGGCTGCGGCCGCCAGCGGCATCCAAGCCTGCCGTATCAGCCACGCGAGGCGGCGCTCCCATGAGTCCAACCAACGCGACCCGCGTCCGGAGAGAACAACGTCCAGCAGAACCATCGCCACGTAGAACAGGCTCAGGTATTCAAGAAACCAAAGATGACAGAACCAGGGATGCCAGAGATGCACCGCCGAAACGACAACCTCGGACGGCCAAGGAATGCAGACATAGTCGGGAAACCGCGCCGGCGCCGTGCCCGGTGCCGTGAAATACCAGGAAGCCCCCGACTGAACGGCAACCATCAACACGATGCCGATCGCCAGGGGCAGCAAGACCCGCCGGCCCCGATTGACGACGAACCCGCTCAACCCGTAACGGCGCAGCAGGAGACGCCCGAAGAAACCTGAGAGGAGAAAGAACACCTCCATGCGGAAAGAGTGTGTTGCGAACGAGAACAGATCGAAGATACCATGACGGTAGCGATCCGTCACCGGCCACCAGTGAGGACAACCAATTGCATGGGCGTTGGCCGTGTGAAGCACGATCCCCAGCAGCATCATCCACGACCGCAGCGCATCCAGACACGACAGCCGCGGGGCGCTCGAAGCCGATGGACGGGTAGTTTGTGCTAAGTTTAACGCATCCATGAGCGATACCAGGCTAACCGACACGAACTCGCTGCACGAGAATTCGATCTTCCCGGCACTCGTTGCAGGCACTCCTCCGATTGCTACAATAGCCACTACCCCAACACTTACTCGGAACGTTCCGTCCGCCGATCGACCACAGTAACAGGATAACTCCAATGATCGTTCCCGCAAGTCTACGTTGTCATCTGGCCTTGTGCGCAGTTCTGGCCGGCGGCATCCTGGAGGCAGGCGAAGGCAAGATGCGTTCCCTCTCAGACCTCCCCGAACGTCACGTGACGATCGCCCAAACCGAAGCCGACTATATCAGCTTCCCCGACGTGTGCGTCACGCCGAAAGGCCGGCTGATCTGCGTCTACCGCGTCGCCGACAAGCACGTCACCACGCGCTCCCGACTGGAGGTCAGAACCAGCGACGACCGCGGGCGGACCTGGTCAGAACCGTTCGTGCTGGCCGATCGCGGACATTGCCCACGGCTGGCGGTGATCGAAAACGGCGAAGTGCTCCTCATCTCCGACGGCACTCCGCTGGGCACGTCGCTCTACCGCTCCCGCGACGACGGAACAACCTGGTCGAAACCCACGGTCGCCGCCCTGAAACACGGTATCCCCGATCGGCCGCTGCGAATCGGCCCCCGCAGCCTGTTGACCACCGGCCACCGGCACGTCGGGTCGGCCAAGAGCCCGCTCATCCAGTCTACCTTTCGTAGCTGTCCGGCACGTCCGGCAGCACGTCGAGGAACCGCCCGCCGCTCTCGTACCAGCCTTGCCGCGTGAAGCGGCACCAACTCAGATCCACGACAAAAGCCGACGCCGTGCCGTCCGAAGTTTCCAGACAGACGATCATCCGGCGATGGGGAATCGGCTTGGGGTGGTAGAACCCGATTCCGCGATCGGAAAGATGCTTTCCGACGGCCACGACCGCTTCGCCCTGAAGAACCGTTCCGTCCCGATCGATCGGGATCAGGCGGACCAGGTAGGGATAGGGATAGCGGCGATCCTCGCGGCGATCGATGAAGTCGCCGCCCGGGTAGACCCTCCCGATCAAACAACGCACTTCCGCACGAATCTCGTTTTCCAGATAGTCGCTGCCGTCGCACCACACGCTCATCCGGGGTTCGCTCAAGGCCGTCATGTTCAGTGCTCCTCAGTTGTCTGCTACCCCAGTCATGGAACGAATATGGTGAACGCCGGACCTGCAGATTATCACTCCCGGAAGGAAACCATGTCCGGCGGCAGCCGATTTTCGGCAGAAACACGCGTCAGGGGAACGGCTGAACCGGTCGCCGGCCGCTCCAGGACGCGCAAGGGGGCAACAGAAATCTAGGTTACGATCCGGGGCTCGTCAAACTGATATTTCCGGCCCAAGCACCGATATGCCCGCCAATATGAAGAAGCGGCCGATTCCCTCGCCTCAATGCTCGTTGAGCACTCTCGACTGGGGCTGCCGATCGACGCCCTGCCGAAACCGGGTGGCGTCGTCCGTGAGTGGGGCGGAACCCTCGCCGAGCGATGGAATCTCCGACTGCCGGGCGAGGTTGCTCGCGGAAAGTCCTTCGGCATCTGCGGTACGCAGCAGTTGTGCGGCCTGGCGCGGTTTTCCCTCTT